>Ga0209781_1000109_pt1 | contig 18899 bp, 23 predicted proteins | sample WorMetHERISLAND1_3_FD_187386 | JGI IMG/M metagenome (GOLD analysis project Ga0209781, IMG submission 187386) | Marine gutless worms symbiont microbial communities from Max Planck institute for Marine Microbiology, Germany - Olavius albidus HERON... | ecosystem: Host-associated > Annelida >...
GGGCAACCTGGCCCGCTTCGTCCTGCTCCCCGGGCAGCGGATACCCGTCGGCGTGGCCCCACTCATCGAGGATATCGAATTCGGCGGCCTGATTGCCGACAAGGCGTTCGATTCGAACTGGATCATCGAAGACCTGAGCGAGCGCGGCGCGCAAATCGTCATTTCCCAGCGTCCGCAGCGTTGCCAGCCCTTGGACATCGATGCCGAAATCTACAAATGGCGCCATCTGATCGAGAACTTCTTCAGCAAACTCAAAGAGTTCAAGCGTATCGCCATGCGCAGCGACAAAACCGATAAAAGCTTCGAGGCCATGATCTATGCCTGCGCCGCAGCCATCAACTCACGATGAATCTCAACAGACCCTAGTCGAAGGGCACCGCCCATGCCACCTGTTTGCAGGGTACCCTAAATTGGAAGCTGGCGACTGAAAGTTGGAAGCTAGAAAGAGATCACCGTTCTGCCTGCATGTCTATTCCGCCTTCCGGCTCCCACTCAGTCAGCAACGGGCGCATAGCGTGCAGCATATTGGCGAACAAGTGGGGATAATCCGCCTCCTCGCGGGCCAGCAGTGCCTTCAGATGCTCACGCCGGGTCGGGGCGGAGAAGCAGGCGGGACAGCTGTCGGGAACCACCGGAAGATTCGCCGTGCGCGCAAAATCGGCGGTTTGGCGTTCCCGGCAGTTAGACCAAGGGACGGATGACGCGGACATTCCCCTTATCGTTCAGATACCGCGCCTTCATGGTCCGCAGCTGTCCGCCGTGGAAGAGGGACATGAGCAGACTCTCGGCCAGATCGTCCAGGTGCTGAGCCAGGGCCAGCACTCCGTAGCCCTCGCGGCGACAGGTGCCGTACATGATGCCCCGCTTCATGCGAGCACAGTAGGCACAGAAGGAATCCCCGTCCATCCGCTCCCTGGCCTGCTCCAGAATAGGATGTTGCTCATAGAACCAGGTCACACCGAGGCGGTCGTAGTAGGCCTTGAGCGGGCCGGGATCGAATCCGGGGATCTGCGGATCGACCGTGACGATCCCGAGCGTGAAGCGCACCGGGGCGTAGGTTTGCAGGTGGCGCAGAACGGCAAGCAGAGATAGCGAATCCTTGCCGCCGGAGACGCCGAGCAGGATATGATCACCATCGCGGATCATGGCGTACTCGGCAACGGCCCTCCCGACCCGGCGCAGGAGTGACCTGGGCGGTTGGATACCGGGCCGGCTCATGGACGCGGGGCCGGTCCGATGGGATCCGAATCCGATACGGACATTCGACGGCGCGGAACGGCTATACTTACAGCAATATCAGCTCGGGTATCGATCATCATGGAGCTCATTATGCAAGAAGTCGCCGTCATCGGTATCGTCGTGCTCGCGTTCGTCATCATCGTCCTGGGCGTCAAGCAAGTCCCTCAGTGCTCCGAATATACGGTAGAGCGGTTGGGACGCTACACCCGCACCCTGCCCCCCAGCCTCCATGCCATCGTCCCCTTCATCGATCGGATCGGCTCCAAGCAGAACATGATGGAGTAGGTACTGGACGTACCGTCCCAAGAGATCATCACCAAGGACAATGCCATGGTAACGGTGGACGGGGTAGTCTTCTTTCAGGTCTTGAACGCACCTAAGGCGGCCTAAGGTAGCCTACGAGATTACCGGTCTCCAGCACGCCATCCTCAACCTCACCATGACCAACACCCGCACCGTCATGGGGTCCATGGATCTGGACGAGCGGCTATCCTAACGCGACAAGATCAATACCCGGTTGTTGGCGGTAGTGGACGATGCCACCACGCCCTGGGGCGTGAAGGTGACCCGCATCGAGATCAAAGACATCTCCCCGCCTCGGGATCCTGGTGGACACCATGGCGCGCCAGATGAAGGCCGAGCGTAACAAGTGGGCTGCCATCCTGGAGGCCGAGGGTCTGGCGCCAGGCCGCGATCCTCGCGGCCAAGAGCGAGCGGGAAGCGGCCTTTCGCGAGGCAGAGGCCGGGAGCACCTGACCGAGGCGGAGGCCAAGGCGACCACGGTGGTCTCCGCGGCCATTGCCAAAGGCGATGTCAACGCCATCAACTACTTCATCGCCCAGAAATACACCGAGGCCCTGCAACAGAGGGTCAGCCGGTGCTTGCCGGCGGTTAGATCAAGCGTGGCGAGGAGCAGGTAATCCCCACCAACACCGGGCGACGGCGCGTCAATATCAATGGGGCCATTGACCTGGAACGGTTGGAGCCCGTGGTTCGCTGCGACGATATCATCAACGTTGGCTCGAGACCATCGCGTTGTTCGAGCAAGCTCGTAGCGTTCCACCCCATGGCCATGTGCATTTATGTCATTTGTGACAACGCACCTTACTACCGTTCCAAAGCAGTTCAAGACTACCTGAAAGCCTCACACATTCAGCTCGTTTTCCTCCCGCCGTATGCGCCGAATCTGAATTTGATCGAGCGATTATGGGGATTTTTTAAGAAGAGGGTCCTCTACAATCGGTATTATGAAACGTTTGTCGAATTTCGAACAGCGCGTGAAACATTTTTCAAGAACCCACGCGAATACCAACCGAAGTTGCGTTCATTGCTGACCGCAAACTTTGAAATCATCGGTGAATGAAAAGCCGAAATATTGATATTAGCTTAGTATATAATCCCTAGTATTGCGCTACGCCTCGCAAAGTTTTTTGGAGTATCCGCCGATTTTTGGCTTAATCTGCAAGTTCGGTGGGATCTTCATAAAGCTCAGGTTCAAGAGGAAAAGAACTTGAAGTAATCGAAGGTTTTCATCACCTGCAAAAAATGGCCTAAAAATTTCACGATGGGGTAAGAAGATGGCTGTTGTTGTAGACCAGCCCTTCTGGGATTCACTCGGAAGCATCTCCGAAGTTGATCACGTTTCAAACTGTGACATTGCATGGTTTGTCATGGACTACCGACATAATGGAGAAAGATTCCACATGGAGCCGAAGGATTTACACCTGACTACGCTTGACCGCGCTGTTGAAGTGCTTACAGGGGGTAAGCCCACCAGCCTTGCTGACTTCGAGAAGACCTTGCGCTCGAAGCTAGAAAGCACCTAAACTTTAGTTGTGATCGAGCCAATTCAAATTACGGCCGATTAAGAGTTCTGTCATCAGGGAACCTTGAAAAATCCAGTTTTTCGGCGCGCTTTATGAATAGTTGCTGAGATACCTGCGTGCTGATGCCGCATGAGGAGATCAATGTGGACAATTCCCTGTAGTTCATGTTGCCCGGTAGCCGGTCAGTCCGTTCGGCCTCCCGTTGGTCACTTCAGGCGGTGGCAGGTGCACCTGCCCTGTCTTTGGTGAGCTGCCGATAGGGCATCAAGTTGTAGGTCAAGTTCATCAAGTCAATCTTCACCTTAGCCCGCGCTAAGCCAATGGTGCGGATGAATTTCCTCCCCATGCTGTTTTCTTGGAAGCCGGAGACGTGCTCGACACGGTTTACTCACGGGAGAACCGACACATGAAGGTCGCTGGAATTGATGTCAGCAGTAAAACTGTTACTTTGGTCATCCACCGCGATGGCCGCATGGGAAAGCCCTGCGAACTCAAGAACACCCCCCAGGGCCACGCGACCCTGAGCAACCGCCTGCGTAAGGTGAAGGTGAGCCGTGTCTGCCTAGAGGCCACCGGCCAGTATCACCTCGTCCTCGCTCTGGATGACGCTGGGCTGGCCCGCATGGTGATCAACCCTAAGGCCGCCAAATGCTTCGCCGAGGCGATGCAACCCTGCACCAAGACCGATGCCGTCGATGCCGCGGTGTTGGCTGTTCGCCCAGCGCATGCCCTTCACGCCCTGGCAGCACCCCGACGACCTGGCCCTGGTCATCCGCGCCTGCGCGCGCCACATCGCAGCGATCAACCAGCTCCGCACCCACAACCAAGAACCAGCTCCATGCGGTGCAACAAACCACGACGACACCCGACTTCCGGAGCGTCGCCATTTTTCGCGCAACCCGAAATGGGGTCCGTCCGATTTCGGTTGCAAACAATGGGGCGCCGGCCATTGCCTTCGGCGGCCCGCGTTCGTCCTGCGCCCATCCCGGCGCGCACTCCGCGCGGCACCAGGACTCCCGCAATGACTTGACGCCGTATCGCATGGCTTGGCATTTCGTCTCCGTCGGCGCTCACGCGCCGCATTCCGACCAAACGCTCGGCCCTACGCCTACCCGGGGGCGCCGCACTCCGCTCGGCGCTTACCCCCCTCGCTTCCCTGTGCTCCTCCAGTGAAGAGTAGTAATAATTAACCATCACCCGAGCGAGGAGAACCAAAGTAGATATGGACGTGACCACCGATCCTGAACGCTTACCCGGACGGCATAAGCTGCGGATGGCCGCCCGCTGCATTCGTGCCGGCGGTATCCTCGCCTACCCTACTGAGGCCGTCTACGGTCTCGGATGTGATCCCTGGGACCGAGCCATGGTGCAACGTCTGCTCGCCATCAAGCGGCGCCCCGAGCACAAAGGACTGATCCTCATCGCCGCCGATTTCGCTCAGCTCGAGCCTTTCGTAGAGCCGCTGGACGCTACCCGCATGCGGGCCATCCTTGCGACCTGGCCCGGTCCGAACACCTGGCTGCTGCCCGCCCGTGCCGGCACACCGGGCTGGCTGCGGGGACAGCATGCGACCCTCGCCGTGCGAATCACCGCCCACCCCATCGCGGCGGCCCTATGCGCGACCGCCGGCAGCGCCCTGGTATCCACCAGCGCAAATACCAGCGATCATCCGCCGGCGCGTACTCCCCTGCAGGTGCGGTTGGCCTTCGGCCCCCAAGTGGATCTCATCCTGGCCGGCCGGTGCGGGACCCGCACCCGTCCATCCACCATCCGCGACGGGCGCACCGGCGCGGTCATTCGGGTCTGAGGTATCCGGAGTGGGGGTAGTGGTGAATGAACCCCCCTACGCTTGCCGCAAATGAACGCGAATGAACGCAAATCGGTCGGAATCAACTCGCCATCATCGACGGTTCTCGGTCCATTTACCTTTATTTGTGTCCATTTGCGTTGATTTGCGGCTAATTTTCCGTGAAGATTCGGCTCGCTCGATGTTATCGGTAATCGAGAGCATCTGTACCAGGAAAGGCGGTCGCCGATAGTGTTACGGCTCTGCGTCCAACAATGGGCGACAGGCCGCCTGAGCCAGTCGGTATAGACTCCCTCCGCCCGGTGGATGATCACCAAGGCATCCGCCGTGGGAATCCGACCTCGAAACATCTCGGTAACCGGAACGTCGCCATTTTTCGCGCAACCCGAAATGGGGTCCGTCCGATTTCGGGTGCAAACAATTGGGCGACGGTCTTGCCTTCGGCGGCCCGCGTTCGTCCTGCGTCCATCATCCCGGCGGCGCGGAACGTCAATTCAACGCCCTCTGCCGGTCAGGGCGCATTCGTATCCGTCCGTCCATCACGATGCAACGCCGAAATGCGCACCTGATCCGAGCTACGGGAAGAACCCAAAGACCCCTTAGTAATTTAGTAATAATGGTCGCGCAAGACTGCAAAGTCGGCGGCCATGGCGGCGCTATCATGGGGCCAACTGAAGACGGCTACCAAGCGGGCCTGCGGGTCGAGCAAGAGGATGGATGCCGAATGGTCCACCATGTAATCCGTGGCGTCTCCCGCGTTCTCGGAACGCTCATACATGAGCCCGAGCTCGCGGACGAGGGGTTGGAGCCGGTCGTGACTGCCGGTCGCCCCGAGAAAGCGTGGGTCGAACCGGCGCACATACTGCCCGAGCTGCTCCGGGTTGTCCCGTTCCGGGTCCACGGATATGAACAGGAAATTCACCGTCTGTTCCGTACCGTCTGCGCCGATCTCCCGGTCGATGGCGCGGTAGGTCGCCATGTTGGTCGGACAGATGTATCCGCAAGCGGTAAAGCCGATGGATACGAAGGTCCAATGGCCCTTGAGGTCCTCGAGCACGAAAGGCTGTGCATCCTGGTCCGTGAGGGTGAAGGGAGATAAGATCTTGGGTTGAGGCAATGGAGTGCCCGCCCGCATTGCCGCGACCGGCGGGCTGGTCCCCGCGCCGGGGTCGAAGCGGCTCACGCCGAGCCAGATGCCCGCCGCTACGGCCAGCACACCGACCGAAATCAAAAGGAGGCGCAGGCCGCCGCCGGAGTTGTGGATCATGACGAGCTCCTCGACGTCTCCGCAACGTCGGTGGCAGTTTGTTCGTCGGTCGGGAGTGAGAAGGTGGATCAGGCTCACTAGGGTGACGAGTAACAAGGCGGCACCGCCATTATGGGCAACTGCCACCGCGAGCGGTAAGTGCCCATGGATATTAGCGATGCCCAACCCCAGCTGCAAGCACAGGGCGGCGGCGACCGCAATGCCCATGCCACGTTCGGAGCCAGTCTGCGCTCGTCGCAGGATGACCAAGCTCAGGGCACCGACAGAGAGTAGGACCACGAGGGCCCCCAGGCGGTGGGTCAAGTGGATCGCCGTGCGCGCAGCGCTGTCCAGGACCCCAAATTCATAGTCGATCCCCGGATTACGCTGGACGACGAAGGCCTCGCCGAAATCCGTGGGCGGCCACCAGCGCCCTCCGTAGCAGGTGGGAAACTCGGTGCAGGCCAGGGCAGCGTAATTGCTGCTGGTCCAGCCACCGAGCAGGATCTGGATGCCGACCAGGGCGAGCCCGCCCCACACCCAGGGCCGCAGCCGCATCAGCGCCGGCACGGGACGCGATCCGGGGAAATCGGACTGGCGTAAGGCCAGCCACCAGAGCAAGGCGAAGGTCGTGAGCCCGCCCGCCAGATGCGCGGTAACGACGACGGGCATAACCCGCAGGGTTACCGTCCACATGCCGAGCAATCCCTGGAAGATAACCAATGCCACCAGCAGACCGGGGAGTCCCGCTGGGAGCCGACCACGGCTCCGCCACGCGCTCAGGGCCAGCAGCAGGATAGCCACACCCAGGGCGCCGGCCAGATAGCGGTGTACCATCTCCTTCCAGGCCTTGGCCGTCTCGACCGGACGCTCTGGGAAAGCGCGGTTGGCCCGGTCAATGGCGTCCGGGGTGGAGGGCACACTCAAGCGCCCGTAACAGCCGGGCCAGTCCGGACAGCCGAGTCCGGCATCGGACAGGCGCACATAGGCACCGAACAGGATGACCACGAGCGCCAGTAACGCCGTCAGCGCGGCAAATACGGAAAAGGTGGTTCGCTTCAAGCCCATGAGACCCTCTGCAATTTCAGAACACTCTACCCATTTTCACAGAGTATAATCAGATTTCCTGACCCCTGAGAAAACGAAAAGATGATCCTACCGGATCTTTATCTCAGGATTTGCGGCTTATCATCAAGTCAAGAGATCAAAAATCAATGTAAGCCACCGCTGTCCGACAAAACGTTTGTTTTTGTTGCGTAACTCCTTGTAAGGAAATGAAAGACAGCCACTTTAAGGGTGTCAGCGATTTGAATCACCTCGCGCATCTCCCAAATACCCCCTTCTGGGGATGTTGGGGACTCGGTTATGCACATTGGAAGCTCGTTTTTTCTGCAGGTCATTGACTCTTTACCGATGCATGCGTTTCGTCGAGGCGTTGCGCGGTACGACGGCAACCGCTACAAGAAGACATTTCCCTGTCTCGACCAATACCTGCGCATGACCTTCGCGCAGTTAACCCATCGCGAGAGCCTGTGCGATATTGAAGTTTGCCTGCGCGCCCAGAAGGACAAGTTGTACCACAGGGGTATCCGGGGCAACGTTTCCAGAAGCGCCGTGGCCGACGCGAATGAACGCCGAGATTGGCGTATCTAGGCAGATCTCGCTCAGGCATTGATTCGCACCGCTCGCCCACTGTATGCCGACGAGGACTTGGGGCGTGATCTTGACAACGCGGTTTATGCGCTCGATGCCTCTACCATCGACCTGCGCCTATCCGTCTTTCCGTGGGCACTGTTTCGCTCAACCGAATCTGCGGTCAAGCTCCAGACCCTGCTCGATCTTCAAGGCAACATCCCAACCTTTATCCACATCTCCGACGGCAAGCTACACGACGTCAATGTCCTTGATCTGCTGATCCCGGAGCCCGGCGCCTTCTACATCATGGATCGTGGCTACGTGGACTTCGAGCGCCTGTTCACGTTGCACAGAACAGGGCGTTTCTTCGTCATCCGCGCCAAGTCCACTACCAAATACAGGCGTCGCTACTCTCATCCCGGGGACGAATCCGGTGGTGTTCGATGCGATCGGACCATTGCGCTGAGCGGAGTCAAGTCCGTGCGTGACTACCCCCTGCCATCACGCCGTATCCGCTACCACGATGTTCAGACCAGCAAGACGTTCAACTTCTTGACCAACAACTTCGCCATCCCAGTGCGGACGGTGATGGACTCTACCGATACCGCTGGCAAGTTGAATTGTTCTTCAAGTGGAGCAAGCAACGCCTACGTATCAAATCGTTCTTCGGGACCTCCGAGAACGCGGTCAAAAGCCGGGGAGGAGCACAGGGAAGCGAGGGAGCGTAAGCGCCGAGCGGAGTGCGACGACCCCGCGCGTAGGCGTAGGGCCGAGTATTTGGTCGGAGTCTAGCGCGTGAGCGCCGACGGAGACGAAATGCTAGGCCATGCGACACGGCGTCAAGTCATTGCGGGAGTCCTGGTGCCGCGCGGAGTGCGCGCCGGGACGAACGCGGGCCGCCGAAGGCAATGGCCGGCGCCCCATTGTTTGCACCCGAAATCGGACGGACCCCATTTCGGGTTGCGCGAAAAATGGCGATGCTCCGAGATTCCGAAGACGATTGTTTTACCCCCGGCTCCATGCCCCTTTTTCCCCGAACACGGCGGGCGCCAACGGCGGGCGCCAAAAGAGGATTCATCCCCTTCAACCTCGCCGGAAAAAGGCGATAAGGCATTACAAAGCTGGGCGATTCTAGGTCGTAGCTCGAAGAACCGTTGATTGATCGTCGGGCGGCTTACATCACTCAGCGCAGCGATTTTCGAGGCCGGTAGATCCTGCGTAAAATAGCGCATGATCAGTCTGAATTTGGCTTCCGAAAGGCGTGAACGCCTGAAATACCTGTTTTTCCTTACATAACATAACCTTAGCATGCAGTTGTAGATGCTAAAGTTATCTAGACCTAAAAGATATGATACCCAGAAGAATAAGTTTTCCGGCGGTTTCCTTGTGTCACAGTTCGAGGTTGTAGCGTGTGGCATTGCGGGAATATTGCGCATAACAACAAGATAACCAGTAGAGAAGGGCAAAGTGGCGAGCATATAGTCTAATACAAGAATACCGAGTGGTCATGTTCCGGAGTCAGTGCGACGAGAAGGTTAAAGAAAATTCTTCCATTCGGGCGTGAGGTTTCTCTGCAAGAACATTATCAACACTCGATCAAACCTGTCAACCAAAGTATTAAAAGAGATTTCTTGGCGCCTTGGCCTTGAGTACAAGATTTTTGAACATAAGGAAAAACTAATTGACGTACGCCTCGTTAGAAAAAGAAATCACATAGCTCATGGTGAAGCCCTAAAGGTCGACGGTAAAGACTTTATCGATCTGGGTGACGAGGTGATTAAACTCATGTCGACGTTCCATAATTTAATTGAAAACTCGGCCATTTGCGAACAGTATAAAAATGTCAACACGCCCTAGCACCTCGTTTCGATAGATATTGCAAATTCATAGCATTGTGGGTGAGGAGGCTGCATTGATCTCAGGTGACTCTATCCGCAATATCAAGAGAAATGATGTGCTAGCATTCCGTTTCTCCATATTTTGCATATATCCCGTAGGGGGCAGGCTGTGCCTGCCATCTAGACACGGTATTGGTGAGCATAACCTATAGTATGTTCTACGGGTTTGAGAATGGAAAATAAGGTGAAATGGGGTGCTAGTCGAGGATAGCCGACAAGCACAGAATAAACGAGGTGAATCAAATGGTGCAACGGAAAATGATGGCGGACAACAACGGGCATTTGAACGCGACCGCCGCCCAGCGTTGGTTGGCTACCGCCTGGATGATGCTCGGGACTATCGCGCTGGCCCTGGCCGGGATCTTCGCTATCCTACTGGTCGTCGCGCGGGCACCCGGTACGGAAACCCTATTCCCGACCCAGGATTTCTTCCGCGTCGCCCTGATCGTCCATGTCGATCAATCGGTGCTGATCTGGTTTCTCGCCAGCTCCGGGATGCTCTGGAGCCTGGCGGGCCGGACCCCGCTACGGACCACATTTCACGGCCCCGGGGTCTCATCTGTGGGAATCGACCGGAGCCGGGCGGACCGCCGCCACCTGCCGCACCCCACACGCATTATCGCCTTCGCCGGGGCCGCAGCCGGCTGCCTGCTGGTCGCCGCCGCGCCATTCCTGGGCGCTACCGACCCGCTGCTTAATAACTATGTGCCGGTGCTGGACTATCCCCTGTTCCTGGCAGCCCTGGGGCTGTTCGGCATCGGCGTCCTGGTGCAGGTAGTCCTGCATCTGGCGCACTCCCTCGGCACCCTGAATTTCAGGGATCCTTTGAAGATCGGCGCCCTCACCGCGGCAGTTGCCGCCTTGCTGGCGGGCATCTCTCTGGTCTGGACCTGGGCGGACCTGAATCCGGTCTGGGAGGGCAAGGCCTACTTTGAATACCTGTTCTGGGGGCCTGGTCATATCCTCCAGTTCGCCTATACCCAGATTATGCTGGTGGCCTGGATCTGGCTCGCCCGCGCCACGGGCCGCCCCTTGCCCCTGTCCGATGCCTGGCTGTCGGCCCTGTTGGTGCTCGGGATCCTGCCTCTGATCGCGGTACCCCTGATCCATGGCCTCTACGCGCCCGACTCGGCGGAGACCCGCATCGCCTACACCCATCTGATGCAATACGGCAACGCCCTAGCGCCGATCTCCATCGGGTTACTCCTCACCCTATCCCTGATCCATAACCGTGGACGTGGGGTGCCCCCGAAGCAACGCCCGGTCTACAGCGCCCTGATTACCTCGCTGGTGCTGTTTGCCGTCGGTGGGCTGATCGGGGCGGCGATCTCCGGGACAAACACCATCGTCCCGGCCCATTACCATGGGTCGATCGTTGGCGTGACCCTGGCCCTGATGGGGCTGACCTATCACCTGCTGCCGGAGCTCGGCTTCAGCCGGCCGGAGGGCCGCATGGCCTGCTGGCAGGCGAGGATCTACGGCTCCGGCCAACTGCTGCATATCGCAGGGCTCGCGATCTCCGGAGCCATGGGGATTCAGCGTAAGACCGCCGGCGCCGCCCAGGAGCTGAACGGTTTGACCAAGGCCTTCATGGGGATCATGGGCCTGGGGGGACTGATCGCTATCGTGGGCGGGATCCTGTTCGTACTGGTGGTAATGCGTGCCTGCAGTCACCGGACTGTCTGATTGAGTTGCCATATTTGTTTCCCACCACGAGTCCGATGGCCGCGCTCAGATCGGCCAAGGTGGTCTCTTCCCGCAGGAACAATCTCACCCATGCAGGAGGTCCCTGCGGAACGCCGCGGGGTCGAACTGTTCACGCGGGGGTTCGGGAGGAGGGGTATTTCTTCACGAGAGCTCCTACCTTGCGGTGTAGCTCCTCGTCTGTCATCTCGTCGATCTCATGCTCGGACGCATGGAAGCCAGGGGGTGGGGCGATAGGCCAGCATCGTGGGGGCTTCTGGTGGGGGGTATCGTGTCGGATCGAGGATGCCGATGCGCAGAGAGGTCCCATGAGCAGAGACGACAGCAGCAGTACCGATGCCAGTTCACGCATAAGCACCCGGCTCACCGGAGGCATCGAGCGGCCGGACAGCAGGAGAGCCCGACCCCGAGCCGATTGCCGATCAAGGTCGCGCTCTTCTACGGATGGAAATTCCCGTTATCCGTCATTCTTCGAAGATTCTGCTCGGCCCATCTTCCAACATAGCCTCAATATAAGCTCCGGAAGGCAAGGCCGGGTCATCATATTCGCATTCATAACTGCTGGAGAAAGGGTAAGAGAGTCTCCAATTGTCAAGCCCGGCGCAGGAGAGGTGGTCGATCGTCAGGCACGGACTCCCGTGCAATATATCAGATTAGGGTCTAGATAACTTTAGAGAGGATTTTCGCTCAGCAGTAGAAAATATTTTATCATAGAGATTTCCTCTCGATGATTAAATCTGAATTCACATTCTTTGAGGTGTAAATGAAACGTATGTTTGGGAACACCCTTGAATTTTACAAGCCTCCGTTTAGCACATGACCAGAATGACTCAATGCTGTTGATATGGCAATTGCCTCGCGCAAATTCGTTATGGATGGATGCGGAGATGCTTTTGATAACCTATATCCACCAGCCCATTGTAGCCCCTCCAGCCATCCGAGTGGATGATGCTATCGAGGGCTACCTGGCCCCGAATCACGGCCCGTAGCGGCTTCTTGGAGGCATCCGGGACGATCTCAATGTAGACTTCCCTGCCGTTCCAGGATTCCGAAGACGAAAGAGGATCCATCCATTTCAATCTCGCCGGGGAAAGGCGATGAGGCGTCACAAAGCTGGGCGATTCTGGTTCGTAGTTTGAAGAACCGTTGATTGATCGTCAGGCGGCTCACATCACTCAGCGCGGCGAGTTTCGAGGCCGGTAAATTGTGCGCAAAATAGCGGATAATCATTCTGAATTTGGCTTCCGAAAGGCGTGAACGCCTGAGTCTGCCTCTTTTACGGGAATCTCCGCAAACTCATCAACCACCTCGACGTAAAGCGTCGGTAACTGTTCAGCGACAAACGGAGTCCCAGCCTCGGCGGCACCCGTCAAGGCCTAGGCCGCCCAGCTCCCGAGGTCCTGCAGCCAGGTCAGCGGCGGGCTACCGCGATTGATAACCTGCTGATTCGGGGGTACGTTGGAGAGGGTCACCCCGGTCTGATCCACCACCAGCTAGCCGCCACCGACCTTGAGGGTAATACTGCTGCCGGTCTCAAGGACGAGGTGTTGGGCATTCAAAGAGGCGATACCACCGACCTTCTCCTCTCGGTCGCTCTTGACGGTAACCTGTTGGTCTCCGTCGATTTGCTCGCTACGATCACCACCGATGGTGATCGTGTCGGTATTAGTGACCTCCCGCCTGCGGTTTTCAACACTTGCTCGCGCAGGTCGTGCTCGATGGTGCTGTCCTTGTCGAGCTGAGCGTGCTCCCAGATCAGCTCCTTGCCCTTGGTATCGTCCATGACGTATTCGTTGTATCCCCCAACCTTCTTTGGTCGAGCGGCTCTTGAGTCCGGTGAGGGCGTTGACCGGTAGCTTGTAGGTGGCTTGTTGACGTCGTTGCAGACCCGCCCGGTGATGATGAGCCGGTCGGGGTCGCCTTCCAGGAAGTCGACGATGATTTCCTGACCGATGCGGGGGATGGCGATGGCTCCCCAGCCTTTGCCGGCCCAGGGCTGAGAGACACGCACCCAGCAGGAGTTCTTTTCATCGGATCAGCCGTAGCGGTCCCAGTGGAACTGAACCTTGACCCGGCCATATTGGTCGGTCCAGATTTCCTGGCCCGCAGGGCCGACGACGAGGACGGTCTGGGGACCCTGGACCCGAGCCTTGGGGGTTATTCCGTGGGGGACGAAAGGGCGTCTTGGCGTCGAGGGCGGTGAATGCACAGTGGAAGACGGGAGCGGTGCCTGACCTATATCGGTTGTGCCCAGCGCGCTGGAGGAGCCGAAGGCGTCGGATTGCAGCTTGTACTTGGCCGATAGGATCAGATACTCCCGGTTCTGGTCCTGGCGGGGATACCCGGTCAGGGTAAAGAGTGCCCCGGTGGCCAGCCCACGGGCGTTGCTGGCGCCCTGGGCGGTCTCGTAGTCCACGTATAATTCTTCGATGCGGGCGCGTACCCACTGGTCGCCCTGGTCGCGCTGGGTGTAGCCGCCCGGATAGTTGTAGAGTTCCAGATCCCCCCGTGCATGCTCATGCGGGTGAAGCCGCTCAGTCAGCAGCTGCTTGCGCGGGGCCTTGTAGTCGAAGTCGGTATGGACGAAGATCCCGGACCGGACTGCCCCGGCAACGGACCAGTCGAAATCCTACGCCGCGATACCCGAGTGTCGTAGCAGGGCGTCGATGGTCGGCTCGCGGCCCCGGAAGCTGACGTAGAGCTCCATGGCATCGCGGGACCCGCCTTGCTCCAGAATGGTCGTGCAAAAGGCGCGCCCGGTATCCCGGTCGAACAGGCCGCATTCCTCGAACAGGGAGAAGGCATCCGCAGACAGCACCTCCGCCCACTTGTAGCCATAGTACCCTGCCCCATAGCCTCCGGAGAAGATATGGGAGAAGCCGTGGGCAAAGCGGTTGAAATCCAGCGGCTTCATCACCGCCACCTGATCGCGTACCTGATCGAGAATCTCGTAGATGCGCCCGCCCCGCCGTGGGTCGTACTCCAGGTGCAGACGGAAGTCGAAGATGGCAAACTCGAGCTGGCGCACCAGCTGCATGGCGGACTGGAAGTTTTTTGCCGCCCGCAGGCGCCGGTACAGGGCCTCGGGGATGGGCTCCCCCGTGTCCACGTGACCCGATATCAGAGCCAGGGACTCGGGCTCCCAGCACCAGTTCTCCAACAGCTGACTCGGCAGCTCCACCGCATCCCAGGGCACACCGTTGATGCCCGCCACTGCCGGATAATCGATTTTTGTCAATAGGTGGTGCAGGCCGTGGCCGAATTCGTGAAACAGGGTCTCGACCTCTTCATGGGTGAGCAGGGACGGCCGATCTCCCACCGGAGGGGTGAAGTTGCATACCAGGTAGGCAACGGGAATCCGGTCGTAGCGGCTGGTGTGGAAGCGGTCTATGCACACGTCCATCCAGGCACCCCCGCGCTTCTTGCTGCGGGCGAAGGAATCGAGATAGAACTGCCCCTGCAGCTCGCCGCCGCCGTCCCGGATCTCGAAGAAGCGCACGTCCGGGTGCCAGACCTCGACGCCTGCCACCTCCCGCACGCGGATGTCGAACAGCCGCTCCACCACTGCGAATATGCCTGCGAGCACGCGCGGGAGCGGGAAATAGGGGCGCAGCTCCTCCGCGGTGATGCGATGCCGGTGCCGGCGCAGCTTCTCCGCATAATAGGCAAGGTCCCAGGGCGCAAGCCCCTTGCATCCATACCCTTCTGCCGCGAACCGTGCCAATTCTTCCAGCTCGCGGCGGGCCTGGGCCACGGACCGTTCCGCCAGGTCGTTCAGAAACCGCACGACCTCCTCGGTGGAACGGGCCATCTTGGTGGCCAATGAGCGTTGGGCGTAGCTTCCGAAGCCTAACAGTGCCGCCGACTCATGACGTAGTGCAAGAATGCGCTCCATGATCCGGGTATTGTCCCACTTGCCGGCGTGCGGTCCCTGGTCCGAGGCCCGGGTGCAGTAGGCTACATAGATTTCGCGGCGGAGCCCGCGATCGTCCGCGTAGGTCATGACCGGGAGGTAAGAAGGCAAATCCAGGGTCAGGACCCAGCCTTCCTCGCCTCTATCAGCGGCCGTCTGCCGCGCCAGGGCCAGGGCCGAAGTGGGCAACCCGACGAGAGCGGACGGGTCCGTGATCCGCTTGCTCCAGGCATTAGTGGCATCGAGCAGGTTCTCCTCGTACCGACTGGTGAGCTCGGCGAGCTCCCGGCTGATCGCCTTGTAGCGCGCCTGCTTGTCCGCCGCCAGATCCACGCCGGAGAGGCGAAAGTCGCGCAGGGCGTCTTCCAGCAACTTGCGCCGGGAGGCATCCGGGTGCCCCTGGCTGGCGATGGCCCGGAAGCCTTCGCATAAGGCTCGGTTCTGACCGACCTCGGTGCCGTACTCGCTGAGCTTGGGCAGACAGGCGTTATAGGCGGCCCGCAGTGCGTCATTGTTCATGACCGCGTTGAGGTGACTCACCGGCGACCAGGCCCGATCGAGCTTATCGTTGGCCTCTGCCAGGGGCTCGACGAAGCTCTCCCAGGTAGGTGGGTCCGCACGGCTCGTCAGCGCCTTGATCCGCGCCCGGCACGCGGCGAGCAGATCATCGACGGCGGGCTCTACCTGCTCGGGACTGATGCGGGAGAAAGGTGGTAGCCCTTCCAATTCCAGTAGTGGGTTATCCATGGATAGCAGGGCCTCTGATTGTTGGAATCTACCCGCGGTCCGGTTAACGCTACGCATCACCGGTAGCAAAAAGCAGAGCGAGGAATGAGCGGCGCTTTTTGCTGTCCGAGTGCATGCGCTTGTTATGCCCTTATTCTGCTTGTGTTAATTGATAATCCGCTCGATCTTCTCGGAAGATCCTCATTTGAGTTCGATATTCCGGTAGATTAATAGACCGGCTATTCTTAATTGATTGATAAACACTTCTCAATGTGTTTTCCGGTGTGCCCTTATCTAAGAACCTAAATACCGAAGCCGCCACGTATTCTATTTCGCTATCAAATGCCATCCATTCGCGCTGCTCTCTTTCGGCTACATAGCCAGTAGTATTTGATCCGGAGAAAATATCAACCACCAAATCTCCCGGCTCGGTAAGAAAGCGAATAAAAAACTCAGGTAATTTCGCAGGAAACCTTGCAGAGTGCCTTTTTACGGATATTGCCTTACATGTCAAGTTCCGCCAGATTATAGACACGTTTTTTGAAGAGGTTGGGCTGTTTTGGTACCAGTTTCTCATGGCTTGAAGAGGTGGAATGTGACCTAGCGCCTTTTGGGGATGTGTTGATTACAGACCTGGACGTAGCGTTTGATGGTATCGGTCAGGTGCTCGGCGGAGTCGAAGCGGGTGGTGGCCAGAACGTCGGCGATGCGCCCGTTGAAGCGTTCGATCATGCCGTTGGTTTGGGGAGCTCTCGGTTTGGTAAGCCGGTGCTCGATGCGGTTGTCGGTACAGACCCGATCGAAGGCATGGCACCGGTCGGCTGGCGCTCGCCGGTGGCACAGAAGCGATCTCAGTAAATTCCTTGCCGCTGTCGGTGAGCACCTTGCTGATCGTGAACGGAGCTTTATCAATCAGGCGCGCGCGAAAGTCGCTCGCGGCGGTTGCCGGCTTGTCCTCAAGGATCTCCACGTAAAACCCAGCGCGTCGCCCGATCAATGGCAGCGAACAAGTAGCGGCGTTGCTCCTGGTCCGGCATCGACGTGCACAAAGCCCGGCGCATATGCCTTGAAGGTCTTCCCCGGCGTCTTGGTGCTTCCCATCAGCGCCTTGAGGGTAGAAATCCCGTGGCGGTGCAGACAGCGGTCCCAGGCCCGAGCGGGAAACCGCGGGGTGGATGAACTCATGGGTTACCGCCAGCAGGTCATCGAGCGGCGGCAACAACGTCTTGCGCAGCTCGACCACCACCGCCTCCTGGACCGGGGTGAGGGGGGTGTGAAACCGTAATACCTCCCTCGCTTGCAGCAGCGGATAGCTCCTCCTCGGCACACGGGACCTGACACTTACATCCAGACATATATGCACCATTAGATTTAGAATTGGGTATTTGTAGTAGGTTTGAGGGAATAGCACCTTTGTTGTCTTCCCCAAACCCCTTTCCTATATCGTGCCCCGATGGTCTTTTCATCGGGTCATAGAAGTTATCCGGGTCTTCACGAAGCTTTTTCATTCTATCGCTGTACTCAGTGAGCACTTTAGATACATCCGCTTTTGGATACTCTGTCTTACTAAACCAGCACACGGTGTTGACTGAATCTTTCGCTCTTATTTCCCTTTTTACCCACTCTATGGACTTGGCAGCTTAGAAGGATTGAACCAATAAAAATCTTCGGCAAGATAGAACCCTAGGTCACCACAAAAATTAATTGGAATGCGAAAATTATAAAGGCTTATAGCCGGAATACCTTTACGATACGCACCACCTAAATCAAGCACAAAGCTACCGTCCGAGCGTAGCTTTCGTAAGATAAGTTTTGCAAACTCGGATAACCAAATTCATGTACTCATGCTGTTCTTTATTTCCATATTCTTTTTTCCTTGCAACGCGAAGGGCGGACCTGGTCATTACTAGGTTTATTGAATTGTCAAGTAGTTCTTCAAGGAGATCCAGGGAATCACCACAATACGTTTTACCCCAAGTCCGTCGTGTAAGCCGATTTAGCAGAGGACACATGTGGTATATCTGGAATAGAGGACAGTGTCATTAGCATGGTACTACTCATAATCTGTAGACGTATGGTCATCAATGGCCAGATTATAGCTCATACCTGCTAACAACGCCACTCGAAAAGCGCGATTGGTCTTTTCCAAGAATCTCCGTGCAAGTCGTTTTAAAAAATCTTTCACAAGAGGTAGTTGCGGATATGCCCGGCTTGCATCGGACATATATGGGGTCTGTCGAGCGTGGGGAGAGGAACGTTTCAATCGACAATATGGAGCGTTTAGCAGCCACTTTGGGAAAGAAACTTTCGGACCTGCTAGATAACCATGAAACAACACCCTGACATTCAGATATTTAACGACATATATCCTTCTATTCTCCGCCTTCAAAAACTAGCGGAACAGCATGGGATAAATGATATTTTTCAGGACAACGGCGGAAAGTTGCTACAGGTACTTCTACGGAGGAGCACAGGGAAGCGAGGGAGCGTAAGCGCCGAGCGGAAGTGCGCCGCCCCCGGCGTAGGGCCGAGCGTTTGGTCGGAGTGCGGCGCGTGAGCGCCGGCGGAGACAAAATGCCAGGCCATACGAGACGGCGTTAAGTCATTGCGGGAGTCCTGGTGCTGCGCGGAGTGCGCGCCGGGACGAACGCGGGCCGCCGAAGGCAATGGCCGTCGCCCCATTGTTTGCACCCGAAATCGGACGCTCCCCATTTCGGGTTGCGCGAAAATGGCGACGCTCCGGTTGCCGGCGGTATCGGTAGAGATCCGTCACCGTCTGCGCTGGAATGGCGAAGTTGTTGGTCAAGAAGTTGAACGTCTTGCTGGTCTGAACATCGTGGTAGCGGATACGGCGTAATGGCTGGGGGTAGTCACGCACGGACTTGACTCTGCTCAGCGTAATGGT
>Ga0209781_1000112_pt1 | contig 18788 bp, 18 predicted proteins | sample WorMetHERISLAND1_3_FD_187386 | JGI IMG/M metagenome (GOLD analysis project Ga0209781, IMG submission 187386) | Marine gutless worms symbiont microbial communities from Max Planck institute for Marine Microbiology, Germany - Olavius albidus HERON... | ecosystem: Host-associated > Annelida >...
CACAGCCTTGATGCGGTCGGCCTCGCGTTTGTCTCGGGTGCGGCGGTGTGCCTGACGCAGCTCGGCGAGCTGGTCAGGTGACAGGGCGTAGTCGAGCATACCGACTATCATGCGGATTTTTCCCCTATTTATGCACAACTCTTCAATGAAAAAAATGATATAAGAGCAGTATATATGTCTGGGAGAGCTCTTGAATTTTGCAAGCCTCCGTTTAGCCTATGACCGGAATGATTCAATGCCGTTGATATGGCGATTGCCTCGCGCAAATTCGTTACGGATGGACGCGGAGATGCTTCTGATAACCCATATCCACCAGCCCATTGTAGCCCCTCCAGCCATCCGAGTGGATGATGCTCTCGAGGGTACCGGGCCCCGAATCACGGCCTGTAGCGGCTTCTTGGAGGCATCCGGGACGATCTCCGTGTAGACCTTTCCCTGCCGTTCCAGGATTCCGAAGACGATTGTTTTACCCCTGGCTCCACGCCCCTTTTTTCCCCGGACACGGCGGGCGCCAAAAGAGGATTCATCCCCTTCAACCTCGCCGGAAAAAGGCGATGAGGCGTAATGAATCTGGGCGATTCTGGTTCGTAGCTTGAAGAACCGTTGATTGATCGTCGGGCGGCTTACATCACTCAGCGCGGCGAGTTTCGAGGCCGGTAGATTCTGCGTAAAATAGGGCATGATCAGTCTGAATTTGGCTTCCGAAAGGCGTGAATGTCTAAAATACCTGTTTTTTTCCTTAGCATACATCTGAAGATGCTAAAGTTACCTAGACCTAAACCAAATCCTGGAATATAGGGATATAACTGGAATTCATCGGCGCATCCGACGCTCGCGCATGCGAAAAAAACGAACCAGCGGGTCGACCACTGAACCCGCGACGTCGATGTGGATAAAGTCGATCCCACGGGCGCGCAACCGCCGCTCCAGAGTCTCGATCCGCTCCCGCGCCGCCCGCTCCAGCTCGCGTCGAAAATCCGCCGCGCCCGTATCATAGAGCCGGGTCCGCCTCGTCTCCGCATCCTGCAAGGCGACTAGACCCACACCGGGTACCGCGAGCTCCCGGGGGTCGGTGATCAGGACCGCGATGACATCGTGCTTGCGGTTGGCAGCGGTGAGGGTGCGCTCGAAATCCTCGTCCAGGAAATCGCTCACTACGAAGCAGACAGCCCGGCGCTTCATCATCGAGCGGAGAAACTCCACTGCCTGGCCGATGTCGGTGGACCGTCGCGCGGGACGCAGGCACTGGCTCCGAAAATCCAGGGCGGCCGCTCGGCGCAGAAATTCCTGGAAATCGTGCAGCCGTGCGCGCAGCGTTTCCACAGCGCGATCACGAGGATCGCCCCTACGGGTTCTATGCACCCACGCGCACGGGGCTGTCTCCCGGCGGAACTCGGGTGCTTCCTCGCCATGGGCCAACACCTGTCGGACCACGCGTAGGGCATGTTTCTGGCCCTTGCGCGGGGGGATATAGTGCTCGATCCCGCCATGGAACAGGAGCAGCCCCACATTGTCGTCGTTGCGGATGGCCGAGAAGGCGATCAGGGCGCAGAACTCGGCCGCCGCTTCGCGTTTAGAACGGATCTGCGAGCCGAAATCCTGGCTGGCGGAGACATCCGCCATCAGCATCAGGGTGAGCTGGCGCTCCTCGACATAACGCTTGACATAGGGGTGACCGGAGCGGGCGGTGACGTTCCAGTCGATGGATCGCACGTCGTCGCCGGGAAGATACGGGCGTACCTCGTCGAACTCGATGCCGCCCCCCTTGAAGACGGAGACATACTCCCCGGCCAGCACGTCGGCGACCTGACGGCCGGTGCGGACCTGAATCTCGCGCACCCGGTGAATGATCTCTTTGGCCAACATTACCCCAGTTTATAGCCATTGTGTCTGAATAGATACCATGAACGAATTCTAATAACGATTTTTGATTCATTTGTATTGATTGGCGTTCATTGGCGGACAACTCTTCCTTGAAGATCCTACCAGCTCAATGGTACATGACCGACGCGGGCTCAGGGAACGAGTACGGTATCGAGGATGCGTCGGATGATGTCCTCCGACACTATGCCTTCCGCCTCGGCCTCGTAGCTCAGCCCCACCCGATGGCGCAGGACGTCGGGGGCCAGTGTCTTGACATCGTGCGGCGTCACATAGCTGCGACCCTGCAGGAAGGCGTGGGCCTTGACGCCCAGCATGAGCCAGATGGAAGCGCGCGGGCTGGCGCCGTGCTCGATCATCCCCTCGATGCCGGGTACCCTGTTCCTGGAGTCGGACCGGCCGGCGGTCTCGGGTCGGGTGGCGTGCACGATGGCGACGATGTAGTCGCGTACCTTCTCGTCGACGAAGACATCGGCCACCGCCGCCCGTGCCTCGGCGATGTCCCGCGGGTGGGCAACCACCCCGACTTCCGGAATCGGCTGACCGCTCACCATACGGTCCAGGATCCGCCGTTCCTCCTCCTGCGACGGATAACCGACCTTGACCTTCATCATGAAGCGGTCGACCTGGGCCTCGGGCAGGGGATAGGTACCCTCTTGCTCGATGGGGTTCTGGGTCGCCAGCACTAGAAAGGGCTCCTCCATGCGGAAGCTGTGACCACCGATGGTGGCCTGACGCTCCTGCATCGCCTCCAGCAAGGCTGCCTGGACCTTGGCCGGGGCACGGTTGATCTCGTCGGCCAGGACCAGATTGGAGAAGATCGGCCCCTGCTTGACGCTGTAGGTGCCTTCCTTGGGATTGAAGATCTCGGTGCCGATTACGTCCGCCGGCAACATATCCGGCGTGAACTGGATACGTGAAAAACCGGTATCGATGGCTTTGGCCAGGCTGTGCACCGTCAGTGTTTTCGCCAACCCCGGCAGTCCTTCCAGCAGCACGTGCCCCCCGGCCAGGAGCCCCGTTAGGAGACGTTGCACCATGGTGTCCTGGCCCACCAGGACCTTGCCCACCTCGTTAATCAGATCGGTCCCGAGCCGGGCCTGTTGCCGGGCGCCGGCGTCCGCGGCCTTGATACTCATAGCTTGGTATCCTTTAGGAATGTTCGGTACGAGATGCAGGCATCCTCTCATAACCCTTCCCATGATGAGGAGTCGGCCCTTAAGCTCCGGGCTTGTCTTCTAATAGTACAGGATTCACAGGATGTTATCGTTGACTATTCGGAAAATAATCCTGGAAATCCTGTGAATCTTGTCCGATTAGCGGTTGGTATGATGCTTATGTCAACAGCCCTTAGACTTCGCCTTAAGCCCACGAGGCGTGATCACTCCACTCCGGGAAATCCCCCTCGTTCGCGAACCTATTCATCTGCGCTTCGAGCTCGGCCATGAAGGTCTTCCGGTTTCCGGTCCAGGAAAACGGTTTCCCCACGAAGATGTCGCAGAAGAAGGGGACAGGAGGGCCTCGCCGCGGGGCAGGGCCTTGCCGAGACCATGCATGAAGATCGGGACGATCGGGGCGTCGGATCGGGCCTTGGCGATGTGGGCGATACCGGTTTGGAATGTCTCGCGCTTTTCGGGTTCACCGCGCAATCCTTCCAGGAACAGAATAAGGATCCGACCTTGTTCGAGCGCTTCGGTGATCGGGGCCAGGCGGTTCCGACCGCGGAGGAGCACAGGGAAGCGAGTGAGGGTAAGCGCCGAGCGGAGTGCGTCGCCCCGGCGTAGGGGTAGGGCCGAGCGTTTGGTCGGAGTGCGGCGCGTGAGCGCCGGTGGAGACGAAATGCCAGGCCATGCGACACGGCGTTAAGTCATTGCGGGAGTCCTGGTGCCGCACGGAGTGCGCGCCGGGACGGACGCAGGACAAACGCGGGCCGCCGAAAGGCAATGGCCGTCGCCCCATTGTTTGCACCCAGAATCGGACGGATCCCATTTCGGGTTGCGCGAAAAATGGCGACGTTCCTTCTTCCGCGGTTCGATCCAGCGGCAGGATGCCGATGATCTTCGTCGCGAACCAGGCCAACAGGCGGTTGCGCGGGAAGTAGTCGGCCGCGGCCACATGAGAACGAAGGTATCGAGGTGGCTGTTGTGATTCGCAACGAGGACCGCGGGGCCCGCATCCGGAAGCTGGTTTCGCCGCCGGACATTGAGCCCGAGCACAATCAGCGCGATGGGCTTCATGATCAGGGCGAAGAACAAGATCTGCAGGAAACGGCTCACGGTGTCAGTAGTGCACGTAGTAGATGTAGTTAAAGAACAGCGGCGCGGTGAAGGTGAGGCTGTCCACCCGGTCGAGAATCCCACCATGGCCCGGCAGGCGACGGTTTTGTTCGGGTTGACCTTGGTGTTGACCTTGTAGCGTCCCAGAAGCTTGCCCGATAGGTACTGCGCCACGTCGTTGAGCTGGGGGTGAGAAACCCGACGAAGAGCAGGAGGCCTGCGCCGCCCGCGGGTGTGCGGGTGTTGTCGAGAATGAGCAGGTAGGCCAGGTGGCTCAGGCAGAATACCGTGGTCATCACACCCCAGTGAACGGTGCCGACGGCTTTCAGGAAACCTTCAGTCTCGCCGACGAGTATCATGCGCATCGGTAGCAACAGGAACAGATAGATCGGAATGAAGATGATGAACATCCCGTACCACGCCTGACTCGCCCAGAAGAACTGAACAGGAATGGCGAGGTACACGCCCAGAACAGCACCCGACGGTCGGTGCGCCGGGTCGGGATCAGCGACAAGATCTCTTTAGAGTGCCAGGAAACTCACGAATCCCAGGAAGAAGAAAGAAAGGCGCCGGTCGAGCCCGATCGCGACGGCGAATACTGCTACCATTGCCCACCACGACCGCACGCGCTGGCGGAGCTCCGTGAAATCCCTCTCGGGGCGGAGTCGGGTCAGGGTGATGGTGGTTGCCGAGGCGAGAAGGAGCAGAACGAAAATGCCGGCCATCGCCCACAAGAGAGGAGCCGGTATTTCGGGGAAGTTCTTCATCGGATTTCAGCGAGAGCAGTCCGGGCATGGCGAAGGATCGTCAACGCGGCCAGAACGGTGGCGGCGCCGAAAATCCACGTAACCCAGGCCCCCGGTGGGACCCCGGCACCCAAGCAGGCCGATGACGAACGCCCGGTCGCTCTTGCCCATGGGGCTGTCATAGCGTCGGGACGCGCCGATCCGGACCGCGACCACGCCGGTCAGCTCGCCGATCAATGCGAAGACCACGAACAGGACACGAGCCAGGGGACGAACGCGGGCACGCACGCGAGCGGCAGGTAGAGAGCCGCGTCGGACACACGCCCCCCGATCTCGTTCAAAATGACTCCCAGCGGGCTTTCCATCGTGTGCTCCCGGGCCAACATCCCGTTGATTGCGTTGAGGGCCATGCGCGCGAACAGGAAAACGGGCAGCAGCAGGAGCGGCCAGCGGGACTCGGGTCTCCAATAGAATGCAAGCACCTAACCATGGTGGAGAGGATTGTCGCCGCGACCGTCACCTGGTTTGCGGTGATGCCGCGCTGCGCGAGCCCTCGCGCTATCGGGCGCAGGAGCGCCTGAAACTGCGGCTTCAGATCGTAAATGCTTGCCATGCGTTTTCACCCCATTGCGAGTAGCGAGGGATCTTCCAGCTTGGCAAAGGCTTCTGGCACACAAGATCTCCCCTCCGTCGGGACCAGGATTTCTCGCTTCGCTCGAAATGACAACCAGCGAAATCGGGCGAAATGATCTACTAAGAGGCCGAGTGCTGATCTTTAAGAAAAATCCCGCCCAGGTCAAGCCTGTCCGGCTAACAGCGAGGGGGTAGTGGTTAATGTTTAAGGCTCTTTATGGAATCCGGACTGCTGACGATCAGGGACAGGCACAACCGAAGGTTTTGGCGTGCGGCGGCAACCAATAGCCTGAAGCCTCGACCGAAATTCGCGGTACCCGACGGAACCACAGGGCTCACCTTGGGGCACTTGCCGCCGCCGCTTTGAATTCGGCGACGTCTCTACTCTCCGCACTAGCGTTGCGGCCAAGGGAAAGCGTCGTCGCCGCGGCGCGCGTGGGGTCTGGTGCCCAGATTCCCGGCATATGCGCGGGGATCCCCCATCGCCGGGGCTCGATGCGATCACGCCGCTTTGCCGACGCACTCCAGAACAAAACAGTCCGGAATCCATAGCGGAGAAACAAAAGGTTCAGCAGGAAGCCCTTCACTACACGGGTAGTGGTAAATTTTTAAATGGTTAGCGCAGACTTGTTTGATCCCCTCTCCCCGCTCCTCTCCCGGAGGGAGAGGGAGTGTAGCCTGTAGTGCGCCAAACCCACTGCTGGTGGCGATGTTCCCATTTAAACTTTAACCATTACCTACGGGGCTTCTTGTCATAGATCACAAGTATGTGGGGATACCTCAGCCACGGAAGGTCTCTTGCGACTCCCTCTTGAGGGAGGGTGTCGCAAAAGCTCCTCTCCCGCCGGGAGAGGGGTTGGGGAGAGGGGGTCAAATGAAGCAATCGGGCGTGGTTAATGAACCCCTCTACACTGACCATTTAGAAATTTACCACTACCTGTCAGGTCTCGTATGATTGTATATTGAGGAGGAGCTATCTGCTGCTGCAAGCGAGGGAGGTATTACGGTTGCTTGCTGAGGAGGGAGCGGAAGGAACCGCGAAGGCAGAGACAAGCGGGGTCGGCAGAGTTTGAGTTGACCCTTACGGTGGCACGCAACCTGAGTCGAGGCATCACAGGTCATGAATATCCAACTCCACGAGAATGCACGCACGGTGCTGGCGATTCGTCTGGAAATACAAGGCCCAGCCTGAGATCGGTAAGCAATCGGGAGTTAGCAGGGGCTTACCACCTCAACCACCACACGGTGGCGAAATGGCGTCGCCGTGAGGGGACGGAAGATGCTTCGCACCGCCTCCAGCGGCTTCACACCACCCTCACCCCAGTCCAGGAGGCGGTGGTGGTCGAGCTGCGCAAGACGTTGTTGCTGCCGCTCGATGACCTGCTGGCGGTAACCCATGAGTTCATCCACCCCGCGGTTTCCCGCTCGGGCCTGGACCGCTGTCTACGCCGCCACGGGATTTCTACCCTCAAGGCGCTGATGCCCCAAGAGGAAGGCGCCAAGACGCCGATGAAGATCTTCAAGGCGTATGCGCCGGGCTTTGTGCACGTCGATGCCGGACCAGGAGCAACGCCGCTACCTGTTCGCTGCCATTGATCGGGCGACTCGCTTGGGTTTACGTGGAGATCCTTGAGGACAAGTCGGCAACCGCCGCGAGCGACTTTCGCGCGCGCCTGATTGATAAAGCTCCGTTCACGATCAGCAAGGTGCTCACCGACAGCGGCAAGGAATTTACTGATCGCTTCTGTGCCACCGGCGAGCGCCAGCCGACCGATGCCCATACCTTCGATCGGGTCTGTACCGACAACCGCATCGAGCACCGGCTCACCAAACCGAAACTCCCCAAACCAACGGCATGATCGAACGCTTCAACGGGCGCATCGCCGACGTTCTGGCCACCACCCCCGCTTCGACTCCGCCGAGCACCTGACCGATACCATCAAACGCTACGTCCAGGTCTATTAATCAACACATCTCCCAAAAGGCGCTAGGTCACATTCCACCTCTTCAAGCCATGAGAAACTGGTACCAAAAGCAGCCCAACCTCTTCAAAAAACGTGTCTATAATCTAGCGGGACTTGACAAATACCCAGTAGAGCAAGCACGAACAAATTGCTTATCAAGGAGCAATCCATAGCTTTCCTCAGAAATAGTACGTCAGATCGATCCGGATGAAATCGTCCGCTGCAAAGGTCGACAGTGGATCGCGGGAGGCCATATCCGAAAAGATCTGCCCCTCGACGGAGAGCTTGTAGCTCTGTCCGATGCGGCGGCTTGCATCGAGTCGAAATGATCTGCTGTGGTAATCGAGATCGAAGATACCGCCGACCAGTACTTCGGTGCTCTGGGTGTCGTTGAAGGTCAGTCGGGTACCGGTAAAGAGGTCGTTCTGATACGGCGAGCTCGCATCCCGTCGGCGCGAGTCATAGTTGTATTCGGCCAACAGACCCAGGTCGAGCGGTGAATCACTGACGCCGACGAAGGTATATTCGAAGCCGCCGACCGCCGCGCGATAGCCTTTCCCCTCGGTGTTACGGTGCACCGCTTCCAGCTTCCACAGCCACGCCTCGCCGGTGTATTGAAATTCCAGGCCCGCCTGTCGCAGCAGGGGATAGTAGGGCACCAGGATAGGCTCGCCGCCCCTGGTGTCGGGCACCAGACCCGGAGCGCGCGCCGTTCCCTGGAACCAGGAGAGCGCCACATCGACGGCGCCCATGGTCCGGCTCCAGCGCAGGGCGTAATCTAGGTGTCTCTCTTCCGCGTCGGATTCATAGCGCGCCCGGTCGGTGTCGACCACCAGCGGCGTGCGCAAGCGCCCCTCGACGCCGGCAAAGGTGCGTTCCCGAAACCAGGGCAGCAGAAAGAGGTCGATCGCGCCGTTTCCCAGTATTTTAGTGACGCGCACCATCGGCTGGCCTAGCTTGTCTTCGCCATCGATGTCTTCGATCAGATCCGTCTGATTGACGATGTCGACCAGATGCTGGGATTCGGTCACCCCCCAGAACACCTTGTCGATACCGGCATGCAGCTCCCAGCCGTCGGCCACGTGCAGGTATTTGAGCTCCCGGATATCGGCGTGGGTGCGCTCCTCGTCCATGCTGTCGACCCGAAAGAAGGGGATGAAAGTGAGCCCCCGCTTGTCGTCGTTCCACCGGTGGCGGAGCTCGGGCTGAAAGCTGAGCGACAGGTCCCCGTTCCTTTGTTTGGGCCACTGGGCGGCGGAGGGGAAGACGCGCGCCTCGATGGCCAGATTCCCGGACCAGTCCACGGGGTAGGCCGCGGACGCGAGCGCCAGCGAAAGTGCCAGTAGCAGCTTTTTCACGAGCTTCATCAGGGTATGCTGCCGTAGGATCAGCGCCGGCATACAGGTACGTTGCGATTCACTACCTTATTCCACCCTTTTTTTTATCCACAGATTACGCCGATTTCCGCAGATGAAAAACAACATAATCTGTGGGTAGTGGTAAATTTCAAACGGGTCGAGTGTAGAGCACCTAGAGCGCGGGCAAGCCCGCGCCTACCGCGGATCCAGGTCGTGTTGGAAGTAGGCGTCGGCTTACCGGCGCTCACGCGATCAGTTGAAAATTTACCACTACCAATCTGTCAAAATCCGCGTAATCTGCGGATGAAAAATCTTTACGTTCCTAACTGTCAAGTCCCGTCAGATTATAGACACGCTTTTTGAAGAGGTTGGGCTGTTTTTGGTACCAGTTTCTCATGGCTTGAAGAGGTGGAATGAGACCTAGCGCTTTTTGGGGGATGTGTTGATTATGGACTTGGACGTAGCGTTTGATGGTATCGGTCAAGTGCTCGGCGGAGTCGAAGCGGGTGGTGGCCAGAACGTCGGCGATATGCCTGTTGAAGCGTTCGATCATGCCGTTGGTTTGGGGAGTTCTCAGTTTGGTGAGAGCGCGTCGCCTGATCAATGGCAGCAAACAGGTAGCGGCGTTGCTCCTAGTCCGGCATCGACGTGCACAAAGCCCGGCGCATACGCCTTGAAGGTCTTCACCGGCGTCTTGGCGCCTTCCTCTTGGGGGCATCAGCGCCTTGAGGGTAGAAATCCCGTGGCGGCGCAGACAGCGCTCCAGACCCGAGCGGGAAACCGCGGGGTGGATGGACTCATATAGGTTACCGCCAGCAGGTCATCGAGCGGTAGCAACAACGTCTTGCGCAGCTCGACCACCACTGCCTCCTGGACCGGGGTGAGGGCTTACCGATCTCAGGCGGGGCCTGTATTTCCAGACGAATCGCCGGCGTCGTTGCGTGCATTCTCGTGGAGTTGGATATTCATGACCGGTGATGCCTCGACTCAGGTTGCGTGCTACCGTAAGGGTCAACTCAAACTCTGCCGACCTCGCTTGTCTCTGCCTTCGCGGTTCCTTCCGCTCCCTCCTCAGCAAGCAACCGTAATACCTCCCTCGCTTGCAGCAGCGGATAGCCCCTCCTCGGTATATAACCACACGGGACCTGACACCTAACCAACAAAAACTCACGCCTCGTCGGTCTGAGGCGTGTAGCCTCGTTAGAAGTAATCAACGCAGCCGCGCCAGCGCGTTCTTATTGAAATCGCCGCTGTCGAGTCCGGTCCCGAAGCGGTAATCGGACCATTTCAGGGTCGTCGACTTTCCGGTCTGGTGATTCTGCATGAACATCTCATCGGCGCGCCAGTAATTGCTGTAGGGCTTGTAGCCTTTCCATGTCAGCGTCTTAAGATGGGCGTCTTTGCGGTCATAAAACGTCAACTTCACGGGGCGGTATTCCTTGGTATCGATCCAACTGACCTGGCGCGAATAGCCAGAATATTTATAGGCTGGGATGCGCTCTATTACATGGCAGCGCCAACTACTGCGGCAGGCCTCCTTCCGCAGGTATTTGTAACGGTACTTCTCGACCTCCTGCGAGCCCAGATCTTCGTATGCGAACTCGCTGCCCATGAAGGGGCCGGATTTATTGCGTGACGCAATACGTTTGACGCGCTTCAGGGCCGGTAGATAGAGCCACTGATCATCCGGCTTCAGACCATGGGAAAAGGTCAGCATCGCGGTTCCCTTGATATCGGCCGGCTCGTCGAACAGGGAGAGGCTCTTATCGCCGTCGCCTCGTACTTCCAGCGTCTTGGTACGGATCGCGCGCTTACTCCAATTGCCCTTGCGGTTGCGCAGGATCATGACCAGGTTGGCGGTTTGGTCCTTCCAGCCGCTGTCACGCCGATCGGCCGCTTTGGCGATCCGTAATCCCTTCTCTTCGGGGGTCTCGGCCGCCAGGGGGGTGCTGAGAGCCAGCAGGATCAGGATCGGAACTAGTCGTCTCTTCATCGTTTTCTCCTACATCGCCCGCGGGGCCAAGGGGCCCCGCCAATTTGGCCGCCGGCTGCCGGTTTCCGCGGTGTGATTCGTTTTTTGGTAGTGGTAATTTTTAGGGTCTAGATAACTTTAGCATCTGCAACTGCATGCTACGGTTATATTATGCAAGGGGAAAATAGGTATTTCAGGCGTTCACGCCTTTCGGAAGCCAAATTCAGACTGATCATGCGCTATTTTACGTAGAATCTACCGGCCTCGAAACTCGCCGCGCTGAGTGATGTAAGCGCCCGACGATCAATCAACGGTTCTTCAAGCTACAGAATCGCCCAGCTTTGTGATGCCTCATCGCCTTTTTCCGGCGAAGTTGAAGGGGATGAATCCTCTTTTGGCGCCCGCCGTGTTCGGGGGAAAAAGGGGCATGGAGCCGGGGGTAAAACAATCGTCTTCGGAATCCTGGAACAGCTAGAACGGCAGGGAAGGGTCTACACGGAGATCGTCCCGGATGCCTCCAAGAAGCCGCTACAGGCCGTGATTCGGGGCCCGGTACCCTCGAGAGCATCATCCACTCGGATGGCTGGAGGGGCTACAATGGGTTGGTAGACATGGGTTGTCAGAAGCATCTCCGCGTCCATTAGTAGCGAAAGCGAATTTGCGCGAGGCAATTGCCATATCAACGGCATTGAATCATTCCGATCATGTGCTAAACGGAGGCTTGCAAAATTCAAGGGCATTCCCAGACATACGTTTCATCTACCACTTCAAAGAATGTGAGTTCAGATTTCATCATCGAGAGGAAAATCTCTATGATAAAATACTGTCTGCTGAGCGAAAATCCTCTCTAAAGGTTATCTAGACCCTTCATATTATACCTTGCACATCATTTCTATTTAAATTGCGGGTACCGCACAGCGAATCTGCCTCCGTTCCCGCACTCTGGAAACCACACATGACCCGGATGGTAAGGGAGCGGATGAATTGCCTGCCATCCCTGGACGAATGGATTCCGGGCTCCCGCCTAGAACGACGGCAAAGTACTAGCCCGTCATTCCGGCAGGGATAGCTGGAATCTGCCGGTGCTAGGGAGGGGTTAGTTGCGGGAACGCTCACAGCATCAATCGAAACAGGGTACTAGGCTGAATCACTCCAGCTCGTACTCGGCCTGTACGGTTTTCAAAGTAACAGGAACTCGATACCTACGTTACAAATCTTTGTTTGAGGTTTTGTATCTTCGTTCCAATCTTTGGAATGCGGGATGCGACGATATAGCACTGTTCCTCTGCGAAGGAATGTCGTTCAGTATAGATGCTAATGGTGGATCCTAATTGAACAAATGCTTTTTCGACATCAGAACCTTTAAGTTCGATATAAATAATAATGGTCAATGGATCATCTATTTCGAATAGATAATCACATCGCTGTCTATCATCATCTGCTCAGACAACCATCGACGATGACCTTGCGAACCATAGTGCCCTTTTCGTTTCTCAGGAGAAACACCCGTTTGTTTTCCGAGACAGTATTATCTTATTTGATGTGACGCTGATGTATTTTTCGAAGCCCATTTATTGAATCCCTATCTGAAGATTGACAAGTGCATCAAAGTTCGTGGCGAACTTATCCGATACGGAATCGATGACATTTTCTCCTATCAATCGATAATCATCGTTCAGTATGCTGACCAGCACGCCGTCTTCCATCGTGTATGCCCTGACATCCCCATAGGCGATTGTGAAGTGGGACTTCATAATCCCTTGCAGGCTATCTTCTCCATACTGCGTCGCTACATCTTTCGCCAGGATCATGTTATTGATGGTAGTAAATATGTAGGGACTATGGGTTATGGTTACATAGCCGTGTTGCGTGCTGTTATAAACCAGACCAAATAGGGAAACGATATGCTTCTGCGATACGGGGAACAAATGGGCTTCGGGCTCTTCGATAAATAACATCACTCGTTCTTCAAAAAAACTAATGACCGTGGTGATATGGCAAGGAGCATGGGTAACACTTCTTGCTGGCCCGCCGAAACATTTGCTAGATTCACCCTTTTACCCTGGTTTTCAATCCAATCCTGATCGTCCTCGTACCTGTACTTTCCAACGAGAATCCGCTCAATCAGTAAATCTACCTGCTTCCTGACTCTTTTGTTAGTCCTTTCAGTAAAATACTCGTCGTTTGCTAACCACTTGGCACGTTCATACCAAATGCCGAATTCGCGAATAAAGAGATCGACTCCTAATATCATTAGCCAGGAAAGAAAACATATTCTTCTGAAGAGTTACAAAGAAAGATCGGCCTGCCGGGATAAATAACGAATGGTTAAAATTCGAGGCGATGGGGGTATCGAATACAAGCTCTTCGATGACCTCGGAAAGGATATCGGGGTTATGCCAAGGTCTACGTCCATCGCCTTTCAATTCCTCCTGCCTTTTCCTGTAAGTGCTTCTTAGTTTTTCGTGGAGGGATATCAGATTGCTCGAGTAGTCGAGTTTCAAAACCACCTGACTGGGACTGGTTTCCCGACGTGACATAGCGATCACTATATCGTCAGTCTCGTATCTGATGGAGAATAACTGATTGGCCCAGGCGTGTCTGGGGAAATATTCCTCGAAGTTGGTGACGGCCTGTTTTTTGATATCTATTACTCTCCCAAGAACCAAGTGGCGATCGTCACCCGATCCCCCCACATCACCGGCTTGACCTCATGCGGCGGCGCACTGTCGAAGGCGACCAGCAGGTCCGGTTGCCCGGTCAGGGGCAAACCGATCTGGGCTGCTCGCTCGTCGTCCAACCGGCCATCCAAGAGATTGTAAAACACCAGGTTTCCGCCTTCGTAGGTATCGATCTCTGCGGCGTCCGGTTTTCCGGCCTGTCGTTCGCTATTGACGAAGATGACCATAGTAACGCGTCGCCTTTGTGAATCCACCATCCTCCCGGTCTCTGTGTGGTCCATAAAATCCGCCTTCCCGATAAAACAGGACATCGGGTCCCTCATAATCGACCAATTCCACCTTGAATTTTGCTTTCAATTGCGGCCTGATCGCATTCAGCTTACCGACCAGGGTTTGAAAAAAGGGTCCAGACAACCTGGTGACCAGAACCTTACGCATGCTTTCATTCAGCGTTCTCTCTTCGGTAACCAGGCCAGGGCGGAATCCCTTTACCTGGGAAGAGCACAGGGAAGCGAGGGAGGGTAAGTGCCGAGCGGCGTGCGCCCACCCCCGGGTAGGCGTAGGGCCGAGCGTTTGGTCGGAGTGCGGCGCGTGAGCGCCGTCGGAGACGAAATGCCAGGCCATGCGACACGGCGTCAAGTCATTGCGGGAGTCCTGGTGCCGCGCGGAGTGCGCGCCAGGACGAACGCGGGCCGCCGAAGGCAATGGCCGTCGCCCCATTGTTTGCAACCGAAATCGGACGGACCCCATTTCGGGTTGCGCGAAAAATGGCGACATCTCCGCCAGTATTTACCGGCACAGTCGGAAATCGATAAAGTCTCGGGCGACAAAGACACCCAACCGCTCCAGTAAGGTCAATTGGTCGAGCATGTAAAGAATTAAAGTCTTAGAAGCTGTCTGGTTAAAATGGATCGTAACGAAAATGATCCAAAATGAGGGCATTTTTTCGCTCTTTCGAGGCGAATAGCCAGCCTATTTGACGAGAAAGAGCGGAAAAGGGACCATTTTGGGACATTTGCAGCCGATACACTTTTAGCCAGACAGCTTCTTATGTTCGACAAGCCGCAATTGCTATGGCAACCGTAAGCTCTTCACGTCAATGTACACGGCCTCGAACGGTGGTATGCAAACCTGTTCAGCGAGCACCGGCAAAGCGACCGACCTCGACCCAAGCGACGGCATCGAGTCGGTAGACCTCCTGGTAGAGGGAGGAGGGAGGCAGGATCTCGCACACCCAATCGGGAACGACCTCGAAACGCTGATCTTCCGGCGGGCGGGGCATCCGTTCCCGCCGCTAACCCGCCAGGTCTGGTACCGCCACCTCACTATTGCGTATAAAGTGGAGCTCCGGTTCAGTGACAATCCGCCAGCCACCGGGACCTCCACGGCCTCATTCCATTATAGTAGGGTCCTCCCAACAGAACACCGAGCCGGCAATCGCGTGTGGGCCGGCAGGCCGCGGCTGGGTATGGAGCTTGCCGTTCAGAATCTCACCAATCTACCCCCTCGGGTAGGACCTCCAGGGCCTCGTAGAGGGTTGGTCGATGTGTTGGTGCCGGTTGCATCATGGTTTCTCGGTCTCTACGCTGAGCTGGGCCCGGAACATCCAAACATGCAGATCGTGCGGGGGAATCTCGCTACCGCGCGGGCCAAGCACAGTCTTGAGAGCTTTGCAGATAATCCGGCCAGTGCGGATATTTGTTAGGCTATTGGCAGCATAAGGACAGGTTATCAATCGGATCAAGTACCGGCAAGCCGGGTAACCAGCGGTTTCACCGCCTGCCCCCGAGATGAGGCATCTACCCATCCAAGCACGCGTACCGGACGCCGCCGCGGCCGAGCACAGCCGACGACTCCTGGATTTGATCCGGGAGAAAGCGACGGCCCGCGGCGGGCCCCTGCCCTTCGATCGCTACATGGAGCTGGCCCTGTATGCCCCCGGTCTCGGCTACTATGTCACCGGCACCCGCAAGCTCGGGCCCCACGGGGATTTCACGACCGCCCCCGAGCTGTCGCCCCTGTTCGGGGCCTGTATCGCCGCGCAGTGCCGGGAGGTGCTGGAGGCCTTGGGGGACGGGGACATCCTGGAATTCGGCGCTGGCTCGGGGGCCCTGGCCGCGCAGATACTGTCCACCCTCGCGGACGCCGCGGCCTTGCCTCGCAGCTACCTCATCCTGGAGCTCAGTCCTGAGCTGCGCGCACACCAGCAGCGACTGCTCGCGGAGCAGGTACCGGAGCTACTGGTGCACGTGCGCTGGCTCGATCGCCTGCCGACACGGCTGCGGGGCTGCATCCTGGCCAACGAGATGCTCGACGCCATGCCTGTACATCGCTTCCGCATCGGCGCGGACGGAAAGCCCCAAGAGCTCTTCGTGAGACCCACACCGAATGGCCTGGAAGAGGTCGCCATGGAGCCGCGCCCGGAGCTGGCGACGGCCCTGGGCAGGCTTCAGGACCAGGGGTTGGCGGTCGATCCCGGTTATGAATCCGAGCTCAATCTACGCCTTGCCCCCTGGCTCCGAGCCCTGGCGGAGACACTGGAACGGGGACTGATCCTGCTCATCGACTACGGCTATCCGCGGGCCGAATATTATCGGGACGACCGCCACCGTGGCACCCTGCTGTGTCACCATTGCCATCGCGCCCACCCGGATCCCTATTTGTATCCTGGCCTCCAGGACATCACGGCCCATGTGGACTTCACCGCCGTCGCCGAGGCGGGGACCCAGGCCGGGCTGCGCCTCGCAGGCTTCACCACCCAGGCCCATTTCCTCATCGGCTGTGGTCTCGACCACTTGCTGGCTCGGGTCGCCGCCGGCCCGGACGCCATCATGGATGCGCTGCTCGGCGCCAAACAGCTGGTCCTGCCCTCGGCTATGGGTGAACGCTTCCAGGTGATCGGATTGGACCAGGATTTGAGCAGGGATTGGGCCGGTTTTTCCTTCCGCGATCTGCGCGATCGGCTCGACTGCCTGGAAAGGGTTCAGAGGCAGTCTAAAAATTAATATAGTTAGACACTACTGTTCGACAAAACGTTTGTTCTTGTTGCGTAGCTACTTGTAAGGAGAGGAAAATCTCTATGAAAAAAATCCTCTCTCTGCTGAGCGAAAATCCTCTCTAATCGCCTCCTGTATGCCGACGAGGACTTGGGGCGTGATCTTGACAACGCGGTTTATGCGCTCGATGCCTCTACCATCGACCTGCGCCTATCCGTCTTTCCGTGGGCACTGTTTCGCTCAACCGAATCTGCTGTCAAGCTCCAGACCCTGCTCGATCTTCAAGGCAACATCCCAACTTTTATCCACATCTCCGACGGCAAGCTACACGACGTCAATGTCCTTGATCTGCTGATCCCGGAGCCCGGCGCCTTTACATCATGGATCGTGGCCATGTGGACTTCGAGCGCCTGTTCACGTTGCACAGAACAGAGCGTTTCTTCGTCATCCGCGCCGAGTCCAATACCAAATGCAGGCGTCGCTACTCTCATCCCGGGGACGAATCCGGTGGGTCTGATGCGATTGGACCATTGCGCTGAGCGGAGTTAAGTTCGTGCGTGACTACCCCCTGCCATTACGCCGTATCCGCTACCACGATGTTCAGACCAGCAAGACGTTCAACTTCTTGACCAACAACTTCTTACATCCTCGTCGCTATCATCAAGAATCGCCTTGACAGCAATTCGGATCTCTACACAATTTTACGGATTCTGAGCCTGACCTCACTCGAAAACATTCTTCTAGCTCTGTTGGTTACTAGAATGGAATCCATAAGCGATACTGCCTATACCCATAACCAACTGAATCTATTTGATAATTTCCCCGGGCAGTAGTGAGATCAGTGGTCACTTTTTGGGAATTAGGAGGCATTTTGGTTTTGCACGGGAACAGAGTATCTACATTTGATGCGAGGTCCGCGCGGGTCGACAGGGGGACTCATGGAACTGGCCTTTACTGTCGGGTTACGGCGCGTTCCACGCCGTGCCCCCAAAGTATTTCCCCACGCGCCTAACCCGACCTACCATTAACTGTCGGTGCTGTCGATATAGCGGTCCCGCGCGTCTTTGGCGCGCCGGAAAATCTCCAGCAAGTGATCGCTGTCGCCGCGGCGGATCGTGGTAGCGAGGTCGAGCATCTCGTCGCCGAATCGGCGTAGCATTTCCCCCAGTTGCTCCCGGTTGGCGATGCAGATGTCCCGCCACATGATCGGATCGCTGGATGCGATGCGGGTAAAATCCCGAAATCCCCCCGCGGCGTAGCGGAAGATCTCGTCGTTCTCCCGCAGTCGCGCCAAGGCGTCCACCAGGCCGAAGGCCAGCATGTGGGGGAGATGACTGGTGACGGCCAGGATTTGGTCGTGGTGGGCCACGTCCATAGTGGTGACCTGGGCGCTGCAGCTGCGCCACATCCGGGTCACGCGGTCCAGGGCCTCCGGGTCGGTGACCGAGAGGGGAGTCAGGATGACGCGCCGGTTGCGGTAAAGAGTTGGAAAGGAGGCCTCTACGCCGCTGTGTTCGGTGCCGGCGATGGGGTGACCAGGGACCAGACGCGCCGGCACATGCCCAAAAATCGCCTGGGCGTCCGCCACCACGCTGCCCTTGACGCTGCCCCCGTCGGTGATGACGGTATCGTCCCGCAGCCGTCCCTTGACGGCGGCAAAGATGTCCCGCATGGCGCCGAGGGGCACGGCGATGAACACCAGATCGGCGTCCTGCACCGCCTGCGCCGGGTCCTGCACAAAGCGGTCGATCACGCCCAATTTGAGGGCCCGCTCCAGGTTGGCGCGGGAGCGGCTGCAACCGACTACTTGCTCTACCGCACCCGCGGCACGCAGGGCCTGGGCCAGGGAGCCGCCGATCAGCCCGACCCCGATGACGGTCAGCCGCGTGATCATTATTTTATTGCTCCAATGGCTTACGGGTCTGTTGAGATTCATCGTGAGTTGATGGCTGCGGCGCAGGCATAGATCATGGCCTCGAAGCTTTCATCGGTTTTGTCGCTGCGCATGGCGATACGCTTGAACTCTTTGAGTTTGCTGAAGAAGTTCTCGATCAGATGGCGCCATTTGTAGATTTCGGCATCGATGTCCAAGGGCTGGCAACGCTGCGGACGCTGGGAAATGACGATTTGTGCGCCGCGCTCGCTCAGGTCTTGGATGATCCAGTTCGAATCGAACGCCTTGTCGGCAATCAGGCCGCCGAATTCGATATCCTCGATGAGTGGGGCCACGCCGACGGTATCCGCTGCCCGGGGAGCAGGACGAAGCGGGCCAGGTTGCCCA
>Ga0209781_1000113_pt1 | contig 18618 bp, 16 predicted proteins | sample WorMetHERISLAND1_3_FD_187386 | JGI IMG/M metagenome (GOLD analysis project Ga0209781, IMG submission 187386) | Marine gutless worms symbiont microbial communities from Max Planck institute for Marine Microbiology, Germany - Olavius albidus HERON... | ecosystem: Host-associated > Annelida >...
AATCCTTGATCCGGTCCCATTGCCCATCCGTCAATTCCCTGCGAAGCATGACCAGGCCCCTCACCTTGCACTGGTCTCACTCGATCACACCAACCATGAATAGTCCGTTAACTGTCAACAGGACCTAAGGTTCTGTATTTTCGAGGGGAATTTCGCTACTGATAGGCCATGGACAAGGACGCTGACACCGCGCCAGAGCTGCCAGACGACTCCGAAGAGGTGACGCTTCCGGAGGACGGCCCGGATTTGCCGGCAGATTCCGAGGAGATGCCCGACGGAATGTCGGCCGACATGCCAGCGGATGGCGAAGAGATTGAAGGCGCCCCGGAACAGGCCTCCGAGGCGGCGGCGGAACCGGCGCCTGAGGAGCCGGAGCCGGTGACCGAGGCACCCGCCGATCCCGCCATGGAACAACCTTCTGGCGGCGGAAGTACGCCCGATGCGGTGGATACCCTGGCCCAGGTCGCCGACGCCTTCCAGCGCCTGCTTGACGTCCTGCCCGGCTGGTTCCTGATCGCCCTCGTCGTCGTTCTGGCGGTCCTGGTGATCGCCGTCATGCTCGGCGTCATCATCGGCATGCGGGTCTCGCGCGGAACGCAAACACCGGCGCCGGCAACGCAGGAACCGCCGCGTGACGACACCCCGACCATCCGCGCCGCCCTGCCGCCGCCGGAGAACCCGGCCTTCAAGAAATACCAGGAATTCCTCGAAGAGAAAGGTGTCGCCGCCAAGGAGATGAATTCGCAGATGCGCGCCTTCGCCGGCCAGTTCAAGGACATGCGCCAGAACCTGCGCGACCTGATGCCCGGCAACGCCGACATGGCCGATGCCGTCGAGCGGGTGCGCGATGCCCTGGACGCCGGCGACTTCCAGCATATGCTGGCACTGCTGGAGACCATCGGCGAACGCGAGAACACGGACGGCGTCGACAAGCGGACGCAATCCCTGAAACACCTGATGGCCGGCGCCGTGGCGCGCTCCATCGCCGGTGATTTGCAGATGGTGCGCATGGAACCGAGGGGGGCGGCGGAGCACTTCCGCCTCGCCGTCGAGGCGCTGCCGCCCTTCCAGGAGGACCTGCACGCCGAGCTTCTCAACAAGTACGGCACCGCGTCCTACCAGCCGGGCGAGCCGGAAACGGCCATCGCCGCCTTCGAGCGCGCGCTCTCCATCCTCGAGCGCCGCCTCGGCAAAAACCATCCGGATGTGGCGACAGCCCTCAACAACCTGGCCCTCATCCACTATTCCCGCGGCAACTACGATGGGGCCGAGCCGCTTTACCGCCGCTCGTTGATGATCGACGAGCAGACGCTGGGCATCGACCACCCGGGCGTCGCCACCGATCTCAACAACCTGGCGCTGCTCTACAAGAAACAGGGCGATCTCGAATCCGCCGAACCGCTCCTCAAGCGGGCCATGGAGATCAAGGAGAAACATTTCGATCCCGGCCACCCGAGCCTGGTCACCGGCCAGCAGAACTACGCCGCACTCTTGCGCGCCTTAGGCCGCGACGAGGAGGCGGAAGTGTTCGAACGCCGGGCCACCGTGCTGCCGCCGAAACGCACGGAAGAGGCGGCCGAATAGGACCGTCGCCTAGGGGCCGGTATCCCGCAGGCTTCTGATCACGCCTCGGCCGGCGACGATGGCGAAATAAATGCCTGCGGCACCGGCCATGAAAATAAGGAACCCGCCACCGTCCATGAAGTTGAAGGCGAAACCACCGATCGGCGGGCCGACGATATTTCCGGCCTCAAAGGCCATTATGAAAGCGGAGTTGGCGACAGCCAGACCGCCGGTTCCGAAGCGCTCACCCAACATGGCAAGCGCCACCGAATAGAGCCCCCAACTACAACCGCCCCAAACGAACAGCGCCGCAGCCATGGCAACCGGGCTGCCGATCACCTGCGGCAACAAGGCCGGGGCGGCAACGCAAGCCGCGGCACAGAACAGCAATACGGCGCGCTTTCGCACTTTGTCGGCCACATACCCGATCGGTAGCTGCAGCACCAGATTGCCGGTCAGGAACAGGGTCAGCATGGTCAATGCCTGCGTCTCTTCGAGGCCTCGGGCCAGGCCATAGAGCGGCAGGAAACTGAACACGGATATGTCGAGGACGCCGGAAAGAAAGGCAGCGGCGAAGATGGTCGGCGCCGTGAGCAGCATGCGCGACGGCCGGGCGTGGCCCGGGAAGTCCATGTCCGGCGTGAGGGCCCGGATGGCGAACATGGGCAGAACCGAAACGAAGAAAATACCGGCAAACCAGAAGAAAGGCGCCGCACCCTCCGTGCCGGTCATGGTCAGGATCAGTGGGCCGGAGGCGAACCCGGCAGCCATGACGGTGGCGTAGATGGCCATGACGCGTCCGCGGTTGTGTTGCCGCGCGGCGACGTTGATCCAGGTTTCGGCGACCACCCAGGGGGCGGCGATGCCGATGCCGGCCAGCAGCCGGAGCCCAAACCAGGCGGGAACCGAGGTCAAAACCGGAAACAGCATCATGGCGAAGAGCGTCAACCCGCACCCGGCCATGAAGGCGTTGAAGGCGCCGAGGCGCCGGATCAGGACCGGCACCAGGAACGAGGTGGCAACCGTGCCGATCGGCGACATCGCCGAATTGGCGCCGATCACCAACGAATCGACCCCCTGACGCTCGAGGGCCAGTGCCACCAGTGGGGCGAACCCGCCGAAGGCCAACCCGAAGGTGGCGGCGCTGGTGAAAAGCGCGACCAGGCTCCCGCGGTATTGTCCCGCTGAAGAGTCGATTTCCCGGACGACGCCGCCGTCTCGATCCATGAAACACGTTCCCAACGATTTCCCGTGCCAGAATTCGCTGAAGGCCCGACAAGTCAACCCGATTGTTGCGGTTCCTCTTGGCAGTATGTCGGGACCTCCAAACAGCAGGTCGGTTTGTGCCTTTCCCGCGCCGGTCTCGCACCCTATAGTCCGTCTCCGGCCGGCGTTCCGGAGGCAATGACCAGGCGCCGCCGGCGCCGGGTGTCAGGGGACGCATCGGCGATTGACGCTCGAAGGCAAGGACCAAGCGCATGACAACAAACCACGCCGTGATGATCTGCGGCCATGGCAGCCGTGACGACGCGGCCGTCGAAGAATTCAATCAACTCGCCCACCATTTGAGGGATCGCCTGCCCGGCGTCGACGTCGAAAGCGGCTTTCTCGAATTCGCGACACCGGTCATTCGCGACGGCCTCGAGAAGCTGAAGGCGCGCGGCGTCGAGAGGATCGTCTGCGTGCCCGGCATGTTATTCGCCGCCGGCCACGTGAAGAACGACTTGCCCTCCGAGGTCAACAATTTCGGTGCCGAGAACCCGGAGATAGAGATGCTGTTCGGCCGCGAACTGGCCGTCGATTCACGGCTGCTGGCGGCGGCCAAGGAGCGTATCGAGGAGGCGGAGAAAGCCGCCGAATCCGACGTGCCGCGCGAACGTACGCTTCTCATGGTCGTCGGCCGCGGCACCAACGATTCGGACGCCAACTCCAACGTTTCCAAGGTGGCGCGCATGCTGTGGGAGGGCATGGGCTTTGGCTGGGCCGAGGTCAGTTATTCCGGCGTCGCTTTCCCTCTGGTCAACGAAGGGCTCGAGCACGCCGTTCGGCTCGGCTTCGAACGCATCATCGTCTTTCCCTATTTCCTATTCACCGGCGTCCTGGTGCGGCGTATCTACGCCTGGGCCGATGACTGCGCCGAAGCCCATCCCGAGGTGGAGGTTCTCAAAGCGCCCTATCTCAACGACCACGGAAACCTGATCGACTGTTTTGTCGACCGCATTGACGAGGCGCTCAACGGCACCAACAACATGAACTGCCAGCTCTGCAAGTACCGTGAGCAGATCATCGGCTACGAGCACGACCACGGCGCCGCCCAGGTCGGCCACCATCACCACGTGGTCGGCATCGGCACCGACGGCCATGGCGCCGAGGATCACGGCGTCCACCACGGCCATCATCATCATGGCCACGGCCACGCGCACGATCATGTGCATGATCACGATCACGATCACAAGCAGGCGGCGAAGAAGTGAGGCCGGTTTGAACGGTTCCTCGCCCTTGTTCGACTATGTTCACGATCCGGCGGAGATCTACCGCCGATCCTTCGAAACGGTGCGTGCCGAGGCGGATTTGGGCGCCCTGCCAGCCGATGTCGCCGATGTGGCCCAACGGTTGATTCACGCCTGCGGAATGACCGATGTCGTCGACGACCTTCGCTGGAGTGACAGTGCCGCCGAAGCCGGCCACAAGGCGCTGAAACAGGGCGCACCCGTGTTCGTCGATGCCGAAATGGTCGCCGCCGGTATCATCCGCGGCCGGTTGCCCGCCGACAATGCCGTCATCTGTACGCTGAACGACGGCGCCGTCCCGGCCCATGCCCGGCAAATGGAAACCACCCGTTCGGCTGCCGCCGTCGATCTCTGGGACAGGCGGTTGGAGGGGGCCGTTGTCGCCATCGGCAACGCGCCGACGGCGCTGTTTCGTTTGATGGAACGGTTGATCGAGGACGCACCGAAACCGGCCCTGATCCTCGGTTTCCCGGTCGGTTTCATCGGTGCCGCCGAATCGAAGGAAGCCCTCGCTTCCGGGGCCGCCGGAGTCCCTTATGTGACACTGTTGGGCCGCCGCGGCGGCAGCGCCATGGCGGCGGCCGCCGTCAACGCCTTGGCCGGAGAGCCCGTATGAGCGCCTGGATCACCGTCGTCGGTATCGGTGAGGAGGGTTTGGCCAGCCTCAACGATAAGGCGCGGCATGCCGTCGAAGCGGCCGATGTCCTGGTCGGCGGCGAACGCCACCTGGCCAAGGTGCCGGAAGGGGACGCTGAACGTATCGATTGGCGGGACGGCATGGAGGCGGCCTACGACAAGATCTCCGATCGTCAGGATAAGAAGGTGGTCGTCCTGGCCTCCGGTGACCCCATGTCCTACGGCGTCGGCAGCACATTGTCGCGGCGTTTCGGTGCCGATGCCCTTGACGTCATGCCGGTGCCCGGCGCCTTCAGTATGGCCGCCGCGCGCATGGGCTGGTCGCTGGCCAAGTCCGAACAGCTGACCGTGCACGGGCGGCCGCTGGAACGGGTCAACTACTACCTTTTCCCCGGCGCCCGCCTCCTGATTCTGGCCTGGGACGGCACGACGCCGGCCAAATTGGCCCGCCACCTCACCGACAAAGGGTTCGGTGACAGCACCGTGACCGTCCTCGAACACTTAGGCGGAGGTCAGGAAGACCGCATCGACGCGCCGGCGCGAAGCTGGTCGGTCGAACGGACCGCCGACCTCAACACCATCGCCGTCGAGGTCGTCGCCGGGCCTGATGCCCAGATTTGGCCGCGCGTCCCCGGGTTGCCGGAAGAGGCTTATGAGCACGACGGCAAGATCACCAAACGCGAGGTCCGCGCCGCCACCGTCGCGGCTCTGGCGCCAAAGCCGGGCGAGGTGCTCTGGGACGTCGGTGCCGGCTCCGGATCCGTCGCCATCGAATGGATGCGGGCCGAACCCCTAGCCGAGGCCACTGCCTTCGAAAAGGATGCAGAAAAGTGCGAGGCCATCGAGCGCAACGCCGCCAACCTCGGCGTGCCGGCCCTGGAGGTCGTCCAGGGCACGGTACCGGGCGCCTTGGGTCTGGTCGGCGACGAACCGAATGCCGTCTTCGTCGGTGGCGGCATCGCGCGCGGTTGGGTCATCGATGCCGCCTGGAAACGGCTGAAAACCGGCGGGCGCCTCGTCGCCAACGCCGTCACCGTCGAGGCCCAGAGCGTACTCATGGATTTCCACCAATCGCACGGCGGCGAGCTGGTGCGCATTGCCGTCGCCAAGTCGGACGCCGTCGGCTCCATGACCGGGCTAAGGCCGTTGATGGAGGTTCTGCAATTACGGGTCGTCAAGTCTTGAGCGGCACCCTCTACGGCCTCGGCGTCGGGCCCGGTGATCCGGAACTGCTGACCCTGAAAGCGGTACGGATCCTGCAGGAATCGACGGTCATCGCCTATCCGGCCCCGGAGGTGGGCGACAGTTTGGCCCGTTCGATCGCCGCACCGCATATCCCCCGGGGCCGCATCGAGATCATCGTTCGAACACCGCTGATCCCCGACACCTTCCCCGCCTACGACGTCTACGACCGCTACGCCGAGGAGATCGCGGGCCATCTTGAACAGGGCCGTGATGTCGCGGTGTTGTGCGAAGGTGACCCCTTCCTCTACGGCTCCTTCATGTACCTGTTCGAGCGCCTGAGCGCGCGCTTCGAGGCACAAGTGGTGCCGGGGGTCTCATCCCTGGGCGCCTGCGCCGCCGCCGCCGCGCGGCCGCTGGTCTCGCGCAATCAGGTGCTTTCGGTGATCCCGGCGCCTCTTCCCGAGGAGGAATTGGAGGCCAGGCTCCGCGCCGCTGATGCCGCCGCCCTGGTCAAGGTCGGCCGCCACCTGCCGAAAGTCCGCGGTGTGCTGGCCCGTCTCGGCCTGGAGGCTGCGGCCGATTATGTCGAACATGCCAGCATGGCCGACCAAAAAGTCATGGCGCTTTCCGACAAGGACGAAACGCCTGCGCCCTATTTCTCGATGATCCTGGTCCGCGCCGCTGAAGGAGCGCCGTCATGACCGGTGCGATTGAGAGCGGCGTCTTTGTCGCCTTGACGCAGCGCGGGCTCGATCGTGCCCGCATGGTGTTGCCGGCTTGCCCCGGTTTCGCTGTCCACGGTCTCGAAGGGCGGGCCGACGGCGCCGACCAGACGTTCTCGGATACCACCGAACATCTCCGGGCCTTGTTTTCCGACGGGCGGCCCATCGTCGGTATCTGCGCTTCCGGCATTCTCGTTCGGGCACTTGGCCCGCTGCTTTCCGACAAGCGCGCTGAGCCGCCGATTGTCGCACTCAGTGAGGATGGCCAATTTGCGGCGCCGCTGATCGGCGGCCACCGCGGTGCCAACCGTTTGGCCGAACGCTTGGCCGAGGCGAGCGGCGGTTCGGCGGCCGTCACGACCGCCGGTGATCGGACCTTCGGCCTCGCCCTCGATGACCCGCCTCAGGGATGGACTGTCGCCAACCCGGCGGCCGTCAAGGGCCTGATGGCAGGCGCCTTGGCCGGGGAGGATGTCCGGCTTGATGTGGAAGCGGGTGAGGCGTCGTGGATTACGAATTCCGAACTCCCTTTGTCCTCCGATGCGGACAGGGTCGTTATCGTCACGGACCGCATTCAATCAGATGCGGCGGCAACGACTGTGGTCTTTCACCCGCCGGTTCTGACCCTGGGTGTCGGATGCGAACGCGGAACCGACCCCGAAGAGGTCATCGGTCTTGCAAGACAAACTTTGGCCGATGCCGGATTGGCAGCGGACGCCGTCGCTTGTGTCGTGTCCGTCGACGTCAAGGCCGACGAGCGGGCGGTACACGCTCTGGCGTCCCATCTCGATGTGCCGGTGCGGTTCTTTGGCCCCGACCGGCTTGAACAGGAAACCCCGCGGTTGGCCAATCCCTCCGACGTCGTCTTCCGCGAGGTCGGCTGCCACGGTGTCGCCGAAGGCGCGGCATTGGCCGCGGCTGGTACGGGCGGCGAGCTGGTGGTCGATAAGCGAAAATCCGCCCGTGCCACCTGCGCCATTGCCCGTGCCGTTACCGGTATCGACCCATTGTCTGTGGGTGCGGCGCGAGGCGAGCTGACCGTCGTCGGCATCGGCCCGGGCCAGGCGGCGTGGCGGACACCGGCGGTAACGGCCGCCATCACTCGGGCCACCGACGTCGTCGGGTACGGTCTCTATCTTGATCTCCTCGGCGGCCTCATTGACGGCAAGCAGCGCCATCAATCGGACCTGGCCCAGGAGGAAGCCCGCGCCCGCGCCGCCCTCGACCTGGCGGCGGAGGGTAAGTCTGTGGTCCTGGTCTCGTCCGGTGACGCCGGAATCTATGCCTTGGCGACGCTTGTCTTCGAACTCCTCGACCGTGAGGACCGGCCCGATTGGAACCGGCTGGCATTGGCGGTCGAACCGGGCGTTTCCGCCGTGCAGGCCGCCGCTTCCCGTATCGGCGCCCCGATCGGTCACGATTTCTGCACCATCTCGCTTTCCGACCTGTTGACACCCTGGGAGGCCATCAAGAACCGAGTCGAAGCGGCGGCGAAGGGGGATTTCGTTATCGCCTTCTACAACCCGGTCTCCAAACGCCGGCGCAAGCACCTGGCGACGGCCCGGGATATCCTGCTCCGCGAACGGCCGGCCGGGACGCCGGTGATCCTGGCCCGCAACCTCGGGCGCGACGACGAGCGCATCGAGGTCATCGAGCTTGGTGACCTGACGCCGGACCACGCCGACATGCTGACCCTGGTCTTGGTCGGCAGCAGGGAGACGCGGCGGATCGAACGCGGCGAAAACCTCTGGGCCTACACGCCGCGCGGTTATGGGGCGAAGATGACGGCCGAGAAAGAGGGGTCGGCATGACCGTCTACTTCATCGGAGCCGGTCCCGGTGCGCCCGATCTGATCACCGTGCGCGGTCTCGACATCATCCGCCGCGCACCGGCGGTACTCTTTGCCGGCTCCCTGGTGCCGGAAGCGGTGATCGCGGAAGCGCCGGAAGGCGCCCGGGTCCTCGATACGGCGCCGATGCATCTTGATGAGATCATCGCGGAAATCGAACAGGCTCACGGGTCGGGTCATGACGTTGCCCGCGTCCATTCCGGCGACCCGTCGCTCTACGGCGCCATCGCCGAACAGATGCGTCGCCTCGATGATTTGTCGATCCCCTACGAGGTGGTGCCCGGGGTTCCGGCCTACGCCGCCGCCGCCGCAACGCTCAAATCGGAACTGACCTTGCCCGGCGTCAGCCAGACCATCGTCCTGACGCGAACGGCGGTGTGCAGTTCCGACATGCCGCCGGGCGAGGAACTATCGGAACTGGGCCGCTCGGGAGGGACGCTGGCCGTCCACCTGTCGGTCAACAACCTGGCCAAGGTGGTACGCGACCTGGAACCGCACTATGGCGGCGCTTGTCCGGTCGTCGTCGCCTACCGGGTCAGCTGGCCTGACGAAATGATCATCCGCGGCACCCTGGCCGATATCCGGGAAAAGGTAAAGGCGGCCGGCATCACGCGGACGGCCCTGATTCTGGTCGGGCATGTCCTCGGTGAACACGGGTTCGAGGATAGCCGCCTCTATGCCGCCGACCACCATCACGTGTTGAGGCCCCGCTCGGAACGCGCCGAAAACGGTGCCGATTTTGAATCCGAAACGAAAAAACCTTAGAAATCCAAATCCCGATAGTGCTTCGGCGGCGGCGCGCCGGGGATGTGGTCGTCCAAGAGCGGCCGGAAGCCGGGGCGCGACTTGATGCGGGCGTACCAGGTCTTGGCGCCGGCGTGTTCGTCCCAGGGCACGTCGCCAAGGTAGTCGACGGCGGAAAGATGGGCCGCGGCGGCGAGATCGGCGATGGTCAGGTCGTCGCCGGCGAGCCAGTTGCGGCGGTCGACCAGGTAGCCGATGTAATCCAGATGCGTGTGGATATTGGCGTGGCCGGCGCGCACGACCTTGGAATCGGGCTCGCCGAGGCCCAAAAACCGCTTCATCATCTTCTCGCCGACCAGGTTCTGAGTCACTTCCGTGTCGAACTTGCGATCGAACCAATAGACCAGGCGGCGCGCCTCGGCCCGTTGCATGGGGTTGCGGCCGATCAGGCTTGGTTCCGGGTGGACCTCGTCTAGGAATTCGGTGATGGCGTCGCTGCCCGAGATGGCGGTGCCGTCGGTCTCGATCAGCACCGGGACCTCGCCGGTCGGGTTGAGGGCCAGGAACTCGTCGCGCCTTTCCCAGACGCTTTCCGCCTTGAGGGTGAACTCGATGCGCTTTTCCTGAAGTACGAGACGCACTTTCCGGCAAAAGGGGTTCAACCACAGATGATAGAGCGTGCGCATCGTGGGAACCTTATAACCGCGCCCGGCGGCGGAAACAATCGCCTGGGGACGGGATTATTCGGCGGCGTCGGCGGCGCGTTCCGGGAAGGCTCTCGGCCAGGTTTCGGGCCGGCTGCGCGCGTATTGCGGAGGATAGTCGGCTTCGGCGCCCAGTGCTTCCGCCGCGTGCCAAGCCCAGCGCGGGTCGTAGAGCATGCCGCGGGCCATGGCCACGAGGTCGGTTTTGCCGTCGGCGACGATGCTCTCGGCCAGGTCCGGGTCGCGGATCATGCCGACGGCGATGGTGGCGATTTCGGCCTCGCTCTTGATTTGGGCGGCCAGGGGCACCTGGTAACCCGGCTCGCCGGGCCCGACGGCGGGGCGGTCGGCGGTGTTGCCGCCGCTCGAGCAGTCGATGAAATCGCAGCCCCGGCGCTTTAATTGTTTCGCTAACGCAACGGAGTCGCCGGCGGTCCAACCGCCTTCGATCCAATCGCTGGCCGAGATGCGCATGCCGAGCGGTTTGTTCTCGGGCCAGGCGGCGCGCACCGCCTCGAAGACCTCGAGCGGGAAGCGCATGCGGTTCTCGAGCGTTCCCCCGTAGTCGTCACTGCGTTGGTTGGACAGCGGTGATAAGAAACTGCTCATCAGGTAGCCATGGGCCGCATGCAGCTCGATCAGGTCGAAGCCGACTTCCAGAGCCCGGCCGGCCGTCTCGACGAAGGCCCCTTTGATCCGATCCATGTCGCCGGCATCCATTTCCGCAGGAACCGGCCAGCCGTCGGCAAAGGGCACAGGCGAAGCGCCGATGACATCCCAGGCGCCATCGACCTTTTCGAGGGGCTTGCCGCCCAACCAGGGGGCCGCGGTCGACGCCTTGCGTCCGGCATGGGCCAACTGCAGGCCGACCTTGGCAGTGCCGTGTTCCTTCATGAAACCGACGATGCGGGTCCAGGCGGCCTGCTGTTCGTCGTTGTATATCCCGGTACAGCCCGGCGTGATCCGTCCGGTCGCCTCGACGGCGGTGGCCTCCGTAAAGACCAGCCCCGGCCCGGACACGGCGAAACCACCGAGATGCATCAGATGCCAGTCGCCCGGCACGCCGTCGCTCGCCGAATACTGGCACATGGGGGAAACAACGATGCGGTTGGCCAGCGTCGTCTGGCGCAGGGAGAATTCGCTGAAAAGTTGGCTCGACATCGCCGGTTTCTCCTTGTTCTACGTTTAACCGGACTCACCGGCGGATGGGCGCGAGGACGCGTTGATCGCGTTCTTACAGGCAGTCCTGCCGTTTGGGAAGGCGCCGGTCCGCCACAAGACCTTTTCCACTGGGTTTTCTCGCAGGAATGTGATGGTTGTTTGACCCGGCAACGGTAGGAAAGCCGTGGCCGATCGCCTATGTTTGGCGCAAGTCCCGCTCATGGCGCGAGGTAGAGCAGCATGTTGATCAAACACAAATTGGCGTCCGATGTGCGGCCGTCGGAAATCACGCCGCAAACGCTGTTCAAAGCGCGGCGGAAGTTCCTGAAGACAGCGGCCATATCCGGTCTCGGCTTCGCCGCCGGCTCCATCGCGCCGCCGGCCTTCGCGCTGGTCACCCGCGGCGACGACGGCCTGCCCGCCGGCACCAAGCTGGACGGAATCATCGAGAGCAAATGGTCGGCCGAGGCCCTGGGCGAGGACCTGACGCCCTACAAGGCGGTCACCACCTACAATAATTTCTATGAATTCGGTACCGGCAAGGGCCAGCCCGCCAAGTACGCCCACAAGATGAAGACCAAACCCTGGACCATCAAGGTCGACGGGCACGTGGAGAAACCCGGGGAATACTCCTACGAGGATATCGTCAACCCGCACCAGCTGGAGGAGCGGGTCTACCGCTTCCGCTGCGTCGAGGCCTGGTCCATGGTCATCCCTTGGGTCGGCATCCCGCTGGCCGACGTCATCAAGCGCCTGGGCCCCACCGGCGATGCCAAGTACGTGTCCTTCGAGACCCTCTACGATCCGGTCCACATGCCGGGCCAGACCAGCGGCGTCCTCGACTGGCCCTACCGCGAGGGATTGCGCCTGGACGAGGCCATGAACCCGCTGACGCTCTTGGCCGTCGGCGTCTACGGCGAGGTCATGCCCAACCAGAACGGGGCGCCGATCCGCCTCGTGATCCCGTGGAAATACGGCTTCAAATCGATCAAATCGATCGTCCGCATCTCCTTCACCGATACCCAGCCGCCGACCTCGTGGAACATGTCGGCGCCGCGGGAGTACGGCTTCTACTGCAACGTCAACCCGGAGGTCGATCACCCGCGCTGGAGCCAGTTCCGAGAACGGCGCATCGGCGATTTCCTGAAACGCCCGACCCTCATGTTCAACGGCTACGCCGATGAGGTGGCGTCGCTCTACCAGGGCATGGACCTGGCCAAGAACTATTGAGGTCCGGGCACCGAAGCCCGACTTGACCCGCCCATCCGGACGCGTCATCAAACTCCCATGACGCGCGATAGAGCCATCCGCTGGGTCGCCAAGCCCATCGTCTGGGCGCTCTGCCTGGCGCCGCTGCCGTGGCTCGCCTGGCTCGCTCTCACCGACGGCCTCGGCGCCAACCCCATCGAATACGTCAACCGGTACCTGGGCGACTGGGCGCTCAGGTTCCTGCTGATCGCCCTTGCCGTGACGCCGCTCCGAGGGATCACCGGCCTCAATGACCTGCTGCGTTTCCGCCGGCTCCTGGGCCTTTTCGCCTTCTTCTATGTCTGTCTGCACCTGTCGAGCTACATCGGCCTCGACCAGTTCTTCCACTGGGGCGAGATCTGGAAGGACATCGTCAAGCGCACCTACATCACGGTCGGCATGGCCTCTTTCCTGTTGCTGGTGCCGCTGGCCTCGACCTCCACGAAGGGCATGATCAAGCGCCTGGGCGGGCGCAACTGGAACCGGCTGCACAAGGGCATCTATGTGGCCGCCGCCGCGGCCTGCCTGCATTTCTTCATGATGCGCAAGGGCATCCAGACGGAACCCATCGTCTATGCGGGCATCTGTGCGGCGCTGCTCGGCTACCGTGCCGTCGCTTTTTTTCGGAAACGCGCCAAGCGCGCCAAGACAGGCGTTCAGGCGGCCCGTTGAGCCTCGTTCGGACGGATGGTCAGGCGGATGCCGGCCGGATCCGTGGTGAGCGAGCGCACGCCCGCTTGCGGGATCGGAATATGGGTGGCCCGGCAGTATTCGATCAGGGCCTCCAAGAGGTCGTAGGAGGTTAGCTTGACCTCGCAGGGCGCCTCGCCCGGCTCGCGAAAACGCAAGCTCAACGCCTCCGTCGGGTCGGTGCCGATGCTTAAGGCTTCGACCGGCGAATCGGGGACGGGGATGCAGGCGGCGTTGCAGTGTTCGATTGCCGCTTCTTTCAGTTCCGCCTCGCCGAAGACGAGGCTGCGCAGTTCCGTCGGCATTGGGGTTCTCCCATGGGTTTCCCAGGACCGCACCCATGTTAGCCGGGGGCCGTTAACGACTGGTTAGCGCCGGCCACTTCGGCCACGTCCCGGCTCCAGTCCGGGTCTGAGTGCTTGGCCCAGTAGAGCTCGATAATCCGCTGTGTCAAGGGCCCCGGACCCGCCGAACCGACCGGTTCGCCGTCGATCCGGCCCACGGCCATGACACCGCCGGCGGTCGACGTGATGAACACCTCGTCGGCCGCCTTCAGGGCCTCGACCGTGAGTGGCCCGGTTGCCGCGGGAATGGCCAATTCCCGGCACAATTCGAGGACGGTCATCCGGGTTATCCCTTCGAGGACGCCGCTCTCGGGGGTCAGGACGGCACCGTCGGTCACCGCGAACAGGTTGAAACCGGGGCCCTCGCTGATCCGGCCGGCGTCGTCGATCAGCACCACGGTCTCGCGCCCAGCGTCGTAGGCCTGGAAAAGTCCGGCCACCAGGTCGAGCCAGTGGTAGTTCTTGACGGTCGGATCGACCGACCTGGCGCCGATTCGCTCGATCGTGGCCACATGGAGATCGAGGCCGCGGGTCCGTTGGTCTTCGTCGGCGATCCAGCCGAAAGGGATGGCGAAGGCAAGGAAAGTGGGGACCGCGTCCCGCGGGTCGCGCGAGAATGTGGGCGAGACGCCGCGGGTCAGCACCATTTCCACGTAGGCGTCTTCGAGGCCGGCGCGAAGCACGCATTGCCCCAGGATTTCCTCCAGTTCTCCAAGGCCCACGGGCAGGGTCATACGCAGCTTGTCGATGGAGGCCAGGAAGCGCTCGATGTGTTTGTCGAGGCGGAAGAAGCGGTTCTTCCACACAGGACCACGTCGTAGGTGGCGTCCGAGCGCAGGAAACCCCAGTCGAGGACGGAGATTTTGGCCTCGGATATCGGTTTATATTCGCCGCCGACATAGGCGATGCCGGGGGGATAGCGGACGGTGTCCCCACTCATCCCATTGCCGGCCCTCAATGGGCCTCGTCCCAGTTGCCCGCCACGCCCGTATCGACGACCAGCGGCACGTCGAGCGTCGCCGCGCCTTCCATGGTCGCCTTGACGAGGGCCGTGGTCTCGTCGATTTCCGCGTCCGGCACCTCGAAGATCAATTCATCGTGCACCTGCAGCAGCATGCGCGCCTTGAGGCCTTTGTCCGTGAGGGCGTCCGGCAGGCGGATCATCGCTTTTTTGATGATATCGGCGGCCCCGCCCTGGATCGGCGCGTTGATGGCGGCGCGCTCGGCCATGCCCCGCATGTTCGGGTTCTTTTCGTTGATGCCGCGCATATGGCACTTTCGCCCGAAGGGGGTGTAGACGTAGCCGGTCTTATGCGCCCCGTCCTTGGTGCGCTCCATGTAGTCGCGGATGCCCGGATATTTCTCGAAATAGGCGTCGATGTACTGGCCGGCCTCGCTCTTGGAGATTCCGAGCTGGTTTGACAGCCCGAAGGCGGAGATGCCGTAGATGATGCCGAAGTTGATGGCCTTGGCGCGGCGCCGGGTCATCGGGTCCATGCCCTCGACGGGTTCGCCGAAGACCTGGGATGCGGTGATGGCGTGGATGTCGAGGCCGTCGGCGAAGGCCTGTTTGAGGGCATCGATGCCGGCCACATGGGCGAGCAGCCTGAGTTCGATTTGCGAGTAATCGGCGGACAGGAGCTTGTGCCCGGGCTCGGCGACGAAGGCCTTGCGGATCTTGCGGCCCTCCTCGCTGCGCGCCGGGATGTTCTGCAGATTGGGTTCCGTGGAAGCCAATCTCCCGGTGGAGGCGACGGCCTGGGAATAGGACGTGTGGACGCGGCCCGTCGCCGGATTGATCTCTCCGATCAGGGCGTCCGTGTAGGTGCTCTTGAGTTTACTGAGTTGGCGCCAGTCGAGGACGCGGGCCGGCAGGTCGTGGCCCTGGTGGCTGAGCGCTTCCAGCACATCGGCGCCGGTGCCGTAGGCGCCGGTCTTGGTCTTCTTGCCGCCGGGGATGCCCATCTCGTCGAACAGGATCTCGCCCAGCTGCTTCGGCGAGCCGACGTTGAATTCGCGCCCGGCAAGCCCGTGGATCTCGGTCTCGAGATCCGCCATGCGGTGGGCGAACTCATTCGACAGCCTTTTCAACTCCGCCGTCTCCACTTTGATCCCTTCCGATTCCATCTTGCGCAGCACCCCGATCAGGGGCCGCTCCAGGGTCTCGTAGACGGTGGTCATGTGCTCCTGGGCCAGGCGCGGCTTGAAGAGTTTATGCAATCTCAGGGTCACCTCGGCGTCCTCGGCAGCGTAGTCGAGGGCCTTGTCGAGGGGCACGTAATCGAAGGTCACCTGGGCTTTGCCGGAGCCGGCCACGTCCTTGAACTTGATGGTGTCGTGATCCAAAAAGTCGCGGGCCAGTTCGTCCATGCCGTGCCCGTGCAGTCCGCCATCGACGCAATAGGAAAGAAGCATGGTATCGTCGACCGGCGCGACGGAAACACCATATCTTTCAAAGAGATGCATGTCGTATTTGATGTTCTGCCCGACCTTCAGTACGCCGCGATCTTGAAGTAAAGGTTTAAGAAGATCGAGGGCCTCCGAGCGGTCCATCTGTTGGATATCCGTGTTATCGTTGGCCGGTTCTTCCATCTCGGTCGCCGCCAGGAGATCGAGGCTCTGCTGGCCGCCCGGTTTCTTGTGGGCCACGGGGATGTAGCAGGCGCGGCCTGGAAACACGGAGAGCGAAATGCCGACCAGTTCGGCGGTCATGGAATCCACCGAGGTGGTTTCCGTATCGACGGCGACGGTGCCTTCCCTCGCCGCTTCGGCGATCCAGCGTTTCAAGGCGTCGGCGTCGGTGACCAGTTCGTATTCGGGTCCCGTGCTCGACGTTTGACCGGTGGCCGCGTCGCCGACGTCCGTTCCCAGACGGGCCTGCCACTGAACGACGAGGGACTTGAAGCCCTGCGCCTCGAGGAATCCCAGGAGCACGTCGGGTTCGGGCTCGCGGACATGGAAATCTTCGAGAGCGGCCTCCACCGGTGCATCGTCGCGGAGCGTCACCAGATCGCGGGAGATGCGCGCCATCTCCGCCTGTTCGATCAGCTTCTCGCGGCGCTTCGGTTGTTTGATTTCCCCGGCCCGTTCCAGGAGCGAATCGAGATCACCGTATTCCTCGATTAGCTGCGCGGCGGTCTTGACGCCGATGCCCGCAACACCGGGCACGTTGTCGGACGAATCGCCGGCCAGGGCCTGCACGTCGATAACCCGGTCCGGCCCGACACCGAACTTCTCCACCACCTCCGCCTCGCCGATGACCCGGTTCTTCATGGCGTCGAGCATGGTGATCTTGGGTCCGACCAACTGCATCAGATCCTTGTCGGACGACACGATCGTCACCTCGGCCCCTTGTTCGGCGGCCTGCCGCGCATAGGTGGCGATCAGGTCGTCTGCCTCGAAACCGTCCATGTCGACCGCAGGAACATTGAGCGCCTCGGTGGCCTCGCGCACCAGGGCGAACTGCGGGATCAATTCCTCCGGCGGCGGCGGCCGATGTGCCTTGTAGTCGGCATAGATGTCCGAACGGAAGGTCTTCCGCGCCCGATCGAAGATGACGGCGATGCGGTCCGCGTCCGTGTCGTCCAGCAGCTTCATCAGCATCTTGGTGAAGCCGAAAACGGCGTTCACCGGGGTCCCCTCCGGGCTGGTCATGGGCGGCAGCGCATGGAAGGCCCGGAAGATGAAGCCGGAGCCGTCGATCAGGAAAACGTGCTTGGGGGTGTCGGTCATTTTGTCTCCCTGGGGGTCACCAGTGGGTCAGATGCGGACGTGAACGGTGTCAGGCAGTGGTATTTTGGTGAAGAGAATCGAATGCCGTACCCGGTCCTTAACCCCTCATCCCCGGGCTTGACCCCACCGCAAGCGAGAAGCGGGTGATCCACGTGGATGACCCACTGACCCAATGGGGTCAAGCCCGGTCATGAGGAATTTGAGGAATAAATCGACCGCCTCACCCCACCCCCTAAATGTCGCTTTTTGACAACGTTTGTCCACCTTTTCCCAAAATCCCGGTCGTCATTCGTCATCATTGTCCATTTTTGCCAGACACCGCGCGATGTTGGCCTCGCCGCGGCGCATCCATTCGTCGATCCCGGCCCCTTCCGCCGCCTCGGACTCCTCGACGCCGGGGCCCGGCGGCTGCGTCGAGATGCCGAGCTTGGCGATCCTGGCCTGCGCCTCGATGGCGCGGACGGCCGGATGCAAGGCCCCCTCGGCGACGGCCTGGCGGCAGATCATGTCGAGGGTATCCATCCAGCCCCGCTCGCGGGCCGCGAACTCCTCGCGTAAGTCCTCCCGGATCACGGCCAGGCGCCGGCGGATGCTGTGCCCCTTCAAGAGCCGGGATCCCTGGGTCCGCGCGCTCAACTCGCTGTAGCCGGCCAGCCGGGCGGCCCGGGCCGCGTTGCCGCCCCGGGCATAGAACTGGCAAAAGGACTCCTGTCGGGGGTTGAGGGTTGAGTATTCAAGGGTTGTTTCGGGGTCGTTATGAAGGAAGGTGGGGTTGGGGTCGAACATGGGTGGGCCTCGTGGGGTTTCAGTGATTCCAGCATAAATGTTTATGATTTGTTCTTTTTATAGGAAAATAAACGCATAATGTCAAGAAGAATCGGTATTTGCGGTCTTGGGGCGTGGTAACAGTTAATGAGGCAGCTTTTCCGCGACGCCCTCCAACCGTCACCCCCGCGAAAGCGGGGGTCCACGCAACCATCGACTGGATTCCCGCTTTCGCGGGAATGGCGAGGTCGGGTTTTCGACTAAAGACCTGGCGCGCAATCACTCCGTCGGCTATAAGTTCGCTGAAGTCGCAAAGTGGCCGCTACTTTCGGAGTAGGGTAATGGCCGGAAAATCTCAGAGGCGGCCAAATCGTTCATCGCGGCAAATGTCCGTTTTCTGATCAGAAAGCGGGTATCAGCAATTCCTCACCCGATGGACCGGAGGTGACCCTGGCTGTGTGAAAACGTGACGGTGTTAGAATCTCGCTGACATTTTCAGCGAGGTTTTTGCATGAAGCGCTTTGTCGAGGGACTGGATCGGAGCCAGGCGACGTTCCTACCGGAATGCCTGGACGATTTTGTTGGCGAGGACAACGCGGTTCGGGTCGTCGATGTCTTTGTTGACGGGCTCGACCTTGGCGAACTCGGTTTCGAGCGGGTCGATCCGAAGTCGACGGGCCGGCCGTCGTATCATCCCTCGGTTTTGTTGAAGCTCTATATCTACGGTTATCTGAACCGGGTGCCGTCGAGCCGACGGCTGGAGCG
>Ga0209781_1000114_pt1 | contig 18416 bp, 16 predicted proteins | sample WorMetHERISLAND1_3_FD_187386 | JGI IMG/M metagenome (GOLD analysis project Ga0209781, IMG submission 187386) | Marine gutless worms symbiont microbial communities from Max Planck institute for Marine Microbiology, Germany - Olavius albidus HERON... | ecosystem: Host-associated > Annelida >...
TGAAAGGCTTTCTGAGCCTCTGTATAAATTCGTTTACAGAATCATGCAAGAGAACATTAAATATAAACCTAAAATAGGTGATATTGTCGTGAATGATAAGAATGGTGACAAAGACTACCCTAGATTTGATAATCATGATAAATGAGGTGAATCAGACCACGCAGCTCTTGATAGAATTATGAAAAGAGCAATAGAAAAAACAAAAAAAGCCACAAAGGGGCGTAAAGATTGCTCATCAAAAAGTGGTAATTCCATTTTAGATACTGCCATAAAAAACTTCTTAGAGTAGAATTTGATGTCAACAAAATATTAAATAGACTTAATGAATTTAAACTTAAAATAGCAGAAGGTTGCGGATTGACTCCGTTTTCTGATGTGTTACAATGGTTAGCTCGGTATTCCTTAGCTTGCCGGTCGTTGCGGATTGACTCCGTTTTCTGATGTGTTACAATTAAGCATAACCAACTGTGCCGTAGCCTTCAAGTTGCGGATTGACTCCGTTTTCTGATGTGTTACAATGCCAACCTGGTAGTTGACCTTATTTCCTCCGTTGCGGATTGACTCCGTTTTTTGATGTGTTATAATTAACAAGTCTTATGGAGCAACGATCACGGGTTGCGGATTGACTCCGTTTTTTGATGTGTTATAATTTCATATAAAAACTCTGTTATTACTCTTCAGTTGCGGATTGACTCCGTTTTTTGATGTGTTATAATCATGAACATCCTCTGCCTCCTCATCTATTTGTTACGGATTGACTCCGTTTTTTGATGTGTTATAATTATCAACGGCAACGATAGTAAATCAACTCGTTGCGGATTGACTCCGTTTTCTGATGTGTTACAATATATCCAGCGCGTGCCCCTCATAATCGATGTTGCGGATTGACTCCGTTTTCTGATGTGTTACAATTATAGGCGGTGCGTTTTTTTATCCGGTTGTTGTTGCGGATTGACTCCGTTTTCTGATGTGTTACAATTAATTGAGAATCTTCATAATAGCACCAATCGTTGCGGATTGACTCCGTTTTCTGATGTGTTACAATTTATAAAGCTGTCTCAGGGACTAATGACGAGTTGCGGATTGACTCCGTTTTCTGATGTGTTACAATCATTTGAAGAGTTTTAAGGAGAATATATATGTTGCGGATTGACTCCGTTTTCTGATGTGTTACAATTATCCGCTCGGTTACGTTGCGACAGGATTCGTTGCGGATTGACTCCGTTTTCTGATGTGTTACAATTATCCGCTCGGTTACGTTGCGACAGGATTCGTTGCGGATTGACTCCGTTTTCTGATGTGTTACAATAAACTAGAAATAGTAATCTTTATGAAGTAAAAGTGAATAATGTTTTTAAATATTGAAACAAAGACGATTAGATCACAAAGATAATTTATCAACATGATCAAGGAGGATCTCCTTTATGGAATTGAACGAAATATTGAATGAATTCAAAACAACTCAATCTTTCTCGCCAACTAAACCGTTAAATAAGACTTCAGGTAGAAATTATGTTTACAAAAGCCCTGCTAGTGTACGAATAACAAGAAAAGATAGACAGTCCCTATTAAAGACTACAGATACTAGAGAAGTAAAAGCAGCAATGGAAGTAGCTTTCAAGCAAATAATAACTGCTGCTACAGGAACATCAGTCCAGCAATTGAGCATTAATAGAGTTAATCAAATGCGTAGACAAATTTTTGCTAAGTTGGAAAAAGATGATGAAAGAAAAAAGAATGAATAATTCTTAAAAGTTTAGAATATATCTATTTTTTATTAAAATAGCACAATGAAGAAGATATTGTTTGTTGTGGTTATATTTTTTATGTTTTCTGTATTTGTTAATGCAGATATTCCTGACATACCATTTAAGCTTGATGGCTATAATTGGTTAGACTTTAATGATACGCAAAAAACTTTTTATATTATAGGTGCCTTTAGTTTTATTAATGCTATAGATCTTGCTTTCTTAGGGTCGCCTCATGATAATGAAGCTGTTAATGAATATGTTATAGATATACTTAACTACTTTAGCACTGACTACGCTATTTATGAGCTCATAGAAAAAATAGACTCTTTCTATGAGCTAGAAGAAAACCTTGATCTTGTCATAGTCACTGCCTATTTGTTAGTTAATGATAGTGATCTTTGGTTTAAAGCTAGATAAAAACTTCACATAAATTTTACTTCAGAAAGATTACTGCCTTTAGGTTGTGATTAGTTTACAAACTTGAGTTGCGGATTGACTCCGTTTTCTGATGTGTTACAATAGAGGAGCCGCAACTCCTTTGGGGACAAGAACATAGGAGGATTTCGAGGCGGAAAAAACAAGGGCAGAGTTAGAATAAGCGGTATTGAACGGGCCTTTTTGGCTCGTTTTGCCGCCTTCTGGAGCGAAAAGTGATGATGTTTCCATACTGCTTATCTGTGATGCTGAGTATGTCCACCTTCCCCTTGGGGGGCATAACCTCTTCGATGCGCTTCGCGTACTTGGGGATTTTCTCCTTTCCCCCAACAAGTTTATAGTATACCGAGAATTGTGCCATCGTGAAACCCTCGTCAAGCAGGTAATTACGAAAATCCGCGGCTCTCTTTCTTTCCTCTGCTTCGACCACGGGAAGATCGAACATGACATACATCCACATTAGCTGAAATCCATTTGGTTCCATAGGCTCTGCATATCGGTGGGGAAGCTGCCCGGAAGCGTTGGAATTTCAAGCTGACGCTCTTTCCGAGCGAACGATCTAGTCAGACTCTGAGATAGGCTGCTCATCGCACGGCCTAGGGGGGACATGCCTGACGAAGTCTCAACCGGTGCATTAGCAGGCCGCCTAGGTATCTCTTTGCTGATACATTCAATCCCAGGAACTTATTGCTGTTAAGCCGGTGCACCGCAAAATCCACCACTGGCCTAAATGGCTCTAAAAGATCGTCGGCCAGGCAGAAGGGGTTTCTCCTGCTGTGGTGGCCCAGGGACGGGTTGAGTCCTGATCCTGCAATGGCTCTTAGCACCGCTGAGCGGAGAACTCCATATCCATAATCCAGCAGTCGGTTCAATCCCCCACCCCCGGGTATGCGGCGGAAATCGGACCCAAAAATCGAAGTCCAATACAGGCGGGCTGCTTGAGCCTCCTTGTTCTCCTTATCTCCCGAAGACACCTCGGAGGCCAACCTCCGCAGAAGCCGCGCCCTATCTCGGCGCAGGCATTCCAGCACAAATGCCTGATGGAGTATTTTTGCAATCACTATGGATTGCCACAGCCTCTTCTTAAGCGGTTTTCCAGTTTCAATCTGATCAAACAGGCGGCCTGTCACTTCCTTGTGAGACCTAAAGGGATAAATGTACGCGGCCGGACGATGCTTGTTGTCGCATAGAAGGGTCACAATACCCCTGTTTGCCAGCGTATTCATCAGAGCAGTCGACAGGGTTGCCCGCGAAGAGGTAATAACCAGGACGCCTATCTCATCAAGGTCTATATTACTTAAGGAGCCCTCGGAATCTTTAATGGAGAGAAATCCCCGCGTCTTGCTTAGGTAAAATCCCGAAGACGCGATTTCAACAACGTTAGGAATCACTCTTTACTTATCGGAAGGAACCATCGCACCGAACAGTTACTCTTCCAATCCTTTCGTACTCATGCCACAGAGCATTTATCGATTTGAAATTTTGCCGGCCACGCGGGGGGGGATATTTTACGTTCAATGATTTGAGATTGGTTTTTTCGAACCAGCCTTCATCACCCGCGAATATCGGCTGGATATCAATTTTGTTTTGTGTAGTGGCGAACCCCGCGATTCGGTATATCCAGTGATCTTCCTTCCTCTCCACTCTGATGGTATCATCCTTATACAGGCGCATTAGCCTGCTTCCTGCCGGATGCGGCCTTTTGGGGGCATGCCCTTTTTGCTCAATCTGTATCGCTTCCAACCTTGAAACGAAAACTCCCTCGTATCTGTAAGAGCCCTTCTTCTTGGAATCCGGGATTTTCCAAATATCCACGTAGACACAATCAGCTTTTTCATACCCTTTCCAAGTCGAACTCTCAATTTCTTCAATCTCCTGATTCTTGGGAATATACCGGATATGCTTTATACCAAATTCTTCCCCGTAGGATTCCAGCACCTCCGGCAGTTTCTTCGGCGCCTTCTTCTCTATGTACTCCTTCAATCTCCCGCGCAACGCGAAATCACTCGGTCCCTTTGTATTATTTCCGTATGTGGGTTCCTTCAAATCACCTGATTTGATTGAGGTTATCGGCTTGGACGTAACCCACAAGTCCCGCATCACTTTCACCTTGGGATTATTCTTAAGAAAGGCCTTCCTGGCTTTTTGAAATCCCTCTTCGCGCATCATATCCTCAAATTTTTCGCGAACATCGGCAGGGAAAATCCGGGCTACCATATCTTCCTTTAATTTCGCGGTATCTAGGAGTAGTGCCTTGCGAATCTTGCCATAGGCGGTTTCCTTGAATAGCTTTCCCTCATGTCCATGGTTGGGCTTGATGGATGGAACAATCGATTTCACCACTTCGACAACCCTTTCCCTCCCCTTCTCGCCGCCGGGAAAGGGCGGCGCTTCGAACCCCCCCCGCCTCAAATTTCCCTCATTCCTGCTGGCCGCCTCGGCAATGCTCTGAATCATGGACTGATCAATTAGGCCGATCACGGCCGCGTCCACGGCGTGATGCCGATGGTCCGAACGATTCTTCTCATTCCCCTTCTTTGAAAGGATGCAATCCAGCCCCCACTGGCGTCTGAGCTCCGCTGTTTGCCTGAATGCCACACCTCGCACCTTGTTTGTAGGACAGATGGATGTTAGGTAACGTCTTGCGGCCTTCGCGATGTAGGCGTTGTCGGTGAGCTGCCTCTGGATGAAGCCATCGTTTTCGCTTTTGAATCGCTCCATGGCATCCTCATTGAATCTCCACTTCTTCTTAGAAGGCAGATTACTGATTCGAGAACAAATCTCCTGCCAGTTAAATCCTTTTGGACTATGTGCAAATGCTTCATGGGGAGATTGTTCTTTCTTGGAATCGTTGCACGGCTTATGTGCTATGGTTTTATTGTTTCTGCCATCGTCCAAGGTGCGAGACAAAGGCAAAATATGCTCCACATGAATGTCGCTGTTAAATAATTCCTCTTCCGTTATAACTTTCCCGCAGTAGGGGCAAGAGGCCGCGGAGTTCCCAAACTCCAACTCCTCGTAATACCTCAGTTTCTCACGATCCTCCTCACCAATAAGGTTATGATCCTCCTTGAGCTTCTTATCCAGTCTTTTGTTATTCTCTTGATTTTTAGCCTGCTGACTGATAATCTTCTCATTCTCTTTGCGCCCGTGTTTCAGTTCCCTTGACATTTCCAGGACAATCTCTTTAGGCTTCCCGTGCCTTTTAATAAGCGAATTTACCACCCTCCTTAGCTGATTTAGCGCTATGTGGACCGTCGGGTTTCCTATCTTCCCAAACTTAGCCTCACTCGCATTTTGATTTGGATTATCACGCTTGATACAGGATTCAGGAAGGGCTTCCCCGTAATAAGGGAGTTTGCTCCCCTCTTCGAGGAGCCTGTGATCACATCCCAGGGTCTCGAGAGCCTTTGCAAAGCCAACACGGTTCTCCCTCATAATTTTGGAGCACTTCCGATGGAAACACGCGCTGTATGGGGCGGTACCGCGGGGAAAAGCAAGTTTGACTATCTTGTCCACCTGGGAGCTTTTTAGCCCGTACTTATTGAGCTTTTCGCGAAGCTTCGAATCCTCTTCAGTCTCCATAATCGCGTTAACAATCTCATCCTGCTTCTTTTCGTCAAAATCGTCCCAAAGGTCACCAAAATGATCCTTCTTTCTCAAGCAAAATGAGGTTTCGTTTCCTGAAAGTCCTTTTCGCTTCTTATCCTCCAGATTGAATTCGCAGTCATCAACCTTAAGCATCGTGCGCAGAGCCGAAAAGTCTAGGGTGTTCTCTCTTTCCAGCTTCTCGAACGCGAGATCGAAGACCTCTGAGGATAGGGGAATCTTTTCTCTGTTGTTGGAATCAATTATACGGATGTTGGCAAGTTCCTGGAGTATGCGGAAACGATGGGTGGAGGGAAGGCATTTATGAGCCCGCTCTTCCTCGGTAAACCGGCATTTACCTTTCTCTTGGGGTTTCAGCTTCCTTTGGGAGAAGAGAATTTTGTAAAACCTATCCCACCTTAGCTCCGGAAAATATTCCTTCTGCCTTTTATGGATGTATTCGAATTCGTCGATGTAAAGCTGCCTATCCGGAAAAAAACCGAAATCCTCATGGAACCTTACGCCGATTTTTTTCATGGAATTCAGGTACTTCCCGAGAGTTTCAAATCCATTCGGTTCCAGCTCATTCGGTTCCAGCTCTTTCTTCAGTTCTTCTATACGCTCCTTGAAGCCAGTTATACCCTTCTCATCGCTTTCGGAATCAATTATCCGATTGCTCTTGAATCCGCGCCGCTGCGCAAGATGCAATAGAATTCGTCCCAGCTCCGCGGGTTCCAGCTCCTTCTCCAGCGCCTTAGCCCGAAGCTCGTATGGATCCCAACTTGAGTAAGCAGAACGTTTCTCTGCCCTATCCGGCCACAATCCCTGGCGAACAAGCTCATTGACCAGAACCCTCTTGCGCTGGAGAATCCTATCCCGTCTGCGGCGCCTGCTCCGGGCTTCTCTCCGATTAACCGCTAGCGAAGCCCCCATCCCTTCTCCGCTTGGCTCACGCCCGTTTGGAAATATTCTCACACCCATGTCGAGAATTTCCTTCGGGCTTTCCCCATCTAGGGACCATATCGCCCAACCTAGGGAATTGGTTCCAATATCTAAGCCGAGTCTATAAGCAGTATTCATGGAAAAACCTCTTGACAAAAAATCTGTATTTACTGTACACTATCATAACACATTAGAAGCGGAGTACTATCCGTCAACAAGTGTGGCCTGAAAGGTCACGCACAAAATGCGAGGGATGTTTCCTTCCGTAAGAGGAATGCTGCGGCATTCCTCTTATTCTGATGATGCGGATTCCAGCCGCCGAGGAGAGAGAAGCCGGTAAAAACCGTGCCGTTTCCCGTCAAAGAGCACCGCATTTAGACCACCGTTACAATGCTTGATGCGCGCCCTTGAAAACTGCTGGTTACGCGTGATGAGGGGACTTCGGGAAAGATAGCCCGGGGGTGCTGTTTCAGGCGGCTGGGAGCACGGATTAAAACCTGGGCTTGTTATCCGGATCTATGGGACAGCCGTTAAGCATGTTTTCATAATTTGTTACTCGGGCAACAGTCCATCCGCTAATATCCTGGTTAAACGCTGCCGCGTCCTTAAACATGCCGTATATATAAATAACACTGCCCACATCCCATAACCCGATATCCTGGTTGAAAGTTCTCGCGTCCCAAAACATACGAGACATATCAGTGACGCTGCTCACATCCCATGAGCCAATATCCTGATTGAACAATCTTGCGGTCTCAAACATACCGGACATATCGGTGACGCTGCTCACATCCCATGAACCGATATCCTGGTTAAATGCTGATGCACGGGCAAACATGCCGGACATCTCAGTGACGCTGCTCACATCCCATGAACCGATATCCTGGTTAAACGAATGTGCCCCCCGAAACATATCAGACATATCAGTGACACTGCTCACATCCCATGAGCCAATATCCTGATTGAACTCCGATGCACCAAAAAACATACGGGACATATCGGTAAGGTTGCTAAGATCAGGGGTATCAGGCGCTGAGAAACCCAAGAGGCTTGTACAGTTCGAAAACTGATATCCCCCATTGTGCAGCTTCACCGAACCCCACTGGCTTACATCCAGAAGCTTTGCCGAGCTATCAATACTCCCGGGCGGAGTTGAAGCATAACCAAATCCAAATCCCTCACAGATTCCCGTTATTGTAACTTCGTACTTCCCCGGGGCCGCATAGGTATGCGCAGTCTGTGCTTGATCGTGTGCTGTAATCTTATCCTCATTTCCATCACCCCATGAAACCACAAAGTTATAGGTTCCGCTTGCACTCAGGGGCAGTCTTATCTGATTTGCTTCTTCCTCCGCATTGCTGCCGATGACATCCGTTCTCCAGCGAGTGACAAAGCTGGAACTTGGGATTTTGGAGTCAGTTCCGGAGCCGACTCCCACTCCCGCGGCTATAAAAGACAATGCAAGCATTATGAGTACTCTTCTACACATAGCTCTCTTATGCCATAAGCACTTTAATCAGGGTTTTGAAGGCGGGCCAGCGTGCTGCGTAATTCATCGCTTTTTGGCACAGCAATCATCCCTTACTCCTCAAAGAGGCTCAAATACTCTCCATATCCCTCTTCTTCCATGTTCTCTAGAGGAATGAAACGGAGCGAAGCTGAATTTATGCAGTAGCGCATGCCCCCCTTGTCAGCCGGCCCATCGTTAAACAAATGTCCCAGATGGGAATCTCCATACTTGCTTCTAACCTCGGTTCGAAGCATGAAGAGAGACTTATCTGCCTTATTCACTATGAATTGATTGTCAACAGGCTTTGTGAATGAGGGCCAGCCGGTTCCGGAATCGAATTTGTCCTTTGACAAAAATAAAGGTTCACCCGATACCACATCCACATACAGACCATCTTCGTGCTTGTTCCAGTATTCATTGTCAAAGGCTCTTTCGGTTCCATCTTTCTGTGTAACGTCGAACTGCAAATCCGTTAGCCTGGATTTAAGTTCCTTTTCATTTGGTTTTCTGTACATACCCCATTTCTCATCCTTCCATAATCCCGCCAGAAATCCCTTTCGCCCCGACCCGGCAGCATAGGCATGGTACCGATCGGGATATTTCTTATAGTAATCTTGATGATAATTCTCCGCCGGATAGAAGCGCTCAAACGGCAGGATTTGTGTCACAATTTTTCCCTTGAATTTCCCCGACGCTTCGAGTGCCTTCTTTGAACGTTCGGCAAGCTTTCTCTCGGCATTGCTGCTGTAAAAGATAGCTGTTCTATACTGATCACCCCTGTCGTAAAACTGACCATAGCTATCAGTGGGATCAATGTTTTGCCAGAAAACTTCGAGCAGTTTTTCATAGTCTACAATGTCTTCATCGTATACCACCTTGACTGCTTCATAATGTCCGGTGCCGCCCTGCGTTACTTGCTGATAGCTTGGATTTTTTACCGTACCCCCGGTATAGCCGCTGTAGACAGCCGAAACACCGCGAAGTGCTTCAAAGGGCGGCTCCATGCACCAGAAGCAGCCGCCGGCAAAGAAAGCTTCTTTCTCAGCGCCTGATGTCATAGCAATGGCTCCCAGCATTAAGGATAGCATAAAAAGGGTTCTTCTGGACTTCACAAACAGCCTCACAGTATTTACTCCGAAAATCCGCTAATCAATATGCATCCTTACAGGCGGTAAAACCATTACATTTTTGATAACATCATTATCACGCCGCTTATTGTGAATCCAGCATCGCCCCGAATTGACAAAATCTAATCTAATATATACGGTACCGAGCTTGGATAGACCCCTTGAAAAATACCGATATATTGCTGCCAGCGACCGGATTTGAACCGGTACGACCACAGGGTCAGCAGATTTTAAGTCTGCTGTGTCTACCTATTCCACCACGCCGGCACGGTTAAATTCTAATCTCCCAATGAGGATGGGTCAACTAATACCGTTTCTGATATAATACAATTCGAAATTCGATTAGATGACATGGAGGCACGGTTATGAGCCAGAGAGTATTTGACGTGATAAAGCCGGGTGTTGCTTGCGGAGAAGATCTGAGGGAGCTTTTTGAAATCTGCAAGAACGAGAATTTTGCGCTTCCCGCCGTGAACTGTGTGAATACCGAGTCGGTTAATGGTGTTCTCGAAGCGGCAGTCAGAGCGAATTCTCCTATCATAATTCAGTTTTCCAATGGAGGAGCCACTTTTTTGCAGGGCAAGGGAATGAAACCAGCCACAGGCAGAACCGATGTTATTGGGGGAATTGCGGCCGCCCGGTATGTACATCAGGTGGCGAAGGCATACGGGGCAGTTGTTGTTCTTCATACCGATCACTGCGCGAAAAAGCTCCTACCCTGGCTGGATGGACTTCTGGAAGCCGGTGAGGCACATTTCAAATCAACCGGAAAACCGCTTTACAGCTCACATATGGTGGACCTCTCGGAGGAACCTCTCAAGGAAAATGTTTCTATTGCCAAGGAATACCTGAGGAGAACTAGTGCCCTGGGAATGTGCCTGGAAGTGGAACTGGGCATTACAGGCGGCGAGGAAGACGGCGTCGATAACATGGATCGCGATACGGCAGATTTGTATTCGAAACCTGAAGAAATCGAATATACGTATAGCGAGCTAAGTAAGATTAGTTCACAGTTTACTATCGCGGCTGCCTTCGGCAATGTTCACGGCGTCTACAAGCCTGGAAACGTGCAGCTTACCCCGAAAATTTTGAAGGAGGGACAGAATTACATTGCAAAAAAACATGGGCTTTCGAATTCGAAACCCGTAACCTATGTTTTTCATGGCGGTTCCGGCTCAAGCAAAGAAGAGATTCAAGAGGCTATACGCTACGGCGTAGTGAAAATGAACATTGACACGGATACGCAGTGGGCCACTTGGAGCGGTGTTCTGGATTTTTATAAGGGAAATGAGGCATATCTTCAAAGCCAACTTGGAAATCCAAAGGGCGTGGATGCGCCCAACAAGAAATATTACGACCCGCGAGTTTGGCTCAGGAAGGGGCAAGAGTCGCTGGTTGAACGGGTTATAAAAGCCTTTGAAAACTTGAACGCGCTTGATCGAAATTAAAAATTCTACCCGCTTTTTGGCGCGGAGCGCCCATTTCCGAGTGCCGGAAATCCTTGACGCGGGCTTGCCTCCAGGTGAAATCGGCTGAAATTACCCGCCCTGACCTGCCCAATCATCCGGCAGGAAGCTCCGAAGTGAATTATGTCAAGCAAGAAAAAAACGGAATTCTATCTGCCATATCCTGTTATTGACACCCATTTCCACGCGACGCGTATGGAGCGAAAAGATAATAACCTGGACAGTGTACTTTCAACAGCATTCAATACCAATCTCATAGCCGCGTTGGATGCGGCCATAGATGAGAATTCATTTTCATGGCGCTGTAAACTCGCGGATCTCTTTACTAACCTGTATTTATCGGCAGGAATACACCCCTCCGCAATAAGCAGGGCTGCGCCTGCCGCAGAGGAGCAATGCTCAAACGGTGTATCCTCTTTTGGAGATCATTCCCAAAATGATTGGGGAAATCGATTCGAATTGATAAGAGCTCAGTCTGCACATCCGGCCGTGGTTGCAATAGGCGAGACGGGACTTGATTTTTATCGAGACTATGCACCGAGAAAGTATCAAGAATTGGCGCTCAGGTATCACCTGGAACTCGCCGCTGAAACTGCTTTGCCGGTTATCGTGCATAATCGCAATGCGGACAAAAGCCTACTAACTATCATTCAGGAGTCTGCCTGTCGCCATGGGGTTTTTCATTGCTTTTCCTCCGGTTGGGAAACGGCCAAAAGCGCATTGGATTTAGGCTATTATATATCCTTTGCCGGAAACCTTACCTACAAAAATGCGGACGAAATTCGTGCGGCAGCCCTGCGCGTCCCCCGGAACAGGCTCCTTGTAGAGACTGATTCCCCCTACCTATCCCCGAAACCCATGCGCGGGAAACCTAATCATCCGGGACATATAGGCTATACGCTCGAAGTCTTAGCGAAACTACGCAAAGAAGATATTGAAACGCTGGCGGGAAACCTGGTTGAAAACGCTCTTGAACTTTTTGGCTTCTCTATGAACGGCATCCAGGGATCAAAGCAGCCAGCTAGGGGTTAAGGGGTAGTCTGACGCTGATTTCCGTGCCGACTCCAACCTTACTTGAGATATCAATAGTTCCCTTATGTGCTTCCACTACAGTTTTTACGATGTGCATCCCCAGTCCGGTACCACCCCTATCCGAAGTGGAATAAAAGGGGTCAAACACATGCTGCAGAGTATCGCTATCCATCCCAACACCACTATCCTTGATAGTCAAAACTAGTTCCTCTTCCGTTCCTCTAGCGGAAATTCTTATTTCCCCCTTCCTGTTGCAGGCCTTTTGCGCGTTGTCCAGGAGATTGATCAAGACCCTGGTGATGCGACTGGAATCAAGTAGAACAATGCCCTTGAACTGATTGTCCCAAATGAGATCCAGTTCCCTGGCACTCAATTTTGTCTCAATATCTTCCTTTAGTTCCCCAAATAGCTCCTGCACTGTCACCGGCGAATACACCAACCTGGTTTCCCCCCTGGAATAATCAAGCAGCTCACCGGTTAAACCCGTCAGTTTGCTGGTTTCCCGCCGTATCTGAGAGGCATATTTATGCAGAGTGTAAGATTTTCCATCAAGCTTCAACTCCAATAAATCGGCATAGCCCTTAATCACTGAAAGGGGATTTCTGAAATCGTGAATTATCATGGATGAAAACTTGCCCAGACTTGAAAGGCGTTCCTGCCGAACAAGCTGTCGATGTGCTTTCCGCAGTTCTTCATTTGCCTTTGTGAGTTCTTCATTTCGCTTTCTAAGTTCGCTGACAAAGGTATCATTACTTGTTCTTACTATCCTGGATATTCCTCTCATGAGTGAAAGCGCTATGCTGCCCCGGTTCGTAAGGAGTTTCTTAAAAAATCTGGCTTCGATGGAATAGCCATCCACGGGTGAGCCGGCAACTATCGTGGCGCTCCTTGGCAGCTCATCGGCCACACTCATTTCCCCAACCAGGCACGGGGCCTCTCTAAGCGCCAGCAAATCAGCCTTTTCCGTATCATAGTCAATCCATATGCCAACTGTACCGCTAACCAGAGCAAAAAGGCTCTCAGCACCCAAACCCTCCCTGGCTATTACAGAACGAGTCGGATACTGAGCGGGAATGCAGATACCCGCAAGAGCAGCTAGATCCGATTCCGACAGCTCCGAGAAAGTGTCAATCCTCCTCAAACTCTTTATCAGATAATCCACATTTTCATCCGTATTGAAAACGAGCCTCGCTATAAGGAGGCTCGTTAGTACCTAATGAGGCGTGCATTGCCTACCAGGCATCTAGCATATCATCAGCGTCTTGTAATTCCTCGTCAAAGAAATCGGACACAGCCCGGAGGTCGTCAAAGTATACGTAGTAACGTCCATAGGTTTCATCTATTTCACAATGCACGACGAATCCCTCTATTGAAATCCCGGTTCTGTATCCATAATGATAATCGCGCTGTTTGATGTGCGGGGGTATGGTAACAGTCATTTTTTTCCAACCTGAATGGTTGAGTTTCCCCATCGGAATGATAGATGTCTGTCCAGCACTGTCGGAGATGAGTAAGTTCAACTCATGGCCGATATTTCTTCCCACAACCCAAACCGAAATTGTCTTAGTAATACCCTCGATTGGAAGGGGCCGAAGGGGTTTTATCGAGAATTCGGTTACACCGCGGCGGAGAAAGGAAACCTTCGCGCCAATGACTTTGTCGTCCGGCTCGGTAATGTTGGATTGCTCCTCAGCCGCAATAGGTTCCTTATCCCTTGATCCCCCGTCAAAATCACGGAGCTGCAGCAAGCCGAAATCCGAGGACATTCCTCCCTTCCAAAATCCCGCATCCTCCATCTTGCTAACCGAAATCTCCTTCAATGCCTCCCTGGCTGTGAGAGGCGGAAGATTTTCCGCGTTAGGTCCATCTTGAGCATTCAGGCTAAAGAGGGCAATCGCAAAAAACACCAGAATATGTATACTTCTCATCTCTATTCTCCCATTCCCCAGATTTCATCAACGCGCTGTGGACTTGATAGATCAAAACCATCGTAAAACATTTTTCTGCTGTCAGTTAGAATCCTCAAATGATCCAGGTAAACATAGAAATCATCCACAACTTCTTCAGGGTGCGTAGTGAACACAATTTTAGCTAAGCTTAGGTTAGGCACCTCCGCTCTGTTATTCTCGGCTAATCCAATGTTGCTCGGAATTCTAATGTACATATTTTTCCAGCCAAGGAATTTTATGCTGCCCGCTTCCTGCCTCTGATCGGATCGAATCGGCGAAAACACGTGCGTCATTCCCTTGAAATCCCTGAAATGAAATTCAACATAGTAGTTATAATTAGCTCCCCACACCCAGAAATCCACCGCCTGAACCCGTCCCGGCAACGGTATGGCCTTGGGAATAAAACTATCTCCTGATCCTGTACCCGGCACCAATTCAAGTTGATTGTAACCCTGACGTTCATAAGCTCCCCTAATACCCAAAATGCCAAGGCTATCGGGTGCGTCGGGTTTATGACCGAAGAGGTCTACGGGCCATTCGCCCGAGACATTTACCACCTGGGGATATTCCTCGGCAGTGAATCTACTGCCCCGGACATCCCACTTTATGGGCTCTCCCGAATCGCTGAAAAACGCCGAATCCTCACCATCCCATGTCTCCACTACAAGAGATTCAGGGAGCACTCTCATGTTCTGAGCTCCAAGAACACCTGCGGCAAAGATTAAGAGAAAAACAACTGACAATAGGCTCCCCCGTTTCATCTCTCTCTCCTTAAATTTTGAACATGCAAAAAACAAAATTCCCTCCCCGATACTAGATTATAGCTGTGACCCTAATAGACGTCAAACTCCTCTGCTACTACTTATCGGAAAAATTGCTCATAAAGATCTCCTTTTTGCAAGCGAGCAGCGTAATACACAATACTGTCCGGATTCTCAGATCTCAAAGTCCCCAGTATCGCGCTTCCAAGCGCCTTCAAATCATCTTCCACGCTGGCGATAATTCTGTGTTCCCAAGCCTCCGAGGCCCCAAGCGATTCGGTAAAAACAGGCAGTAGTTGTTTTTCCGATGCCTTGATTGCCTCATAGTTAACTGGCCCCGCAAACAGGAGCAGAACCGCCGCTTCCTCAAGCAGCTTGTTAAATCCGGATGGCAGATCTTGATGCCCTTCTTCCCTTATGTTTCTGATTATCAATTCTCCACCAACACCAAAGGCATCCGCAAGCGCATTTTTTTCCTCAAGCTGAGCTTCGCTGCCGGCATCGAATACAGCAATGGCTGGCTTCCCACTGTCAGATGATATCTTTGATGCAAGGCTGCCAAACTGCTCTATAATCGGAATTCTATCTGGAATAAGAGAAATCACCCTGTGCTTTGAGACTGAATCATACAATCCACCGGCGACAATGAATTTTGTATCGGATAAGGGCAGTTCCATGATCGAATCAGCACTCCACGGGCTCAGCACAACAATGTCGGCCGGATTATCCAGTATGTCGACGAGCCCGTTTTCCCTATCAACTAAGGCATGCTTTATCCGATATCCGTTCAATCTGATTCTTAATCGAAAAAAAGCCTGCTCGCCGTACCATTTTCCACCGTATATGGTCTCGATATAAGGATCTCCAACCATAAGGACAGTCTCAGATTTGGAACAGGATAGATTCAAGAGAAGCATCAAGAAGGTAAAAAACCCCCCAAAGCATCGACTTCTCGAATCCACTTTCATCAACTCGCTAAACCACGGGAATCAAGAAAGACAAGGAAACTGGCAACCATGAAAAAGGCAGCGCCAATAATCCAGGTAAGATGGTGTCTGCTGCCAATATAGGCGAACGGCAGTAGGCTGGCCGCGAAGGGAAGTAGGATAGAAGCCGCCACGGCAAGATATCGGGATGCTCCACCCCGATATAGTCCCCTGTCCAGTAGCCACGCTATCAAAGCTATGAGTCCAACCCGAGCAATTGGTGATATGAAGATGCGATACACATAGAATCCCGGATCCTGCATTACCCCGTGCCATACGCTATGAAGTACGACGACACCAACCAGGCAGGCCGTGATTTCAGGAACACTGGAATAAGGACTTTGCTTCCTGACGCAAACCGCGAAAACTATGGGTGTTGCAAGGAGCATCGGCAGTCCGGCATCACGAATCCATGCCCACAAAAAAAATCCGAAGATATCCATCCTGAAAGGCACGCGGCTAAGCAGGCCAAGTGTGATAAGAAGGGTTATCATTCCGATGAGAAGTCCACCGAGGAAAAACTTGAGAATTCCCATCCAGTTTCGCGTATTGTAAAGAGACGCCACTAATAGTAGCCAAACCGGTGCGGAAAGCAGCAAAAACAGCGTCATAGTCAGTTAGGCTACCATGGCGCCCCGGGCTGAACAAGGTGTTTATATTTCTGCCAGTTCTTCAAATCAATCCCGGTATTTCTCAATTCTGTTCGAGAGCGCCACCCATTGATCCGGACCAATTGCCTCCGGGCGCTGTCCCAAATTGATTTTTTCAGCATGAAAGGCCTCTTTTACACACTCATCAGGAGGAAATTCTGCCAAGTTATGTAACCTTTTCAAATTGTTGGAAAGAATCTTTCGCCGTGATGAGAAGAGAGAGCGAATGAGGAGTCTGAACTGTGGTGGATTTTCTATGTGGCCATGGGGCTCGGCTGGGCGCATAGATACTATTCGGGAATCAACTCGTGGTCTTGGATAAAAGGAACCCGGAGAGAGGCGCCCAATGTTGCTGATTTCGGCATTCGTTTGACAGAGAACTGAAAACGATGAGTATGTTCTTGAGCCGGGCCTGGAGCTTATGCGCTCCCCTACTTCCTCCTGAACTGTGAAAACGTTAATCGGAGCAAGGCATCCATTCTCGATAAGTGTGGATATGATTACCGATGCGGCATTGTAGGGTAGATTTCCCAAAATTCTGTCGATTCGACCTCTGTTCGGATGAACCCGCCAATTCTCCAGTACATCCCCCTCAAGAATGTGTATTCCACGTTTACCTAGGTATTCGTTTAACCAGGCGCAGTATGCGGAGTCTATCTCGAATACAGTAAGTTCCACTCCCTTATCAAGAATTATCTCACTCATAGCTCCAAGCCCCGGGCCTATTTCCCATACCTTCCCCCCGGGGGTAATCTCCAAATGGCAGATGATTCTCTCCCTGGCCCCACGGTTAATGAGAAAATTCTGGCCCCAGCGTCTTCGAGGCGCAAGTTTCCGCTCGGTCAGGAAGGCGCGGATTGAGGTTGGGGAGTTGTGGTTCAGCCGTCGCCGCGTTTCCATGCTTGATACTCCATACCAGAATCATCGGAATTATAATGCCTAGAACGGCGATGATCCAAGCTAAACCAGTGCTTAATCCAATGGCTGGAACTCGGGCGAAGGGTGAAGAAAATTTGCCTATGAACACAACAAGACGGTTCAAAGCCGCATCCACAATTACAGCGAGAGCTCCGACGTTTGCAAAGGCAAGCCTCAGACTTCCAAGTATCATTGCAATCGCCGTCAAGAATGTGAGAGGGAGTGCCGCAAGGATGCCAATGGGACGCCATACTCCAAAAGCAGCCACCACCACTGGAAGGGTGAAGAACTGAGCCCCCAAACCTGCACCGACCGCGGCAGAGAATTTCGACGGGAGATAACGTCTCATCAAATCGGTATAGACTCTGCCGCCGATGGCAAGACCGCAAAGCGCAAGGTAGCTTAGCTGAAAGGATAGTGTGAAGGCACTTTGGGGGAAGATTACTATTTGTATGATAAAGGCAGTGGAAAGATATGACAGGACGCCTGGCCTATAGCCTCGCAGTGAATCATAAGTCCAAAGCAAATACATGGTAACTGCTCTGAAGAGTGAAGGACGCGGGCCTACTAAAATCAGAAAGATTACTGCTCCAATAGCCGAAATTATGGCGGACGCTGAGAAGCCTACCAGTGGTTTTGTGATTAATTTAACCGCGATTGCAATCATCCCGAGATGGAATCCACTCAGAGCGAGGAGGTGAATACATCCGGAATCCCGGAAGCGGCGCATAACAGGAGATCCTGGATCCGTGTTTCGTCCGAGTAATAACGCAGTAATTAGGGAACCCGTATCCGGATCGGATCCTGAAAGGTGTTCAAGGAGTGCGAAGTTCAGCCGGTGTCGAAAACTATGATACCTTGTTTTCCAGCCGGTAATATGAGAATTCCTCGAGAAAAATATGAGGGAATGATCATTTCTACCAGCGGTATCTCCATGCGCTTCCAGGCTACCTTCCATCTCCATGAAAGCCCCGGTACTCAAAGCATCCGCCGAATCGCTGCCAAAGATAACAATTCCCCCCCGGGCACTAGCTGTCAAATTTTCCGATTGAGTTTCAATTAGACGGCCTTCAGCCACCCATCTCCCGTTTGAGATTGATATGGGATCGGAGGTCAGCAAAACCTGTATTCGAATTATCCTATCCAAAGCTATTCCCGGAGATGTTCTTTGACGAAAAACTCTGTGAACGCCAAAACTGCCAAATACTAACAAGAAACCCGCAATTCCAATTGATAGCAATTCGTCTATCGATACCTTGTGAGCAGTCTTCCGGATCCTCCGAAAAATGCTTACAAAAAAT
>Ga0209781_1000116_pt1 | contig 18389 bp, 22 predicted proteins | sample WorMetHERISLAND1_3_FD_187386 | JGI IMG/M metagenome (GOLD analysis project Ga0209781, IMG submission 187386) | Marine gutless worms symbiont microbial communities from Max Planck institute for Marine Microbiology, Germany - Olavius albidus HERON... | ecosystem: Host-associated > Annelida >...
GTACATGGTCAGGCATCAGGTGCCCTTCTTCGATCCCGGCTCTCGCGTTGTCGAGCCAACGCGTGGAAAACCTCTCCGAGATGGCGTCGCAATTGCCCGTACAAGGTCCGACGCCGGCATTTTGGAATAAAAACCACAGGCTATTTACACTCCCACTTGGAGTGACTGAAGCTTTTAGCTTCGTCCATCGGGACTCTCTTCTCCGTCGTGTGCTTGGCGGCTCACGACCGGAGTGTCCCAAATGGATTCCCGGAAATGTCAAACTGTTTCTGTCTCCCTGGTGGAGACGGGGGATTTCCCATTACTGTTTAAGTGGTCGTTTCAGTGGGTGAGAAGAAGCGGCGGCTCTGGAACCGGACGGGTGCTGGCATGGATCGAGGCCGGCCATGACGCTCCACTGCTTGGCGCGCATGTCGTCGGGCAAGACCAGCCGCTCGCCGAGAAGCTGGATGGCACTGGCGGCGGCGATACCGGTGGCGCTGAAGAACAGCTTGCAGGATTGCCGGAGCGCTTCATCCGCCGCAATGAGGTCGAGGACCTGGCGGCGCAGGTACCCGATCTGAGCGTCGAAATGGGCGATGCTCTGGTGCCGGCTAGCGATCAGGAAGTCGGGTGTCGTTGTGGTTTGTTGCGCCGCATGGAGCTGGTTCTTGGTTTGGGTGTGGAGCTTGTTCAGCGCTGCGATATGGCGCGCGCAGGCGCGAATGGCCAGGGCCAGGTCGTCGCTGCCATGGGCGTGAAGGGCATGCGCTGGGCGAACGGAACCAAACACCGCGGCATCGACGGCATCGGTTTGGTGCGGGTCTGCATCGCCTCGGCGAAGCGTTGGGCGGCCTTGGGGTTGATCACCATGCGGGCCAGCCAGCGTCATCCAGAGCGAGGGCGAGGTGATACTGGCCGGTGACCTCTAGGCAGACACGGCTCACCTTCGCCTTACGCAGGCGGTTAGCTTAGGGACGCGTGGCTCTGGGGGGTGTTCTTGAGTTCGCAGGGCTTTCCCTTGCGGCCATCGCGGTGGATGACCAAAGTAACGGTTTTGCTGCTGACATCAATTCCGGCGACCTTCATGTTCGGTTCTCCCGTGAGTAAAGATCCGTTAGGAGGGTGACCTGGTTCCCCGACCCTGGACCCTCGTCTACCGACCTTGTGTATGCAGGCTCACGAGCACCATTCACGGCCTCAGATACTCTCCGGCATGGACGAAAGAGGGCGAGGAGCAATCTGTCCGTTCAGGCTCGAGGCCTCAGGATGGGACGGCTTCCCCAGGTTCTCTCCATCAACTCCCTTTATAACCTTTTATAACCTTCCTTAGCATTTCCTTGGAAACAGAACATACAAGGTGTTGCTTGATCCACATGAAGAACAATTCAACTTGCCGGCGGTATCGGTAGAGATCCGCCACCGTCTGCGCTGGAATGGCGAAGTTGTTGGTCAAGAAGTTGAACGTCTTGCTGGTCTGAACATCGTGGTAGCGGATACGGCGTAATGGCAGGGGGGTAGTCACGCACGGACTTGACTCCACTCAGCGCAATGGTCCGATCGCATCGAACACCACCGGATTCGTCCCCGGGATGAGAGTAGCGACGCCTGTATTTGGTAGGGTCTAGATAATTTTAGAGAGGATTTTCGCTCAGCAGAGAGTATTTTATCATAGAGATTTTCCCCTCGATGATTAAATCTGAATTCACATTCTTTAATGATTCAATGTCGTGATATGGCAATTGCCTCGCGCAAATTCGTTACGGATGGACGCGAAGATGCTTCTGATAACCCATATCCACCAGCCCATTGTAGCCCCTCTAGCCATCCGAATGGGGTGATGCTATCGGAAGGTGCCTGGCCCCGAATCACGGCCTGTAGCGGCTTCTTGGAGGCATCCGGGACGATCTCCGTGTAGACCTTTCCCTGCCGTTCCAGGATTTCGAAGACGATTGTTTTAACCCCCGGCTCCACGCCCCTTTTTCCCCGAACACGGCGGGCGCCAAGAGAGGATTCATCCCCTTCAACCTCGCCGGAAAAAGGCGATGAGGCGTCACCAAAGCTGGGCGATTCTAGGTCGTAGCTTGAAGAACCGTTGGTTGATCGTCGGGCGGCTTACATCACTCAGCGCGGCGAGTTTCGAGGCCGGTAGATCATGCGTAAAATAGCGCATGATCAGTCTGAATTTGGCTTCCGAAAGGCGTGAACGCCGTCACAGCAGAGGGTGATGAGCCTCTATGTACAGGATACGTCCGAAAAGCTGGAGGTACTGACCGATCTAGCCCCACCGTACCCGCCTGTTACTGGACAACGTCAACCGCAAGTTCCTGCACAAGCGGATCAGGATCGACCATGAGGCCGGTCTGGTCACCGAGCGCGACGATGGAACTCCACTCGAATTGGAGGCATTGTTCTCCGGTGAGCAGCACGAGCTGGTTCTACACTATGACCTCTTGTTCCGGGTCCGGCCCAACACGCTGGTGCTGATCGACGAGCCCGAGCTGTCCCTGCATGTTGCCTGGCAGAAGCGCTTTTTGCCGGACCTGCTGGAGATCGTTGCTGCAGCAGAGTTCGACGTGCTGGTTGCGACCCACTCGCCCTATATCGTCGGCGACCATTCGGACCTGATGATCGGCTTGGGTGAGGACCCGGCATGAAACCTTCGCGCTGGGTGAAGAATCCGGCCTTTATCGAGAACGAAGTCATCATGGGTCGTCAAGCGCATCGTGGAAGCTTCCTGATCCTGGAAGGAGAGGACGACAGCCGATTCTGGGATCACCGGGTCTCACAAGAATGCGAGCTGCGAGCTGGTCATCGGCGACGGCAGGCCGAATGTCGAGGGTGCCATCGTCCGTCTCGACAACCGCAATGGAGGAGCACCGGGAAGCGAGGGAGGGTAAGCGCCGAGCGGAGTGCGCCCCCCGGGTAGGCGTAGGGCTGAGCGTTTGGTCGGAGTGCGGCGCGTGAGACGCCGTCGGAGACGAAATGCCAGGCCATGCGACACGGCGTCAAGTCATTGCGGGCGTCCTAGTGCCGCGCGGAGTGCGCACCGGGATGAACGCGGGCCGCCGAAGGCAATGGCCGTCGCCCAATTGTTTGCACCCGAAATCGGACGGACCCCATTTCGGGCTCCAGGGTCGGGTCTTGCCTTCACCGAACTTACTCGCCACCGATGCCCACGACCTGGAATGCGTGCTGCTGCGGTCGCCAGCCTTAGAATGGGTACTCGCCGAGTACGGCAGTTGGGACAAGACCCGACGCTTCGAAGGCACCCACGACTGCAAGGTCGGGGATGCCCTGCTTGCGCGTGGCTTGGTCTTCGGTCGATTGCGCTTGTTCTCAAAGCACTGTGGTTGGGACCTGTCGCTCGCCAAGCTGGGTCTCGAGCGCTTTACCGATCAGCAAGTACCTAGGGGGTGGATCAGGATGGACTCTACAAAGCTGCCGTGACGGCCATAGGCCAATAAAGCTTTGGCACCATTCGTGAAGCCATCTCGGAACTGCCCGCTGCCGATCCCTGGTGGATCTGCCAGCGTCACGACCTGATCTGCCTGCTGCGGATCGGTTTGCAGCAGGTGCTCGGGGACCTGAAGCCGAGCAAGGGCATTGCGGATGTCGCCGCACTGCTGCGGGCGGCCTTTGACGAGAGTGAGCTCCATCGAGGTGTATTCGGCCGGTCGATTCGCAGTTGGGAATCAACCAATCCGCCGTATCAAGTGCTTCCCCCTCCGGTGCTATAACTCGCTGAGTGGAGCAATCCGACAAGTTGCCCCATCGGTTGTCGGTGAGAGTTGCGTAGCCAGAATCTCAAACGTCTTCATCAACGCATGGGTAGTGGTTAATGTTTAAATGGAAACATAACCGATAGCGGGGTGTTGGGTACGCCACACACTGTACTCCCTCTCCCTTCGGGAGAGGGCCGGGGAGAAGGGATCAAAAAAAATGGAGAATGGTTAATGAACCGCCCTACGCCAACCATTTAAAAATTTACCACTACCGCACGAAGGCTCTTTACGGATTCCGGACCGCTAACGATCATCGAGCTGCTCCAGAATATTCCGCGCCACGCGACGTTGCTCGGCGTCGCCTTCTTCGAGGACCTCATAGAGCAGCTGCCGGACCTCCGTATCCTCCTCCTGGTCGCGTAGCGCCTTGATCCGTTCGAGCTTCCGATCCACCGGGGCCGGCTCGTCCGACGCCTCGGCAGTGCTCTCCTCAGCGGCATCGAGGGCATCCAGCTCTGCCTCCATCTCCTCCTCCGTCAGGGGTCGGAATCGTTCCGGATCCAAGGGATCGCCATCGGCGATGTCCCGGCCGACTGGCCCCTCCTCGTCATTGGACCTGTCGCCCGGTACGCCGGGAGATGCGGTCGGGTCCATGTCCGAGCCCTCACCGGAAAGCAGTTCCCCGGCGGATGTCCCGGTGCCGGCCGGTGTTCTCTGAGCCGCTTCGGATGCCTTCTGCCGTTGCTGAAAGAAGCGGGAAGAGAGGACCCCGAGCTCGAACAGAATCCACATGGGCAAAGCGAGCAGGGTCTGAGAGATTACGTCCGGGGGCGTCAACAGCATGCCCACGACAAAGACTCCGACGATGAGATAGGGTCGTTTGCAACCCAAGTCCTCCGGCGTCGTGATGCCGGCGGCGACCAGCAGGATGGTGGCGATGGGAATCTCGAAGGCGATACCGAAAGCGAAGAATAGGGTAAGGACGAAATCCAGGTAGTGGCTGATATCCGTCATGACTGCCACCCCCTCCGGGGCGGTCCCGGTCAGGAAGGCGAATACCAACGGGAAGACCGCGTAGTAGGCGAAGACCATCCCCAGATAAAAGAGCAGAATGCTGGAGAGCAGCAAGGGAATCGCCAGCTGCTTCTCGTGACTGTAGAGCCCCGGTGCCACGAACGACCAGAGCTGGAACAGCAGGTAGGGCATGGACAGGAAGACCGCCGACACCAGCGCCAGCTTGAAGGGGGTCAGAAAAGGGGAGGCTACCTGAGTGGCGATCATGCTGGTCCCTTCCGGCAGCTGTGCCATCAGGGGCGTAGCCACGTAGATATAGATGTCGTTGGCGAAGGGGAAGAGGACGAGAAATCCCAACAGCACCGCCGCCAGCATACGCAGCAGGCGGTCGCGCAGCTCCACCAGGTGAGAGACAAAGGGCTGTTCCTGTCCCCCCGGTGCTTGGGGTTTCGTGGGCGATGACATCGCGCTCAAGTGGATCTGATGGCGTCTGAAATATGGCTGTCAGTGGAATTGCTCGGGACCTGACACCTGTTCCGAATCCATAGATTACCCGAGATTACCCGGATTTTCGCGGGTGCAAAACGAAACAGTCCACGAGAGCCAGCGTAATCCGTGGGTGGAAGAAAGGATGTCGCTCGGGTATCTTATCGGTCAGATCAGCACCGTTGCGATTCGGGATCGGCAAGCGCTGATTTCTCTGCCTGTTCCGCCCTAACCCAGCAGGCGTGCGATGTCGACGTAGAAGGCGAGGGTCATGAGCGCCGCCAGCAGGGCAAGCCCGACCCGCTGTCCCTGCAATTGTGCCTGCTCGGAGAGCGGGCTACCCTTGATGGCCTCGATGGCGAAGTAGAGCAGGTGTCCTCCATCCAGCATCGGGATGGGCAACAGGTTGAGTACGCCGAGGCTGATGCTGACCACGGCCAGAAACTTGACGAAGGAGCCCAGGCCGTAGCTCGCGGTCTTGCCCGCGATCTCGGCAATGGCGATCGGCCCGCCCAGGTTTTCCACGGACGCTTTGCCGATGAGCATGCGCCCGATCACACGCAGCGTGAGCAGACTCATATCCGCGGTCTTGCCGACGGCCGCGCTCATCGCTGCCATGGGCCCGAGCCGTACCTCCGTCCGGTACGCGTCGAACAGATGTGGCGGGACCTGTGCCGCGGCGCCGATGCGTCCGACCTCCCAGCCACCCAGCTGCACCGCGTGGGGGATCACCAGCAGCTCATGCCGTTCGGAGCCACGTTCGATTTCCAGCCGCAAAGGCCGGCCGGGGTGTGCCTGCACCGCCTCGACCAGGTCGCTCCAGTGGGCGATTGACTCGCCATTGACTCTGTGCACCAGGTCGCCGGTGCGCAGACCCGCCCGTATGGCCGGATCGCCCGGAATCAGCTCACCGATACGGGCCGGCAAGACGGGACGTGCCGGCGACAACCCCAGATTCGAGAGCAATGCCGGATTATCGGGCAACCCGGCCAGCGCGTCGCCGTTTAGTATCCGCACCAGCTCCAGGCCGCTCTCGTCGCGCACACGAACCGTGAGGTCTTCGCCGTTCAGAACCTCCGCCATCAGGGCGAAGGCCGCCGCTTCCCAGGTCGGCGTCGGCCGGTCGGAAATCGCCAGCAGCTCATCCCCAGGTGCGAAACGGGCCTTGGCCGCGGTGGATTGTGGCACAACCTCCCCTATCACCGGTCGCGTACCCACGTCACCCGCTACGAAAATGGCCCAGTAGGCGAGGACGGCAAACAAGAAGTTGAAGCAGGGCCCCGCGGTTACGATGACGGTGCGCTTCCAGAGCGGCTGGCGGTTGAAGGCGAGGTGTTTTTGGGTCTCGGGGACCTCTCCTTCCTGCTCATCCAACATCTTGACGTAGCCGCCGAGCGGAATGGCGGCCAGCACGTATTCGGTCCCGTCGCGGGGGCTGACGTGGCGCAGCAGGGGTTTGCCGAAGCCGATGGAAAAGCGCAGCACCTTGACCCCGAGCTTGCGGGCAACCCAGAAGTGCCCGAACTCGTGGACCGCGATGAGGATCGCCAGGGCGACGATGAAAGAACCGACCGTGTAGACGAGCTCCAGCATGGCTCTATTCGGCAACTCCGCCGAGGTTTTGTTCCGCGACCCGCCGTGCCCGATGGTCCGTATCCACCAGCTGCTCGACCTCCCACCCCTCGACACCTTCCCGCGGGAGCTGCTGCAAGGTCTTATCGACCACGGCCGGGATGTCCATGAATCCGACCCGCCGCTTCAAGAATGCGTCCACCGCCACTTCATTGGCCGCGTTGAGAATGACCGGACAAGTGCCGCCCTGGGCCGCCGCATTATATGCCAGGTCCAAACAGGGAAAACGCTGCGGATCCGCCGGACGGAAGTCGAGTCTTCGGACCTCGAGCAGATCGAGAGCGGCAACGCCGGAAACGATCCGTTCGGGCCATGCCAGGGCGTGGGCGATAGGGGTGCGCATGTCCGGATTCCCGAGCTGTGCCAGCACCGAGCCGTCTCGGTACTGCACCAGGGAATGGATCACGCTCTGGGGGTGCACCAGGATCTGGACCCGACCGGGATCGGTGCCGAACAGCCAGCAGGCCTCGATGAGCTCCAGGCCCTTGTTCATCATGGTCGCTGAGTCCACCGAGATCTTGCGTCCCATATCCCAGTTCGGATGGGCGCAGGCCGCCTCGGGCGTGACCGCTGCCAATTCCTCCAGAGACGTATCCCGGAAGGGCCCGCCGGAAGCAGTCAGCAGAATCCGCTCCACACCCAGGTGTTCAATATTACCTCCACCATGAAAATCTCCGGGAAGACACTGAAACACGGCGTTGTGCTCGCTGTCGATGGGCAGAATCTCGGCACCATTATCCGCGATGGCCTGCATCATGAGCGAGCCCGCGACCACCAGGGCCTCCTTGTTGGCCAACAGCAGACGCTTGCCCGCGCGTGCAGCCGCCAGGGTGGGCAGGAGACCGGCAGCGCCGACGATCGCCGCCATCACATAGTCGACCTGGGGTAAAGCCGCTACGGACGCCAAGGCCGCTGTCCCCGCGAGTACCTCCGGCGGCTGCGCCAGGCCCGACAGCAGCAGTCGGAGCTTGCTTGCCGCCACCGGGTCCGCCATGACCGCGTACTCAGGCCGGTGGCGGCGACACTGCACGGCCATGCCTTCGGCATCCCGGTTGGCGGTCAGGGCGACGATGTGAAATCGCTCCCGATGGTGCTCGACCACATCCAGGGTGCTGACGCCGATAGAGCCGGTGGAGCCGAGCAGGGTGACGCCGACCATCCTATCCATCGGCTTTGACCGCGGCAAGAAAGAACGGCATTTGGCGTGGATGGTCGTGGATGGGGTCTTTGATGTTCTGGTCGTCGTGGGACATGACTGTCCGGAAAGAAGTAGGTGGTCACTACTGTCCGGGGAAATTATCACAAGGGTCTAGATAACTTTAGCATCTGCAACTGCATGCTACGGTTATGTTATGCAAGGAAAAAACAGGTCTTTCAGGCGTTCACGCCTTTCGGAAGCCAAATCCAGACTGATCACGCGCTATTTTACGCAGAATCTACCGGCCTCGAAACTCACCGCGCTGAGTGATGTAAGCCGCCTGACGATCAATCAACGGTTCTTCAAGCTTACGAACCAGAATCGCCCAGCTTTGTGACGCCTCATCGCCTTTTTCCGGCGAGGTTGAAGGGGATGAATCCTCTTTTGGCACCCGCCGTGTTCGGGGAAAAAAGGAGCGTGGAGGCGGGGGTAAAACAATCGTCTTCGGAATCCTGGAACGGCAGGGAAAAGTCTACACGGAGATCGTCCCGGATACCTCTAAGAAGCCGCTACGGGCCGCGATTCGGGGCCAGGTAGCCCTCGATAGCATCATCCACTCGGATGGCTGGAGGGGCTACAATGGGCTGGTGGATATGGGTTATCAGAAGCATCTCCGCGTCCATCCGTAACGAATTTGCGCGAGGCAATTGCCCTATCAACGGCATTGAATCATTCCGGTCATATGCCAAACGGAGGCTTGCAAAGTTCAATGGTGTTCCTCGGCGAACTTTTCATCTTCATCTCAAAGGTCGGGTTACGCGCTGTCGTGAGTGGGATCTTTTATCTTTCACGTAGCGGTTGCGCGTGGCGCATGTTGCCGCATGAGTTTCCGCCCTGGAGCACGGTATATCATTACTACCGACACTGGCGTCCAAGATGGCACGTGGGAGAAGATCCACGATGCCTTGCGAGAGCAAGTGCATCAGCAGGCGGGCCGACCCGCGCAACTCAGTGCCGGGGTCATTGACCGTCAGACGGTCAAGACCACGGAAAAAGAGGGCTTTGTGGTTATGACGCTGGCAAGAAGATCAACGAGCGTAAGCGACATGTTGAGCAAAGATTACGAGTTCCTCACCGAATCCAGTCAAACCATGGTTTATATCGCCATGATCCAGCTGATGCTACGGCGGTTAGTTGAGTTTCGTACGCTCTCTTAAGACATTTTTCACTAAAGTAGCGGAAAAAGGGACCGTTTTGGTACATTTACAGCCAATACACTTTTAGCCAGACAGCTTCTCAGTCCGACTTGGAGCCGCTCATGCATTGAGGGGAATCGGGGGCGATCCCTCCCTTCTCGAACCATTCCTGCGGCGTCCAGGTGTGCAGGGCGAGGGCGTGCAGACCGCTCTCGAATTCTCCCTGCAGCGCCTTGTTCACCAGTCGATGGCGTGCCACCAGGCTGTGCTCGGCAAAGGATTCACTGACCGCCACGACCTTGAAATGCGACTCGGTCCCTGCGGGCACATTATGCATGCGGCTCTCGTCCGTTACCTCCAGGTGGGTGGGGGAGAGCGCGGATTGCAGCTGTTCCCAGATACGTTCTCTACGGTTCATGGGTTTCGTTTCTACTCGGGTTTTTCGTGCCGCGACGAGCCGGATGCGGTAAGCAAACGATCAACGCTTTGCACGTCGCAATGCAACGCGTCCAGTCTTCCAGTCAGCACCGAAATCTTCAGGATCGGAATTTCCTAGTTTAAGGTCTTGATATTTCTATTTCTAGTTTTTTTTGGAGATTAAAGCATGGGGTATAATATTCGATCAATAACTGGCTTTTCTTCCATTTGGCTTCGAGTTTCTCCACCTTCCTGGTTAACTTCTCCATAAGACACTTGATATCCTCCAGCTCTCCGGCGTCCAGGTTCATCCACTCCAGACCGGCGTCTTCCACATGATCTATATCATCAATGTCAAAGTGTGGATAGACCATATTTTCCAGAGTATATCTGGCGTCTTCAGCCTTTTCTCTTTCGTCCATCGCCTTGCAATATCGTTTGCAGGTCATTTCGTGGGCGAAATCCTCTGGAGAGTCCGTGTAATCCCTGTGATACATAGGGATTATTGTATAGAATCTTTCCTCCAAGTCCCGGAGGCCGTCTCTGAGTTCAATATAGAGATTGATCAACTTATTTTCTTGTGATCCCATTGCATATCCTGTCAATCAATGTCAAGACCTTAAACTAGGAAATTCCGATTCAGGATTGGCCCAGATCCGGAGTATACTCGCGGCGAGCGAAAATTGGTCCAGCGGAGCAGAGTACTGATTTCAAAGTATGTTACAAAGGCTACAATTCTATATTTCCGAACCGGCTCCCGTCATTGTTTTTCTCACTGAGCCGATTGCGCCTCAGCCGCGTCCTTCCGATCGTATGCGCCCTTTTCCTCGTCGCAGGCTGTGGAGGTCTGCAACACAATGGGGTAGGGACAACCCTTTTTCTCGTACTCGAGAAGCTGCTCATGATCCCGCCGTATCAGGCGCACACGAAATTCCAAGGCGGTCGTAAAGTACAAGGCGTAAGTCGTTACGATCCCTGGTGTGAGCTCGAGACCAACGAGGTCTCGGAGCAATCCCAACGCATCGAGCCTGGACGTTTCCGTATAAGCCGGATCGGACAGGCGTCCATCAGGGATTACAATACGCGGATGCCGGTGGGAATAGGGGACTTTGGTTGTGATGGTCTCCTATTCCGGGAAACGACTCTCTGGATGGACCGTGGGACTTCGCCCCAGGTTAGGTATTTACGCTGTTTTACACCCTACGCCCATTGTCGGTTGGGTCCACCCTTGTCGCCGCAACAGATACAATGGGTGTTGGGTTCCGGGTTGCTTCTCACGCCGGAGGAGGGCGTGAAAGAGGCCGATCTTTAGGGGGTGATCTCAATTAGGGTATGTTGACATTTAGAGTAAACCCTAACCTCCGAGCTTATCTCCTAATAGTACAGGACTCACAGGATTTCAAATATTAACAGCATGTTATAATTGTTATTTAAGAAAAAATAATCCTGTTAATCCTGAACGTCTTACCTTATTTTTCATTCTCAAGCCCGCAGGGGTGCTGTGCCCACCATCCAAGCACAGGGGGAGCACAGGGAAGCGAGGGAGGGTAAGCGCCGAGCCGGAAGTGCGCCGCCCCCGGGTAGGCGTAGGGCCGAGCGTTTGGTCGGAGTGCGGCGCGTGAACGCCGGCGGAGACGAAATACCAGGCCGTGCGATACGGCGTCAAGTCATTGCGGGAGTCCTGGTGCCGCGCGGAGTGCGCGCCGGGACGAACGCAGGCCGCCGAAGGCAATGGCCGTCGCCCCATTGTTTGCACCCGAAATCGGACGGCCCCCATTTCGGGTTCCGCGAAAAATGGCGACGCTCCGGTATTGGTGGGTACAGCCCATCCTACGGGATATATGCAAAATATGGAGAAACGGAGTACTAGCCCTCTTTCAACCTGATACAGCTCCCCGCGCTGCAGCGGAGGAGAAGATCGCCTCCGTTTGCGCAACGGATTCGGTGCACCTCGAACTCGGGGTGCCTGTTCTCGAGGGTGGTTCTGCTATCCGAGTATTCACACCCGTGGGTTCTTCCATACTGCTCGGCGTGGTAGGCCCAGGCACCCGCTCTCCTCACACGATTCAGGGCGGGTATGTTGGTTGTGTCTGCTGCCGATACGGTGCTTGGTGTAGTGGGGCGCGGTGTCGATAGGATACGATTTTCGATCAGCGCAGCTTTGCCGCGAGGATTCAAGGTCCCAACCGGTGCCGGGGTGGCTGTAGCCCTGTCGAGGGTATTCGGTATAGGGCTCGGCGTCGATTGGCCGAAAAGTGGCGCAGGGGCTGCAGGTCCCGCAGCCAGCGCAGGCCGGATTCGGGCGTATCCGACGTGGCGTCGATAAGTTGTCGCCCGAGCATAGGCTGAGAGGGGGACCGGGATGTCCCGTTTCGCATCCCGGACCCGGCGACTCTCCGAGATGGGGCTCGATCTTCGACCGGCGCGGGTCTGCTGCAGGTACTTGGTGCCGCGGCGGTCATGGCCCTGTCGGGGGTACTCGATCTAACGGAGTGCGGCTTCGATAGAATACGATCTTCGACCGGCGCGGGTCTGCTGTGGGTACTTGGTGCCGCGGCGGTCATGGCCCTGTCGGGGGTACTCGATCTAACGGAGTGCGGCTTCGATAGAATACGATCTTCGACCGGCGCGGGTCTGCTGTGGGTACTTGGTGCCGCGGCGGTTATGGCCTTGTTGTCGGCTCTCAACGCCGCAATCGGCGTAGCGGTGGTCTTTTCCGATGGGGACGATGCTGCGGCATTGACCTTTCCGCCTGCGCTCGCACCGGAGGTGTCTTCCGTGTCCTCGTCTTCGGAGACCGTATCTCTGGTCGGCAAGGGCCGCATGGCCGCGGCAATGCGCCGGCGGTTCTTCCCCCACGACCGCCGTAATGCGCTGAGAGAGTGACTCAATTCTTTTCTGTAGCTGTCCGTAACATCGACTCTGATCGGTGACTTTTTCCCCTTGCCCGTTATCTTATCTGCGACCATGGCGGCGGCGACCCCGACAGCGACGCCCGTTCGGCGTTTGTCGAAATCCGTTCTCACCTCTACTGCGGCCTTCGAGACCGGCTCGCCTGCAAATGCCTTTGCCTGAGTGGTGCTCAACGGCCGTCTGATCAGGAGCTTGTCGCCCGAGGCGTCGGTGATCTTCCAGCCCTTGGTTACCGCCGCGCCCATAGCCAGGGACTTCACCTGCTCTACCTCGGCACTGGTAAGCAGGACCCATGGCTGGTTCCCCGTGCGGTCCCCAGAGTCGGACGGCTTGGTGGTACCGCAGCCGCTGACGAGCATGACGACCGCGATGAGCGCCGGTAGCAGATAGAAGCAACGCCTGTTCACAACCTTCCCCGAGAACCCACTATAATCACTCTGCCTCTGCGTCAGCGGGGCCGTCGGCGTAAAGATCCAAGGCCGAATACGGGTACGGATACAGATACGGGGACCGTATGGGAACATCCGTGCCCCCATGTTTACATCCGCGACCCCGTGTTTTTGGAGCCGATGCGCGGATTCGAACCGCGGACCTACGCATTACGAATGCGTTGCTCTACCGGCTGAGCTACATCGGCGCGGGCAGGCACCTGATTATATGCAAACAACGAAACACCCTCAAGCACCAAAAGGTGACAGCCAGGGCGAGCGCGTAATAAATCCGCGCGAGAACATGACCTTGGCCGAGTCGTTCAGGTTAGGGTAGCGTAGCTACGCGACTGATAGGCGCGGAGCGAGCCCGAGCATGACACTTTCTTGGCTTACAACCTAGTATCCAATTTCACCTTATTTTACGTTCTCAGCGAGGCGAGAAGCGGCTAGATGCGAGGTGCGCAAGCGCAGGAATAGCAACCCCTCTTTCAAGCTCGCGCAACAACGCAGATGGCCACTTCTCGTCTCGCCCGAAGGGAGTCCCCCAAACGCGCCAAGGCAGTGTTACAGCGCTTGGCAAGAGAGTCAGCTATATTTAAGTACGGAATTTCCTAGTTTAAGGTCTTGACATTGATTGACAGGATACGCAATGGGATCACAGGAAAATAAGTTGATCAATCTCTATATTGAACTCGGAGACGACCTCCGGGACTTGGAGGAAAGATTCTATACAATACAATGACCCCTATGTATCACAGGGATTACACGGACTCTCCAGAGGATTTCGCCCACGAAATGACCTACAAACGATATTGCAAGGCGATGGACGAAAGAGAAAAGGCTGAAGACGCCAGATATACTCTGGAAAATATGGTCTATCCACATTTTTGACATTGATGATATAGATCATCTGGAAGACGCCGATCTGGAATGGATGAACCTGGACGCCGGAGAGCTGGAGGATATCAAGTGTCTTATGGAGAAGCTGACCAGGAAGGCGGAGAAACTCGAAGCAAATGGAAGAAAAAAGCCAGTTATTGATCGAATATTATACCCCATACTTTAATCTCCAAAAAAACTAGAAATAGAAATATCAAGGTCTTAAACTAGGAAATTCCGTTTAAGTATTCCCTGCGCGCTGTGCCTGCCTGGACGCATTTGGGAGGGCTTTGAGAAGGCAATTTAAGGCGATATGGAGTACTAGCCCCGTGACTAAACATAAGCGCCGGCAAGTCGGCTCCTACCGCGCCTGGTGGAGCACCGCGACTGCGACTGATGACTGAGATCCGGCAGCAGTCGGTTAATCGGCAGGACTCACAGGATTTCTAAGGATTAACAGGATTGTTATCACTACTGTCCAGGGAAATTATCAAAGGGTCTAGATAATTTTAGAGAGGATTTTCGCTCAGCAGAGAGTATTTTATCATAGAGATTTTCCTCTCGATGATTAAATGTGAATTCATATTCTTTGAGGTGTAGATGAAACGTATGTTTGGGAACGCCCTTGAATTTTGCAAGCCTCCGTTTAGCATATGACCGGAATGATTCAATGCCGTTGATAATGGTAATTGCCTCGCGCAAATTCGTTTTTACCATGATGGACGCGGAGATGCTTTTCATAACCCATGTCTACCAACCCATTGTAGCCCCCCCAGCCATCCGAGAGGATCCGGCTCTACGCCCCTTTTTCCCCGAAAGCTGGGCGATTTTAGGTCGTAGCTTGAAGAACCGTTGATTGATCGTCAGGCGGCTTACATCACTCAGCGCGGCGAGTTTCGAGGCCGGTAGATCATGCGTAAAATAGCGCATGATCAGTCTGAATTTGGCTTCCGAAAGGCGTGAACGTTCCGAAATACCTGTTTTTTTCCTTAGCATAACATAACCATAGCATGCAGTTGCAGATGCTAAAGTTATCTAGACCCTAGCATATTATGCCGCTGTATGTTCCGTCGACTTCTACTATAATCCTCCCGAATCCTCGTTCAGAGTGGGAAGGTCGGTTAGAGGCGTCCTGCGAGTAATCCGCCCGACCAGGGCCCACCCGGATCAAGAAGCCCGCACACCATCCGGCCATGCCTTTATATAAACTTACCTGTGTTCATGGCCGAGCTATGCGCCAATGGAAGCGTGTCGGCGGCAGCGTTGCGTTTCCTGATTCTAACCACCACCCAGACCAGTGAGGCCCTGAAAGCTCGATGGGAGGAAATCGACCTGGAAGCCCGTACTTGGACCGTTGTGTCCTGGATGAAATCTGGACGCGAGGTATCGGGCTTCCCAGTGACGTGGCGGAAATGGCCTTGGCCTATGTCATCGAGAACAAGGTCGAGGTCGCCTGGCGGCGCACTCTGCTCGGCGCTTACCCTCCCTCGCTTCCCTGTCCTCCTCCTACGAAATACGATAAAATAAATCCTTGTATTTTAATCGCTTAATAATCTAGTTGGTGGAGCCGAGGGGAATCGAACCCCTGACCTTCGCATTGCGAACGCGACGCTCTCCCGGCTGAGCTACGGCCCCGATCTGATCTACCCGCCACCCATGGGTTCTCGCACCCTGTTGCAGGTGGCGTACACCCGTCGGCGACATCCCGCTGAAAACCCGCGAGTCCCAGAAGCGACGAGGGTGTTTTTCAATCCCTATTGAAGTCTGGAATTTTAGCATTTCCAGCGGGCTGGGCACCTATGAATTTCCTTCCCGATCCTGGTAACAGGCGGCGAGGTCCGCCTCAGCGCCGGAGGATAAGCTCCAGCACCGCCTTGCTGCCGAAATAGGCCAGGACCAGGGTGATGAAACCGCTCAGGGTCCAGATGATGGCCGTGCGACCGCGCCAGCCGTAGCGCAGGCGTCCCAGGAGCAGGGTACCGAAGACCAGCCAGCCGAGGGTGGAGAGCACGGTCTTGTGCACCAGGTGCTGGGCAAACATATCCTCCAGAAAAGCAAAGCCGCTCGCCAGGGCGAGGGTAAGCAGCACGAATCCCGCGCCGATCATCTCGAACAGCAGGCTCTCCATGGTCTGCAGGGGGGGCAGGGCGCGCAGGAAGCCGGCCGGTTGCCGACTGTGCAGGTGATGATCCTGCACCGCCAGCAGGATCGCCTGCACGCTGGCCAGGGTCAGCAGACTGTAGGCGAGCATGGAGAGCAATACGTGGATCTTGATGGGCCAACCCGTGGCTTCATGCATAAAACCCTGGCTCGGGTAACGGGTCTCCAGAAACAGGGTCAGGGCCGCTACGGGCAGGATCAGGATCCCCAGATTCTCGACCGGCTTGGTGAGGTTGGAGACGAGTAGGAGCGCGACGACAGTCCAGGCGGCCAGGACCAGGGCGTTGAAAAAGGCCAGGTTGAGCCCCGGCTGGCTGAAGATGGCGTCGTAGGTCAGCCAGGTGTGTAAGACAAGTCCCGCGAACCCCAGTACCAGGGTGGGAATGCGTCCGGGTAGACCGGACCCGTCACGGCGAAACAGCCGCAGGGCGATGAGGGAGCTGCAGGTCACATAGAGCAAGATGGCGATAGCTGAAATCAGGGCGTGACGCATGGTGGCGGATGATGACATAAATCGGTCGCCAGCTACCAGTCGCCGGCCTCCAGCGGCCGGCAGCCGGTGATTGGTAGCTGGTAGCCGGGTAACGGGTATACTTGCAGGGTCCGACCTGATCTCTCCGTAGCGGTACCGGCGGTGTCGCGGCGCTTGTCTCCCATGAGGTAGCTGATGTTCGAGAATCTCCAGGATCGCCTCGGCAATGTGCTGAAGAATGTCCGGGGCCGGGGTCGGCTCACCGAGTCGAATATCAAGGACACCATGCGCGAGGTGCGGATGGCCCTGCTCGAGGCCGACGTGGCCCTCCCCGTGGTCCGTGAATTCGTGGAGCGGGTGCGCGGGAAAGCCATGGGAGAGGATGTCCTCACCAGCCTCACCCCGGGCCAGACCCTGGTCAAGATCGTCAATGACGAACTGATCAGCCTGATGGGGGAGGCCAACGAGAGCCTGGACCTGAAGGTTCAACCCCCCGCAGTGATCCTGATGGCGGGTCTGCAGGGCTCGGGAAAGACCACCAGTGTCGCCAAGCTCGCCCGCTGGCTGTTGGAGAAGCAGCACAAGAAGGTCATGGTCGTGAGCTGTGACGTCTACCGGCCGGCGGCCATCGAGCAGCTGCAAACGCTCGCCGTGGAGGTGCAGGCCGAATGCTTTCCCAGCAGCAGCGACCAGGACCCGGTGGATATCGCCCGCAGGGCCGGCGCGGCCGCAAAGAAGGGTTTTTTCGATGTTCTGATTGTCGACACCGCGGGCCGCCTCCACGTGGACGCGGCCATGATGGACGAGATCCGGGCCCTACACGGAGCCGTCAATCCGGCCGAGACCCTGTTCGTGGTGGACAGCATGACCGGCCAGGACGCGGCCAATACCGCCAAGGCATTCGATGCGGCCCTGCTCCTGACCGGCGTGGTCTTGACCAAGGCCGACGGCGATGCCCGCGGCGGTGCCGCCCTGTCGATCCGCCACATTACGGGCAAACCGATCAAGTTCCTCGGCGTGGGCGAGAAGACCACCGCCCTGGAGCCCTTCCACCCGGACCGGGTGGCCTCTCGCATCCTGGGTATGGGGGATGTGCTCTCGCTGGTCGAGAAGGTGCAGAGCAAGGTCGATCACGAGCAGGCCCAAAGATTGGTCAGGAAGCTCAAGAAAGGAAAGGGTTTCGACCTGGCGGATTTTCGTGACCAGCTGATGCAGATGACCAACCTCGGCGGCATGGCCGAGCTCATGGATAAGCTGCCGGGAATGAACGAGCTGCCGGATCAAGTCAAAAATCAGGTGAACGACAAGGAGCTGGTCAAGCTGATCGCTATCATCAACGCTATGACCCCGCTCGAGCGGCAGTTTCCGGCCGTCATCAAGGGCTCGCGTAAACGCCGCATCGCGACCGGCTCGGGGACCCAGATCCAGGATGTCAACCGGCTGCTCAAACAATTCACGCAGATGCAAAAGATGATGAAGAAGATGAAGGGCAAGGGTATGGCGAAGATGGTGCGTGGCCTCAAGGGCCGGATCCCGGGCGGAATGCCGCCCGAGGGGTTGCCGTTTTAGGGTCTGTTGAGATTCATCGTGAGTTGATGAGTGCGGCGCAGGCATAGATCATGGCCTCGAAGCTTTCATCGGTTTTGTCGCTGCGCATGGTGATACGCTTGAACTCTTTGAGTTTGCCGAAGAAGTTCTCGATCAGATGGCGCCATTTGTAGATTTCGGCATCGATATCCAAGGGTTGGCAACGCTGCGGACGTCGGGAAATGATGATTTGCGCGCCGCGCTCGCTCAGGTCTTCGATGACCCAGTTCGAATAATAGGCGTTGGAATACATCGGCCTTCACCCAATCGCGAAACCGTTTGAACACCGAATTCCATTTGCCGAAGTGCGCCGGAAGGTCACGCCATGGACTGCCGGTCCGCGCAATCCAGAGCACCGCC
>Ga0209781_1000119_pt1 | contig 18277 bp, 6 predicted proteins | sample WorMetHERISLAND1_3_FD_187386 | JGI IMG/M metagenome (GOLD analysis project Ga0209781, IMG submission 187386) | Marine gutless worms symbiont microbial communities from Max Planck institute for Marine Microbiology, Germany - Olavius albidus HERON... | ecosystem: Host-associated > Annelida >...
GCAATACTATGCTTCGATCCAAGTTCACTAATGGCGTCGGGGTTGAGTACGGCCAGGTTTACAGTTGAGAACTAAAAGGAGTTTGTAACTGAAACATTCTTGGAGTTTTAGGGGCGCTACACTATTATTTTAAACTGTAACTCGTTTCAAAGTCGAATGGCAGCAATTTTTGCATGCTTTCGCGTCGCGCGGGTTTGACAGCGTCAGCTGGGCTTTCTTGTTGTCAGGAGCTCCGGTGGCCTACTGTATAAGGCTTCGCCGTCGTGGTTTAACGGTCGTGGGTTCGAATCCGACTGCGGTCAAATTCTGTTACGTAATTTTTTCCTTATATTTCTCTATTTCGATTAAGAAAAGGAACAGTTTATGGTTTTCATGCATTTCTGACTTGCATTTTGTTACTTTTGCTGCTTAGTAAGCGTAAAACATCGTACTATTCAATACGTGCTTTGTTGTTTTTATGTTTATTAGGTGGCACCTGTATAGTGTACATGTGCTTCAATGTTATTATTAGTCACTTTGGATGTAATATTTCAAACAAGCAGAATTCTTTCACTATTGTTCACATTTCGTTGCTTCATACTGCTTTTCATTACATTAAAATTTAGTCCACAAAAATTATTCCTGAATGTTTGCTCGGATACCGTTCAAAAGACAGAAATGGCGATATGTGAGTAAGTCAAATGAAAATGTTTCTCACAAATTTCTCGCTTTGCTAAGCATTCATCGGTCATAAAGAACTGATGTTTTGCTGCGGGGCCGCCGTGCCGCAAGTCACGGGAACTAGCGACACGGTCACCGTGTGGCTAATTTCTGTGATCGCCACACGGCCGCCGTGTGGCTAAGGCCCGCCTAAATTATGCTGCGTTTGAAGCAATCCAGTCAGACTAATTACCACAATGTGCCACAACAGACCAGAACGGGACCACAAGAGACCAAAGGAGATGAATGGGTTATGGTTAGGTTTAGTGTTAGTTAACCAATAATTTCGGCTTATTCAGCTATAATATATCTCTGATAATGGGTGTCACGAAACACCGCACCGGCCGCACCTGCCCCAAATACAGCGATATCGTACACTGAATAAGCAGCAAAAGTAACAAAATTCAAGTCAGAAATGCATGAAAACCGTAACCTGTTCCTGTTCTTAATCGAAATCAATATTATGCACCGCACCAGATACATTTTACCAATACCCAGGACCTGTATTTGGCGCCGGTGCGGACGGTGCGGCCGGTGCGGTGTTTCGTGACATCACTCTGATAATAAAAGTAAGCGTGAATTTTGTGTGAATGACGCCAATCCGTGCCATCTGGCGAATGGTACGATGCTTTAGTTCATCGAACTGACAGTAGCAATTTCGATGTGAGGCTTCAGTTCGCTGAAAAAAGCGAACATTGTCGCATTGTGGTCCGTTGTGGTAATTAGTCAAACCCGAAGCAATCTGCCCATTTGACAAGTTGGTTTGCTAACTGCTAGTCTGCGGTAATGCTGTGCGGTATGTCAGTAAGTATGAGGTAGTGAACTGCAGACTACTGCAAGCAATAGAATGACATAATTATGCATGACGTCAATAATAAAAAATTGCCATCAGTCTATAATAGTCAGGTTGGTCTATCGTCTGCACTCTGCATTATGTGGTCATCTGTGGTCCGTTTAGTGTCAGTCTGTTGTAGACTGCAGCGGTAGTGTGCAGTTTTCAGACCTGCCGTCAGCAGATCATGGCATCATCTAATGACTACAAAATTACTGTGTCATTTGTAGCCGCATAAGTACTACAGTTGGTATCGCAGATTGCGAATTCGTGACTTTGAGCATTAAAATTTGTAAAAATTCTGAATATAAAAAATTGAAACTTATAGAATTTGCAGTCTCAATGTATGTCTTGTACAAGTAGCATGACTTGGAGGGGCCACTGAAAACACTGCACTGCAGTGACCTGGTTATTTATGCTGTATTTATACTGCACTTCTAACCAAACTGATATTATGGGGTCTGCGCAGTTCTGAAACATCAATCTTCTTTCATGATTATTTGATTTGAGCCATTGCGGCGTGTGTTTCTAGACGGACAACGATGTCAAGAAATGTTTTGGCACACTGCATACATGCCATCAACCCTAACCCAATTACAAAACCTTGAGGCCACTCATGACTATAACTGACTCATAACTGTCACTGTCTGCGTGGTTATTGGTCACAAATGTGCGGGTGCAGACAATGCAGTGTTTCTGGTTACCTGAGCTTGTTGGAATAAAGTAAGGTTTAGTCCATATTGCATAACACTGCCAACCATCATTATTTTATTTTGTCCTAAATTTTAGTGTGTAGGATATTGTTAAGGCCATAGTTTACATTCAATAAGTGGCATGGTAAGCTAGCTCAATGTTGGGAACTGGTGAACTTGTGTTTTCTATACATGTTGGGCTAAATGCTGGCTTGTTAATTTCAGAATTTAGTATTGTCTGTATTGGCTGTGTATATTAAGTGCGAATGTGTAATGGACTAATGGTAATTATTTGTAGATTCCACAGCATTTGCACTTATTCGTGATGGCTAAACTCAAGTGCTATATTTGTGATTATTCAACAGTATCTATTAAGAAATACATGTTGCATTGCAAACTGCATTCAAACAGTCCAAATCAGTCATTCCGTTGCGGAGTTGACGAATGCCTACGGGTTTTTGCAACATATTCAGCATTCAAGTCACATGTATTCCGGTTTCATGAATCCCATAAGGTGTCTTTGCCTTTGGCTGACAGTGAGAGTGGATTTGTTTGTGGTGTAGCTTTCTGCAGACAACAGTGCACTAGCCTTAAGGACTTTGTTGGCCATTTGAAGTACCACCTGAAACAGAAGACATCAGTGTGCTGCCCATTTAAGGACTGTGGTAAGCAGTTCTACTGTATATCGAGTTTCAAGTCACACGTGTCTCGACTACACCGTGATTGGGGTACAGATTGTGTTGATGCAGTTTATACGGGGGTTACCATCGCCAGTCAAACAGCATGTGCTGCTGAAGCATGTGATAGTAATCATGAAAGTGACTGTTTCATGCACACTGATGATGTAAATAGTGACACTACAGCAATCAGTAATGACGACGACATTGAACAACCTCTGTTAAAGAAGTTGGCACTTCTGCTGTTGAACCTTGAAGCAAAGTGTCACATTCCATCATCAACCATCCAGTACATATTTACAGAGTTAAGAGACATTAATGAGCTTAATGTCAGTTATGTATCTGGTATGGTTCATAATAGGATGGTGAGTTCTGGTGTTGCGAATGACACAGTGCGTGACATAGCAAAAATTGTTAGCAGTAGTCCACTTACCAGTATGCTTCATTCTGATGGCTTGCTGCGAACAGAGCACTCGAGAAAAGCCTATTATAGGGACTTATTTAATTTTGTGAAACCAGTGGCAAAATATTTAGGTGGTCATGGAAGCCAAAAGAAGGTGTATCATTATGTACCGATAAAGGAAACTCTGCAAGCAATGTTCCGTGATCCTTCCTTTCGTCAGAGTCTGCAAGAACGCGATAATACCACCAAGGATTTCTCTGAGCTGTCTGATATTAGTGATGGCATGATGTTTAAACAGAATGAGTTTTTCCAGTCCAATCTGAGTGGATTACAAATACTGCTTTACCAGGATAGCTTTGAAGCAGTAAATCCACTCGGTGCTGCTAGAGGAAAGCACAAACTGTTGGGAGTTTACTTTACACTCGGGAATCTTCATCCAGCTGTGCGTAGCCGAATTGACACACTGCAACTTGTTATTATATGCAAGGAGAGATATCTAAAAGAATTTGGTGCTAATGTTGTGTTCAAACCACTTCTGGATGATCTAATGTCACTGGAAACAATTGGAATCGATAATGGCAATGAAACTGTAAAAGGAGCAGTTGTGTCCATATTAGGAGATAATCTTGGCAGTCATTTCATTGGAGGCTTTGTTGAAAGCTTCAGTGGGTCAGGTCACTTTTGTCGGTTCTGCATGATTACAAATGAGGATATGGCCAATGGACAGTACAATGCTGCTTGTTTTGAAAGCCGAACACCTGAGCGATATGATGATGCAGTACGACACTTAACTGAACAAGAGCGACCGTCAGTTGAGGGTGTTAAAGCAGAATCAGTATTTAACTCTTTGCCATCCTTTCATGTCTGCCAACCTGCGTTACCACCTTGTATTGCTCACGATTTATTTGAAGGGGTGGTCCCGTATGACTTATGCTTATATTTGATGTATTTGGTTACTGTTAAAAAGTGGTTCACGTATCAGTATCTAAATCACCAAATTGATACGTTTCCTTTCCGTGGTGCTGAGGCCAAAGACAGGCCTTCTGTTGTCAATGTCAAGACTGGAAAGGTGGTGGGTCATGCTGTACAGACGTGGAATCTTGTTCGCTTTCTGCCTCTCTTGATTGGTGTAAAAATCGAAGATACTGACGATGCTGTGTGGCAGTTAATTCTTAAGCTGCGACGACTGGTTGAGTTGGTCTGTGCACCAGTTGTGACCCATGGCATGATTGCGGAGATGAAAGATGTCATAGATGACTATCTTGAAGATCGTTTTCAGAATTTCCAGCATGAGAAGCTAAAACCGAAGCATCATTTTGTTTCCCATTATCCCATGCTTACTGTTCAGTTCGGGCCTTTAATACGGCTGTGGACATTACGGTTTGAGAGCAAACACTCTTACTTTAAGTCTTGCATACATGCTGCTAAAAATTTCAAGAACATTTCGTTTACGCTTGCAAACAAGCACCAGTTACTCCAAGCAATGTATTCTGCCGGCAGTCTCTTCCGTCAGCCAGTTGAGGTATGTGGAGGCATTCCATTCGATCACAGGATGTATTCACCCAGAATTATAGAGTCTCTCGAGCCATATCCACATTTGATGGATAGCACCCTCACACAAATCGGTGAATGTGTCACTGTCAATGGGCTGTACTACAGCAAGTCTGCTTTTGTGTGCCTCAGTCGTAATGAAGAAGACCTAGTACAGTATGGTGACATCAAGCTGATTTTGGTGCACAACGAGTTTGATGTCTACTTGATCTGTCAGCTCCACAACTCTCAGGCTTTGAATGATGTGGGACTTGTTGAGGTCTCAAACACTGTTGAAGCCATTTATGTATGCATGTCACTGGCAAATGTGATCGATATATACCCACTTGAGGCTTACGCTGTCGGCTGTGCGAAATACTTAGCCTTGCGACATGCAGTCTGAATTAGTATGTAATGACAGTGAAATGTGCTGTGCGTGCAGTTGAACATTTGACTGAATACCAGTGACCGTGTGTCTATTTGTGAGCAGTTCTGATTTCTCCTTTAAAACCGCAGTATGTTGATCCGAGTTTGCAATTCCAAGCGACAGCGATATCTTCTGGCAGCTAAATCAAGGACAGAGCTAATAGAAAAGGGTACGTTTACAAGTCTGTTGTGGATTATTAACTTCTGTTCTCTAACTGGAGTAATATCTGTATAGCATTGCGACATGCAGTCTGAATTAGCAGGATGATGTATGTAAAGTGAGAGTCAAAAAATAATCACCCCAAGGGTACGTGACATTTTTCATTTTTTTTCACAAACGCCAAAAGAGGAGTGGGGTGTGCAAAATGTGGCTTCCGGCATACAAAAGGCGGAATATCTGTGAAACGGCTGAAGCACTGTTTTTGTCGACACTTTACAGTTAACTTTCATGACCAGATGGCAGATTCCTCCTAGATTTTGCTATATTGGAATTTTTGGTTAATTTCTATTTAGTTGGTCATTTCTTAATTATGAATGCTATTGAAAATGTTACTGATTATAGATTTATACTTATCGATAGCTTTGCAAAAAGGGAATAGAGTCATTCCCAGCAAAGAACTAATCACTCTGCACTTACATTTGCAAATGTACTGACACCGCCTCATTTCCAGGTCTCTAGTATATTTCGTAGGCTTTGTTAGTAAAAGTAAGTAAGTAAGTAAAACGTGGATTTATATAGCGCATAAAATTAAAAAAAAAACCTCTAATGTGCTTTTGTTGTAGCAACTTTGATGCTAATAATGGCTGTGCTGTTGCTATGTGGCACAAATTCTTCTGAAAGATTACCGGTAAAGCATCTCAACAGGGTTTTCGTTTAGAAATTTACATTGCAATGTTTACGAACTGCAGGTTCAGTTGTTACTGTGTTTAGCTGCAGACAGAATGGCTTTAATGGGGGAATTTCATGTGGTGATGGAGGATGATGGCAGTTTTTTGTGTGACGATGTGCTGGATATGGTATTTCTGGAGAATGACAAAGTTGGAACATTGATGTTCTTACAACATGATGAAACATGGACTCCTGCCATCTCGGGTAAACTTAATATTTTCTGCAGCTTGCCAGATCTCTGATTGTACAAGTAACAACCCATGTAGGCCCTATGCTTTCCAGAGTTTTGCATATCAATATCAGGATTACGGTTTCTGTTCAAACAAAACAGACACGCTGCGAGAATGTTTCTTAATTGCTAATGTGGCTGAATGAATAAGGCGTCTGGTGTAACGTAGGTATACGCGTAATGTCGCGTATGGTCCTAGGTTCAAATCCAGTCATTGGACGACTCGATTTTTTTCCACAATTTCTGAAATTCTTATCTTTAATGAAGAAAATGAATTGTTTTATGGTTTGCATTTTGTTGCTTTTACTGCTTATTTTGGTTTGCCGTACATTTCAGTACGCAATGCTGTCGCGCGTTAACCTTAGCGTTGGCTAGGTTTTCTTGTTTATTCTGTTTAAAAACGTAATTGCAAGTTTAAATGACGTTTAAACATTTAGCAGCAGCATCCCTAATCCAGGGTCAAGGTCGAAGGTCACGTGATACGGACCCTTTTGTGATTTCATAAAAATCGCTTCTTCTCGCAGACAAATCACTGGATCACAACCAAGAGCTCATTGAATGAGCTACTCCGTCATTGACCGTCTGATTATCTAGTTTTAAAATGTGTATATACTATGAGTGGCACAGGTTTGGTCTTTTGGCCTGTAAATACCGTCTCCCATATAACCTACACTGTGTTGACTGGGACATAAAACACTGCTCAATCCAATCCAATCCAATTAGTACTTGGATGGCTGCCTTGTTCATGAGTATACCACCTCAGTATTTGATCAAGCCACCCAGGCCAATGCAGCCTGGCCATGCGGCCGAGTTAGGTTGTGTGCTAACTTAATTTCGCAGTTTCCGATTAACCATTGCTGGCTCAAAGCGCTGTGTAGGAGATGAGCTTGGTCAATGTGAAATCTTCTTCTTGTTAATAGCCTATAATACTGATGCTAATTCAAGGTACATGATTTATGCAAACAGCTGGAATGCAGTCACCACCAGGATCCAGCACCACCAGCACTGCATTGCCAACAACAGCAGCAGAGCCAGTAGCAGCTCAGACTGTTGGGAATGGAACTACCCCCACCAGCAGCTCGACAGAACGCTCTCGCATGCGGACTCCCATGCAGGGCTGGGCCGAGAAATTTACTGTACCATGGAATTCATTGCCAGAAGATTTTCTTGCTTCTTGTCAACAAGGGACCCAACCAGCAAAGCCACTTGTGCTAGAGGCCGTGAGAAAGGTTGGAGAGGAAATAAGCAAGATCACTAACCATCCAGGAATCTCGAACCTGCGCATCATAGCCCGCTCCATGATCAATGCCTATCCCAAGGCACTGGCGGACCAACTACCAGGTGTTGGTGTCCTTGGTGATGGCACTACAACTCTGGTTAATCGGCTAGTCAGGCACTTTGAGAATTTGAATAGGAACTCCGGTAACTCTCTTCGCCGGAAGTTACTTACTCCAGCTGTGGAAGACAGTGCGACTGGCGAATGCAGCGATGAGCCGATGAAAAGAAAAGCCGTAGCACCTTCTCGCATGGCCAAAGATTCATATGGTTGTGTGAATTGGCAGCCAGAGTTGCCAAGAAATGAATCGGCGGACAAGCAGATAGACAAAAAAGAATGGCTTGTAAAGGAATTCCAGGTCTGTCCTGAGTTACGTGATATGCCCAAGGTTTACCAGTTAATGGAGGAGACTTTTCCCAGCCAGCGATTCATGCTGAATCAGTTGGTGAATGGAAATGCTGCCTACACTGTCAAACAAATTCAGACAGAATGGCCTTTCCTGTTCACAACTGATGGTTTACTCCGGCACTTTGAAGTCCTCATGGGGTTCAACATCACAGAGAGATTTACCACACAGTTCAGTACCATCGGCCCAAAGTTGCTTGAACTCGGTGCCCAGCTCAGTGGTGAAGGTAGAAGACAGGCACTAGAACTGGAAGCACAGAGTGTCATGTTGAAGAATGATCTACCACGAACATTTGGCGGCTTTCTGCTACTGAGGCACTTCTTTGGAGAAGAGCAGCTACTGCTATCAACAAATTTGGTCAGATATGTCATGTATATTTGGTTTGCCAAAAAATTGTATTGCACATCAACATTGTTGCTTATGCTAAATGCAGGTCCTGTCATGTCTATGTTCATATGTGTACATGCTAATTAGGTGAGTCTGAATTAGTGCTGTGCGAATAATAAAAATTCTCGAATCGAATCGAATAGTTACTTCAGTATTCGATTCGATTCTAAAGCAGTACGATTATTCGAAATTTTCGAGTACTTAACGTCACCAATTTCTGACGCCGATTTTTCACCTTAGCAACCACGCCTAGCAACCAACAAAATCAATGTTATATTGGCCAATTATGTCCCACCAACTACAGTGTGGTGCCAGTTGAATTTTTTTAGCAAGTACTTACTACTACTGATGACTTTTGAGACCGACGATATCTATTCGATTCGACATGAAAAAACACTATTCGCACAGCACTAGTACGAATTTGTAAATATGTGTGCATTGTGTGCTGCAGGACATAATCAATTCATTTACACCTTTGGATGATGGCATTATTCATCCACATATCGTATGTGAAGGTATGAAGTGATTCATTGACACTTAGAAAATTTTTATTTTATTTATTTTTTGGTGAGACGACCTAATAAAGGCAGTCCAAATGTCAATCCATCTGTCCATCCGTCCGTTCCAATTTGAACGAAACTTGGCAAGTAGGTAGAGGTCAACGAGTGATGCACGATGATATCTTGCATGACTCGATCCAAGGTCAAGGTCACGATGCTTCAAAAGTCATCATTTCGGACAATTTCAAACTATCTCCTCCATCATTTTCAGTGGCAGCTGCGAAATGACTGCCGATTCTTAGAACACGGGGCCAATATCTAAATTTTATGTGGGGACATATTTTTGAAATTTGGCCTAGTTTTTATGTCACATGACTTTGAAGGTCGACATTTTAAGGAGTCGACCACCAGTCCCATACGGTTTTTATGTATTTTTATTTATTCTAATTCTATTTTTAGCAAACAGTAGTTTTGTTCTGAATGTTAGTAGTACAGCTTGCTTACCGAAATACTGAGTACTTTGTGGACCCGGAAGGGTCTCCAGTGTCAACTACAGTTGTTGTTCTTTTGCTTATGTACGATACCGATATTTGTCAATTCACATTTTGCAAGTAATCATAACTCTGCTGCAATGGAATAACCATGATGTTGTTACAATGTAACCATGCAGTCATGGATGGCTGTGGTGTAATGGTGACTGTGCAGAACAATGTGTGACAATAGGAATTTCCACGTTCCACGTGTAGGCCTACCTGTGACCCACTTGCCGGTCCATAATACATTCATACTTGTTTAAATTTCTGTAGGAGACACACCTTTCAATGGATGTTATGTGGCGATTGAACACCTCGTTCTGCCGGATCGGTTGGACTTTTTCCAAGCCGTGACAATTATGTTTGCATCTTTCTTCGTCTTCAATATGCAGTATCCTGTCGGTGCTGAACGGACGCTTGAATTCATGCAGAGGTGAGTTATTTATTGGTTGCTGTTGCTTTGACAGTGAAAGCAATGTGTATAAGACAGTAACTCTAGCATTCTTATTCATAGTTTCATTTTTTCTTTTTTTACATAGCCCACAGTACACAGTACACTGCATTCATATTGCCATTATTAACCCTTTGATGTCCACTGTTGCCATATGGGTTCAGATATAAAGCATCGTGTACCAGACCAGGTTAAGCCGTCATTTGTAATTTTTGACGTCCGGACACTATGACGCTCAGGACTGAGCGTAGAGTGTCCAGATGTCAAAAATTACAAATAACGACTTAACCTGGTCTGACACAGGATGCTTTATATCTGAACCCATATGGCAACAGTGGACATCAAAGGGTTAAAGGCTCACGACTATGATGTATGCGGATGCCACAGGGCAGCACTTTGGTAAATCCAGCTGCAGACTGGAGAATTGTCATGCAAGAGTAAGCCTAATTCTGTTTGCGTTAACACTCCAAATTGATTCTGTTTAACTCGCTGTGACGTCATAAATAACAATTACGTGACATCCACAACAAACTCACATATGTTGAATGAACATTGCTGATACTGAATGTACTTTTTACTGATATACAACTTGTGAAAAATTTTTGTTTCGGGTCCCAGATCGCTGCTTCAGTTGTTGTTGTTCTTCTGCTGTCAGTTTTGAGAAGGCTTTGTTAATACACAGGCGATCACCACAAAACTTGGCACAGACATTCACGGCCATATTTCCCTTCGATCTACCACAGCAGATTTTGAAAATTTCGCCACGGTAAAATTTACGGGGCCAAAAAACTCCAAAATTTTGTCCAGGTGATGCGACCTGCGGCATGTGTTTACATTCGGCCTAGGCACAGCAGTGTACAGCACTGTGCCAAACGGATCACCGCGAGTCGACACACACGACGAGCCGTGTGCTGTCAGTCGGCCTGGCGAATGCGAACGGCATCATCCGGGGCGGCTTTCTAGGTCCATAGTTACGTTAGAACTTGTTTATTCTCATACATTGATTATCATTTCTTATTGAATGCCCCCTTACGTTATGTTTGCAGGGCTGTTGCTAATATCAACCCATCTACAGGGTCGAAGAAAGCCAAGCGGACGAAAGCCGGTGTCGATGCTGTCGTTCTGCGCCTTATTCGAAAGTTGTAGACACGTCTGAATGGCTATATTACATGTGAATTGCTTCGTAGATCACGTCATCTGTTTTCAAAGACTGTCTCCTGTGCCATTTAGGCCTAGACAGGAAGTTGAACAATGACTGCAGTTTCCAAAAATGCAAGATAGTAGCTTGGCGTATGGTGCTATATAAATCTGCATATTATTATTATTATTACTATTATTATTATTACTATCAGTATATAAATTCTTTCTGGTCGGGTTGTGATATTCAGTCTTAATTTGTTTCACGTGATTTAGAACTGAAGTTGTTTTGTAAATAGTTTTACTGCAATAACCGCATGCATAATGTTGTTTATTATGGTTGAGCATAGGCTTAATTAAGCTACACAAGGCAAGGCGAGCACCATTGTAAATTCAAGTTAGCTTGCCATGCCCATCTATCAATTTATTGTTTACATTTATGGCACATTAGACCAACGTGGTTCAAACTATGATTTCAGTTCAAACTCACGTAATATGATTATTATTAAACTTTTGCAGTGCGAAAAAATCTGCATTTTGGCCACGGTGGAACAAATATACCAGTAATGCAATCCATGTGTACAAATTTCCGCTGAGACTTGGAAATGTTTTTCTCTAGTTGACAGGCCTATGTGGAATTTCCATCTATTTTCCTGATAGTTTTTCTGTGACTGACATACCGTGGCTAACACATATCATCTTATTCACGTTGATTGTTATGATTTCTGTCTAAAAATGTAGTCATCATCTGCATATTAATGTGTGATGTATTTATGCCTACGCCACCGATAGGTGAGCCAGAGGCATACTGTTTTCGGGTCTTCCTTCTGTCCGTCCATGCATTCTTCTGTCCATCCTCGACAACCTTGTGAACACGATATCTCAAAAACTACTTAATGGAATTTCATGAAATTTGGGAAATACACTGTGCCCCCCCCCAACAAAAAAAAAACATGTGACTACATTTTCTAGGATAACTTGAACAATAAGTGTCCGATTACAATAATTTTTGGCATAGTCAGTAGTCAGTCTAGGTGTCATGGAAAGATGGTTTCATTTCCCACCTAGTCTATCTAGTAACTGCCTTACCTTGGGAAATTCATAGAACACAAAAAGTGACAAATTCGGCAATAAACAACATATTGTTTTGTGAATAAACAACGTTAAACAATATTTTATTTAGTATTTACACTTAAGTTCTTTTAATCCAAGTATCTATCAGACAGGCTCATAACAAGATTCAGAGTCAGCCTGTTGGGGTCAGCCTGCCAGCGGAGGCAAAATAGACGACGGAGTCGTAAGCACATCTAGTCTTTTTACCTATGCCAAGGAGGTAATGTTTTCATTGTTGTTGGTTTGTTTGTCTCTTTGTCCATTAGCATGATTACTCAATAATGGATTCTGATGAAATTTTCAGGATGGATCGGCAACGATATTTTAGGGTTTTTTTGATTTGGATACTGGATTTTATATAGGGCAATGAGCAGCCTTATCGAACGTCTGCGGTCTCTGAGTGCTTTAATGGTTATTAGAATGTTTTTATTCTCTACTTTTATATGATTGTGCAATATTGTATGTTTATCGGGAGTTGGGAATTTACAGTATGCATCTGCGTTGCTGGGAATTTCTACATACTTGCTCTCCTGTCACTCCATGTGATGGTGTAACTGATTGCTTAAGTGTTGCAGTTCTGACCAATAAGCATCATCTGTAATAAAACCACATTCAGAATTGTCGTTTACCTGAACCACTGTGCAATATAATGCGTCTTGAAATCTGTTCTAATCTCCAGTCACCGATCAACCTGGTGGGGGTACCGCGGCGGCAGCCCCACCGCCGTTCAGGCTTGGCAACCCTGCCCTCTGTGGGAGCCGTCCCCTAGTCACCCCATATTATTGTAGACTAGGGGACTTGCTGTGTTTTGTGTTTATGTCTGCTTATTGTGTGTTTCATTTGTCTGTGTAATATTTGTTCCTTCAGTACTTTGATACTGTTGGTTGGGTCTTTTGACCTGTAAAAACCGTCTCCCATATAACCTATACTGTGTTGGAGGGGACGTAAAACACTGCTCAACCAACCAACCAACCGATCAACCTGGTTTGACTAAACGACGATTTTGAACTGCTTTACTGCAGCGGGCAGCTGCCTTTAGTCATAGGGTTTTTGTATTATCTTTTCATATGTAATATGGAACTATAGTTCAGCTACCAAATATGTTACTTGCTAATAACTTTCACAACATTCCTGGTGATTATGTGTGTTACAGCTGTTGTGGAGTATTGCTGTGTACTTTTGTATATGTGTTTATAGTCCTTAAGAAGCTCATGTTTGACTGTTATGTGTTAAACTTTTGATTGCAGACTGTGTGGTGCAATAGTCCAGTTTACTGCACAAATATGTGCCACATTTTTAAACAGTATTTTAATTGCTTACATTTTTGCAGTGTGCAATTTTGTATTATGATACGTCGGCCGTATAACCTATATTGTGTTGGTTTGACTAAACGACGATTTTGAACTGCTTTACTGCAGCGGGCAGCTGCCTTTAGTCATAGGGTTTTTGTATTATCTTTTCACATGTAATATGGAACTATAGTTCAGCTACCAAATATGTTACTTGCTAATAACTTTCACAACATTCCTGGTGATTATGTGTGTTACAGCTGTTGTGGAGTATTGCTGTGTACTTTTGTATATGTGTTTATAGTCCTTAAGAAGCTCATGTTTGACTGTTATGTGTTAAACTTTTGATTGCAGACTGTGTGGTGCAATAGTCCAGTTTACTGCACAAATATGTGCCACATTTTTAAACAGTATTTTAATTGCTTACATTTTTGCAGTGTGCAATTTTGTATTATGATACGTCGGCCGTATAACCTATATTGTGTTGGTGCAGACATAAAAATCATGCTCAATCAATGTATTATGATAAGTAGAATGGACATGATGCTGCAAGCTTTTGCATTTAAGCTCATTCGTAAGCTCATAGTATTGCTGCCATGTGTTACTAGAGATGGGAAAGAACCCTCACTGTCAGTGTTTGGTTTAGTTTGGTTCTATGTGGTTTATGACAGTGTTTGACAGTAAGTTTTAAGTCGACTTTGCTTTAAAATCTACCGTTTAATCACTGAGCACAAAATTAAAATGAAATCATGTGGTATTTACTAAATTGATGCCAAAATGATATCATATGACCTGACCAAAGTCAAGGTCCAGAGACGCCTATAGAATGAAATTGGAAAATTTTTCAACGTCTTTGAAAACTTTGCAATTTAAACAGTGCTGGAGATTAACTTCTGTTTCTGAAAACAACTCACAATGTCAGTTATCTTGGGCCAGATTTGTGATATTTGGCCTCACAGGTCACGCAACGTTACAACTTTGGTACCAGTATGGGATAATAAACGAATATGACTGAATGCCATCGAGGAGTTAACCACTGTCCTGTATAGGATGAATTATTCTTGACCACAATGCCAGACATAGGCCTACTGGCCTAACCCATCCCAGTCTATTCAAATGGAAGATTGAACTGTACCAATTCTATCTACTCACCACTGTATATTGTGTCCTGACCCATTGGTCAATGTGACCTGTGCACCACTCTCTGTATTGTTGCTGTTTTAAGGATTCTTATAGAATTACGGTATATTGTTTCCTAGAAATTATTGCAGTAACAATCTGCTGGAGACGTACATTTTATAACAGTTACCTCCGCCAAGGTGCCCCATGTGGGCTCGGGAGCATTGTAGAATAAGCCCACCTCGTTTCCTGGCCGAGTGTGGTAGAAGGCCACTGAACCAGGGTAGTTTTGTTGTGCTGTATTTTGCGTTGTTTCCTTTTCTGGGTTGTCCTTAGTTTGTGTATCCTGTCATGTGACATTTTAATTTGTCTGCTGTCCATCGTGTGAAGATCATACTACGTGAATGTATATACCCTATAACGTGCTGATGTGTCGTTAAGAATCTAGTCTTTCTCTCTCTCACCTCCGCCAAGGTGGTAATGTTTTCATCGGCGTTGGTTTGTCTGTTTGTTAGCAGGATTACAGTACTCAAAAATGCCTTAAACGGATGTTGATGAAATTTTCACGATAGGTTGGCAATGATATTCTGGGGATGTTCCAAATCCAGGAACTGGATCTGGATCCTGTATGCCATATGAAACTAATAAGTGGCCTTGGTGGAGGTCTGTAGTCTCTATGAGTGCCTTTCTACTTTTTTATTGTCTACAGTCAGGCTGCTAAATGATGTTGTCATTTGTTCAGACTTGTGTTGTGTTGTTTAAAACGTCTGTACGGCCTCACTCGTGTATGGAAAGTTTTTAGTAGTTATTTTCCACATTTCATTGGATAGATTGAGCATGTAATGCAATGTCACGAATCTGTTAAATTCCAAGCTACACTGGTTCAATCTGCTGTGGCACAACAAATTGAATAAGTGGAGTTTAAGCTTAATACAGTCAGTGAGCAGAATAATAAGGTAGCCGTATAGAGCGCTTCTAGAAAGCAGTTTTGGCCGTAATATTACAGTAAGAAAACCGCTAAATTACGGTAGTGTCCCCGTTTTTTTAATGTGAAGTAACCCTTATTAAACGGGAAATTGTCCGTTAAATAACGGTAGTTTACCAGTAAAATTTACGGGAAGTTGCCGTCATTTAGCTGCAGTGTACCTTAAAAATTACGGGAAAGTACCGTTAAATTTACGTGCGCTGTCCTGTAAATGATTTACGGGAGCGCCGTTAATTTTACGGTGAAAGTACTGGCACCCGAGTTGACGGTCGTAGACGCCGTAAAATAACGGGAAATTTCTTAGAGTGTAGGTAACGTTGCTGATGATCATAACGTTTTCGATATAGCCTATCCATGTCTTGAAACGTCGCGCGCATGTATCTTTGAGTAGGCAGGTAACATACATACAGTAATTACGACCATAGGTATATGTAGGGTCGTAAATGGCGTCAGTGGCAACGCAATAAGATCGCATGAAAATTTCTGGAGTTAATATCATTGTCGTTAATGCAGAACGTTATTAGACGTCAAAGAACATAATACGAATAAATGCTTCGTACCTCGTTAGTCATACGTTTTCTGGACCTAGGGGCCTACTTGGCGAACGTTTGACGTTAGGCCTATTATTATGTTCGAGAACTTCTATGTACTACCAAAACGACTCAACCGACCAAAGAAATGCGATGCAGAATATGTTGATAGTCAAATGGCGATTACGGAATATGTCAAGGATTGTGTAGCGTGCGCTGCGGTCTTCGGTTTTCTCCGATCTTCTGAAGTTAACATCGTATTTGTCATGAAAGTTGTTCAGCATCTTCCCGCCTTTCTTCATGCTGTCATCGACGGCGTTTGCGCCATTTATTTCGCTGTTTACAGTTACAGTTATCTCCGGTTGGACAAGTATCATGTCCGGCATGGTGATGTTGTTAAGCTTGGCAGCGTTACGGATGATCTGCTCTGCCTCTGCAACTCTGTTGTTAGCACACAACCACACAACGGACTCCGGCAGCAGCCTGCGCGATTCAAACAAAACATCTTCATTAGATAATTCGATCCACCATTGATGTACCGGTACTTCATAAATCAATAAAGACGAAATCGTTATCACATTCTCGAGTGTTCAAACTGATACAATCAACATACAATACAGAGAGTCACTAGTGTATTAATCATGTATGTTTATACTTCTTTAAGTGCAAGTGGCAGTTTTCGTATGGTTTCGCAATATTACGGTAATCGCGTTGTGCAATTGCATTGTATCATTTCAACTATTTACGGTTGAATAATAATTAAAACATATTACTTTTAGTTTTACCTTATCTAACGACGACTCAGTGAGCTTTGTCGAGTAAGTATAACAATTGGCAGAATATAGAAAGAAGAAAATTGCTTACACTACTTGAATATACTTCAGCGCGTACACCATATTAACAAATTAGTAGGCCTAATAAATTAATTGTGCGTATCATACGTGTTGGTATTTTCATGAATAAGTAAAAAATGCTCCACAAATTGGAGATAATCTCCTATTACACAATGTGGGCCTACAGTTTACAATGTATTTGCGTTATTTGCTTATTAAGCAAACGTCAAAAATGTAAAAAAAACAAAAGTAGGCCTACTAATTAATAAACTGTTTCATATAAGATGAACTGTGAAGAAAATCCTTAAGGAACTTCCGCACAAGCTTCACAGCGGCAAATTTAAGCCTACGGAGAATATGTCACCAAACTGTATAGTATCAAGAAAAATATCCGACGTAGCTGTCATGTGACTGAGTCAAGATCACATCAGTGGTGCCACAGATCTATCATGAAAGTTGGAGGTTTAACTCACGAACATCTTAGTTGATAAAATGTATGAAACGCATGTTTATCGGACGTTGCCGCCATGTCCAAAAACTATTCAACGCTTTCAACCACAACAAGAACAAGGGAGCATAAAATGGTAGTGCAATATTGCGAAGTAAAATAATTAAAATAGTTAAACTGGTAAACTGTAGTCTACGCCAACACACAACGAATAAAAAGTGCATTCGTCCGCCTGCCAGAAAAGCGGAATGGTCAGTAGACCGACAAGGCTAATGATGAGTTGAAGATGGACCCAGTTTTGCACTAGGTAAGCCAACAGTGGGTAGACGCATATAGCGGCCGCCCAGAAGTTTTGCATCATTGTTCCAGCGAACGTGCGATGTTTTGCCGCGAACAGTTCACACGCCATCACAAAACCTGCTGCAACTATTCCCTGACAACAAACCATTATGATTTATGGAGCACGCCAGTTTTCCATCTTTCTAACTGATCTCGAATTCTGACAGATTCGGGATTTAGCCTACTTTTACTTCTGGGCGGCCGCTATATGCTATACACTGTGGCCAATCTAATTATTTTTAATTAATTATATTTCTGCTAAGCTGGTCTCTAATTCCTCACTTCTTCATAGTGTAGGTAAGGTATAAAGGTAAAGGTAAAATTTACCATTTGTCATAGCGCCCCTGAGTAGAAAATGCCACCGCAGGGCGCTCAGGTACATGGCGCGCACCAAGCAGCGTCGCACATACCTGCCTTATACCCTCCCAGCCATAGCCGGTACTCGTTTACCGACCACGGATACAGCTACCTACCCTTGCCTAAATGGCCGCCCAAATAATGGCCTTCAAACTGGACATAGCGCCGTTTGATCCACCGATCCCGACCCCCCCCCC
>Ga0209781_1000120_pt1 | contig 18260 bp, 6 predicted proteins | sample WorMetHERISLAND1_3_FD_187386 | JGI IMG/M metagenome (GOLD analysis project Ga0209781, IMG submission 187386) | Marine gutless worms symbiont microbial communities from Max Planck institute for Marine Microbiology, Germany - Olavius albidus HERON... | ecosystem: Host-associated > Annelida >...
GGGTAGCAAAAACTAGCAATTTTCGACCAATATGCGGCTATATCTCGGAAACGGTAAGAGATAGAGGCATAGTTACTATGGAAGACGAATATAAAGTCGTATGTGCTCTATCGAATGGTGCTATTTTCGATGACCTTGAGTGACCCCGAACCGCAGTTTCAAGGTCACACTATAGTTTAAAGGCAAATATCTCGCAAACGGTGCATCCGATCCACTCCATGTTTGGTTCTAGGCTACGGTTTTCGGGGTCGGCGGATCGAATGGCGCTATTTGCGGTTCGATAAAATCCAAGATGGCGGGGGCTGACGGCCATCTTGGGTATACAAAAATGGCCATAACTTCGCAACCGCTTTTCCGATCGACGTGATGTTTGGTTCCAGTCTGAGGTTTTCGGGGTCGGCCGATCTCGTGGTGCAACGTTCAGTGACCTTGAGTGACCCCGAACCCCAGTTTCAAGGTCACAGTATAGTTTAAAGGCGATTGTCTCGCAAATGGTGCATCCGATCCACTCCATGTCTGGTTCTAGGCTAGGGTTTTCGGGGTCGGCAGATCGAATGGCGCTATATCCGGTTCGATAATATCCAAGATGGCGGCTGACGGCCATCTTGGAACAGCTGCAGTCCTGGAATGACGGCGCTGTCGCGCGTAACCCTTGCGTCAGCTGGGCTTTCTTGTTCATACATGACAATGTAATTCGCCTGCGTTCTGACAGTAGCAGGGGCACTACAAATTTCTATTTGATTTATTGATTGATTGATATTTCCTTACTTACGTTGGTTCTGTGCGTTCAGGTGAAGTTTTTGTACGATGAGCGTGAAAACAACGATGCGAGGAGCTGTCTCCTTGACGACGGGATGAAGGAATGTCAGGGTCCGGCGCTCTGGGTCTACAATAACGCAGTCTTCACCGACGCCGACTTCGAGAACATCACCAAACTCGGCGCCGCCACCAAGCAGTCGCGCACCGACCAGATCGGCCGGTTCGGTCTCGGCTTTAACGCCGTCTACAACCTGACCGAAGTGCCGTGTTTCCTCAGTCGTCACAGCATCGTCATCTTCGATCCGCACGCCACGCATCTCGGCCGCTGCATCCGCGACCGCTCGCGGCCGGGGGTCCGCATCGACCTGCGCCGACACCGGCGGAGCCTCCGACGGTTCGGCAACCAGTTCCGGCCGTGGGACGGCGTGTTCGGCTGCGATCTGCTGCAGTCCGCCGGTGGAAAAGTCGCGGCGCCGATGGCCGACTCCTACGACGGGACTCTGTTCCGACTGCCGCTACGAACTGCGACCCAGGCGGCGCGTAGCGAGATCTGCAGTCGTCCGTACACCGACCACGACGTGCGAGACCTGCTGAAGATGTTGTCCGAAGCCGCCGAATCCATCTTGATGTTTGCTCAGAACGTAGTCCGCGTCACCATTTACCATCTACCAAAGCGTTCAACTGCCGCTCGAGACCCGATACTTGTCTTCTCGGCCGAGCGGAAACTGGCACGCATTATTCGGGAACTTTCGCCACCCGTCTCCCTACCACCATCCGTTTCCGCTGATGATCTAGAGACCCGCGATCTTGTGCTAAACTCGTCAGTTCTGAGGTCGTCGACAGAAGTACTTGCCAGCCTGAGAGCTGGAACTCCGCTGGAAGAACTGGATACACCGAATGGTTCCTTGGTCTGTACGGTCAACTCTGCTGTTACGTCTAAGGGCGCCAGTTTGCTAGATAGAGCCGCTTCCAGTGTCAGCCAAACATGGCTTATCTGTACCGTCATGGGCGTCGAAGAGTCTTTACGAATGGCGCTGCAGGAAGATTTTCTCCTACCAACCGCTGCCGTTGCCGTTTGTCTTGACCCGTATAACGACGGCGATCTGTACTCTCCGGTTCCTTTGGTCGACGCGGTCACCTCCGCTCCGTTCGGATCGCTGTTTTCGTTCATGCCGCTTCCGATTCACCTCGGGCTGCCGGTTCATGTCAACGGCTGCTTTGCGGTCACTTCCAGTCGTAAGCATCTGTGTCAGCCGAACGAGGATGACCGGTTTGACCCTCGACCCGCGTGGAACAGGTCGCTTCTCCACGATGCAGTCAGCAAGGCGTACGTCCACGCGCTTGCCGATATCACCCAGCTGTGCTCTAGTCCGTTGTCGTTCGACTTTCATGCGCTCTGGCCGAATCCGCAATTTACCGAAACTTCGTGCGATCCACTTCTCTCTGCGTTCTACTCCGACGTTTCCACTCCGAGCAACCAGCTCGATCCTCCGGCCTTGTTCTCGGACGGCAACAATTGGGCATCGATCAGGGACACGTTGTTTCTGGAGACCGCCTACGCTACGTCGCCCGCCGGACCACTAGCTCTCGCAGTATTTCGCGAATGCGTTTCGAACTCCGGGAGTATCGTATGTACTCTACCCACGTGGTTGACCGAAGCTTTCGTGTCAACCGGCGTGGTCGACAATGTGACTCCGAATGTCTATGATGTGACACGGTACTTCGGCGACGTTTTCGTACCTAATATTTTGCAACTAGTTGCCGAAAGCAGGGACGTGCTATTGCTTGATGCCATTCGGAGGAACGAGTCCAGCCTTCAGTCAGTTCTTCAAAACAATGCATCAATTCCATGCTCGCCAGATGGGACAGTCGTCAAGCGGCCGTGTGATGTGGTGGACCCCATGTCACTGTTAGCTCAAATGTACGGTCCAGAGGACTCGCGATTTCCGTCGGAGGTATTCTGTTGCGGCGATGTCCTCCAGTTGTTGCGAGGTATCAGTATGAAGCACGAGCTGGTTGACGCAACATGGCAAGAAATTGTCGACCGCACACAGGAAATCGTCTCTATCTACGACGACCTCTATGCTCGGCGAATGGCCACCGGACTGTTGAATATAGTTGCGCAGAAACTGGCCGTCGATCAAAATTCAACCCCAAGCTCTTCAGATTTCAGTCTTTCATCTATCCAGAACACTCTGACTAGTTTACCGTTCTTGCCTGTCATGTCAGAACCAGATCAGTTCCCGCTGCCGTGGTATGCGGCCGAGAATTTGCGGATGTGCCCTGCCGAGTTGTTCTCTTCGGAGTGTCGTGATCTGGTCTGCTGCGTAAGACCAGTTGCCGACGCCGATGTTTTCCCAAAATCTCTGCCGGACTGTGCACGGCTGGAATCGTTCCTTCAAATCAGTGTCACTCACAAGTCTCCATCAGTTGACGACGTTCTGGAGCAGCTTCACAGCGTCGTCAACCACGTCATGGCGTCTGGAATTCCGACAGCCGTGGAGCAGTTTGACGACTTCCAGCGGATCATGACTCACGTCAGTGACGTTCTGCAGAGTCACTGCAACGACGTCACGTCGCGGAAACGCATCGGCGACAGTCTGAGCGACACCCCGTTTGTCCTCATTTCTGGACAGCTGCTGCTCCCGAGACAGGTGGCGTTCGGATTCATGCACAGCTGTTTCCCGTACCTGTGCGGAGTTCTGGAAACACAGCGGCAGCGGATTGGCGACTTGCTGACAGTAGCGGGAGTACGCGACTCTTTTGACACCAAAGCGTACGTCTCGGCTCTACATACGATGAGACAGAAGCACGGCTCTACTGCTCTCGACAAAGACTCGCTTAAGCTCGCCTTGCAGCTGGCCAGTCTACTTAACGACGAGATGACCGAGCAGAAGCTCACAATGGCCGATATAGTGAGCGAGGATGAGACGATATACATTCCAGATTCTGCCGGCGTGCTGCGTTCCGCTGCCGAGCTTTGTTACAACGAGCCAGATTGCGGCTGGCTTCCGGTGGCCTCGGTCGATGAACGACTTGCTGGAGGCGAGGACGACGGGCTGCTGGAATCCGGATTTTCGCATCCGCTGATCCCGTACGCTATGTCGCGCCAGTTGGGCGTGAGCACACGCCGACACGACATGCTGCGGAAGCACTCACGCGGTCTCGGGTTCGGACAGCGCGAGCGGCTGACCGCTCGACTCCGACGGATCCTAGCGGCCTATCCGTGCCACCGAGAACTTCTCAACGAGATGCTGCAGAACGCAGACGACGCCGGCGCGTCCACGGTCCACTTCATCAAGGACCCGCGACACCACGGCGTCGAGAGACTCTTCGATCCGGCGTGGAAGTCCATGCAGGGACCGGCGCTGTGTATATACAACGACCGGGCGTTCACGGAGGCCGATCTCGATGCGATTCAGAGGCTTGGCGAAGGCAGGAAAGGCACCGATCCGAACGCGACCGGACAGTATGGGGTCGGATTCAACTGCGTCTACCATCTGACGGACGTGCCGTCCTTCCTCACCGGCGGGCCCGATCCCGGAGGAAGTCTGTGCATCTTTGACCCGCACGCGCGGTACGTTCCCGGAGCGACGTGCGACGAGCCCGGCCGCAGGTTTGCCGAGGTTCCTCGACTGAGGAAGATCTTTACGGACGTCTTCTCGTGCTACCTGGAAGACAGCGGTTTCGATCTTACCAGCGGTACGATGTTTCGCCTGCCGCTGCGCAACGAGGCCATGGCCGAACATTCCGAACTCTCGGACCAGCCGGTGACTTTGGACGCTGTCGACGACCTCTTCAGGAAACTCCGTCCGGAGATATTCGACAGCCTTCTGTTTCTCAATTCCGTCCAGTCAGTTCACCTCTCCGAGGTGGATAGCTCCAGCGGTCGCATAGTCAACACGTACACAGTGCAGGCGCTCATGTCTGAATCGGACGCCAAAGCGAAAGAGGAGTTTGTGCAGAATGCCAAGACGGTCGCCAAGGCGATTGCCTCCGGGCTGCTGCAGCTGTGCGACATCTACGAGCGTAGCGTAACATACGCGGTGACGCTATCCGACAATCAGGGCTGCTGGGAAAAGTGGCTGGTGGCGCAGCGGTTCGGTTTCGGCGCCGATACTGAAGTCCCGTCGGCGGTCGACGAGGCGGTTCGTCGAGGGGACCTGATGCTGATGCCACGCGGGGCCGTCGCTGCCCTCATGGACGCGTCCGATCGTCGAACGATCCCGTCCCGGCGCCGTCGAATCTCCTGCTTTCTGCCGCTGCCCGTCAAGTGCGACCTGCCGGTCAGCATAAACGGCCATTTCGCGCTCGATCACGAGTCGAGACGCAATCTCTGGCATGACGAGGTCGGTGGAGCCAAGTCGCTGTGGAACTCGCTGATCTTCAGTCACGTCGTTGCGCCGTCGTACATTTCCGTTCTACAGGCCGTCTCTCAGATGATAGGTGATGAACTGATGGCTGGTGATGAATCCCTGCAACGATATCACTGCTTGTTCCCGCATCTGTTGTCCGGCGTTAGCGGTTACTGGTTGACTCTTACGGAGGCCGTGTATCGCGGTATCGCGCGTTCGTCGCTGCCACTGCTGCCCGTCGTCCGCGCCTCCGTCAGCGAAGATTCTCTCCAGACTCCGAACGACGACGTCAGCGTGGTCGAGTGGTATGCGGTGAAGGGCGATGAGAGCGGTGCCGTTTATTTCGACAATCTCCAGCAGACGTTTACAGAGTCGGAGCCAAGTCCTGCAAAATTCAAGCTGTCTCGACCTCCTCGCCCCGCGGTACCTCAGTCTGCCCAGCAGCCTTTGACGGCTGCCGACAGACTTCGCCGTGTCCTGTTGGCCGTCGGGTATCCTCTGGTCTCACTGCCGAGTTTTGTCTGCGATAGTTTCCACGCGGCTGGTGTGGACGTCAGCTACATCAGTCCGGCGTCGGTGATCGACTTCTTCGCGACGTCCCGCTGTCGCGTTGCCGACTCGCTGCCCGTCGACATATCCGACTCGAAGCTGGTCAGCGAGGCCAATCTCAAGCTGGTACTCAGTTTCTGTCTCCAGGACGCCGACCACGCGTCCGAACGTCTCGACGGCCTGCCGCTGCTGCTCTGCCACGACAATCTCCTGCGCTCGTTCTCGGCGGTCGACCCCGTCTATCGCACGGATCACTCGGACCTTCTGCCCGGACTTCGGCACAGGTTCCTGCACCAGCTCATCAAGGAGTCTCACTTCGGCGACGGCGTCTGGGACGACTGTCCCGTGTTCTCGTCGTTCACCGTCGAGTCGTTTGCCCAGCTTCTGCCCGAAGTCTTACCGGAGAACATGTACGGGCCGGCGAACCCGACCAGGCGGGCGCAGCGATCCAACGAGCAGAACGGGCCGCCGACGGGCACTTGGCTGGCAAAGCTGTGGACGTTCCTGCGACTGGAGTACGAGCAGAAATGCAAAGAACTCGGCGCCGACAGGGTAACGGCGAAGGAAATCGTGCGGCCGCTCGACGACTGGTGTCTGCTCCCGGTGAAGGTCAGCATGAGTGTGAGCTCCGGCGCAAGCAGCGACTGGGACTGGTTCCTGGTACCGGTCGGCCGTGCCAAGTTCGTGATGGACTACAGTCAGGTCGGAATAATGAGCCAGCCGGTCCGACGATGCCTCACGAAACTCGGGGTCGCGGAATTGGACACCGATGTGCTCGAAGTTTCGGCCGGTCGACACCACCTGAACGCCAACTCGTCATTCCCGCGGCTGCTGATCAGCACCCTGGACGACCCGCGGGCGGTGATCCGAGCCCTCGATTACGCGTCGACCGCCACCCAGGCGCCGTCGCTGACCCGAGAGGAGTGCTTCGTTCTGCTGAGATACTTCGCCGACCTTGTCGACACCTGGCGAGACGATGCAGACCTCCGCACGATGCTGCGCTCTGCCTGCATCCACGTCACAGTCTCCGGCGAAGTCGTCTCCCTCTCCGATGCCAGTCAGGTGTATACGCTGAGCGAGAACGTCGCCTCGCAGTGCAATCTCGACACGTGGAGACTGCGCTTTGGAACGGTCTTCCTCCTGCACAACCCATCCCTGGTCCACGTCTATGAGGTACTCGGATGTCGGTCGATATCCGTCCTACAGCTGTACCTGGATTTCATCTTTGCCGAGTTTCACACGTTCGAGCCGCCGATCCGGCAGAAGTACCTCGAGTTTCTGCGAGACGTGTATCTGGCCCGCGCCTCGGCTGGCGACAGGACAGCAGTGCTGAAAGCCTTGCGGAAGCTGGAATTCGTTGCCCGCGCGGACGGGAGCTACTGTCTGCCGGAGATGCTCTGCGACCCGTACCACGCCGTGTTCAAGCAGATGCTGGCCAAGGACGACATTGCCTTCCCCGCTGCGCCCTTCAGCGAGTTCAAATGGCTCGAGCTGCTGCGCCTCGTCGGGCTCCAGACGGACGTATCGGCCGAGTCTTTTGTCCAGTTTGCCAACTCCGTTGAGGACGAGGTGGTCAGCTCCGGAGCCAGTGAGGCCACTTTCGAGAAGTCGCGAACGTTGATGGTACATCTACTGCGGATGAAGGACTTGCTGGCCGGATCTGTGCTGGATTCGATCGCCGACGTCAGATTCATACCGGCGGCTCGCGGCAGCTCTATCCTCCACAAAATACACCCGCCGTACCGCGAGCTGAAAGGTACGGGCGACGAGGGCTCGGTAGTGCCCAAGTACATCACGTTTCGTGAGGGGATGCTGGAGCGGCACGAACCGCTGGTCTGGACGAGCGCGCACCTGCTGCCGGAGTGGGCCAACCCGTACCGGTTCTGCGAGTCGGACATGGGTACGTACGACGGCATGACGGCAGCTGATTACTGGCGCGAGGTGGCTGCCAGGCTGCACATCCCGGAAAAGCCGCCGGTCGGCGTCGTGATCGAGCACGTGCTGAACTTGTGCGGCCAGGGACAGAAGGGTGCGCCCGATGGTCACTCGGAGGAGGTGAAGACGTTCATGCGAGCCGATATCATGAAGAAAGCCTACCGCTACCTGCAGACTGAGACGGCCAACGCCGACGATGAAACGCGACAACTTCTGGTCGACCGACTTTCCGGTACTGCATGCGTCGTCTTCGATCTAGGTCGATCTTTCCTCAAACCGTCTCAGATCGCCGTCAACCTGTTTGACGAGGATCAGCTAGTTCCGTACCTCCACCGGCTACCGTCAGAACTTGGAGAATTCCGCGAGCTGTTTGTTCGTCTCGGAGCGGCCCACCAGGCAACTCCGATCCAGTACGCCACCGTACTGAAGGATCTACACGAGCATACTGTGGACAAACGTCTACACCCGAACGAGCTGCGGCTGGCATTCAGAGCCGTTCGCGGACTTTTCAAATCTCTCGCACGATCCCGAGACCTGGTTGACACCCTCCCGGCCGTTGGCGAACTGTACCTGCCGACGGATAAGGGGAAACTTCATAATTCCGCCGACGTCGTGTTTGTCGACCGAATTTCCTGGTTGGACCGCATTTCCGACATCGATCGACACTTGCTGGTGAATCTGGGCGAATGCGGTCTGGTTCCGGCTTACGAGAGCTACTCGGACACTCTGGGACTGCTGCCGAAGGATCTGTGTCCGAGATCACTGACGACAGTGGTGAGAGAGACTCTCTGTGAGAGGTACGCCGGCTCCCAGACAGTCAGCTCACTGGCCGAGAAGCTTCGAAGTCAGATCGGCTCGAGGTCATTCACTGCCGGGTTCATCCGCCTCATTCGCCACGAACACCAGCGCTCCGGACACAAGGTTAAGATGTCCGTGCTGGACGCTATCCGACGCCGGCTGGAGTGTCTCGAGGTGTATACCGTTGATCGGGTGGTCACGTACCTCATGGACATCGATACGGGACAGCCGCTGAGCAACAGCGAGGCAGACACGACATGCTTCGTGGAACAACGTCCGACTTCCGTCGACGACAATTCCGAACCTGTCTACACCGTCTACATCTCCAAACTAGTCGGCGCCGACAGTGAAGAGCTTCAGGTCAGTGATTTTTTCGTTAACTGTAATTGAAATTAGCAGTAAAAATTATTGATTTCAGTTAACTGTAAGTATAGTGATAACTGAAATTATTTCAAGAACTGAAATTGAAGTGTAATTACAATTTTGTACAAAGAACTGAATAGTAAGTTTAATTTTAAAAATAGTTAACTGTAATTATCTATTTTTGAGCCCAACACGATACATTTACTACTAGCCACCATGCTATGAAAACTGCTAGCTGGTGGTGACAATTTATAGCTTGAGCAGATTCGATGGTGGTTGAACTTTGTTTCAGAGATTGTGACTATGGAAGTCAAAGTTAATTATGCTACTGTGAAATTATTTAAAAACTGAAATTGAACAGAAATTAAAGTTATTCCCGCAGAACTGAACTGTAAGTGAAACTGAAATTATTTTTTGAACTAAAATATCGCTGTTTCAGGCACTGATGGCCGACACGGTGAACGAAATTTCCGGCAAGCTGCTCAAGAACTCGGTGCACTACATCCGCCCGATGCTGTCCTGTGCTCCTCACGCCATCTCACGGACCCTCGACCGGCTGCGCGTGCGGCCTGACCATGGCTCGGTCACTGACGACGACCTGCGGCGGACTGCGCTGCCCAGCCCCGGGTCATTCGTGCCCGTCGAGGACCACCACCTGCTGCGCGAGGACTTCGAAGAGTTCGACGACGGCGAGTACGTCGGCTACGAACTTGACGACGAAGCAGCTCAGAACTCCGTGTTCTGCGATATGACGATTGTCTACGCCATTATCATCAAGAAGACCATGTCCCTGGACGGCCAGAGTGCCGACGACAAGAAGGCGGACACTAATCGGCTACTGATGGTGAACGTTTGTCAGAATGGGGGAGCGGTGAATGCTGTGAACGGCGACCGACGTCATAGCGGCACAGCCAGCGTTCTAACCGAGAGTTATCTCATCAACATCGGCGACGATAAGCCCCCAGTCGTTGCCCAGTCGACCAGCCTCTACAAGTTCCACCGCGTCGAAGAGTTCGCCGCGCCGGCCGCCTCGCCCGGAGGACCGAAGCTTTCGCCGTCCGGCTCGTCGTCCAAGTCGTTGCCGAAACTTTCGGCCTCCGTCTACGCCGATCTGACGGTCTTTGAGCCGGAAACGCCGAAGCCGATGCAGCTGATGGTGTACAATCACCGGCCTGGGACCGGCCAGGATCATCAGAGGACTCCGCAGTCATCGTCAATACGTCGCGGCAGCGTCCAGAACGGACGTCACGATCCGCGTCAGTTCGAGTTTGACGGAGGCGCTGATGAAGGTTTCTTGTATTAAATTGTTACACGTTATAGTGCAGAAAAGTTTTAATGTTGATATGCATGTTAATTATGTATTGTCGGTCTGTAGCCAGCCATATTTTCTACCCAGAAACGGGTCTCTAAGCGCTACGAACATTCTTGTTGTTGTTGTTGTTCTTCTTCTTCTCCTTCTTTTTCTTGCTATCAGACTTACCATTCCCTAGGGTTTGTCGTTTTTCAACCGATCCTTATGAAACTTTTCACACATATTAACCACAATATTCTGCATCAGGCAACCGTGGCGGAATTTTGATTTAGGCCCTAATCAATTAGTAATAATTAATTATTAATCAGTAAATTGCCATATAGCAGCAGCAGCAGCAGCAGCGGGCCACAACAGACTGCTCACAGGTGCGGCACGCAGCGACACCTGGGGAACAGACACACAATGCGCGTTTCCGGGTCCGACAGCTACGCGTCGTTGTTATTGTTGACCTAGGTGCTTACGAGATGGATTCGGCGATGCGTGAAGCTTCAGTGAAGCGTGACGTGACCGAGGCATTGAACGCCGCCTGGCAGCTGCCGGACCCACAGCGACGTAAAGTGGTCCGACGACTGCTGCTGCGCTGGCATCCCGACAAAAACATCGATGACCAGGACTTCGCAACCACCATAACGCAGCACATCCGCGCCGAACTGGATCGGCTCGAAGGCAAGACGGCTCTAGAAGACCTAGGCTACTCGGCCGATCCTCGCAATCCGTTCGCCGGGAGCGAGTCTTTTCAGAACAACTTCGCGAGCGCTTTCAAGTTCTTCTTCGAGCAGATGAACAGCCGGGCTAAAGAGCACCGGACGCAGCGGGAGAGATACCGTGAGAACTTCGCGCGCGAATACGCCAGTACTTCGTCGTCGTTTTACGCGCCTGGGTCAAACGTTCCACCGCCCAGCTTCGCCAGCTGTAACCCGCAGCCGGCACAGGCGCGGAGATTCTTACGCCAGGCTCAGGAGGACTTGAGATCCGCCGGTCATGACCTTAACGCCGACGAACCTTCCTACGAATGGGTCACCTTCAAAGTCTACCAGGTTTGTCCAGTCTCAGTGTTTTTTTGACAGTTTGCCTATAATCAGGGGCGTCCCCACATGGAAGGGGGGGGGGCAGAGAGCCCGTTCTCCCCATTTTAAGTTTGACCTGTCTTTGGCGCCTAGGGATATTATAGTTCCACGGAAAATAGGGGAACCTGCTTTGCCATTGCGGCATACACTGTAATAAAAATGGCCGCCTCCCTACTCACAATAAGCCACTGTGCAAAATTAAACTAAAGTCAAATACACCCATGTTGATAGTGCATGCAAGAAAGAGGAAACTAGGAAAAGGTAAGGTCGAACAGTTCTGTTTTAAGGCAGCTCCTGAACGAATACAGATTATGAATCAGGTCATGAATCCAGAGCTGCTGTTCCATGTCATGTTTGATGTTGTTTGTCATGTGTAGGGCCTACTGTGTATATTTCTTCACCAGATCACTATCAGTTTCAGTGACATTAGTTATGATGTAAATGGACAGCAGAAACACATAGACGATATCATAATATCATAATATCATAAAAATTTGTAACGATGTAGATAAATATCCTCGTTTACTGTTCAGCTCGTTTTCGACGCTCTGATATCACTCTTCAGCAGGACTTTATAGTCGTTAGGTTTCTTGGTTGGTTTGCTCAATACGCTCTTTGCGATTTCTCAAATAGTACAAGTCTGATTTTCACGAAATGTGGCACAAATGTTCAGCGTCCTTGCCAAATTTTACTGTAAACTTTTGGCAGGTCAGGGTTAAAATTCAAGGTCAAAACCGCTGTACTAAAATCTTCCAGTGCAACAGCTCGGCCGTGGACGTGTTTTAAGATATCTTCACCAAATTTGGCAATCCAACAGAAGTAATTTTGCCGTGAAATGTGACTCAACAAAACTCAGGATGAATGCCAGATGAAAGTTTGCACTGTCTGAGTACTATCTAGTTGTTAGCTTTGGCTGGTGAATGCTTTTTACTGGTGATGCTGTGCGTTGCAGGCTGCGAAGAAGGCTCTGAAAGCAGCTCAGCTGTACATTGATGCGGTGCCTTCGTTCAGTCACGACCTGGTCATCCTGTCTTCCAGCATTGATGACGTTCAGCTGCAGCGTCTAGCACGCCAGCTTCAGCAATTAGTCACCGACGCCAGCTGTCGTAAGTTGTATGACCCAGACCCGATTGAATACCGCGTGATACCACATGATGAACATGACAGACAGACGGCCGTCGACGCCATGAACTGCACCACCGAGATACTAGTGAGGGTCAACGAGCTGATTGATTGATGAGTTTCAGTCGCGTGTGACATGCCCATTATGGCTCAGTATGGTCATTGGCACAGTTACTGTTGATGGCTGGGTTGTGGTCTTCTCAACAGAGAGGTGGTACCCCCATCCAGTGACGAGGTAATTGGGGGATTTCAGGGCGTGAACCCCCACTTTTTGTGATTTGCACAGAACCTACCAGATTTTTTGGGTGTATCCCCCTGTTTCCTTCCACCCTTATGCCCGTGGACTTTAAAATTGTCAAACATAATGCCTCAAAAGTTCAAAACTCGCCGTCTGAAGAGCAATGTTCCGAAATTTTTGGATGGGGATGAAAACCCCTCCCCACACCCACCCTTACACAGCTCTCGCGGCTTTTAGTCTGATGCCCTTACAGAACCACTACACCAAACCCATGACCTCACCTCTGACGCCGTCTATAGCCTAGACACCCCCTCACTGTTCTAGAGATCATGACCCAGCTATCTGGTAGCGTTCGATACATGGCACAAATGCTTAAGCCATCTGATTAGTAGGCTTCGTGAAACCGAAGAATGTTAGAAAATGCCGGAATATGTTTCTCATTTTTCGTATACAGGGTTTAGTTTTCGTTCCGTTTCGTTCCGTTACGTTAATTACAAGAACGTCTGCGTTTCGGCCCGTGTCGCCGACACTTGTTGAAAGACTTTATTACACATTCAAGGTCGTTCAAGGTCGTTCAAGGACGTCCGTTTGACATTGAGGTGTTTGTGTTTCTCTGCAGTTTTCCGTGTGCTTGATGCTATGGTATCATAACAGTTGTGATAGGGAGATTATCATTTGCTCAATGTGTTCGTTTTTACGCCCGTTTTTATCGGTTGCTATATCCGTTGTACATATCGAAGAGTCCGTAGTTGTTTTTGCGTTAATTACTATTAATCAGGTACGTTTTCAACACGGGTGTAGCAGGGCTATATTTGTCAGGGCCGGATTCGCATAGGCACTTTACAACGCCGGGGTCCGCTATAGGAAGCGAGGCGCCAAAGGCGATGAGGTGCGAGACGTGGGCGCCGAGAGCGAGACACCGAAGGCGTCGAGGGAAGGGAAGAGGGTGCCTGTCCCCTCCCTACCCGACTAGGGGTCTGTAGGACCCTCGTAAGCTGACCCAGTTGGGTCCAAGGCGGAGCACCGGCCTAAAACGTCATTTGGAGAGATTTGAGTTCGAAATATGCATCTGAGGATAGGGATTTCTGGACAACCCTGTAGCCTTAGGCTGGGCGGCAACATAACAGCGCAGTACTGGTGTGAGCTTATTTCAGTTAGTTTGACGTCATCTCAGGTTACCTTCAGTGTTCGTTAAGTTGACTCACGCGTGTGTGAACTGCGTCGTCTGATTTCACTCATAATGCGTGATGTAGCGTATAACAGCTCCGTCTGTCTGTCTGTAGACTATTGACTAACTTGACTGTGTTACGTTTGGGCTTCATTCTCCGTTGCCTTTGTTCTTGGTATTTTGATCGATTACGTTGTTGCCGTTTTTTATTATGCGACTGTATTCGTTGCTGCAGCCACGGTGCAATCTGCAACTGTTTTGTTTCTGTGAACGTGGATATAGTTTTTTTCTGCAGATTTCTACGAGATGTATCTGTTATCGAGACTTGTACTGTTTTCTCGGGCATGTAGTCCCAGGGTTTTATCTAGACCCCCTAGTGAACCTCTCACATTTGACGACACTCCCTCCCTGGCTATGCAGTGCCTGTGCCAGCACCCCCCCCCCCCTCTAGCAAGATCACCATCTAGTCCCTAGTATAATTTGCAGAATTAAGGCATTTCAAGGCATTTCTGTAGTGACTTTTGAGGTCTCAATGGCACCAAATTTAAAATTTCCCGCCCGGACCCCGCTGGGGGAGCTTACAGCGCTCCTCCAGACCCACTAGCTGGTGGGAAGGGGAGCTCGCTGCCACTTCCCCAAGAATCTCACCCCGTTTTCGGCCCTTCGAGCCTCGGGCCCTTTTGTCCCCCTCTCTGGGACTTACACCCAACATGTTAATTTCTTGATAAAACCCTGTGTCGTCCAGTCTTGCAGCCGCTCTAATTCAATAAAAGCCCTGCCGGTCGCAGTGACGACTGTTAAGATATCATGAGCTGTTATCGTGATCGACACATATCAGCCCCGAAACATCGCTTGCGGACGGGCTGATATAACCTAGCAACGGGCCGATATCGTTAGCGACGGCCGATATCAGTGGAAATTACAGGGGGCCGATATCAGAGCGAGTGCTTCTATGGAGACCTTAGCTTAGTTTGGAATGCTTCAGACCGCCGAGCGGGGATTTGCCCCTGTACTCCAATGGAGACCCAACGACGGACGTCTCTGATTGGTTCTTGCAGCTAGCCCCAGCGCTGTATAAACATCACAGCAGACGACCAATCATTCTGCCATACAGCAAAGCTATACTTTCAGCATATTGCAAATAATTTTCGGCTGTCTGTTTTGACAAGTTCGATGTTCGATTTCGATCGTATGATAAAGAGGCTGTTTTCACACGGCTGTTTTTGTATCGGGCAGTTATCGACGCTCGGGCTCGATATGCGGGCTGATATGAAAACAGCCGTGTGATAATTTCTAATTAACGACAGGAGCGGCGGCACGCTTTGTTTGAAACGTGTTATACAGCCACACCTGGGGGAAGTGAGGGTGGGAACTGGGTCTCCACTGGAGTACAGGGGCAAATCCCCGCTCGGCGGTCTGAAGCATTGCAGTTCTTCGCAATTCTGTTTCTTGGACACATTTTTAACCATCCACCGTAAAGCGTGCAGTCTTTGAAGTGTCGAACGGTAAAGATTTAATAGTTAGTGGGTCATATTACGCCTGCAAGTGCTATGGCCAATTGGCCACATGTGGCCGTAGTGGCCATACCGGTGATAACGAGACGTCATGAATTAATCATCTTCAGCCCGAGAACGGGAACGCCCGAGTTTTGTCGAAACCTGATTCAAACTACTACAATATCTTTAAAAGTGATATTTGGGCAGTAGGTATAGTGGTATGTGTGTCTGTTTGTCTCTGTGGGTCTGTGCATGTATGCGTCTGATTGTGTGGCACTACAGTCATCCGTCTTGCAGTGACAGCACATTGACGTATTGAATGGCGTGTTTGAATATTCGCTGTCAAAAAGGCAGTCTTGGCCTGAAGCCAAATCGGCCGCCCAAGTTGATCCGACATATATCGAATTTTTTCGACATATCAGCATCGTCACACCCATCCCGAGTCACAGACTTTGTTGTTGAGGAGCAAACAACAGAATGCAGCTTGCGTGTGTCGTTGTGTAGCGTTTATTGTGCAAGACTTAAGCTGTGTTCTCTTCAGGTGTCATCCAGTCATCATAGCGCCCAATTCAACTTGACTCAACCAAACCCGAACCTGCTCTGCAGAACTTCGCAGCTGGCCAGTAGCGGACTAGCCAATAGGCTAACTATACTGGGCTGCAGCATATGGCCCGCAAATGTTAGGGGGCCCACATTTTTATTGCAAAAATTGACCCTCCAAAAAGAAAGTTGTCAGCTAAGATCCTTAAGACTTGAACGCTTCAAGTCCAAGCAACTGTTTAAGTACAAAAACACAAAAATCACAATTACATTGTATCAATCGATACACTGTGGTCAATTAATTCGTATGAAAATTAGTAAAATCGGTGCAACCAGGCTAAAATGCATCAAATACGATTTCCACCGGGGCTCTGCTGGTTGAGGTTATAGCGTTCCCCATGTTCCCTGGCTGTATTTAAGGGGCCTACTTCTAAGGGGAAGGAGGGGAAGGGAAGAGGATGGAAAGGGGAGGGAAGAGAAATGGAGAGGATGGAGGGAATGGGAGGAGAGAAGGGGCCCATGAAAAGTGTGAAGCCAAGGGCCAGCAAGGTAGCTCCGCCTCTGCAGCTGACAAAAACTGAGCGAATTTCTGTTAAGTTGATTCGGGCGCTATATAGGGCTACATCACGGCTTTAGCCTTTCGAGTAGGCCTATACTCGCCGTCAGTGCCCCATGTGCTACAGTTTTACATAGTTTGACTGCACAATTCAGTCATAACTTCATATTCCTCTTGATCTAACTGCAAATCTCGAACGATTTTGAATGAATTTTGTAGAACAAGACTCATCTGGTAGACTATCGAGAGATGTGTAATGTCTTATTTCTACCGTTACATTTTGTACAATTTTAACCGTTTCGTCTTTTTCTAATTTTGTACGGCACGGTTGCGGTTACTTACGGCGTGTGTCTTACGGCAGCTTCAGCGTCGACCACGAGCGGGTTGATGGGCGAAGGCTTTATATGTCTTGTCTGTCACTTCTCTTACCGCATAAGACGAGTGACAGACGGGTTCGGTTTTTGTGTCACTGAGTTAGCTACTGATGTACTATTGTTGACATTTTTTGTACAGCAGAGAACGATGCAATATTTTGCCTCCGTGGGTGGGCTCACGCAGACGAGTTTTCCCGATGGAAAAAGCTTCTTCGCTTGTCTCCTCAACCTACCGCCGACCCTTTTTCCCACGTCCTCTGTCTATCCAATCGTCTCAAAACCATGCCAGAAGATACAAGGACAAGAGCAGCTTCATGCAAACCATAGAGGCATGTAAAGTAAAATGGTCATTAATCTAACCCTAAGAAATAGAATACCATGGTTGAACTATAGTTTTTGGGGGTATGGTTCAGCCGTGATTAACTATGGTAAAACAGCATGGTTAACCATGGTTGACCATGCTTAACCATATGGTTGAACCATACCCAAAACCAGCTATATGTAATAGCATTTAACAGAATGGTAATTTATAAAAAAAATGCATTTTTGTGACTTCGTCAGTTAACAATTTGCTAATTATTGCTAATTTCATCTCTGTGCTTGTGAAACATTACTAAAGTGGTTTATTCCGTTGTGTAGAAAACTTGTAGATAACCGCTGAAGAAAGCCGCATATCGAGATCACGACAAACCATCACACACGGTGGCCTCGCGGTTCAGAGCATCAGAGTTAAGATGTGTTACAGCATAAGACCTACTAACCCCATTTTTCCAGAGGGCAAGCGCCCTCGCCCATGCCTGTGGCGCAGCGGGCACAGTAGCATACCAAGGAGGGGATTAGGGGGGTTAGAACTCCTCCATTGGCGTATGATTTGAGAAATAAATGCGCCAGAATGCGTCATAAGAGACGGAATTTTCAACAAAAATACGAAAAATTTTCAGGAGAGGGGGCACATCCCTCCCCAGACACTTCCCCCAGTGGGGAGGGAGATACCCCCTGGAGGGGGATACCCCCTCCCAGGCCTCACCGGGCACCCCCTCGGAGCCTGCGACACCTCGACCCCTCCCAGTCTAATCCTGGTAACCACGCCACTGAACGGGCACTGATGGTTGTCTCACATAAGGCCTATTTTAACTCATGCATTTCACAGCTACTAAATAAACAGCTTGATGTGATTGACGCAGTGTACTGTTACCTATAACGCTATCGTTGTTTTCAATGTTTTGCTTAATACTTTGCCTTGGACAACATTGCATTGGAATGCGTGCAGTGTGCATTATAAAACTGTAGGTCTATTCATTGTGACTGCAGAGCCGGTGAATTTCGCGCGTCGTTGCCTGAAAAATCCAGAATATTGTTGTTTTCACAGGAGTGAGTCGTTTGAATGTCTGTTCGTGTGTGAAGTTAATTGTGAATAGAATGATGAAGACGATGAGTTGTCTGTTCGAAGTTAGTGCAGAATGTCTTTCATGTGTGCGTAATAAAGAGATTTGTGTATTGCGTTGTAACGTCTGTGTTAATTCACAGTGTTGGTACAAATACGCGGTTCACTGCATCGGTTGCTGGGCACCTAGACCACAAATATCTGTTTCTCTTTATCCTAGGCGTAGGAGACGGGGGGCAGGGGG
>Ga0209781_1000124_pt1 | contig 18126 bp, 14 predicted proteins | sample WorMetHERISLAND1_3_FD_187386 | JGI IMG/M metagenome (GOLD analysis project Ga0209781, IMG submission 187386) | Marine gutless worms symbiont microbial communities from Max Planck institute for Marine Microbiology, Germany - Olavius albidus HERON... | ecosystem: Host-associated > Annelida >...
GTACCGAGCGGAGTTAAGTCCGTGCGTGACTACCCCCTGCCATTACGCCGTATCCGCTACCACGATGTTCAGACCAGCAAGACGTTCAACTTCTTGACCAACAACTTCGCCATTCCAGCGCAGATGGCGGCGGATCTCTACCGATACCGCTGGCAAGTTGAATTGTTCTTCAGGTGGATCAAGCAACACCTACGCATCAAATCGTTCTTCGGGACCTCCGAGAACGCGGTCAAAAGCCAGATTTGGATCGCTATCTCCGTTTATATCCTCGTCGCTATCATCAAGAATCGCCTTGACAGTAATTCGGATCTCTACACAATTTTACAGATTCTGAGCCTGACCCTACTCGAAAAAACTTTTCTAGCTCTGTTGGTTACTAGAATGGAATCCAGAAGCGATACTGCCTATACCCATAACCAACGGAATCTATACTAAGCTAATATCTAATGAGGTGCAGGTTCGCTTGAAGGTGGGCGTCCAATTCCACCAGGTGCTTGGCCTTGAGCAAGCCAACGCTGCCACCGACACCGTCGCCAACACGCCTCAAGCCCTCAAGACCACGTTTACCATAACGCTTGAAGTGCGCGCGCCCGGAGCGTCGCCATTTTTCGCGCACCCCGAAATGGGGTCCGTCCGATTTCGGGCGCAAACAATGGGGCGACGGCCATTGCCTTCGGCGGCCCGCGTCCGTCCCGGCGCGCACTCCGCTCGGCACCAGGACTCCCGCAATGACTTGACGCCTGTCGCATGGCCTGGCATTTCGCCTCCGTCGGCGCTCACGCGCTGCACTCCGACCAAACGCTCGGCCCTACGCCTACCCGAGGGGGGTGGCGCACGCCGCTCGGCGCTTACGCTCCCTTGCTTCCCTGCGCTCCTCCGGCAGATGCGCAAAGTGGCTGTCTTTCATTATCCTTACAAGGAGTTACGCAACAAGAACAAACGTTTTATCGGACAGCAGTGAACTGAAACCTGAAATGGAAACCCACCTGAGAATCATCCACCAGCTCGCCGACGGTAAGCTCCACTCCGGCGCGGACCTAGCGCAAACTCTGGGCATCAGCCGGGCGGCGGTTTGGAAGGCGGTGCACAAGGCCGGTGAGGTGCTGGGGCTGGATGTCCGCTCGGTGCGCGGGCGCGGCTATTGCCTAGCAACTCCCCTCGAGCTGCTCGATGCCGAACGCATATTTGCCGCCATCCCGCACCAGGCCCAGCACCGGATCGAGCGGTTGGAGGTCCATGGCGATATCGACTCGACCAATAGCCACCTGATGCGAGAAGCGCAACGGGGCGCACCCTCGGGTACCCTGTGCCTCGCTGAACGCCAACGGGCCGGACGCGGGAGGCGCGGCAGGACCTGGGTCTCTCCCTTTGGCACCAACATCTATCTCTCCCTGCTGTGGCGCTACCCCTTCGGGCCGGCGGTGCTCGGCGGTCTGAGTCTGGCCGCGGGCACTGCGGTCGCCGGCGCCCTAGAGGCGGAAGGCGTGCCCGACATCGGCCTCAAGTGGCCCAACGACATTTTTTGGCGCCGCCGCAAGCTCGCGGGACTCCTCCTGGAAGTGGCGGGAGAGACCCAGGGCCCGAGCCTGGTGGTGCTCGGGTTAGGGTTGAACACCCGTCTCCCCGCGACCCAGGCCGCCGCGATCGATCAACCCTGGGCGGACCTGGATTCGGTTGCCGGGCTCGACACCATCGGCCGCAACCGGCTCGCAGCCCGGCTGGCGAAGCGCCTCACCGACGTCATGGCCCGTTACGGCAGTGACGGACTCGACCCTTTTCTATCCAAATGGGAGCGTTTCGACCTCTACCGCGGCGAGCCGGTCGAAATCCGCCTGGCCGACCAGAGCTTCTCGGGTCTCCACACCGGGGTGACCCGCCAAGGTGCCCTCCTCCTGGACATGGATGGCGATATCAAGACCTTCCAGGCCGGTGAAGTCAGCCTGCGACCGGTGCTGGAACCGGCTGTGGAACAGGTTGAGGTGCAAAGGACAGGATGCGGTGACTAACTCAACCAAAAGCTGAGGCGGGTTCGTAGGGCCCCTGGGGGCCTTCGCCGCAAATCGCCCCCAGGGAGGCTACCATCTTCTTAGTCATTCTGTTGCACAAGTATGTATTTCCGCTCGTCGGAGATCAATTGCCCCGACCAGATCCCTCTCTCCTTGGCATCGTCTGAGTTTTCGCTATCGTAGATCGCGACCATCGAAACGGCCGTCGATCTTCCTGCGTCTGGCGGGAGCACGTTCTCCCAGACGTCCAGACCGAACGTAACATCGATGATCAACTCGCCTCTTGGATCAATAGTCACGAAGTCGGAAAAGTTCTTCTCTCAGTCCTTTACCTTCTTCTTCACGTCCCACCGCTGAACTCCGTATCGGTCCAATAGAACGGCTTGTGGTCACCCACTTTGCACACAGCGAGTGGCGCGCCAGGCGCGGGGATCGTGTGGATCGACGGGCCGAATCCGAACGGGCCGACACGGATCGCTCCGCAGGCACGACTCCACGCGTTGTTCCAGTCACCGTCTGGACCCACCGAAGCGATTTTCCTGCTTCGGTCGGCACGTTGTGGGCCACTTTAATCCCGACACCGCGGGCGTGTTTGACGTACTGCGAGACCTGGATTTTCTTGTTGTGGTGCCGCTTGCCAAAGATCGTAAACTCTCGCATTGCTATCTTCAGCTATTTGGATGATCCGCTACTGCGGGGAAGGTTATGGACGACCTCATTTATACTGTCACATGGCACAATCTGAGTTTTTGAATTCCCCCCCCCCCTCACATCCACCCTCTGCCGGAGAGAAAGGCAGTGAAATGTGCAGATTATGCCGTGTGGAAATATAGCCACTACCCACTTCCGATAGGTTCCATGGATCATGTGTAGCTCGGCAACGAATTCAATGGACCCCCTCATCGACATCGGCAACACTAATCTCAAATGGACCCGCGGCGAGTCCGGTTCCCTGGAACGAACTTGAAGAATTCGAGAACGCGAGTTATTCAATGATCCTCCTCATCGACATCGGCAACACCAACCTCAAGTGGACTCTCAATGAGTCCGGCTCGCTGGAGGCGATGCGGACCCTTCGCCATCATGGCGGGCTCCCGATCGACCTGCATGCGGCCTGGGAACGGCTGGCACCGCCGAGGCGGATTCTCGTCAGCAATGTCGGCGGTGCGGAAATGGCCGGGGCCCTGGAGCGCGTCTGTCGTTCCTATTGGGACCGAGCGCCGTTATTCGCCACTCCCGAGCCGAAGGCTTACGGCGTTACTATCGCCTATGAGCGCCCGGAGCAACTCGGCGTTGACCGCTGGCTGGCCCTGATTGCCACCCATCGAATCTGCCAGGGCCCGGTCCTGGTGGTCGACGCGGGTACCGCCATCACCTACGATCTGCTGCTCGGGGATGGAAGCCACCTGGGTGGGCTCATCACGGCGGGAATCGAGATGATGCGCGACCGGCTGCTCGCCGGCACCCGGATCCCCCGGATCGAGCCCGCGGAGTCCGCGGACCCCTGGGCCAGGGATACGGGCGCCGCCATTGCCGTCGGTTCGATCCAGGCACCAGCCGCGCTGGCCGAGCGGCTGTTCCACCGGCTGGCCGAGCAGACTGGCAAGACACCTCAGTGCATCCTCGCGGGGGGAGATGCGGAACGACTGATCCCCGCCCTCGACCTCCCGCTCCGACATGAGCCCGACCTGGTGCTCCGGGGCCTGACCCTGCTCTCCTGAGGACCGATTCGGTACTACGGCGTGTGGCAGGCGCCGTTGCGACGGATGACGACCGGTCGTCGAGAACGACTTGGAGGCTGTCTAAAAAAGCAAGCTAGCTCGATCCCTTCCCGTAGGCGCCAGCAAACCGGCGCCTACCGGTCGATGATCGGGCCGGCTGGTGCTTACTGGCGGCTGGTTGGGCATGCCGTGTCGTCAAGCGCCGAATGCAAGACCCTGTACCTGGTGACGACCTCAGGCCCCAGCGGCTTGAAGCGAACGATGAGCAACGGTAGCAGGGTCAGGTTGGCGATCAGCGCGATCAGCATGGCCAGACCGGTGAGCAGGCCGAAGTAGATGGTGGGGATGAAATTCGACAGGACCAGGATGGAGAAGCCCAGGGTTATGGTGATGGAGGTGTAGTAGATGGCCCTGCCGACGCTGCCGTGGCTGCGCTCGACGGCGGTCCAGTAGTCGCCGTCGCGTGCGAACTCCTCGCATACCCGGTGGGTGTAGTGGATGGTGTTGTCCACCCCGATGCCGATCGAGATGGCGGCGATGGTGATGGTCATGATATCCAACGGAATACCGAGCCAGCCCATGGTGCCCAAGATGACGGTCGCCGCCATCATGGTCGGCACGATGCCGATGGCGGCCAGCATCCAATTTCGGAACAGGATCAGCAGCATGGCGCCGATGGCCAGGAAGACCACCACCAGGGTGAGGATCTGGGAGCGGAACAGGTTCTGGAGCACGTTGTTGTAGAGTACCAACATGCCCGAGAGGTGTGCCTGCGTCTCTTCCAGCCCCAGCTCGGCGACCAGATCCGCGCGGATGCGTTTTATCAGCTCATCGCGCTGCAGGTCGGGATCGGAGTCGATGACCCGCACCGAGAAACGCAGCTGGTTGCCGTCGGCGGACATATAGGGCGTGAACAAAGTATTGCGGATATTCTCCGGGAGTCGCTGGTACAGGATGGAGAGGGTCAGATTGTCCAGGGGCTCGTCGTTGTTGAGGAGGGTGATCAGGGCCATGGTGGTGGAGATCGAGAGCACCTTGCCGGTCTCCGGCAGCCCCTCCAGGTAGGCATGGATCTTGTCCGCAACGGCGAGCTGAAACATGTTGAACCAGTAGCTGTCCCCGCTGATCCCGGCACCCTCGTCCTCGGCCGGCTCGTCTTCGAACAGCTCATCCTTGTACAGGGGGTCATCGAATTCATCCGAGCCTGCACCGTCCTCTTTGGTGACCCACTCCTCGGCGGTTATTTCAAGGAAGCTCCGGTCCGGTCCGACGATTACATCCAGGGGCGTGGTCCCCCCCAGTTGGCGGTCGATGAGGAGCATGCCCCGATAGATCTCGGTGCTCTCCTTGAAGTAATCGATAAAGCGGTTCTCCACCGTCAGCCGAAAGAGGCCGGCGATGCTCAAGGCTACGAGCAGGGCATAGAGCCAGAGGGTCGGGGTGCGGAAGCGTTTTATGATGCGGGCCAGAGAGTGGGTGATGGCGGCGGTTACGTCGTGGTGACGGAACACCGGCTTACCCGGCGCGAGCCGGACGGTAGTCGTCGGGAAGAGCAAAAAACACAGGACGAATGCCAGACCCATGCCCACCACCATCATCCAGCCGAAGTCAATGACCGGACGGATGCCGCTGATGATGAGGGAGGCGAAGGCGACCTGAGTGGTCAAGGCCGTGCAGAGCGACGGCAGGAACTTGGAGCGGATGGTCTCCTTGACCAGGGCGCGTTGCTCGCCCTGGGGGGTCAGCGCCTGCAGCTCCAGATAGCGCACCACCATGTGCACCGTCAGGGCCAGGGCCGTAATCAGCATCAGGGAGATGAAGTTCGAGGAGACCACCGTCACCCGCCAGTCCACCAGGCCCAGAAAACCGATCATGCCGACGGCGGCGGCGGTGCAGATCAGCATCGGGATCAGAATCCAGCGCAGGCGTTTAAAAGCCACCGCCAACAGGCCGATCAGGAACAGGGCCACACCGACGCCGAACACCCGGATATCGTTACGCACGTAGTCGATCATGTCGGAGACGATCATGGGGACGCCCCCCAGATGGATCTTCGCCATATCCCGGTGTCGGTCCAGGACGACGCGCACGGACGCGATGTCCTCCTGCCGCTGGTCCTGAAGACGGGCGGCATATGCCTTGAAATCTTCGGATACGACCTGCAGCTCGGCGTTCTCCTTAGGGCTGAGGGCGCGTTGGGATTGTGTTAGGCGCAGGGCCTCGCGTCTTTCGAGCAGGCGCCGGTATCTCTCGTCACGGCGCAGGCTCACCTGCATGGCGGTGGTGCGTCCGTCCGGGCTCACCACCAGGTTGCGGTACAAAGGACTGGTGGTCAGCTCCCGGCGCGCCAGTTCCCGGTCCGTGCCCGGAGTCTCGAGGGTGCGCTGTCCCTTGCGGATCTCGCTCAAGGTGACCCGGGGGCTATCCATCAGGGGCACCTCGAGCAGGGTGGTCACGGACGCCACCCCCGCCAGCGCGGCCAGCTCATCGCGTAGCTTGCCGATGTCCGCGAGCACTTGGTCGGACATCAGGTCCGCGTGGGGACTGTAGGCCACCACCAGGAACTCGTTGGGGCCGTAACGGGTAAGTACCCTCCGGTAGTAGCACAAATCCTCGTCGTTCTCCAGGATCAGGGAATCGGCGGACGCGTCCAGCTTGAATCCCTGGGCCCAGTAAACCGTCGCGGCCATGAACAGAGCGACCCCGAACAGGACTAGCAGCGGTCGGTCGAGGGTAAGGCGGTAATAGAGGTCCGTCAACTTATCGAGCATCGTTATGTTCGAGCGGCATTCCGATTGAACGGGGCAGGGCATCTCGCCGCGCACAGGTGCCTAGAAGCGCTTGCGATCATGTGCACCGTCAGGGCCAGGGCCGTGCCCTATTGGCAACGGCCACCCGGAGTAGATCAATCGCTGTGTTTTAAGCGGTGATGACAATGGGTAGATACTCTATTCCGGAGAAAGACCGATTTGCATCCTAATTCCCAAAAAGTGACCACTGATCACTACTGTCCATGGAAATTATCAAATAATTCAGTTAGTTATGGGTATAGGCAGTATCGCTTCTGGTTCCATTCTAGTAACCAACAGAGCTAGAAAAGTTTTTTTCGAGTGAGGCCAGGCTCAGAATCTGTAAAATTGTGTAGAGATCCGAATTGCTGTCAAGGCGATTCTTGATGATAGCGACGAGGGTGTAAACAAAGAACGATTTGATGCGTAGGCGTTGCCTGATCCACTTGAAGAACAATTCAACTTGCCGGCGGTATCGGTAGAGATCCAGCACCGTCTGCAGAAAAACGAGCTTGCCGATGTGCATAACCGGATCCCCAACATCCCCAGAAGGGGGTATTCCGGAGCGTCGCCATTTTTCGCGCACCCCGAAATGGGGTCCGTCCGATTTCGGGTGCAAACAATGGGGCGACGGCCATTGCCTTCGGCGGCCCACGTTCGTCCCGGCGCGCACTCCGCGCGGCACCAGGACTCCCACAATGACTTAACGCCGTGTCGCATGGCCTAGCATTTCGTCTCCGCCGGCGCTCACGCGCCGCACTCCGACCAAACGCTCGGCCCTACTACCCGGGGGGGCACGCCGCTCGGCGCTTACCCTCCCTCGCTTCCCTGTGCTCCTCCTGGGAGATGCACGAGGTGATTCAAATCGCTGACACTACAGCAGTGCTTTATGGTTACTCGGTTGCTCTGGCCGCACCCGGTAGGTCGGATCGCGGGGTAGATTTACTCCGGCAAGATAGCCGATCTATTGACGCGCGTCAGTGACCTGATGTCCCCGAATAACATAGATTAATAATCTCGCATCGTCGGAGATCCTTCTCCGATCGCCCACAGGATGCTGTAACAAGGGCGCTCGCGAATGCCTCAGAAGCTGTAGCAGAAGCGGGATGCTTTACCGTCTTCCTGCATGTGTAAGCGTAAAAATAAAGGCGCTCGAAATGCCGTGTCTACCTGTGTGCGCGCTGCCACTCGTCGGTGGGCGACAGGGCGCGCGAACAGGTGAGCGTTGGGCCGTGGTGGAACCCCTGGAAGGGTTTCCTCTAAGGTCCCCTGATATAAAATCCTGGTCGCGTCGTAGCTCCGGGACAGCATCAACCAAAAAGGAGGATTTCCCATGGGGTGGAAGATACCACGCCTTTCCCGCCGTACATTCCTGAAAACCACCGGTTACGGCACCGCCGGGCTGAGCCTGCTCTCTCCCGTCGGCAGCATGGTCGGCAAGGCCGTCGCCGAGGATGGGGAAGAGCAGGAGGAAGTGACCTACAGCATCTGCAACTTCTGCTCGTCGCTGTGCAACCTCAAGGTCACCACCCGCACCAAGGGTGATGAAAAACGCATCGTCAAGGTCGACGGCAACCCCAACTCCACGCTCAACCGCGGCAAGATTTGTGCCCGTGGTCAGGCGGGGTTGCAGCAGACCTATGATACGGACCGCCTCAAGACGCCCATGATTCGCGTCGAGGGAACCAAGCGCGGGGAGTACAAGTTCCGCCCGGCGACCTGGGAGGAGGCCTGGAAGTATATCGAGGACAAGCAGAAGTCCGCCAAGATTCAACCCTGGGAATGGACCATGGTGGGTGGCTGGACCTCCTGCATCTTCTATATGAACTGGGCGGTGCCCTTCGCGGTGGCCAACCAGGTGCCCAATATCGTCGCCTCGCCTATGCAGCACTGCGTGACCACCGGACACCTGGGCACGGACATGGTCACGGGCAACTTCAACATCCACGACGAGATCCTGCCGGACTTCGATAACGCCAAGTACATCCTGTTCGTGGCCAATAACGCCTCCATCGGAGCGGTCTCCACCTGCCGCATGGTGCGCTTCGCCCAGGGGCGCAAGAACGGCGCCAAGGTGGTGGCACTCGACCCGCGTCGCTCCGAGACCGCGGCCAAGGCGGACGAGTGGATCCGCATCCGTCCGGGGACCGATCTGGCCTTCATGCTGGCCCTGATGAAGATCATGATGGAGGAGAAGCTTTACGACGCCGACTTCCTCATGCGTTACACCAATATGCCGTTCCTGGTCTACGCCGACGACCAAGGCGAGCTGCGGATGATTTCGGACGCGGAAGGCCGTCCCATGGTGGTGGAAGAGAACTCCGCCAATGTCCACGTGTTGAAGAAGTTCAGCAATAACAATTTCACGGACATCGAGGGGAACGTCTTCTTCCCTGCCCTCAGGCTATCAGAGCCCGTCACGGTCGACGGCAAGCAGGTCAAGACGGTGTTCGAGGCCCAGCTCGAAGCGCTTGCCGAGTACACCCCCGAGTGGGCGGCGGAGATCACCGGCGTGCCGAAAGAGGACATCGTCCGCATCTCCCGTGAGTTCGGCACCACCCGGCCAGCCATCGTGGACCCGGGCTGGCACGGCGCCCGCTTCGGCAACGTGCTGATGCTGCGCCGGGTGCAGGCCATGGTCCAGGCGCTTACCAGCGGGATCGACAGCGTGGGCGGTTGGGTGAACTCCGGTGAGGTGCATCACAAGGCGGCCCATATGTACGAGGATATGGAGGAAAAGGGGGTATCCATAGAAGAGTTGGTAGGCAAAATGCACGAGCCTTTGGCGAACCTGGCCGGCTTGGCTTTTGCCAAGCTGGTCATTGGGGCCGTCTCCAACCAGGGTGGATTCTTCAAGCATGGTCGACCCGGCTGGTCCTGGGCCTTCAGCCAGCAGGAAAAGGAGGCTGGCCGTTCCAGCGTCGCCCTGCCGGTGATGACCGACACCGGACTGCAGGAGTCGGTGGAGGGCAAGCTCCGATTCAACGGTGAGCCCTATCGGACCCGCGCCTTTCTGGTCAACGCGGCCAATCCGGTCCGTCACTATTATCCCGACACCTATTGGCGCGAGGCCCTGAGTCACGAGAACGTGGATCTGGTCATCGCCGTGGACGTGTTGCCTTCGGACACGGTCCCCTATGCGGATGTGATTCTGCCCAACAGCACCTACCTGGAGCGTGACGAGCCTACCCTCTACGGCAACGGCACCAACCAGGACCTGGCCCTGACCACCCGTTACAAGGCCATCGACCCCCTGTACGACACCGAGGAGATGGCGGACATTCTGTTCAAAATGACGGACATCATCAGCGGTAACACGGAAGGTTTCATCGGGATGATCGAGTACCTCACGGGGATGAAGGCCAAGGACATCATGCAGGCCTACGCCGAGACCCGGAAAACCCATAAGGACAGGCAAGGGAGGGGAGCCTTTGCCGCCGCTTGCCGGAAGGCGTCCTTCGCCCTCTACGCCGAGCGCGGAAAGACCACCCCGGAGCACATCGACCACGTGCTGCGCGAGAAGGGAGTTTATCACGAGGAGGATATGCATCATATTCTCGCCCATCAGGCCATGCCGCGTAAGATGCCGGTCCCTACCGACAGCGGTCGGGTGGAGTTCTACAGCGGTCTGATGCGCAACTTGCGCGACGGCGGTCACACGCAGGACAACTTCAATGTGTTGGCCGGCTGGATTGCTCCCGAGATACCGGACGGTAAGTCGTTGGCAAAAGATGAGTTCTATTTCATCTACGGCAAATCGCCCACTGTCTCCCACGCCTCCACCAACAGCAATAACCCGGTGCTGTCCGGCATCAACAAGGTCAAGGACGATATCTACAAGGGGGTCTGGATGCATCCGGAGCGGGCCGAGAAGCTGGGCATCGGCACCGGAGACCCGATTCGGCTCACCAACACCAAGTCCGGTCAGGAGGCCACGGGCCGCGCCTATGTCACCCGCCTGGTGCAAGAGGACACCTTGTTTATCCACTCATCCTTCGGCGTGGAGAATAAGGCCCTGACCAGGACCTCCGGGGACGGTACCGCTACCAGCACCATCATCCCCCATCAGGTGGAGCCCGTAGTGGCCGGCTTCAGGTCCCAGGAATTCACCCTCAAAGTGGCTCCCGCCTGAGGCTTAAGGAGAATTAAGACATGGCTAAATACGCGATGGTCATCGACCTCAATACCTGTGTGGGCTGCAACGCCTGTATGGCCGCTTGTGCCATGGAGAATCAGACGCCTGTATGGGATACCAAAAAGTGGCGTACCTATGTCCACGACGAAGAGACCGGTGTGGGCAACGACATAAACCGTCGCTTCTTCCCGCGCCTGTGCAACCACTGCGACAACCCGCCCTGCATGAGCGTCTGTCCCACCGGGGCGACCTATAAAACGGACGATGGCTTCGTGCTGGTGGACGAGGACCGCTGTATGGGCTGTCAGGCCTGCGCCATGGCCTGTCCCTATAAGGCCCGGGTGGACATCACCTATTCGGACGTCCGGCAGGGCAAGGAGTTTTACGGCTCGGACTACCGGCGCACCAGTCCCAGCGTGGACAAGTGCTCCTTCTGCGACCACCGGGTCAAACAGGGGTTAAAACCCGCCTGCGTGGAGACCTGTGTCGGCGAGTCGCGCATGTTCGGCGACCTGGACGACCCGAACGATCCGGTCACCCAAATGGTCGCGAGCGGGGAGGCCCGGCCGCTGATGCCTCACATCGGCACCCGACCCAATGTCTACTACATCGACGATATGAAGCGGAGGGGCTGAGATGGAAGTCAACATCACCTACGAGACCCAGCAGATCTGGACCTGGTGGTTCGCCGTCTACCTGTACACCGGCGGGCTGGGCGCGGCGCTCGTGGCGGTGACCTTCTTCACCGACATGTATATCAAGGCCCATCGTAACCTGGTGCTGTGGGGAGCGGTTACAGGGTTCGTGTTGTTGTCCCTGGGTTCTGCTATGCTGTTCGTGCACCTGCTCGACCATCTGGCGGTAATCCATGTGTTCAACCCGCTGGCCATGTTCAACCAGCCGATGGCCTGGATCGCCTGGGGCACCCAATTCATCCTCTGGATGATGATTCTGGCCCTGCTCTACGCGATTCCCTATGCTCGGGCGACGCCCCTGCTCCAAAGCACACCGCTGCTCGGCAAGGTCCTGGAGTGGGGCTTCGTGGTCAAGCTGAGCGACTTCGCGGAGAAGCATCGCAAGGTCTTCGGTTGGCTTGCAATCGCCACTGGGATAGGTGTCGCCGTCTATACGGGCCTGTTGCTCCAGTCCTTCCCCGCCGTGGCCTTGTGGGCGAATCCGGGGGTGGTGGTGCTCTTCACCGTATCCGCCTTCTCCACCGCCATGGCCTTCCTACTGCTGATCATGTACACCGTCATCAAGGACGACGCGGACGAGTCCCTCCGGGAGTTCTATGAGCGCAGTGATCTGGGGCTGATCGGAGCCGAGCTGCTGATCATCCTCTCCTTCTTCTTCTACCTGCAACGGGGGCCCGAATCGGCGCTGCGGTCGTGGGAGATTTTGTTCACCGATATGGGCTGGTTGATCGGCTTCATCGGGTTCGGTCTCATCGTCCCCTTCTTCCTTGAGCTCAAGGGGGTCATCAAGGGCTGGACCAGCCATGCGCCCATCATTGCCGCGTCCGTTTTCGTGCTCGTCGGCGGCTATCTGCTGCGGCACTACTTCATGTATGCGGGGGTCTACGCCTATCCCTGGTAGGCTGAACGCCGGACCCGTAAATTCGGCGGAGTGGACGAAGAGGTGCGCAAGCACCTCTTCGCATAATCGGGGATGCCTTTTTCGGTAGTAGATAAATTGGTGGTGGTTAAGGTTTAAATGGAAACATCGCCTCTCTCAATGGGTTTGGCGCACCACAACTCCCTCTCCCGCCGGGGGAGGTGCGGGGGGAGGGGATCAAATGAAGCAATCGGGCGTGTACCGATAAATTTCAAGTGGTGAAACCTGCCGATCCACTGCGTGCGTCATTCCGGCAAGGGGGGAAAAGGGGCGTGGAGCCAGGGGGGGTGTAAAACAATCGTCTTCGGAATCCTGGAACGGCAGGGAGAATCCGCTACAGGCCGCGATTCGGGGCCAGGTAGCCCTCCTCCTCGATAGCATCATCCACTCGGATGGGGCTGGAAGGGGGCTACAATAGCATCTCTGCGTCCATCAGTAACGAATTTGCGCGAGGCAATTGCCATATCAACGGCATTGAGTCATTCCGGTTTATTCGTGGTCCTATTCGCGGGTCTGCTGCCCATGGGGATCACCGCCGTGAGCAGGCATATCAGGGCACAAAGCAGGGGCCACTGGAAGATGTCGTTGCGTACCTGGTAACCATCCCCGGCGAGGCGACCGCGGCGGGTCAGGCCCGCAATATGGTGCTCGTAGATGGATTCCAGGTCCACCGCTCCGGTGCCGGCCGGGACATAGGCACCCCTAGTGACCAGGGCCATCTCGCGCAGCAGGTCGCCATCCAGGCGCGAGCGCACCGGGTTGCCGTCGGCGTCCCGTACCAGGGTACGTACTCCGGTCCGGGGATCGGTGACCTCAAGCTCGCTTCCGGCCTCGTCGCCGAAGCCGATGGCGAGGATGCGCACGCCCCGCTCGGCGGCCGTCTTGGCCGCCTCCAGGGGAAAGGAGTCGTGGTCCTCGCCGTCGGTAATCAGGAGGATCGAGCGGGATACCTCCCCTGCCCCACCTAGATCTCGGAATCCCGCCAGGGCCTTGCGGATGGGCTCTTCGAGCCGAGTGCCCCCGCGGGCGACGCTGTGGGGACCGGCCGCGTCGAGCACCAGACGCAGGAAGCTGAAATCTGGGGTCAGGGGCGACAGCACGGCGGCACGACCGGCAAAGGCGATGAGCCCCACCTGATCCCCATCGAGATAGCTCAACAGGTCGCGGAGCTCGGCCTTGGCCCGTTCGAGCCGATTGGGGACCACGTCCTCGGCCAGCATGGAGCGCGAGACGTCCAGGCAGACCATGATCCGGGCCCCGACTTGGGGCGTGGAGACGAACCGGCCTCCCCACTGGGGACGCATCAGGGCTAGGGTGATAAAAAACCCGCACAGCCCGAGCAAGACCAGGCGCAAGGCGCGACGCAGGGAGGGAGTGCGCAATACCAGCCGTGATTGCAGTGGGACGGTGACAAAGCGGTCCAGATCGTCCCCCCGGCCGCGGTGTTCGAGCCAGGCCAGCAGAGCGATGAAGGCCAGTACCGCCCACAGCAGGTGGACCCAGTGGGTTGCGGCGAAATGGAGTCCGGTCACGGCAACCTCCGCAGCAGAGTCCCCGACGCCAGACCCGCCAGGGCGATCAGCACCAGGGCGGCGAGCGCAAACCCGACGTAATGCTCGCGATAACGCAGGTAGCGGACCTCGGTGATCTTGGTGCGTTCCAGGCGGTCGATCGCCCGGTAGGTGGCGGCCAGACCCTCGGCGTCGCGGGCATGGAAATAGGCCCCCCCGGTGCGTTGGGCGATCTCCCGCAGGGTTTTCTCGTCCATCTCGACCAGGGCGCGCCGCAGGTACCGGCGGCCGTCCGGTCCGGTGACTGGTACCGGGGCGTAACCGTTGCCGCCGGCGCCGATGGTGTAGACCTTGATGCCGTTCTCGGCGGCCAGCTCCGCGGCTCGCAGGGGACCAATCTCACCGGCGTTGTTGACCCCGTCGGTGAGCAGGATGACGACCTTTGATTGGGCCTCGGCGTCGAGCAGGCGTTCCACGGCCAGCCCCAGACCCTCGCCGATGGCCGTCGCCGATTCTGAGCGCTCCTGCGCCACCTCGATCTGATCCAGGATGTTGAGCAGGTTGCCGTGATCCAGGGTGAGTGGACAGGCGCCATCGGCATAGGTCCCGAATACCACCAGAGCGATCAGATCGTCCGGTCGACCCTTGCCCGCCTCGCCGCCGAGCACGAACTCCCGAAAAACCCCCTTGAGGGCCTGCAACCGGCTAACGCTGTAGTCCTCGGCTACAAAGTCGCGCGCATCCATCGAGCCCGAGCGGTCCAGGGCCATAACGATGGCGATGCCTTCCTGCTCGACCTCGGTAGTCGCGTCGCCGGTGCGCGGTCCGGCCAGGGCGACGGCCAGGACCAGGGTCGCCAGGGCCAGCAGCCCGGCCGGCAGCGGCGCCAGGCGCACGCGCAGGGTCGTCGGGGCGCGGTCCGGCAACGCCAGGCTGGCATAAATGATCCGCGAAGGGATGCGGCTGGCCAACAGGTAGACCAGCGGCGCCGACAGCCCGGTGAGCAGGAACAGAGGATCGCGGAATTCCCAGGCAGAGAGGCTAACGCTCATTGTGCCCGCACCATGCTTAGGTAGTGTTGATATTCATAACCAACGGATTGAATCACTCTCTCCCCAACCCCTCTCCCTCCAGCAGGGAGTCGCAAAAGGCACCGATTTTCGCCTTTTAACCCACTCTCCCCAAGCTCCCTGGGAGCGCCGGCATCTTGCTGGCGCAGGTACCGGCCGGCGGGAGGCAAGGCGATATCCCCGGATCAGCGCCTCAGCGACACCTGCCATCTGGAAGGCGGTGCTCCCGGACACGGGCTTTTGCGACACCCTCCTTCCCGGAGCATCGCCACTTTTCGCGCAACCCGAAATGGGGTCCGTCCGATTTCGGGTGCAAACAATGGGGCGACGGCCATTGCCTTCGGCGGCCCACGTTCGTCCCGGCGCGCACTCCGCGCGGCACCCGGACTCCCGCAATGACTTGACGCCGTGTCGCATGGCCTGGCATTTCGTCTCCGACGGTGCTCACGCGCCGCACTCCGACCAAACGCTCGGCCCTACCCCTACGCCGGGGCGGCGCACTCCGCTCGGCGCTTACCCTCACTCGCTTCCCTGTGCTCCTCCAGGGAGAGGGACTTTTGGGGAATCGGTTCTCACCGTGGGTCTATGGCATGTTGTGGGCATTTAAACACGTGAAAACAATCGGTTGGTATTAAGCACCGGAATTTTAGGCATTGACATGATTTCTGATACGACCCTGGTGGAATTCTTCAATCGTCTTTGCGACATCATCGAGCAGACGTTGACGCGCCTGCCGACTGGCCCAGGCGATATGGGGGGTGACAATCAGATTGGGAATACCCGGATCGAGGAGGGGGTTAGCTCGTATCGGAGGTTCGGTCGTCAGTACATCGACACCGGCGCCACCGATAACGCCTTTTTTTAACGCATGTGCCAGAGCGGCTTCATCGACGACGCCACCGCGAGCACAATTGATCAGCAGCGAATCCGGTTTCATCAGTGCCAGCTCATCCTTTCCGATCAGGTTTCCGGTGTTTTCAGCAAGGGGTACATGCAGGCTCAATACATCAATTCGAGGTAGGAGCTCATCCAATGGGAGTCTGTCTGTGTCTTCGTTATTACCTGCACCTTGCGCGATGAGGACCTTCATGCCGAACGCCTCAGCGGTAGACGCAACGCCTTTGCCAAGCTCACCATAACCGACAATACCCATGGTTTTTCCGGTGAGCTCCGTAATCGGAAAATCGAGCAGGCAGAATGAAGTCGCCCGTTGCCAGGCACCGGCACGGACTAACCGGTCGTAGCTCAGTAGGTTCGTTTTCAGGGCAAACAGCAGAGCAAATACATGCTGCACGACGGATGCCGTGCAGTAGCCGATAACATTGGTTACCGCAATGCCGAAATTCCTGGCGGCGACCAGATCGACGTTGTTAGTACCCGTTGCGATTATACAGATAAGCCTGAGTGATTTCGCATGCCGCATCGTTTCACTCGAAATGACGACTTTGTTGCAGACAACGACAGCTGCATCCGCAATGCGCTCCGATACCTGGTCTGCTCCTGTCCGGAGATGAAAATCCCAGTCAGCATGCGCCTGCCGCAGGCTGGATGTAGAGTCGTCTTCACCCAGGGTTGCCAGATCGAGAAAGACGGCTTTCATTTTTATCCACTACCGGCCCGTTAAATTAAGGTCCCCAAGCCACTTCTACTCTGATGATTGTTATGGAATAACGAGTGATTTTATCCTTCTACCTGCTTCCAACCTTGCAATCACAGGTGTTTGTATGCCCATACGCTCTGCCACTTCCGCTTGAGTAAGCCCGACATTCATTCTTGCATTTAATAATTTGTCAAATAAATCAAACCCTTCTTTTCAATGAATCATATTCAGCCTGAACCTCTGAGTTACTCAACATTTTCTCTTTGATCTCTTTGTGTGTCAGCATTAGCTTTCACTTTTTCATGCGAGAGATGGAGGATTCAACTCGTTAAAAGGTGTTTTTTGAGTTTTCTTGATAAATAAGTGAATGGAGCATAACGATACGTTTATGCGCCAAAGCACAATAGAAAGCTCTGCCTATACCCTCTATTGATTTTATTCGAAGTTCAAATCAATCACCTTTCATTGCTCTTGTGTGAGGCATTCCAAGATTGGCACCATGAATAAGCATTCGTTCCGTGAGATGAATATACCTGGCCTGAATTCCTGCAGGCATATTCAGTATTTCCTCTTGAAGTATACTGCTCTTATATCATTTTTTCATTGAAGAGTTATGCATAACTAGTTGAAAAATCAGCATGATAGTCGGTATGCTCGACTACACCCTGTCACCTGACCAGCTCGCCGACCTGCGTCAGGCACACCGCCGCACCCGAGACAAACGCGAGGCCGATCGCATCAAGGCTGTGGTGTTGCTGGCGACTGGCTGGACGGCCGAGGCGGTGGCGGAAGTTTTGCTGGTCGATCCCAACACGGTGCGCGCGCACTTCAAGCGTTATAGTAAAAGTGGTCTTGAGTACTTGAGGCGTGTTGGCGACGGTGGCGGTGGCAGCGTTGGCTCGCTCAAGGCCAAGCACCTGGTGGAATTGGACGCCCATCTTCAAGCGAACCTGTACCTCTTGGCCAAAGTGGTCACCTACTGGGTGAAGGAAACCTTTGGGGTGTCTTACGCGCAGAGTGGCATGACTGCAGTGCTGCGTTGGGTTATGTGTACAAGAAACCCCGGCTGGTGCCTGGTAAGGCCGACCGGGAAGCGCAAACGCAATTCCTCAAAACGTACGACTATATCCGCAATCTCCAGGGTCAGGATGATCCCATCTATTTGGATGCGACTCATCCGCAACACCATCCGGTGCTTGCCGGCGGTTGGATCAAGCGCGGCGAGGAACAGGGAATCCCCACCAACACCGGGCGACGGCGCGTCAATATCAATGGGGCCATTGATCTGGAACGGTTGGGCCCCATGGTTCGCTGCGACGACACCATCAACGCTGACTCGAGCATCGCGTTGTTTGAGCAACTCGTAGCGTTCCACCCCATGGCCGTGTGCATTTATGTCATTTGTGACAACGTACCTTACTACCGTTCCAAAGCAGTTCAAGACTACCTGAAAGCCTCACGCATTCAGCTCGTTTTCCTCCCGCCGTATGCGCTGAATCTGAATTTGATCGAGCGATTATGGAGATTTTTTAAGAAGAGGGCCCTCTACAATCGCTATTATGAAACGTTTGTCGAACTTCGAACAGCGCGTGAAACATTTTTCAAGAACCCGCGCAAATACCAACCGGAGTTGCGTTCATTGCTGACCGCAAATTTTGAAATCATCGGTGAATGAAAAGC
>Ga0209781_1000125_pt1 | contig 18091 bp, 14 predicted proteins | sample WorMetHERISLAND1_3_FD_187386 | JGI IMG/M metagenome (GOLD analysis project Ga0209781, IMG submission 187386) | Marine gutless worms symbiont microbial communities from Max Planck institute for Marine Microbiology, Germany - Olavius albidus HERON... | ecosystem: Host-associated > Annelida >...
TCTAAGGGGGCTACCCTATTTGCTTCTTCAGACAGCTTTTAGCTAGGATGTGCCGTTTCGCCACAATACAAAACGTCACAGACAGACAGACAGACAGACGACATTGGATACCAAAGGCGCCCTAACGGTCGGCCAAAAACAGTTTACAAGTACAGAGGTGTGCCTGCACCATATTTTGAAAACGCACTGGCTACCGTACCGTCAAGACGATACCGTATCCTCCCGGCTACGGTACCGTCAAGAGTTGACGGTACCGTAGCTGGCGAGGCTACGGTGCCATCAACACAATCTCGTTCTCGCTATCGGTAACTAGACTGGTTTTAACCCCAACTCCTAACCCTAAACGACCCACTAAGTCAAAATTTCACCACGAAATGGCGCTGACATTTCAAAACAACCGAGAGCGGAAACGAAATGTATATGCAAATTACCATAGATAAGTACATTAAGTCTTGACGGTACTCGTAAGCTCGTCATCTACGGTACCGTCTTGACGGTACGGTAGCCAGTGTGTTTTGAAAATGTGCATGTAATTCATCAATCTGTCGTGCACAGTGACTGTTGGGTAGCCTAAGGCCGTATTCGATTATGCGAATCTGAAACCGGTTTCGGTTTTAGGTTTCAATGTGCAAATCGAATGCACAAAACCGCTAACCAACCGTTACTAAGGCGACAAGATACACCGAACTTGAGTATAAAGTAATGCAACGATGTAGCCAGATTTAAAAATGTTCCTCACTCATAGTTTCCTATATATCTATCAAAGTACTTTAATATACTTCACGTAGAATATGTGTATGTTACTTTTAGTCGCAATTTCAGCGACGATGACAACAGAATAATTCAACGTTAGCACGTGCACAATTGCCGGTTTCGTTAGCGAAACCATCTCCCGACCAGGTTTTGATGGTGTCCCGAAACCGGTTTCAGTTTCGCTAATCAAATGCAGAAAACCGCTGAATCTGAAACCGGTTTCGGATATATCTGAGACCGGTTTCGCATAATCGAATGCACTCTAAGTGTTATTGTCATTGTGGATCCACACACACTGACATATGGGACACTTTGAAGCTGTTGTCAGTTTGGGCCCTAACCCTAAACCTAATGCTAATACTAGCCAAAACTTGCGCATTTATACTAACCGGCAACATTACACATCATCATTGGCCATCGATAACTTTTCAGCTGCACAGAAATCTAAAACAAGCTTTTCTGCTTCTCCAAACATTAATTCGACCGCTGTGGCTTCGTTTGGTGTAAGTCTGTTTACATCTTATGTTGTTTGATGCATTTGTAGGTCGCATCCATTCTGCTGTAATCAGTGGAGTAAACTTGGAGGCAGGCAGTGTAACTGTTGAATGGTTCGAAAAAAATGAAATCAAGGGCAAAGAGGCATGCATCAGCTTTACTGCACATTTTAACAACATCTGTGTATGATTGTATATGATGCTAAATAAACCTGGGATCAGTAACCTGTGTGTGTAAAATGGTAAAATGATATAATCATTGATTGATTGATTGATTGATTGACAACAAGGCTTTCACTCTTGATTGCAGATTGAATTGGAAGCCATTTATCAGTTGAACCCGGATACGATGCCATCGTCTGCCGTACCACAGGTATTTATATTCAGTTTCAGTTCTGCGTAATGTTATTTACCGTGCGATGCTATGCAGAGCGCAGTGTTGCCATGGCAAATTGTCTGTCAATCTGTCTGTCTGTCTGTCTGTGATGTTGAGGTATTGTGATCACATAGGTTGGAATACTTTGGAACTAATTTCTCCTCTGATTAGCCTGGGCCTGGGTGTCCACTCTGCATCACGGATCTATTCCAAAGGGAACACCCCTGAATTTCAGCCAGAACAATACTGGGGTATAGAAATATTGCCTCTTTCTTGGCGACAATTAAATGTGTTATTTATTTACCGTTTTCAGTTGGTAAGGGGCGTGGCACTTCCAGTACGAAAATGTCATTGCTTTCGACAGTAACGCAATTTGTGGCCGCATCGCACGGTTTGCACTGCATATGCATGCGACTTATTTTATGTTACAGTTATGGGAAATGCCAGCATACATGTTGCAAACAGCAGAAGTAAGAAGTGTGCTAGTAGAAAAAGAAGTAGAAATGTTTAAGCTGGCATCTGAAATATCCCAGTACCCAATACCAATACGGGTGCATGATGAACACTGAATTGAATGCAAGTCAAAAACTGTATATGTCAACATACGATATGTGCTAGTCATGTGCTGTCATGCATTCAACTTATAAAAGCTAATATCACTGTTCTATTTCGAGTTCCTTCATTTGCCAGGACACTAGCTTTACTTTACCTCCTCCCCAATTTCCCTGCTGTCATCTGCTGGCAACTGGTATCAAGATGTCCAAGCAGTATCGGTGTTGGGTATGACAGCCAATAAAAGTATTGCCCAGTACCCAATACTACCCAATACTGGAAATATTGGGCAATACCCAATACTCCAATACCAGTATTGTTCTAACCCTAATCTGAAAGTAGACAGAGACAGTGTGTTAACCTCCATCTCATTAGATTACAGTAAGTTTTACTGTAAATATCATAATGTTTGGTACGTTTATGTGTTATTATGAATATTGTAGTACAAAACAGATTTGCTTACTTTGTAGCCGGATGCTGTGAATGACCAGCCACGGTTGGTGCCAAAGGAGACTCCAAGAAACCCCATCAGCAAAGGTTAGTCTTGTTTAATTAAATTTTGTTTAATTTCAAGTATTCGAAGATTGCGTAATTAAGCCACTACACTGTTAAGTCTTATCAGTGTAGTGTTAAAGCTGAAACACTGTTAATGTTATTCAGCATAGAGCATAAGTGACCACAAAATGGTAGTAAGTAAGTAAGTAAGAATATTTCTCAAGTGCCTATATATAAATGTCACAAGGCGCCGTGATCTAGTCAAACATATATGTTTTCAGTAGCATTTTAAACTGTTTGTAACTGATGTCAAGTGTTCGCAGGCTGTGTGGCAGACTGTTCCAAATTCGCGGACCGGCATCTCCAAAGCTTCTGTCTCCGAAGCTGTTGTACGTACGTGGCACTGCACACATGTTGTCAAAGGAAGACCGGAGGGACCGTCGGTTGCCTTCAGAGACGAGACGGATATCATCAGCCAAGTAGGTAAGCATTTGACCACACAATGCCTGGCGCACCAAACAGGCAAGTTGGAACTCCACTCGGCACCGAACTGGAAGCCAGTGCAGCTGACGTAGCACCGGCGTAATGTGGTCACGACGTCTGGCTCCGGTGATGAGGCATGCTTCGGCATTCTGCAGTGGAACGTAAAGGCTTAAGTTATAGAAACCTTGTTGTGAATACAATGCCAAGTTGCAATCATTCTGAGAATGTGGTGAATAACAGAATTTCTATCGTGTGTGCAGCAGATCCAATTGCAAAGCAGAGCTACAGTCGCATCACTGATGAGCAGGCCAATCGAGCTTCACTTGTTGTTCAGCAAGTCAGCGATGGATCGCCAATGAGAAATGGTGATGGTGAAGCAGGTGACGATTCTCGTCGAGGCAGTGTGTGTAAGTCGAACACACTTCGTAGCATTTGTCAAATTGCACAGCATAGTTCAAGAAAACGTGTGAAGCAAAGCAAAAAAAACGTAAAAAGTCACTTTTTTTATTAAAAAAACGTAACAGTAATAACATGTATTGTAGGCCTATATAGGCCTAGACTTTTAGGCCAAAACCACCCTCAATTACATTTGTCGGCATTTACGGAACTTTATGCAACTACATACATACATTATATACAAGAATCGACAATTTTTATATAATGTTGTATGTATTCTGAAACTTGGAAATTTTTGGATTACGTTTTTTACGTTTTTTTTGAAATGCCATTTCAAAAAACGTAAAGTCGCATTTTTTGGATTATCAAAAAAACGTAAAAAAGTAGTCTCAAACTATGTTGCACAGTATTTGACATCTGCAGATAAATTAAAGTTGCAGTTTTATCTTTACACAGCATTTCTTATATGTATCTACAAGTGCAGTTGGTCTGATGTTTCTTCATTCAGTCAACATTACTACTCGTATGCGTTCATAGACAGAATCTGAGAGTTGGTAGAAGTTTGACTTTCTCTCTGTTGATGTTGCTTCTTGTTTTTTTTCAACTTCCACTAATGCTGGTGGTGAAGTGTTGACTGTTTGAACTGTGGTCTATGTGTGCTTTGCTTGTTTGCTTTATTTTACTGCATCTTGTCAGTTCAGAAACCAAATTCCAGTCTTGCACTCATAATTAATAATAATTGCACAGACAATTTCTAACGCACTGTAACACGAGAAAGTCATTACTGTGTGTTGACTTCTTGTCATGGAGAACACTAAAAAAACTTAATGTAGCGTTATGTTTATCACATGTTCCTTACTTGAATTGACACCACAACTATTTTGTATTTGTACTGTAAGTCAGATAACTGTTCAGGCTGTGATCTCAGTACAAGATTGGCATAAACACAGCATGTGTCTGTTTACGTTAGCGTCGAGTCGTGTACGCAAGTCAAACTGCGTCAAGGAGGTGGAAAAGATTCAGCAGCGGAGAATTGAGCGTCGAGCGGCCCAGCAGGTGAGACGTGAACAGCAGGAGCAGGAGTGTGACATGAGCGTTCCGACGTGGGAGTTCGCGGCAATGATACGGTACAGACTTCATGACAGTTCTGCCAGTGCATTAGTAGTAACGTGCACTTTCTGTTTACATTTTTACAGTATATAATATGTTGTAGTTGTTTCAGGAAGTATGTTGACTATGTTCACTATGAATTTTGTTTCAGAGACTATCGCAGAAAGTTGGATTTTCGGCCACTGTCTGCGTCCGATCCAATAGAGAATCACCAGATATGTGTCTGTTTGCGGAAGAGACCAATGAATAAGAAAGGTAGCAAGTCTGCATCCTGCTGTATTTGATGCCGTACTGTTTAGTAATGTGTAACGCATTAAGGAATTCATCGTGAGTAAAAACTTGACATTGTAAAAAATTTTAATGCAATGACCATAAATTAATGTAACAGCTTCTGTTCTTCTTAAGTTTTATGACTATCTTAATAATCTCGGTGTTCCTATTGCCAGAAGTATCAAGATATGGCACTGAAAACTAGCAATAGACCAGCATTACCCATCAACAAAAAAACTGCCAAATGGCAAAATCGAAGTTCAGTTGCTTCACCTGTGCTGCTGTATATGCTCTGAATATTGGATCTGCATTATTGTATTTTCCAACTTTTAGTTACTAATAAATTAAACTTCTAGGCCAGTCTTCAGAAGTTAAAGGGCTTTCTGTTTTTGATGATGCAACACAACAAGATATGTGTTAAAACTGTTATTAACGCACAATTAAAATAATTAATTGCATGATTAACTCAATCAGTCCTGCTAATAACATGACAAGATATCGTGATAAGTTGTAGTGGATTGCTGTAAATTGTAAACTATGAATAATGTTATGCAGTAACATACCATTTATAACACATCAATACTTTGATGCTGCTGGTTTGCCTTCAGAAAGGGCACCTGCTTACTCCAACCATGCCCAATAGTTATTTTAGGGACTTGGCCTAACTGGGAATAAATCTGAAAATTTGGTCAGTTAAAGAACAAGAAAGCCCAGCTCACGCAAGGGATAAGAAAATATAATGTTTCTGTCTGCAATATTACAGAAGTTACAGTCATCAATATTGTTTGGTTTTGACTTTTTTGATAGCGCCATCATTCCAAGATGGCCGTCAGCCGCCATCTTGGATTTTGTGGAACCAGTAATTCGATCCGCAGACCCCAAAAACCCTTGCCTAGAACCAAACATGGAGTAGATCGGATGCACCGTTTGCGAGATATTTGCCTTTAAACTATACTGTGACCTTGAAACTGGTGTTCGGGGTCACTCAAGGTCATCGAAAGCGGCACTATTTGATAGAGCACATGCGACTTTATATTCGTCTTCCATAGTAACTATACCTCTATCTATTACCGTTTCTGAGATATAGTCGCATTAGTCGTGTATTTGTCAAAAATTCCTACCCCATTGTATTTGGCGCCCCTGTTGGGGGTGAAGCCGTCAGATTTGAGCAACAACCTTTTGTGATGAAAAACTAGAATGATGGGCCTATCAGATGGTGAAAGAATTTCGATGATACGTTCAGCCGTTTTGGTACAATACACGCGTGTGACAGACAGACGGACGGACGGATGGAATTGGCGTGGCATATACGCGCTATAGCATAGATGCTGTCGCGTGTAAAAATTGGAAGTACTGGTAGTGGTAATGGCAGCGTTGGCGACACCAGCAACAATATCATGTTTTGTTTTGATGCAGAAAATGACAAGAAGGAAGTGGATGTGGTTACGGTGCCACACAAAGACGTTGTTATTGTGCACGAGCCAAAGCAGAAGGTTGACCTCACAAAGTACCTGGAAAATCAGACGTTTCGCTTCGATTACTCGTTTGACGAGAATAGCACAAACGATATGGTTTATCGGTTAGTTTTACTTAGTTACTTTTCATTTTCAGATTCCGGCTGAAATTGTTACATAAAACATTTTCTGTTCTGCCAGTGTATAGTGGTGATTGTTTTTCTTTGTCGTATTTATGCAGCTGTAACGTAGTTGTTAAGGTAATACATGTAGATTACACCTTAGTGATTTGGTGCTGTCTGCTATGATCATTTTTAGAATTAATCAAATTAAATTCATAACATTAGTTATCAGTTGTGTGACAAAGGTCATGCAGCAAAAACTGCACCAGTCCAGCAGTAGAAGTCCAACTTCACATATACCAGACTCCAAATGGGGTTTACCCAGCCAACGAGTTGTTTGTTATGTATTTGTGCATAACGTTAAAATAATGTGCATAACATGAGCATTGTGCTGTTTTCTTACCACTATTCATTGTGGATAGGGCTTTATTTGTAGACTGTCACATTTAAATAACAGTTGCACCATGACTGTTAAGTGTGTACTGTTAAAGCATTCTGTAGTTTTGGCCTGCACATCCATATCAACTCCCAGTTGGCAAAATATACTTGTGAATAAGATTTTTTTTACCATACTGCAATAATTTATGAACTTTGAAAGTTCTTAATGCATAATTTCCATATTTATGTTTATTTTTAAGTGAACTTGACTGTTATGGTGTTATACTTATTTGTTGCTTTTTGTGGCATTATGTTAATTATGTTATATAATTCCATTGAATCATTACAACCAGTGACAGTTGTATTTCAGTAAATATGAACTCTCACATTATAAAACTATACATTATGTCGGTATATTATCATGTGCTGGTGGTAGGTATACTGCTCAGCCACTTGTCGAGTGTACATTCAATGGTGGCATGTCAACTTGTTTTGCTTACGGTCAGACAGGAAGTGGCAAGACACATGTATGTAGCTCACTACTGTTTGACTGATCAACTTTGTCATCATGATTTCTCATCTGCATACATAATTTATGCTAATGTGCAAAACACAGTATCGTTGGAATTTCGTATATTTCATCTGCATATGGAAATAATATAAACATTTGAGCAGCACTGTGTCACATGTTATGCAAATTGGGTTTTCTTTATAAGCTATGATTTTCAGTTGTACTCAAGACTCTGGGACAGATTATTTTGTTGTGTAAAACTGCACTCAACCTTCGTTGTGATGAAAAAAATGGATGAATGTTGGCAATTTTTATAGAGGCAATTATACATTGCATACAGTTACACATTAATAATAGTAGCAGTAATACTGACCGTAAATAGTGACCATTAAACGAAGCCAACCGATATGGGCTGTGAGTGCCATCGTCTACATTCACCATTGTCATATTAATGATTGCCATAAGAATGATAACATTTCGACTAAAAGATCAAAGCTGCAAATACTTTAGTATGATATATGTATCAGTATTACACAAGGTGATGAGAATTATGTGCCTTTGCTGGTTTGATACTGCAGACAATGGGAGGTGACTTCTCTGGCAAAGGAAAGCAAGACTGCAGTAAAGGCATCTATGTCCTTGCAGGTCTGTCAGCATTGCTCTGCTTGAGTTATTTTCAGTAGTGCTCTAGTGAAATGATTACGATTAGATGAATATGTGTATTTAAGTCAAAAGAAAGGAAGTTAAATACAAAGCTCTGAGAGAATTAGTGGGATTGTATCAATCAGCTCGGTGATTAAGGATAGACTCCAGATTTAGAATGTCTTTCATGTTTCAGTAATGATTGTGAAATTATACAGGTTTTCTTACTTACTTTGATTCTGCAATGATGATATGTAAGTAACAAATACATTTGTAACTTGTGTAAAACAACTGATGCACTTTATCATTCATAAGTGAGGCCCGCCGAATGATGCATTGTGTGCAATGCGGCCATCATATCTGTCTGAGTTGAGACCCATGGAATAATGCATTGTAGATCAAAGATCTAAGCAGTGGACATCCGAGGTCAAGGGGAATATAAAATGGGATGTACAGGTTAGGATCAATTAGAGAAGTAAAATTAGTGTGTAAAGTGGCTGTAAAATTGGCGACTGGATGTGCATGTGTGCAGAAGAAACTGTGCATTTGGTTATATTTTGTCTTGTAAAGCCTGTTCTATGTATCTAGCTACCGATTTGTTCAATCTACTGAATTCTAAACAGAAGAAACCTGATCTTGTTGTTGGTGCAAGTTTCTTTGAGATTTATAGTGGCAAGGTCTGTCGGTTTTATTTTATTATTGTTTTATTTTATAATTATTTAATTCCAGTTAAATGTTCTTTATTTTCTGTGATTGTCATGTTCATCATTGGGTTTTGTTCAGCCAGCTTATTGCCTATGGTTATTAGTGGTTAGACTGCCTTCAATAAATCGGTGAATATTATGTCAGGTTCATCACATGTCTTGAAATCAAAACAAAAAGCACATTTAAAGCTATTACTTTAGGTAAATTATGTGCTCAGTCCGCGCATGATTTTGACAGAACATGAATCGATTTTTGAAAGGATTTGAAGTATCCGCATATCGAGTGTTCGCTTCTGTTTTTAGTGTGTGTATAACTGAGCTACTTCTCTGCAGTTACGCCTGGTTAGATGTGGGGTCCAAATGAGAAGCTTTGCGGTTTTTTTATAAGCCAGATGCCCCTCATGTTGCCTTCCCAACTCTGTCAACGAGCTGTAGAAATAAATATTTAATGTGTAAAGGGTTTGTGATCAGTAGATAGTTGTTTTTTTTGTAATCCGACGTTGCTGTTTGAAATAGGTAAATGACCCAGTTACTTGTTTTGCTAAGAATACAGGCTTACTATGTGCTGTCTAGATTTTGCGTGTATAAAATAACGTAAACTGTAACTGAAACATAACAAACAGCAACTGAAAAAATAACCGGAACTGAAACTAAAACTGAAGAATTAGAACTGAAATAGTGCCGTAACTGGCCATGTTGTGTGCATATAGGTATTTGACCTTCTGAATGGAAAACAGAAGCTGCGCGTGCTGGAGGATGGCAAGCAGCAGGTCCAGGTTGTCGGATTGAAAGAAGAAGTCATCACCAGCGTGGCTGATGTGATGCGACTCATTCAGCATGGAAATACCGTCCGAACTTCCGGAGTGACGTCGGCCAACAACCACTCGTCGCGTTCGCATGCTGTCTTTCAGATTATTCTTCGCAAGCAGTGAGTGACAGATACATTTATTGTTTAGTGCATATCAGCCATTTTTAGTATGTGCGGAAGATAAAATGTACTGGTGGATGTATGAGCTGTGAGTGAGTGGTAAATCACTGATCGTGTTTTGGCAATATCTAATCACTACTGCTACTGCTGATGTTTGTATTAACCAGCGGCATATGACATCCATGGCTGATCACCAGCATGTTTCCATAATGATGTCAGTGTCCCGGTTGTCTCTGTTGCCCTTTGCTCCCATCTTTGCTGTGCTGACCGCGATGACATGATTGTGCCACGTACTTGGACTGCACGTTATGGTCCTTGCAGTTTCTGGCCCAGATTTGGAACATGCAGCGTTTTGCTGCCATTTTACTTGCATCTCAAGACAAACATCAATCATGAACAGTTCAAATTGAACCTTAAGAAAGACTTGTACAGTTGTATGTCTATGCTAGCCTACTCATAGGAGGCACCTTTGAGAACTTTGTTTAAGTGGCAGTTCACAGATGCTAGATTTCATTGATTGATTGGTTCGCTCTCAATGAGTTTGAACTGGGACTTTTATTACAGACCAAATACCTTTCCTGTGTCCCTACCAATAATCCCAAAACACTGATCGGTGTCGTTGTTGCATAGCCGGCGGGGGCCGTAGTGTTGCTCCTCGGTGACCACGACTCGTCGCTCGCCTCCACAGGTTCGCCGGGGGGATTCCGTTATCCTTTCGGACCTGGTCGATCCATCTCTCTCGGGGTCGGCCGGGTGGCGTTTCCACTGGTTGTTGGGTGGTCGACCAAGAGACAGGTCGACGTGGCAGTGGAGGGCCTTGTGCGCCGGGACGTCTTGTTGTAGTCTCGCGACGTGACCGAAGACTGCGACTGATGGCTGTGTGTAATTTACTCAAACTGGCTGTGGTTTGTATTGTGCCCACTCTTCTTGATCAGTGGTATGTCCGTGAGTGTACTTGACCAGTTGCAAGCAGAATGATGCAGCAAGGTCTACTTGAAGACTTTTCCCATTTTTCTCTTTATTCATTGCATCTCTGCTAAGTGTGCTGTCTAGGAGGCTGTTTGCAATGGTTGTGAATATTTGCTAGATGGTTTGTGAACAGTGGTTGAAATAATAATAGTGTCTGGTTGGCAGGCACAACAAAAGGCTACACGGCAAGTTTTCACTGATTGATCTTGCGGGTAAGTTTCTGTGTTTTAAGTCAGTCCTGGTTGTTAGTAGAGTATCTTGTGTGCTATATGCTAAAACACACGAGGAAATGTTGATGAGCAGAAAACTTCCACATATGTTGAGATGTTTTATAATGTTGGCTCGTTATGTTACTCTGATCAGCTGAACACTTTTTTATTAGTTTCCGATTATATGACATTGGAATAGGGCCCATGACATTTTTAAAATCTATCCGCAAATTTGGGCATGTGTTGAAAAAGCTTCTGTGAAATGTTACTTTCCTCTATGAAATGTTATTTTCCTCTATCATTGGAGATGAAATGATAGCATTAATGGTTAGGCTTGGTGGTATGCAAGTTATTATTATTATTATGATTATTGAATTGTACACATAGCACAATGAAAAAAAGAAAAAAAATACTTGCAATCAAGAGGTCGTCTAGAGGTAGTGGTCTACCACTATTGTCAGGTAGTGACTTTGGGAAAGTCACATACTCACATATCTCTGTCACCAAGCAGTATAATTTGGTTCTGGCTAAAGGGCAGTGATGCTCTGTGACTGGGAAGGTAAAGGCAGGCCTGGCAGAAAGTAACGGTAGCCTACTGCTGGATTTATGACTGCATAGGTGCTGGGATCAGCGATAGCGCCCGTGCTTTTGTTGAGTACTGGAGTAACTGTTGTACAGGTAATGAACGCGGAGCTGACACATCTAGTTCTGATCGACTGACAAGGATGGAAGGTGCTGAAATCAACAAGAGTTTGCTGGCACTGAAGGTATCTCTAAGTAATTCAGTATTCCGTAACTGTATGGTGATCGGTCATGTTTTTATTATATCCTGGAATATCGAGTTTATGTTGACTGGTTGGACTTGGATGCTTTATGAACCATTTTTACTCACAGAAACTAACACATCGGGCTTGCACATAAATTACAGTATCACATAGTGGCGTGATTATGAAGTACGTGTGTTTTATTTAGTGTAGAAATCCGTGGATCATTTTCAGTTTGACTTTGGTCAAGATGTCACTAATCATGACACTGTCAAAAACGTGGTAGTCCAACCACATTTTCTAGATTTTTACTGTTTTTGAGAAAATAAACATGCAACAGAGGCAGATCGTTTATTTAGCTAAAAACATAAGCTTACTAACAACAAACAGCTGGTCGTTCAAGAACTGAAACATTTTATTTATGTTCTCACAGACCATCAAGCAGCTATAAACAGCTAAAATGTATTTGTTTTCCGATGTTCTATTAATTGATAGTTTGATGATCGTGGAATCTGATATTATTAGTCTACAGTGTACGAAGCTGCTATGTCGGGCAAACTTGTGTGTCCAGGAATGTATCCGTGCACTCGGTCGACGCGGCGCTCATCTGCCATTCCGAGCAAGTAAACTCACTCAGGTTCTTCGAGATTCATTTATCGGAGAAAACTCGCGCACATGTATGGTAAGTGCACACTGTTACGTTCCTTTGCTTAGCGTGTGTAAAATACTTGTACTGTCTTCCTTTTCTGTATTCAGCCAAATAACAGGTTTATCATCCTCGTTACTTGGCCGTACATCTTGTCTTCTGTTATTTTAAGTAACGGTGAATTGTGCCTTAAAATGTGTCCAGTCTATGTTTGGTTGTGTTGTTGGACTGTATCTAGTATACTTCTGCTTTCTCGTACATTTTGAAGAACTTCTTCATCAGTTACTCATATCATAGTCTGCTCTTTTTGTCTCCAGTTTAATTTAATTTGTGTCTCCACTTTCTGAATATCTGTACATTATTCGTTCTAATGTCATTACTGTATCTTGTACATTACTCTTTATGTGAGTTTTTGTGTCATCCACTACATAATTTATAGGGACAGTTGTAAGTGCCATTTTGGCCTTTCTGACCCTTGGAACACAATACGGTCATTAAGTGGCATTAGCTCATTTTCAAATGACACAGTGCGGTTCACGGCGGTTTATATACATGCTTGTTACAATGGCGATTTTTGCCATTTAAAATAATTAGAAATCTGTTAATTTACGCAGTTTTTGTTTACAGAAGCGACAAATTTTTGTTGCACTGTATTTTGCGATGTACATATCGAAGTAATTTGGATAACTATTTCGTATTTATCGTTGTTTTTGCCTTTCGAATCTGACCGTTTTATGTACTGCCGAAAATATCTCTTTTTTTTGGCAAAATAGTATTTATTTTAACGTCTTGGACTCTTAAGTTGGTGTCTGTTTACACTTCTATATCGTTATTTTGCTTAAAATCGGCTGCAAAACACTTGAGCCGTCGTTGTCAAGGTACACAAATGGTGTAACCAAGGTGTAACGTAACGTAAGATGGCCGGTGAAACCCTGCCGTAGAGTGAGAACTTGTGAGATGTGGTTCACGGCACTGTGTCACTTAATGGCCATATTGTTTTTATTGTTTACATGTGTTTTTTTATTTTGTATGTTTATGCTCCTAAATAAACTGCTGATGATGTGATGATGATTTGGTAATGTTGATGTAATGTTGGCAGATTGCTATGATTTCACCGGGGATGAACTGCTGTGAACATACACTCAACACACTGCGATACGCTGACAGGTGACTCAGTCTGTTCACTATTTTACCGAGATCTTGCACATATTCCACCTTCAGTTTATTATGACTGAAAGTATAGGTCTGCGGCTTCACTCGATTTAAAAACACACATACTAATAATAACAAGTCAATAACTGTAAATTTATCTTACTGATCCTGTCAACACAGATTGGTTGAGCTGATACCTGATCTGTCGAAAGAATCAGTCATTTACTGTTACCGGTATCTCCTATTTTTCTGCGAACCATTGGATCGTCCCTGTTCAAATACAGACTTCAAGTATTTAAGTCTGTATCATCTACCTTCTTTCATGCTGTCTTGCCTCTGTACCCTGTGCAACACTGTCCACTTCATAATGCACATAGCTTTTCTGTCAGTTCTTCTCGCTCTGAGAGCGTTCTCATTTTACCCTGCAGAGCAGATACTACGCATTTCTGACTCATGTATCTCATGGTTGTTAACTGATAGAATTAACCCAGAATTAGGTAGACACGGACCTTTTCTTTGACAATTTTTTAAGCAACATAATAAGCAATATACACCGTGAGTTAGAAAAAGCATGCCACCAAAAGTTTTGTCATATCTTTGCAAAGTATTAACCAATTTCAATTTTTTTTCACTTGACACATTCTGTCATAAATTTGCAATAAAGTGATTATCAAAGTCATCTGACCAACAATGTCATTAATTCTGACAGCAACCAAATGCTTTCTATTTTAACTCAGTTGTGAACCTTACATGTGGATGCACATAGCTGTTAACCCTTTGGTCTTGACCTAATCATTATTAACCCTTACAAATGAATCCACTAAGATATTACTGTACAACAGTACTACTGATTGCTCATGAGTGAAGTTATCATGATATATGTGATAAGTCATGTGTTTGTGTGTGTATATTGTACAGTGAAGGATCTTGGTCCTGGCAATGCTGCTGATAAGTCATGTGTTTGTGTGTGTAATTGTAGAGTGAAGGAGCTTGGTCCTGGCAATGCTGCTGATAAGTCATGTGTGTGTGTATATTGTAGAGTGAAGGAGCTTGGTCCCGGCAATGCTGCTGATAGCAAAGCTTCAGATGTAGCCCCTGGTGGAGCCGCTCTGTCACCACAGAGAAGTGATCTGGCACTAGTGCGTAATGCTAACGTAAGTGTATTCTGATTTATTTCTCCGAATTACTGCTTTCAATTTTTGTTTAACCGCTGCCTAGCATTACTGCAGGTTGGGCCGGGTTCCCGAGGGAGCTAATGTCTAACAATTATTGTTAATCAGCTGATTGTGCCGTGATACAGTCTCAGCACGCCTGGTTGTCGGGCATTCACTGTTTGTGGCCCGGTTGCCTGGAACTCACTGAGTAACACTAATAGTTTCACACGTCTGCTTAAGAGTCGTTTGTTTTAAGAGTTTTCTCAACATTATACTAGTGTAAATACAGCACATTAGAGATACTGCACATTAGCTGCTGTATAAATTTACGAATTACCTACTTACGTATTATATTACAAAGATTTCTCGAGGTTGAACACAGGTGAATCGGATGCATTGGACCAACAAAAACCGATGCATCTGACCGACGAAACTGATCTTTCCATTCTTCATATTCTGATTTTAAAAGTTGTTGCTCTACTTTTCTAGAGTTAATCGAGGTTAGGCTGGGTATCCAAAGAGAAGTGATTGGGAACTGCTGCTGCAGGTTGTTTGCAGGCCGGATGCGCTTCCTGCCATCCAACCAGTTGCATAACAGCACTCATCTGATTTTACTTTGTTCTAATTTAGACACATTCATTAACTTGTCGGCTTCGGATGTCGAAGCAAACGGGGGATACGGGGTCCTGGAATTGCAGTGTCTAACATCATACACTATGCACTACACATTCCTGCTCTAAATGTAGCAGGCATTGAGCGGTGTTCTCTTCGACAGCACGGCTTTCTTGTCTGACTGTTTCTTTTGACTTTGAGCCAGTACTACTACTGCAATGTGCACCTATTGTTCCACACTTCTAACAGTAGAATATTTTAACAAACTCCTCCCATTATCAGACCATTAGACACAAATATTACCAGTACTCTGATCTTTCTAATATCTTTCAAGTTATCCCCCCAAATCCCTGATTTCATTCATTAAAGAGATTAACCTGTATCATCAATTTTGAATTATCCTAGGCACAATATGGCCTTTTTGTGCTAAAAGTGCCGTTAAGCCTGAACCAACCAACTGCTGGCAGTTGGTTCCGGACTCAAACAGCTGAATAGATCAATAACAATACAGAATCATGCTTGATCACAGAACCTAGAGGCTAAGTTAAATGCTGCTGCTAAATATTAGTATAACATTTGCTTTTGCACGATTCTGCAACGAACGTGTGAGAAACCATTTGGAATCCAGTCCAAGTTTGAAACATTGTCTGAATGCTGTAGAATTGTAGTTCTGTAACCGCATCTGAGCCTTTACACAACACTATACTGCATTAGTTGGACTGAAAGAAGTTGTAACGATGTCTTTAGTGTGAGGAGCTGACGGCGGAGCTGTATGAGTTCCATGAAGTTGTAGATCACATGCAGGAGGAGGAGGAGTCAGTCATTGATGCTCACCGCGAGCTCATCGAGGTAATTTAGAACTTCTAGTGAATAGTTTTTACCAAGTGATGCTATGCTGAGCACAGCATATGCTACGGCAATTCAGTCTGTCCGTCTGTCCGTCACATGCATGGATTGTATCAAAATGGCTGAACATATCACCGAAATTCTTACACTATCTGATAGACCCATCATTCTAGTTTTTCGTCAACAAGGGTTGTTGCATAAATCTGACGACTTCACCCCTAATGAGGCCCAAATACAAGTGGGTAGCAATTTTCGACCGATATACGGCTATATCTCGGAAACGGTAGTAGACAGAGGCATATTTACTATAGAAGACAAATATAAAGTCGTATGTTCTGTATCGAATAGTGCCACTTTTGATGACCTTCAGTGACCCCGAACCTCAGTTTCAAGGTCACAGTATTTCACAGTATAGTTTAAAGGTGAATATCTCGCATATTGTGCATCCAATCCACTCCATGTTTGTTCTAGGTTAGGGTTTTCAGGGTCGGCAGATCGAATGGCGCTATTTTCGGTTTGATGAAGTCTAAGATGGCAACTCGGCCGCCATCTTGGAAAATTTAAATGGCATTATTTTCACAATGGATCATCTGATTCACTCCATGTTTCGTTCTAGCTAGTGTTTTCAGGGTCAGCAGATTGAATGGCGCTATTTCCAGTTGGACCAAATTCAACAGAAATGTAGTAGAAAATATTGCATGATATTGTTCACAATGTAAAGTATTTCTTGTCATATGAGATGAACTTCGCGTGGTCCCTCAGCAACAGTTGAGCTTCTTGTGTAACATTGTTTATTAGTAACTAGATGGTGACGGTAATTGAATTAGCATTGGGCGTATGATAGAGGAGTAAGTAATTACTGCAAGAAACACTATTCATGAACAGACAAGTGTAATGCAGTATTAGATAAAAGTTTGTATGAGTAGGTATATTAATTGAATTTTGATAATTATTATTAAGTATACCAAGTGATGGCAATAGTAATAGTTATGCTAGTAAAATGCCTAAAATATATGATCAGCATGGATGTTCTGTCTTGAAGTAACTTTGTGTTGTTTATGGAAAGTCCGAATATTTAAGGCTTAGTTCTGAAATACCAAGTCTAAGCAAAGAACTGAAATTTCTGTCCCTCATGTCTGTGAAACTTGGTAATCTGTGTTGTGTTCTGTATGGCATATATTTGAAAATTTCAGGATATAGCGTGCCACCAGCTTACTTTGCCAAAAGTGTTCCTCTTTTTCTTATTTGCTGTTTGATTCACTGATTTTGTACTTTTATATATGCTGCATAAAGTAGAGAGTGCATATCATCATTTTTTTGCAGGAAAATGTAAAATGGCAGGAGAAGGATAGGACACTTATCAAAGTGACAGACGGCATCGGTTATGACATTGAAGGTATGTCAGAATAACTGATCCAGTGATGATGTGTAATTATATGTAAATTGTAGAATGCTAGTTATAAACTAAGAGTTAAGATTTGATAGTTTAATAAACTTTTAGTAAACTGTTGAATACTGTTGACACCGTTTCTTCACATCACAACTGTGCATGTGTGTGATTTAATTTAAATTCAACTTACTTCATAAAACGTAATGCATTCGTCTGTGTTTGCTTGTTGTAGCTTACGTTCACCAGCTGGAAACTCTGCTGACAGAGAAAATTGACGCTTTGACAAATTTTCGTGGTCGGTTGTTTGCACTGTTCCATAATTCTGTAAATCATTGCTATTGAACCGTTCGTTGTCGAGATGTTGTTAATGCGCACCAAGTCCCATGAAGCTGATGGTGACTTCGTTGACTGGCTGAAGACTGTAGCACTCGCGAAGTCAAATGAAATTGTCCAGACATGAAGAGAATTGTGAGACATATATTGAAGGAAAAAAATATTCTGCATAGATGCTTGGGAGCTCATCCCCTTTGTGTCACTTAACATGGCGAGGGTTAAACGGCTCCATCAAAAAAGGAGAAATACATGGTGGAGCAGGGTACGTGATTCACAGCAAAGACGGCTCAACCATAGAGGGTAGGAAGGCAGCTGGTGTCCTGTGCAGTGCATTCAAAGCCGAGGCAG
>Ga0209781_1000129_pt1 | contig 18000 bp, 20 predicted proteins | sample WorMetHERISLAND1_3_FD_187386 | JGI IMG/M metagenome (GOLD analysis project Ga0209781, IMG submission 187386) | Marine gutless worms symbiont microbial communities from Max Planck institute for Marine Microbiology, Germany - Olavius albidus HERON... | ecosystem: Host-associated > Annelida >...
GTATTTGGTATTGGACTTGGCGCGGATGACGAAGAAACGCCCTGTTCTGTGCAACGTGAACAGGCGCTCGAAGTCCACATGGCCACGATCCATGATGTAGAAGGCGCCGGGCTCTGGGATCAGCAGATCAAGGACATTGACGTCGTGTAGCTTGCCGTCGGAGATGTGGATAAAGGTTGGGATGTTGCCTTGAAGATCGAGCGGGGTCTGGAGCTTGACGGCAGATTCGGTTGAGCGAAACAGTTCCCACGGAAAGACGGATAGGCGCAGGTCGATGGTAGAGGCATCGAGCGCATAAACCGCGTTGCCAAGATCACGCCCCAAGTCCTCGTCGGCATACAGGAGGCGAGGGGTGCGAATCAATGCCTGAGCGAGATCTGCCTAGATACGCCAATCTCGGCGTTCTTTCGCGTCGGCCACGGCGCTTCTGGAAACGTTGCCCCGGATACCCCTATGGTACAACTTGTCCTTCTGGGCGCGCAGGCAAACTTCAATATCACACAGGCTCTCGCGATGGGTTAACTGCACGAAGGTCATGCGCAGGTATTGGTCGACAGGAAAATCTTCTTGTAGCGGTTGCCGTCGTATCGCGCAACGCCTCGACGAAACGCATGCATCGGTAAAGAGTCAATGACCTGAGAAAATACGAGCTTGCCGATGTGCATAACCGGGTCCCCAACATCCCCAGAAGGGGGTATTTGGGAGATACGCGAGGTGATTCAAATCGCTGACACTCTTAAAGTGGCTGTTTTCCATTTCCTTACAAGAGTTACGCAACAAGAACAAACGTCTTGTCGGACAGCAGTGAGCCTAAATAATTACATCGCACAACTATTACACTTATAATTTAACCACTACCGGAAAAGCTTCTCTGAAGCTATCCGAACCCATCGTAATTTCGAATCTCATCCTGAAAACTAAAACTCTCAGGGATGGAATTTTTCAAGGACGCTATGAGTCAGCTCAGTCGAGCAGGTGGCTCACCAGACCGTCGGCAAGCTTGGGCTCGAACCAGGTCGATTTGGGTGGCATCACCTCCCCCGTGTCCGCCACCGCCATCAAGTCTTCCATCGGGGTCGGATACAGGGAGAAGGCAACTGTTACGTCGCCCGCGTTCACCTGATCGGTGAGCCAGTCGAGGCCACGGCTACCGCCGACGAAGCCGATGCGGTCGTCCCGGCGCGGGTCCGGGATGCCGAGTATGGGCCCGATCAGGTTGTCCTGCAGCAGACTCACATCCAGCCGTCCGACCGGATCGTTCCTGGGAATACGGCGCACGTTCAGGGTGAGCCGATACCAACCGGCTTCCAGATACATGCCGAACTCCGCGGGATGGGTTGGCGCAACGGGCACCGGGCTGGGCGTTACCGTGAAGGAGGCGCGGAGGCGGCTCAGGAAAGTCTCGGCGTCGAGCCCGTGGAGATCCTTCACCACCCGATTGTAGTCCAGGATCCGCAGTTGGTCGTGGGGGAAGATGACGCTCAGAAAGTAATTGTAGGATTCGTCCCCCGTATGGTTGGGATTGGCGGCCTTGCGCGTCGCGGCTACCCGGGCGGCTGCGGCGGAACGGTGGTGGCCATCCGCGACATAGAGACCGTCGAGCTGCTCGAAGGCCGTGGAGAGCCGGTCGATGGTCGCGCCGTCATCCACCACCCAAAGCTCGTGGCGCACGCCGTCTTGCGCCTTGATGTCCAGGGCCGGCACCGACCTGCTCAAGGTGGCCAGGGTGTCGTCGATGACGGCGGTGCACTTGTAGACCAGAAAAACCGGGCCGGTCTGGGCGTCGAGGGCATCGATCTGACGCACTCGGTCATCCTCCTTGACCGGCCGCGTGAGCTCGTGCTTCCTGATTCGATCCGCCTCGTAAGCGGCCACGGAGGCCACCGCCGCCAAGCCAGTCTGCACATGCTCGCCCCTGGTGAGGCGATAGACGAAATAGCAGGGCGCCGCGTCCCGGATCAGCACCCCCTCGGCGATCATTCGATCCAGATTCTCTCGGGCCTTGGCATAAACCTGAGGGGCGTAGGGATCCGTATCCTCCGATAAATCCACCTCGGGCCGCGAGATGTGCAGGAAGCTGTGGGGGCGGTCTGCGACCATTCGGCGGGCTTCCTGGGCGCTCATCACGTCGTAGGGTGGAGCGGCGACGTCCAGAGCTCGGCCAGGGGCTGGGCGCAGTCCGACGAAGGGTTTGATCAAGGGCATGGTGTTGCTCCTTTTCGATCTTGATCCGGTTGATCTGAATTGGGATTTTTCGAACCCACTTGTATTCCCTTAAGCCTGGATATTGTGTAAGTTTGTCAAGTTCTTTCCCTCTGCCAAACACCATTCATGGTACACCATTGTTAAATATCCATTCTCACCAAATACTCTCTCGCATATCGCCAGGAATCCCGCATCTATGCCTGAATAGTACGTCGTATTTTTCAAAAAAAATAGTAAGAACCTCTTCATTCTTTGAAGGTATGCAACGAAGGATAGTAATATTGTGGTGATGCTCCCTGTCAAGTGGGAAAATGACATTGAATCTTCCAATATTAAAACTCCGGGTTTTCCCGCTTCAGTAAGTTACCCCACTTCCAGGGACCCTCGTGTTTTTCTACGAACCAGTCGTATCGGTAATTGCAGAGACTTTTTATCTGGTCCTTGGTGAGGTTATTTATTTTCATTGTATTTCATACTATCAATAATATAACGAATTTTACCGAGCAGTATTCTTCACTGAGTGGGTATCTTTTTGGCTCTTTATAGATTCCGGGCTGTTTTGGAGTGCGCTGGCAGAGTGGCGCGGTCCCATCGAGCCTCGGCGACGGGGGATCCCGGCGCGTTTGCCGGGAACCTGGACGCCGGGCTCCGCACGCGCTGCGGCGCCGGTGTGCCATGGCCAACCCCGCGGTCAGGTCAGCCTGTGTAGATATTCTGTTCCAAAGCAAGACCGATTTGCGTCCTAATTCCCAAAAAGTGGCCACTGATCTATAAATTGGATTTATCAAGTGGTCGTTTCAGTGGGTGAGAAGAAGCGGCAGCTGTCGAAGGGAGAGTTCGTTCTAAGCATGGCATGGACGGATGGTGAGCAAGAGTTTGCGCATGACCGCACAGACAGCCTGGGGCTCCTTGAGGCCGCGGGTGTCGATAAGATGGCGGAGAAGGCCCTGACATTGGGGTCATGGCGAGCAGCGCTGAGAGCGGGCATATAGAGAGCGATCCGCAGTAACGGTTCCCGGCCTTGGACAGGTGGGGCTTTTTGCTCGCGCTGGAGCCGGACGGGTGCTGGCGTGGATCGAGGCCGGCCATGGCGCCCCACTAGCTTGGTGCGCATGTCGTCGGGCAAGACCAGCCGCTCGCCGAGGAGCTAGATGGCACTGGCGGCGGCGATACCGGTGGCGCTGACGAGCAGCCTGCAGGATTGCTGGAGCGCTTCATCCGCCGCAATGAGGTCGAAGACCTGGCGGCGCAGGTACCCGATCTGAGCGTTGAAGTGGGCGATGCTCTGGTGCCGGTTAGCGATCAGGAAGTCGGGTGTCGTCGTGGTTTGTTGCGCCGCATGGAGCTGGTTCTTGGTTTGGGTGCGGAGCTTGTTCAGCGCTGCGATGTGGCGCGCGCAGGCGCGGATAGCCAGGGCCAGGTCGTCGGGGCGCTGCCAGGGTGAAGGGCATGCGCTGGGCGAACGGAGTCAACACCGCGGCATCGACGGCATCGGTCTTGGTGCGGGTCTGCATGGCCTCGGCGAACCCATGCGGCCATCGCGGGGGATGACCAAAGTAACGGTTTTGCTGCTGACATCAATTCCGGCGACCTTCATATTCGGTTCTCCCGTGAGTAAAAACCCGTTAGGAGGGTAACCTGGTTCCCCGACCCTGGACCGCAGTATCGCTTAGGGTCTGTTGAGATTCAGGATTCCCAAGCGTCGTGATTTGTGATTCAAGCCACCTTGTCGAAGGAGGTTTGGATGACGACGGAGCGTTTTGTAATTACGGATCGTCAATGTGCTTTGATGGAGCCGCATTGTCTGGGCAAGGAGACGGACCCTGTCCGGACGGGTGGCAACGGTTGTTTTTGGAGGCGGTGCTCTGGATTGCGCGGACCGGTCGGTGTTCAAACGGTTTCGCGATTGGGTGAAGTCCGATGTATTCTAGCGCCTATTCGACGCCATGTCGGATGAACCGGACATGGAGTTCGCGATGATCGATGGCACCATCGTCAAGGTCCACCGACACGGCCAGGGCGCAAGTGAATTTGGGCATCCTAAACTAAAGGAACACTTGACAGCCGTCATAGCACTAATGCGCGCAGCCCCGAGTTGGGATAGCTTTCGCCACAGCCTTCAACGCACATTTCCAAGATATGGTGAAACTACGTCTTTGCCACTTGATAATCGATTTTAAAAGGAAATTTCAAATGAATACACAATCAGGTTATGAGGTAAACGAGGCAGCCAGATTTGGAGAATTTTGGATACGAATGTTAGCTTACTTCATTGATATGGCAATCTTAATTTCAGCAGGGATTGCAATCTTCCTTCCTGTAGGGGTCATCTTATCACTACTTGAAATGGAAATGAACTCCCCACTGTTCGATATTTTCAATTTGGTCATGGTCTAGATTTATTTCTCGGTATTGGATTCATCATCATGGCAAGCGTCGGTCGGGAAAGCTTTGGGTTTGAAGGTTGTCGATAAAAATGGCAATCGTATTTCTTTTGGTAGAGCGACAGGCCGACACTTCGCTAAAATTATCTCCGGATTGACCATCCTTATCGGATATATGATGGTTGGTTGGACAAAGAGGAAGGAAGGTCTACACGATATGATTGCAGGTACATTTGTTATCAGGATCGAAAAAAGCGGTAAACTTCCTCTCTAAGTAGAGAGAGAAAAGCCCTGTTAATGGACTGGTTACTGAAATCAAGACCTTAAACTAGGAAATTCGGTTTCAGGCGTTCACACCTTTCGGAAGCCAAATTCAGACTGATTATCCGCTATTTTGCGCACGATTTACCGGCCTCGAAAATCAGCCGCGCTGAGTGATGATAAGTCGCCTGACGATCAATCAACGGTTCTTCAAGCTACGAACCAGAATCGCCCAGCTTTGTGACGCCTCATCGCCTTTTCCCGGCGAGGTTGAAGGGGATGAATCCTCTTTTGGCGTCCGCCGCGTTCGGGGGAAAAAGGGGCATGGAGCCGGGGGTAAAACAATCGTCTTCGGAATCCTGGAACAGCAGGGAAAGGTCTACACGGAGATCGTTCCGGATGCCTCCAACCGGAGCGTCGCCATTTTTCGCGCAACCCGAAAGGGGGTCCGTCCGATTTCGGGTGCAAACAATTCGGTGCTTACGCTCCCTCGCTTCCCTGTGCTCCTCCGAAGCCGCTACAGGCCGTGATTCGGGGCCAGGCAGCCCTCCGAAGCATCATCCACTCGGATGGCTGGAGGGGCTACAATGGGTTGGTAGACATGGGTTATGAGAAGCATCTCGGCATCCATCATGGTAAAAACGAATTTGCGCGAGGCAATTGCCATATCAACGGCATTGAGTCATTCTGGTCATATGCTAAACGGAGGCTTGCAAAATTCAAGGGTGTTCCCAGACATACGTTTCATCTATACCTCAAAGAATGTGAATTCAGATTTAATCATCGAGAGGAAAATCTCTATGATAAAATACTCTCTCTGCTGAGCGAAAATCCTCTCTTAAAGTTATCTGGACCCTTGATTATTCTCAATCCGAACCTCAGCGGCTCCTCCGAGCCGCATAGGTTCGCTCTCGGGCGACGGCCCGGTATCCGATGTCGCTCCGGTAGTAGGCGTTCTTCCAGCCGATCTTACGCACCAGGGCGTAGGCGTTGGCCTGGGCCGCGCCGACCCCGTCACCGAGGGCGGTTGCGCACAGAACCCGGCCGCCATTGGTCACTACCTCACCCCCGACCAGGTCAGTGCCGGCATGGAACAATCTGCAGTCGGGGAGCCCCGCCGTCGCGTCCGTACCGCTGATCGGGTGTCCCTTCTCGTAGGCATCCGGATAGCCCCCCGCCGCCATGACCACCCCCAGTGCGGCCCGTGGATCCCAGGCCGCCTCGATCCGATCGAGTCGCCCGCTGAGGGCCGCCAGGCATAGCGCCACCAGATCGGTACGCAGGCGCATGAGGATAGGTTGAGTTTCAGGATCGCCGAGACGGCAGTTGTATTCCAATACCTTGGGGGTGCCGTCCGGCCCGATTATCAGGCCCGCGTACAGGAAACCCGTATAAGGTAACCCTTCGGCTGCAAGCCCGGTGACGGTAGGGCGGATCACCTCCGCCATGATACGAGCGTGGAGCTCGGGGGTGACGACGGGGGCGGGCGAGTAAGCGCCCATGCCACCGGTGTTGGGGCCCCGATCCCCATCGTCCCGGGCCTTGTGGTCCTGGGAGCTCGCCATGGGGAGGATCTGACCGCCGCCGACGATCGCGATGAAGCTTGCCTCTTCGCCCCGCAGGTACTCTTCGATGACGATACGACTACCTGCCGCGCCGAAGCGCCCGCCACTCAGCATATCCCGGACCGCTCGCTCCGCGGTGGCGAGGTCCTCCGCCAGGATCACGCCTTTGCCCGCGGCCAGGCCATCCGCTTTGACGACGATGGGCGTACCTACCTTCCGGAGATAGGAGAGGGCGGGCTCCAACTCGGTGAAGGTACGGTAAGCCGCGGTCGGGATCCCCCGGCGGGCGAGGAAGTCCTTAGTAAATGCCTTGGAGCCCTCGATCCGCGCGGCCTTGGCGGTGGGGCCGAAGCAGGGCAGGCCGGAGGCCTGGAAGGCATCAACCACGCCTGCTACTAGCGGTGCCTCGGGGCCCACGATGGTGAGTCCGATGGCGTTGCGTTGGGCGAAGGCGACGAGCGCCCCGATATCATCGGATGAAATATCCAGATTCTGCACGCCCGGCTCCATGGCGGTGCCGCCGTTTCCGGGCGCTACCAAGACTTCTCTCACCAGGGGTGATTGCGTCGCCATCCAGGCCAGAGCGTGCTCGCGCCCGCCGTTACCGGTAATCAGAACTTTCATGTCAGAGCGGCAATCCTGAGTGATTCAACGTTGTCGGGAGGCTTTAAGTTAGACAGGATTTGTAGGATTACACAAGAGGGTCCGTTCCCGCGCTGTTATTCCGCACAGGGCGCTATGAAATAAAAATAGCGCGGGCAAGCCGGGGCGCCTACCTCCAACATGACTCGATTTCGCGGTAGGCGCGGGCTTGCCCGCGCCAAGGCCCCTAACCTCCGGCGCGGAGGAAAGATTCTCCTTGCGCTTCGGCGCAAAAAAAAGTATGGCTTATGAGGCTAATTGTGTGACACCACACAGAGATTATGTGCCCATTCATGGGTGGCAAGGTATTGCTGGAGATAGAGCTTGTTAACCCCGCGAAAAGGACGCAGAAAATTGCGTACGCCGGTCCACACGCCTTTGATGGTGTTGGTATGCACCTCCCGGATTCCGTCGCCATCCTCATCGCGCGCCTACACCCACTTTCCCGGCGCATGACAAACCGTGACGTGTTGACGTTCTACCGCCGACAAGTGTCGGTAGGCGCCCCACTCGTCAGTGTTGATGTCCGTTCCTTTCTGAGTTGCTGCCAAGACCGACGGCTCCAGATCCGATCGCGCACTGTTTTTTAAACTCAGTTGAATCTGGCCGCTGTCACGGCCGACAATCCCCAAGATGGGAGGCCGGTCGGTGTCCCAGGTACCGTGCGTGGTTGGCGCGGCGACGCGGTGGGTCTTCGGGATCGGGGTGTAAACGGCCCTTCTCACCGGCATTTTGGTCCATCTCATCGGCTTCCACGACCGCATCGACCAAGACTTCCCGCGGGCAAGCCTGTTCCGCAAGCGTTTGAATTTGATGGCGACGTTCCAGCAAATGCTTACGGTCGAGGCCCAATTCTTGCGCCAGATGCCGAGTGGGAACCCCTTGGGCGATGCCCTGCAAGATCCGTACGATCAGACAACAACCGTGATGGGTACCTTGCCACAGGGTTGCCGTAACGCGTTGTAGATCCGACCGCAAGCGCAGCGAAAGGACAACAAGGGCGCGCGATCACGTCGATGGACCTTCGCGTGCGCGACCGGTGTATGGCACGCCGGGCAACCGAGACCCTCCGGATGCAAAATCGCAACCAGATACATGTAACATTTCGGCTCATCCATCAAATCGAGGGTTGAGAAACGGATCATCGGCTTCTCCTTTGGCAACTCATTTTGGGAAGCTGATTCTCAGGCTTGACGAGGCGGTTGGATAGCTCTCACTCAGTTGGCCTCATGAGCCAAGCGATTTATACCTTGACGGGTGGAGTATGGTTACCTACTATCGGCAAAAAGTGGAGTAAAGTGGAGTAAAGTGGGGTGAAGGGGATCATCTGCCCAAAGGGGGATCGATATTGTTCCGGGGGAGTTCCTTCCTTAATCTGGACGCCAAAGGCAGGCTCGCGATACCGGCGCGGTATCGCGAGCGCCTGCAGTCCTGTTGCGACGCTCATTTGGTCATAACGGTCGACCGCGACCACTGTCTGCTGATCTACCCGGAGCCGACCTGGATCGAGATCGAACGTAAGCTCGATCAGCTCCCCTCGTTCAACGAGCAGGCACGGATGCTGCAGCGGCTCTATATCGGTCACGCCCAGGAGGTCGATATGGATAGTCAGGGGCGGGTGTTGTTGCCGCCGGCCTTGCGCAGCTTTGCTTCCTTGGACAAGCGGGTCGCCCTGGTGGGGCAGGGCAAGAAGTTCGAGCTGTGGGACGAGGAGACCTGGAACGGTAATTGTAACGAGTGGTTGAACCAGGCCGATCTGTCGCAAGTGGAGTCCGGTTCCGATATCGCGTCTTTGAATATTTAGCTACCGGTCGCCAGCTACCAGCGGAGTGGTTTGAAACGCAGAGGCGCAAAGAGATAGAGAGTCGGAGTCTTTGCCGGTAATTGGGAGTTCAGCTACCGTATTTTTCAAAGTGCCCTGAATGCGAATAAGCACAAATCGGTACGCGACAAATGAAAGAAGTCTATCTGAAAGACCTCGAAATACAATAGAATGATCATTTCCACATGAGAGATCAAACGTGGAAAACCCTTACTTATACTGCGGTGTTCTTTCTTGGTGTTGTAGGATTCGAAATCAAGGGAGCTAATGATTTTGTAATAATTTTTGTATTCTCTGTTAATGGTTGTAGCGGTGTTTGGTTGGTCGACCGCATCGCATCACTGGGACGCCAGAGAGACAATTTGCATTATAAAAATGTATGAAGAGAAATTGGGACTATTCGATCGATCTGATATATAAACGAGGCAGATGCATTTACTGCATTTTTGTCGAGGCAGTGCAGATATGCTTTGGGCTAATTGGATTAATCCTTTTAATAAATAAAGTATTATAGCCTGATTGGATAGCCGGCGGTCTCCTCTTATATCAGTCTAACTTCGGTTTGGTTTTTTCCGTTAGGACTTTTGCCGCAAATGAAACGCAAATCATAATGGTTGCTGTTTACGGCTGAAAAAGGGAGATTCAATCATAACTGCAAACCCGTCGATGGGAACCACGAATTAACATGAATAGACATGAATGTTTTCGGAAGTGCCCTAAAGCCCCTCTCCCGTCGGGAGAGGGGCTTAGGGAGAGGGGATTCAAAACCGAAGCGTGGGAGCCAGAGGGTAAATTACTAAAGATCTGTGCGAATGGGGTTTTTGTTCCTAATAGGAACATTTGTGTGATTCGTGGTTAAAAGAACGGCTCATGAGGCTAATTGTGTGACACCACACAAAATTCGCAGAAAATCCAGGGTAACCTCCTTGAGATTATGTGCCCATTCATGGATGGCGAGGTATTGCTGGAGGTAGAGCTTGTTAACCCCGCGAAAAGGACGCAGAAAATTGCGTACGCTGGTCCACACGCCTTCGATGGTGTTGATGTGCACCTCCCGGATTCCGTCGCCATCCTCATCGCGCGCCCACACCCGCCTTCCCGGCGTATGACAAACCGTGACGTGTTGACGTTCTGCCGCCGACAAGTGTCGGTAAGGCGCCCCATTCGTCAGCATCATTGATGCGGTTCGCGTCGTCCCTAACGCTCACCACATCCTATGATTACATGGCATTTTCTCTGCAGTTCAGACTATTCCACTGACCACTAACCACTGTGACGGATATCCACACACCGGTATTACTGGAGGAGAGCTTGGAGGCCTTGGCAATCGATCCCGTTGGGATCTATGTAGACGGCACCTTCGGCCGTGGTGGGCACGTGCGCGCCCTGTTGGCCAGGCTGGACGTCTCGGGAAGTCTGTTGGGCCTGGACCGGGATCTGCAGGCGGTCGTCGCCGGCGCCGCTCTGGCACGGCATGACTCGAGATTCATCATGGAGCACGCGCCCATCTCCCGATTAGAGGAGGTGGCGCGGCGGCGCGGTCTCCGGGGTCGGGTAAACGGGTTGTTGTTGGACCTGGGGGTCTCCTCGCCACAACTCGACGAGCCGGGCCGAGGTTTCAGCTTCTCTGCGGACGGGCCTTTGGATATGCGCATGGACACCAGCGGTGGACAGACCGCGGCCCAGTGGTTGGCGCAGGCCGAGGTAGGGGAGATCGCACGTGTCCTGCGGGATTATGGCGAGGAGCGCCATGCCAAGTGCATCGCGCGGGCCATCGTACGGGCGCGGAACGCGGGGCCGGTGGTCACGACGGACGCTCTGGGGCAAATCGTCGCTGCCGCCAGCCCGAGTCGGGAGCCGGGCAAACATCCGGCTACCCGGACTTTTCAGGCCATCCGCATCCATATCAATCGGGAGCTGGAGGAGCTTCGCGCCTGCCTGGCCGGTGTCTGCGATCTGTTGACCGCCGGCGGCCGGTTGGTGGTCATCAGCTTCCACTCCCTAGAGGATCGCATCGTCAAACGTTTCATTCGCAATGAGGCGCAGGGGGACAGATTTCCCCGGGGTGTTCCGGTGACAGTCCGGGAGATTAATGCCCGTCTGCGCCCGGTCGGCAGGCCGGTGCGGCCCTCCAACTCCGAAGTCGCCGCGAATCCCCGTGCGCGCAGTGCCCTGATGCGGGTGGCGGAACGGCTGGCATGACCCGTTACGAGCTTTGGTTTCTGTTACTGCTCATCACGGGCACCGTCGGTACCGGCATCGGGATCGTGTATACCAAGTATTTGAGCCGGATAGCGTTCGTGGAGCTCCAGGACCTGGGCGCCGAGCGCCGGAGGTTGGAGGTACGCTGGGAGCAGCTGCGACTCGAGGAGGCCACCCTGACCACCCATCCACGTATCGAGACCAAGGCCCGCAGGCTGCTCGGTATGCATCTGCCCCGGAGTGAGGACGTGCGCGTGATCGGAGGTAACCATGGCCGCTAACCTATTTCATCTCGTTTTGCGTTCTCAGCGGGGCGGAAAGCGGTCAGATGCCCGGCGCATGATTTTAGGTCGTGTTGATATTCGATGAGGAATAAGCCCTCGCTTCCAGGCTTATCCTCTAATGGTACAGGATTTTCAGGATTAACAAGGGGTCTAGATAACTTTAGAGAGGATTTTCGCTCAGCAGAGAGAGTATTTTATCCTAGAGCTTTTTTCTCTCGATGATAAAATCTGAATTCACATTCTTTGAGGTGTAGATGAAACGTATGTCTGGGAACACCCTTGAATTTTGCAAGCCTCCGTTTAGCATATGACCAGAATGATTCAATGCCGTTGATATGGCAATTGCCTCGCGCAAATTCGTTACGGATGGACGCGGAGATGCTTCTGATAACCCATATCCACCAGCCCATTGTAGTAGCCCCTCCAGCCATCCGAGTGGATGATGCTATCGAGGGCTACGGAGGAGCACAGGGAAGCGAGGGAGCGTAAGCGCCGATCGGGGTGCGCCGCCCCCCGGGTAGGCGTAGGGCCGAGCGTTTGGTCGGAGTGCGGCGCGTGAGCGCCGGTGGAGACGAAGTGCCAGGCCATGCGACACGGCGTCAAGTTATTGCGGGAGTCCTGGTGCGCGCGGAGTGCGCGCCGGGACGAACGCGGGCCGCCGAAGGCAATGGCCGTCGCCCCATTGTTTGCACTCGAAGTCGGACGGACCCCATTTCGGGTTGCGCGAAAAATGGCGACGCTCCGGCTGGCTCCGAATCACGGTCTGTAGCGGCTTCTTGTAGGCATCCGGGACGATCTCCGTGTAGACTTTCCCTGCCGTTCCAGGATTCCGAAGACGATTGTTTTACCCCCGGCTCCACGTCCCTTTTTCCCTCGAACACGGCGGGCGCCAAAAGAGGATTCATCCCCTTCAACCTCGCCGGAAAAAGGCGATGAGGCGTCACAAAGCTGGGCGATTCTAGGTCGTAGCTTGAAGAACCGTTGATTGATCGTCGGGCGGCTTACATCACTCAGTGCGGCGAGTTTCGAGGCCGCTAGACCATGCGTAAAATAGTGCATGATCAGTCTGAATTTGGCTTCCGGGCGTGAACGCCTGAAATACTGTTTTTTCCTTGCATAACATAACCTTAGCATGTAATTGTAGATGCTAAAGTTATCTAGACCCTCACTAAATATCACCCCCTAGAGCCCTCCCTTGAGGCTGGCCTCGATGAAAGGGTCCAGATTGCCGTCCAGCACCAACTGGGTGTTGCCGATCTCCAGGTTGGTGCGCAGGTCCTTGATCCGGGACTGATCGAGCACATAGGAACGGATCTGGTTGCCCCAGCCGATGTCGGATTTGGTGTCCTCCACCGCCTGTTGGTCGGCCCGGCGCTTTTGGATCTCCAGCTCGTAGAGCTTGGCCTTGAGCTGCTTCATGGCCGTGGCTTTGTTTTTGTGCTGACTGCGTTCATTCTGACATTGCACTACCGTCCCGGTAGGGTGATGGGTAACCCGCACCGCCGATTCGGTGCGGTTGACATGCTGGCCGCCGGCCCCGCTGGCGCGGTAGACATCGATGCGCAGATCCGCCGGGTCGATCTCCACCCCTACATCGTCGTCCACCTCCGGGGCGACGAACACGGCGGCGAAGGAGGTGTGGCGCCGGTTTCCCGAATCGAAGGGGGATTTGCGCACCAGCCGATGCACGCCGATCTCGGTGCGCAACCAGCCGAAGGCATAGTCGCCGTCGAGCTTGACGGTCGCGCTCTTGATGCCTGCTACTTCACCCGGAGAGACCTCGATCAGCTCGGTCTTGAAGCCGCGCCGCTCTCCCCATCGCAGGTACATGCGCAGCAACATCTCGGACCAGTCCTGGGCCTCGGTCCCGCCGGACCCGGACTGGATGTCTAAAAAAGCGTTCTTAGCGTCCATCTCCCCGGAAAACATACGGCGGAACTCGAGCTCACCGATGCGCCGTTCGTAATCCGCCACATCGGCCACTACCGCGTCCACCACCTCCGGGTCCGCCTCATCCGCGGCCAGGGCCAGGATCGCAGAGGCGTCGGACAGGCCCGTGTCCAGCTCATCGAGGCCGACCACCACGGCCTCCAGGGCGGCCCGTTCCCTGCCCATGGCCTGCGCGTGCTTGGGGTCCTGCCATAGATCCGGCGCCTCGAGCTCCCGCAAAACCTCCGTCAAGCGCTCCTGCTTCTCCGCATAGTCAAAGATACCCCCTGAGGGACTGGATGCGTCCCGCAAGGTCGCCGATCCTCGCTACGATAGGATTGATGTCTTGCATTACTGCTGTCCGGTGAAATTATCAAATAGATTCCGTTGGTTATGGGTATAGACAGTATCGCTTCTGGATTTCATTCTAGTAACCAACAGAGCTAGAAGAGCGTTTTCGAATAAGGTCAGGCTCAGAATCTGTAAAATTGTGTAGAGATCCGATTTGCTGTCAAGGTGCTTCTTGATGATAGCGACGAGGATGTAAACCGAGATAGCGATCCAAATCTGGCTTTTAACCGCGTTCTCGGAGGTCCCGAAGAACGATTTGATGCGTAGGCGTTGTTTGATCCACTTGAAAAGCAATTCAACTTGCCGGCGGTATCGGTAGAGATCCGCCACCGTCTGCGCTGGAATGGCGAAGTTGTTGGTCAAGAACCGGAGCGTCGCCATTTTTCGCGCAACCCGAAATGGGGTCCGTCCAATTTCGGGTGCAAACAATGGGGTGACGGCCAATTGCCTTCGGCGGCCCGCGTTCGTCTTGCGTCCGTCCCGGCGCGCACTCCGCGCGGCACCAGGACTCCCGCAATAACTTGATGCCGTGTCGCATGGCCTGCATTTCGTCTCCGCCGGCGCTCACGCGCCGCACTCCGACCAAACGCTCGGCCCTTACGGCGTAATGGTAGGGGGTAGTCACGCCCGGACTTGACTCTGCTCAGCGCAATGGTCCGATCGCATCGAACACCACCGAATTCGTCCCCGGGATGAGAGTAGCGACGCCTGTATTTGGTATTGGACTTGGCGCGGATGACGAAGAAACGCCCTGTTCTGTGCAACGTGAACAGGCGCTCGAAGTCCACATGGCCACGATCCATGATGTAGAAGGCGCCGGGCTCCGGGATCAGCAGATCAAGGACATTGACGTCGTGTAGCTTGCCGTCGGAGATGTGGATAAAGGTTGGGATGTTGCCTTGAAGATCGAGCAGGGTCTGGAGCTTGACAGCAGATTCGGTTGAGCGAAACAGTGTCCACGGAAAGACGGATAGGCGCAGGTCAATGGTAGAGGCATCGAGCGCATAAACCGCGTTGTCAAGATCAAGCCCCAAGTCCTCGTCGGCATACAGGGGCGAGGGGTGCGAATCAATGCCTGAGCGAGATCTGCCTAGATACGCCAATCTCGGCGTTCTTTCGCGTCGGCCACGGCGCTTCTGGAAACGTTGCCCCGGATACCCCTGGAGTACAACTCGTCCTTCTGGGCGCGCAGGCAAACTTCAATATCGCGTAGGCTCTCGCGATGGGGTTAACTGCGCGAAGGTCATGCGCAGGTATTGGTCGAGACAGGAAAATGTCTTCTTGTAGCGGTTGCCGTCGTACCGCGCAACGCCTCGACGAAACGCACGCATCGGTAAAGAGTCAATGACCTGAGGAAAAACGAGCTTGCCGATGTGCATAACCGGGTCCCCAACATCCCCAGAAGGGGGGGGATTTGGGAGATGCGCGAGGTGATTCAAATCGGTGACACTCTTAAAATGGCTGTCTTTCATTTCCTTACAAGAAGTTACGCAACAAGAACAAACGTTTTGTCGGACAGCAGTGCAAAGAAAGAGATAAGGGAAAATAGCGGGAAATGACTTTAGGGCAGGGTGGGTGCCTACAGGTTGCATTTTAATGAACGAGTTGTAGCCGGCTCCCGGTCGTCAGCCGTGGTCGCAGCGGAGTGCGCGCCGGGATGGATGCAGGACGAACACGGGCCGCCGAAGGCAATGGCCGTCACCCCATTGTTTGCACCCGAAATCGGACGGACCCCATTTCGGGTTTCGCGAAAAATGGCGACGCTCCGGACTCTCCTTCAGGGGAGGGGGAGAACTGCAAGGCCCTCCTCTGTGTCGGACCACGCCTGCCGGGTCAGCCCAGGTCGCGTGCCCGCAGGTAGGCCAGCTCGGAGATGTTGCTCCATGCTTTCGATTGCCGCAGGAACTTCCGGTAAGAGGTGTACACCTTGCGCGAGAACGCATCCTTCTCCGCGAGCTCGGAGAGCACCTCCTCGGCAAGCCGGTGCAGCTTGATCAGGACATCATCCGGGTAGGCGCGCGGGGTTACACCGTGCTTCTCGATCAGGGTTTGGAGCGCGACCGGGTTGCGGGCGGTGTACTCGGCCAACATGTCCTGGTTCGCGACCTTGCAGGCGTTGAGCACGATGGATTGCAGATCCGCGGGCAGGGCCTCGAAGGCGGCCTGGTTGATCATGACCTCCAGGGTACCGTTGGGCTCGTGGAAGCCGGGGTAGTAGTAGTATTTGGCCGCCTCGTGGAGGCCGAAGGCCAGGTCGTTGTAGGGCCCTACCCACTCGGTGGCATCGATGGTACCGGACTGGAGGGCGGTGAAGAGCTCGCTTCCCGGTAGAATGACGGAGGTACCTCCGGCGCGTTTGAACACCTCCCCGCCGAGGCCCGGAATCCTCATTTTGAGTCCCGCAAGGTCCGCAACGCTCTTGATCTCCTTGTTGAACCAGCCCCCCATCTGCACCCCACCGTTTCCGGCCGGTGCGGGGACCAAGCCGAAATCGGCGTAGAGTTCGGTCCAGAGCGCCAGGCCGCCCCCATGATAGAGCCAGGCGTTCGTCTCCTGGGCCGTCATGCCGAAAGGGACGGCGGTGAAGAACTGGACGGCCTCGCTCTTGCCCTTCCAATAGGCGGCCGTGCTATGGCCCATCTCGGCCGTGCCCTGGGCAACGGTGTCGAAGACCTCGAATGCGGGTACCAGCTCCCCGGCCCCGTATACCTTCACCCGGATGCGGCCCCCGCTCATCTCGCCGATGAGCTCAGCGAGTCGGTTGGCGCCAGTGCCCAGGCCGGGGAAGTTCTTCGGCCAGCTCGTGACCATCTTCCACTCGTAAGTGGTGTTGGCCCGGACGGTTCCGATACCGACGGTGCAGGCACCCAGCGCCAGGGAAGTACCTCCGGCCTTCTTAATGAAATCGCGACGTTGCATCTCCCGTCCTCATTGTGTGGGGTTAGGTCACCGCTGTCCGACAAAACGTTGTTTTTGTTGCGTAACTCCTTATAAGGAAATGAAAGACAGCCACTTTAAGAGTGTCACCGATTTGAATAGCCTCGCGCATCTCCCAAATACCCCCTTCTGGGGATGTTGGGGACCCGGTTATGCACATCGGCAAGCTCGTTTTTTCCCAGGTCATTGACTCTTTACCGATGCATGTGTTTCGTCGAGGCGTTGCGCGGTACGACGGCAACCGCTACAAGAAGACATTTCCCTCACTACTGTCCGGGGAGATTATCAAATAGTTCAGTTGGTTATAGATATAGGCAGTATCGCTTCTGGATTCCATTCTAGTAACCAACAGAGCTAGAAGAGTGTTTTCGAGTAAGGTCAGGCTCAGAATCTGTAAAATTGTGTAGAGCTCCGATTTGCTGTCAAGGCGATTCTTGATGATAGCGACGAGGATGTAAACTGAGATAGCGATTCAAATCTGGCTTTTGACCGCGTTCTCGGAGGTCCCGAAGAGCGAGGGGTATTTGGGAGATGCGCGAGGTGATTCAAATCGGTGACACTCTATAAGTTGGCTGTTTTTCATTTCCTTACAAGGAGTTACGCAACAAAAACAAACGTTTTGTCGGACGGCAGTGGCTAATATCAATATTTCGACTTTTCATTCACCCGATGATTTCAAAATTTGCGGTCAGCAATGAACGTAACTCCGGTTGGTATTTGCGTGGATTCTTGAAAAATGCTTCACGCGCTGTTCGAAATTCGACAAACGTTTCATAATACCGATTGTAGAGGACCCTCTTCTTAAAAAATCCCCATAATCGCTCGATCAAATTCAGATTCGGCGCGTACGGCGGGAGGAAAACGAGCTGAACGCGCGAGGCTTTCAGGTAGTCTTGAAGTGCTTTGGAACAGTAGTAAGGTGCGTTGTCACAAATGACATAAACATACACGGCCATGGGGTGGAACGCTACGAGTTGCTCGAACAACGCGATGGTCGAGTCAGCGTTGATGGTATCGTCGCAGCGAACCACGGCCTCCAACCGTTCCAGGTCAATGGCCCCATTGATATTGACGCGCCGTCGCCCGGTGTTGGTGGGGATTATCTACTCCTCGCCACGCTTGATCCAACCGCTGGCAAGCACCGGATGGTGTTGCGGATGAGTTGCATCCATAAAATAGATGGGATCATCCTGACCCTGGAGATTGCGGATATGGTCGTACGTTTCGAGGAATTGCGTTTGCGCTTCCTGGTCGGCCTTGCTAGGCACCAGCCGGGGCTTTTTGTACACATGACCCAACCGGCGCAGCACTGCGGTCATGCCACTCTCCGTGTAAGACACCCCAAAGGTTTCCTTCACCCAGTAGGCGACCGCTTTGGCCGAGAGGTACAGGTTCGCTTGAAGATGGGCGTCCAATTC
>Ga0209781_1000130_pt1 | contig 17991 bp, 20 predicted proteins | sample WorMetHERISLAND1_3_FD_187386 | JGI IMG/M metagenome (GOLD analysis project Ga0209781, IMG submission 187386) | Marine gutless worms symbiont microbial communities from Max Planck institute for Marine Microbiology, Germany - Olavius albidus HERON... | ecosystem: Host-associated > Annelida >...
AAGCCGCTACAGGCTGTGATTCGGGGCCAGGTAGCCCTAGATCATCCACTCGGAGACTGGAGGGCCTACAATGGGTTGGTAGACATGGGTTATGAGAAGCATCTCCGCGTCCATCCGTAACGAATTTACGCGAGGCAATTGCCATATCAACAGCATTGAGTCGTTCCAGTCATATGCTAAACGGAGGCTTGCAAAATTCAAGGGCGTTCCCAGACATACGTTTCATCTACACCTCAAAGGATGTGAATTCAGTAATCATCGAGAGGAAAACCTCTATAAAAAACACTCTTTCTGCTGAGCAAAAGTCCTCTCTAAATGTGTTACTCTAAAGAGCATTCTCAATTGAGCCAAATCCTGGCAGAGAACCGAGGTCGGGAGGTCGGGTCTTCCGGAGTTATCTAGGCCCAACCGGGGGTACTTGGGGCCCGGAAGACCCGACCTCCCGACCTCGGTTCTCTGCCAGGATTTGGCTCAATTGAGAATGCTCTTTAGAGTAACACATATGGTGAGATTTTCCGGTTAAAATCGTCGAGATGCGAGGTGCGCGAGCGCAGGAATAGCAACCCCTCTTTCAATTTCAAGCTCGCGCAACAATGCAGATGGTCGCTTCTCGTCTCGCCCGAAGGGAGTTCCCCAAACGCGCCGAGGCGGCGTTACAGCGCTTGGCAAGAGATGAGCTATTCCTAGTACGCTGTGCCTTGCCTTGGCGCGTTTGGGAGGACCCTGAAAATGCAAAATAAGGTAAAATTTGTATTAGCCACTAGATAGTCCGCCGACAAGAAAAATTAGGATGTTAAACTGATTCTTCAAGAGTTGTGGTCAAGCCTTGAGGAATCAGCCCTGAAGAAACGTTATGTGGTGCGATTGAGCGTGGTAGAGCGTGAGCAACTGGAAGGATTGGTGAAGCGAGAAGGATTGGTGAAGCGAGAAGGATTGGTGAAGCGAGGACGGGAGGCCACCTTATCGTCGCCGTCACGCCCAAGTGTTGTTGCGGGCGGACGAAGGCGAACGCGGAAACGGCCTGATCGACCGAGAAGTAGCGGAGCGGGTGAGTTGTAGCCGTCGCACGGTGGAGCAAATTCGCCAACGGTGTGTGTGCGAGTGCTTCCCGGCGGCACTGGAGCGGCGCCAACGTTCGCGGGTGCTGGATGGTGAAGGCGAAGCGCGCTTGGTGAGTATCGCCTGTAGCGAGCCGCCGGCGGTGGAGGAGCACAGGGAAGCGAGGGAGGGTAAGCGCCGAGCGAAGTGCGACGCCCCCCGGGTAGGCGTAGGGCCAAGCGTTTGGTCGGAGTGCGGCGCGTGAGCGCCGGCGGAGACGAAATGCTAGGCCATGCGACACGGCGTCAAGTCATTGCGGGAGTCCTGGTGCCGCGCAGAGTGCGCACCAGGACGAACGCGGGCCGCCGAAGGCAATGGCCGTCGCCCCGTTGTTTGCACCCGAAATCGGACGGATCCCATTTCGGGTTGCGCGAAAAATGGCGACGCTCCGGACATGCCCGGTGGACCTTACGGCTGTTGGGGGATCGCTTGGTGGAATTGAAGGTGGTGGAATCGATATTCCCCGAGACCGTGCGTCAAGTGTTAAAAAACGCCACCAAACCCTGGCAGAAGCGGATGTGGTGCATTCCCGCGCCTGCGAATGTGGCCTTCGTGTGCCAGATGGAAACGGTATTGGCCGTGTACCGGTGCGCGTTTGATCCGGCCTATCCGGTGGTGCGTATGGACGAGAGCAGCGAGCAATGCGCGCGCGAAGCGCGTGACCCGATACCGGCCAAACCGGGGCAGAGCGAACGCCACGACGTGGAATACGAACGGAATGGCGTCGCCCATTTGCTGGCGTTTTATGTCCCCTTCGAGAACTGGCGTCGCATCGACATAGCGGATAATCATGCCGCTGAGCAATGGGCGCAAGGCGTTCGGTGGTTGGTGCAAGAAGATTATCCGCAGGCAACCCGTATCACCTTAGTCATGGACAATCTGAACACCCATGGCGGCGCCTCCCTGTATAAAGCGTTCCCACCGCAGTGGCCCGCTCGCTGTTGGACAACTTAGAATGCGTCTACACTCCCAAGTATGGCGGTTGACTCAACCGGCCGAATGTGAGTTCAGCGTGTTAGGACGGCAATGCTTGGACCGGCGACTACCGGATCTCGCGACGGTCGTTTCCGAAGTCCAGGCATGGACGGGAGACCCGGAACCAATCCAATCAACCCGTCGATTGGCGCTTTGCCACGGAAGACGCACGGATCAAGCTCAAATGCCTTTATCCTATATTATCAAATTGATGGCCTACTAGAACCTCGTGGGGGGGCTGAAGTGATCCGCTTCGAGCACGTCACGAAACGCTATCTGCAGCACGGAAATGCCCTGCGCAACCTGAGCTTCGAGCTCGCAGCCGGCGAAATGGCGTTTCTCACCGGCCACTCGGGTGCGGGCAAGAGTACCCTGTTGCGATTGATCGGTTTGATCGAACGCCCGACCCGGGGCCAGGTCACGGTCAACGGACGCAACCTGAGACACCTGCCCACGCGCAAGATCCCCCTGCATCGCCGCGAGGTCGGAATGATCTTTCAGGACCATCGCCTGCTCGCGGATCGCACGGTGTTCGACAATGTGGCCCTGCCTCTGGTTGCGGCCGGTTACCGCCACAAGGAAACCCGTCGCCGGGTACGTGCCGCTCTCGACCAGGTAGGTCTGCTGGACAAGGAGCGGACCTTTCCGATCACCCTGTCCGGCGGCGAGCAGCAGCGGGTCGGCATCGCCCGGGCAGTGGTCGCCCGCCCGCCCCTGATCCTGGCCGACGAGCCGACGGGCAACCTGGACCCGGAGCTCTCGCGCGAGATCATGGGGTTGTTCGAGCGCCTCCATCAGGTTGGTATCACGCTCCTCATCGCCAGTCATGATCTGGCATTGATCGCGAGCCTGCCCTACCGGACCTTGACCTTGACCGGCGGCTTCCTGACGGAGGACACAGGTACCTGGTGACCTTATGCACGCACACCGTCACGCCGCCCGCAGACGCGTCCGCGCCCACCCGTTTCAGCTTCCGGTCACCTGGTTGAGTCATCACCTGCAGGTGGCGTTGGGCAGCCTGGGGCGTCTGTTGCGCAATCCGTGGGCGACCGGAATGACGGTTGCCGTAATCGCCATCGCTATCGCTTTGCCCGCGAGCCTGTACGTGCTCACTCGGAACCTGAACCTGTTGAGCGAGTCCTGGAACCAAACCACCGCCATCTCCCTCTTCCTGACGCCGGATACGGGTATCGAGCAAGCACGGACAGTGGCGGCAGCGCTCGAAGCGCACCGAAACTTGGACCAGGTCACCCTGATCAGTCCGGACCAGGCGCTGTTAGAGCTTGGCAGCTACCAGGGCTTCAGCGAGGCAATCGCCCAACTCGAAGAGAATCCGCTACCTGTGGTGCTTGCTCTGCAACCGACGCCCGAGATCTGGACACCCGCGGCCCTGGAACGCCTGGCCAAGGAGGTCGAAGCATTGCCCCAGGTCGATTTCGCGCGTCTCGATACCCGCTGGATACATCGCTTTCAGGCTATTCTGAACCTGATGCAGCGCGGGGTCGTGCTGCTCGGAAGCGCACTGGTCCTGGCCGTCTTACTCGTAGTCGGTAACACCATCCGCCTGGAGATCGAGAATCGCCGCAGCGAGATCGAGATCATGGAGCTGGTGGGGGCTACGCGGGCGTTCATTCGTCGCCCCTTCCTTTACACCGGCGGCTGGTATGGATTGTTCGGCGGGACCGGCGCCTGGTTGCTGGTAGCCTTGGCGCTGGCCCTTATCCAGGGTCCGGTCTCCCGTCTCGCCGCGCTCTACCACACCCAGTTTGCGCTCGCCGGCCTGGGGTCGACCATCTCGCTGACGGTACTCGGTGGCAGTCTGGGGCTCGGTCTGCTCGGGAGCTGGGTCTCCGTCGGACGCCATCTCAGCGCGGCGCAGCCGCACTGAATCCGCACGCACGCCTCATCCTGAACGCCAAATCGCCTGAACGTTAGTACCCCGCTTCACCTTGTTTTTCATTATCAAACCCGTAGATTGGGCTGTGCCTATCAATGTTATCCCTAGATGGTGGGCACAGCCTACCCTACCGGATATATGCAAAATATGAAGAAATTGCGTACTAGGGACTGTTGAGATTCATCGTGAGTTGATGATTGCGGCGCAGGCATAGATCATGGTCTCGAAGCTTTCATCGGTTTTGTCGCTGCGCATAGCGATACGCTTGAACTCTTTGAGTTTGCTGAAGAAGTTCTCGATCAGATGGCGCCATTTGTAGATTTCGGCATCGCGGACGCTGGGAAATGACGATTTGTGCGCCGCGCTCGCTCAGGTCTTGGATGATCCAGTTCGAATCGAACGCCTTGTCGGCAATCAGGCCGCCGAATTCGATATCCTCGATGAGTGGGGGCCACGCCGACGGTATCCGCTGCCTGGGGAGCAGGACGAAGCGGGCCAGGTTGCCCAAGGCGTCCGTCAGGGCCAGGATTTTGGCCGTCAACCCGCCCTTCGACTTGCCGATGGCTTGGCTTTGAATCCCCCTTTTGCGCCCTGGCCGTGCCGGTGGACCTTGACGATGGATCGCGAACTCCATGTCCGGTTCATCCGACACGGCGTCGAATAGGCGTTGGAATACATCGGCCTTCACCCAATCGCGAAACCGTTTGAACACCGAATTCCATTTGCCGAAGTGCGCCGGAAGGTCACGCCATGGACTGCCGGTCTACGCAATCCAGAGCACCGCCTCCAAAAACAACCGGCCGTCGCCACCCGTCCGGCCAGGGTCCGTCTCCTTGCCCAGACAATGCGGCTCCATCAAAGCACATTGACGATCCGTAATTACAAAACGCTCCGTCGTCATCCAAACCTCCTTCGACAAGGTAGCTTGAATCGCAAATCACGACGCTTGGGAATCCTGAATCTCAACAGACCCTAGAGCGCGGGCTCGCCCCGCACCTATCGCCGAGAGATCCAGCGACACCAGTGGGCGCTTAGGCGATAGTGCGGGGCAAGTCCGCGCCTACCGCGGATCCGGGTCGTGTCGGAAGTAGGCGCCGGCTTGCCGGTGCTCACGCGATCAGTTGAAAATTTACCACTACTAGAACATCAATCTAATAATATAGGATAAAGATGTTTGAGCTTGATCCGTGCGTCTTCCGTGGCAAAGCGCCAATCGACGGGTTGATTGGATTGGTTCCGGGTCTCCGTCCATGCTGGGACTTTGGAAGCGACCGTCGCGAGATCCGGTAGTCGCCGGTCCAAGCATTGCCGTCCTAACACGCTGAACTCATATTCGGCCAGGTTGAGCCAACTGCCATGTTTGGGGGTGTAGGCGCATGCTAATTTGTCCAACAGCGAGCGGGACACGTGCGGTGGGAACGCTTTATACAGGGAGGCGCCGCCATGGGTGTTCAGATTGTCCATGACGTAAGGTGATACGGGTTGCCTGCGGATAATCTTCTTGCACCAACCGCCGGATGCCTTGCACCCATTACTCGGTGGCATGATTATCCGCTATGTCGATGCAACGCCAGTTCTCGAAGGGGGCATAAAACGCCGGCAAGTGGGCGACGCCATTCCGTTCGTATTCCACGTCGTAGCGTTCGCTCTGCCCCGGTTTGGCGGTATCGGGTCACGCGCTTCGCGCGCGCATTGCACGCTGGTCTCGTCCATACGCACCACCGGATAGGCTGGATCAGACGCGCGGACGCACAGTCTCGGGGGATATCGATGGAGGAGCACAGGGAAGCGAGGGAGGGTAAGCGCCGAGCGAAGTGCGACGCCCCCCGGGTAGGCGTAGGGCCGAGCGTTTGGTCGGAGTGCGGCGCGTGAGCGCCGGCGGAGACGAAATGCTAGGCCATGCGACACGGCGTCAAGTCATTGCGGGAGTCCTGGTGCCGCGCAGAGTGCGCACCAGGACGAACGCGGGCCGCCGAAGGCAATGGCCGTCGCCCCATTGTTTGCGCCCGAAATCGGACGGACCCCATTTCGGGTTGCGCGAAAAATGGCGATGCTCCGGTCCACCACCTTCAATTCCACCGAGCGATCCCCCAACAACCGTAAGGTTCACCGGGCATGTCCCGCCGGCGGCTCGCTACAGGCGATACTCACCAAGCGCGCTTCGCCTTCACCATCCAACCCGTGAACGTTGGTGCCGCTCCAGTGCCGCCGGGAAGCCCTCGCACACACACCGTTGGCGAATTTACTCCACCGTGCGACGGCTACAACCCCCACCCACTCCGCCACTTCTCGGTCGATCAGGCCGTTTCTGCGTTCGCCTTCGTCCACCCGCAACAACACTTGGGCGTGACAGCGACGATAGGCGGCCTCCCGTCCTCGCTTCACCAGCACTTCCAGTTGCTCACGCTCTACCCCGCTCAAATCGCACCACATAACGTTTCTTCAGGGCTGATTCCTCAAGGCTTGACCACAACGCCAGCAGAATCAGTTTAGCATCCTAATTTTTCTTATGGGTGAACTACTATCCCCCAGTGGAAGAATCGGATAGGTGCTATCGGTACTTCGGTACGGTTGTACCAGTATTGATATTGCCTGCACACCTTTTCCGGTGCTAGGATATTTCCTATCAAAATACTCAGGCTTGTGCCACATGGCTAAAGACATCGCAATCCTGCCGACCGGCAACATCGACGCCTATATCGGCGCCGCCTATCAGATACCCATGCTTACGGCAAACGAGGAACGCAGACTCGCCGAGCAGCTGCGCGACCATGGCGACATGGAGGCGGCACGGCGGCTAGTGTTGTCTCATCTCCGCTTCGTGATTCGAATCGCCCGCGGCTACCTCGGTTATGGCCTACCGCTGCCGGACCTCATTCAGGAAGGCACGGTAGGTCTCATGAAAGCGGTCAGGCGCTTCGAGCCGGATGTGGGCGTACGCCTGGTGTCCTTTGCCGTCCACTGGATCCGCGCCGAGATTCACGAGTACATCTTGCGCAATTGGCGGATCGTCAAGGTGGCTACCACAAGGGCCCAGCGCAAGCTGTTCTTCAATCTGCGCAGTGCTAAGAAGCGTCTGGGATGGTTCTCCCGAGCGGAGGTTGAGAGGGTCGCCGAGGATCTGGGCGTCAAACCGGAAACGGTGCTGGAAATGGAATCGCGACTGGCCAACCAGGATCTCGCCTTCGACGGCGATGAGAGCGATGATGACGACGGTCCGTTGGCACCAGCGGCCTATTTGCCGGATATGCGCATGGAGCCGGCAAGCGCCATCGAGTACGAGGATACCATGACGGATCGCCGCCGCCGTCTCTTGAGTGCGCTCAGCGGCCTGGACGACAGGAGCAAGACGATCCTGGAGGCGCGCTGGTTGACCGAGAAGAAGCAGACCCTGCACGAGCTTGCCCGGCAGTTCGGCGTCTCCGCCGAACGCATCCGGCAGATAGAGAAAGCCGCCATGAAGAGGATGCGGCTACAGCTGGAGGCCTGAGGTCCTCTTTGCAACATTGCGATACGGATAAGGGTAGTAGGAAACCGAGTGGGCCGACAGGCAAAAGGATCGGTTTTCCGACCAAGAGCGGGGAGGCATCCTTGCCCCCGTGCGGACACCTTGGATTGTCAAGCGCCCTCGGAAAGGGTTATTTGGAGATGAGCTTCTTAACCAGACCGACGACGGCCAACAGCACGCTGCTGCCTACGCCGCCTCCGGCTACGTTGCCGAAATCTACAAATGGCGTCATCTGATCGAGAACTTCTTCGGCAAACTCAAAGAGTTCAAGCGTATCGCCATGCGCAGCGACAAAACCGATGAAAGCTTCGAGGCCATGATCTATGCCTGCGCCGCACTCATCAACTCACGATGAATCTCAACAGACCCTAGAGCTTGACCGCAGATTCGGTTGAGCGAAACAGTGCCCACGGAAAGACGGGCAGGCGCAGGTCGATGGTAGAGGCATCGAGCGCATAAACCGCGTTGTCAAGATCACGTCCCAAGTCCTCTTCGGCATACAGGGGGCGAGTGGCGCGAATCAATGCCTGACGAGACCTACGTAGATACGCCGATCTCGGCGTTCATTCGCGTCGGCCACGGCGCTTCTGGAAACGTTGCCCCGGATACCCCTCCGGATACCCCTGTGGTACAACTTGTCCTTCTGGGCGCGCGGGCAAACTTCAATATCGCGTAGGCTCTCGCGATGGGTTAACTGCACGAAGGTCATGCGCAGGTATTGCTCGAGACAGGAAAATGTCTTCTTGTAGCGGTTGCCGTCGTACCGCGCAATGCCTCGACGAAACGCATGCATCGGTAAAGGTCAATGACCTGAGAAAAAAAACGAGCTTGCCAATGTGCATAACCGGGTCCCCAACATCCCCAGAAGTGGGTATTTTGAAGATGCGCGAGGCGATTCAAATCGGTGACACTCTTAAAGTGGCTGTCTTTCATTTCCTTACAAGGAGTTACGCAACAAGAACAAACGTTTTGTCGGACAGCAGTGATCTAAGACAAGTAGTTGCAGCGTGCATTCAGACGCTACCGAGGCTGAATTTGGGGGGATACGTCAGGGGCAAGCCCGCGCCTACCGGCCTCGTAGCTAGTATCCGATTTCATTTTATTTTACATTTTCGGCGAGGCGAGAAGCAGCCAGATGCGAGGCGCGCGAGTGCAGGAATAGCAACCCCTCTTTCAAGCTCGCGCAATAATACAGCCGACTTCTCGTCTTGCCCAAAGGGAGCCCCCAAACGCGCCAAGGCGGCGTTACAGCGCTTGGCAAGAGAGGAAGCTATTCCCTGTGCGCTGTGCCTTGCCTTGGCGCGTTTGGGAGGGCCCTGATAATGCAAAATAAGAAGAAATGGGTACTAGGCTACCCTGACCTAACCGCTCGGCCAAGGTCATGTTTTCGCGCGGATTTATTCGCGCTTACCCTGAACCCCTTATTGACCGCTGAGATATGAGGCATTTTTAGCAACCTCCATATCCCGGCATGGATACTCACCGTCCCCATGCCGTCCTCCAACCTGGAGTTCTGATCAATGGTCTGGGTGCAATTCCTCGTGTGCGTGGCAGTAATCGGCTTCGCCGGGGTCAAGCTGTCGCGCTACGGTGACGCCATTGCCGACAAGACAGGGTTCGGCGGTACCTGGATTGGGGTCATCATGCTCGCCAGCGTCACCTCCCTGCCCGAGCTGGTGACCGGAATCAGCTCGGTGACGGTAGCCGAGGCGCCGGACATCGCCGTGGGCGACGTGCTGGGCAGCTGCGTCTTCAACCTGGTGCTCATCGTCGTGCTTGATTTCCTCAGTCGCGACGAGCCCCTCTATTGCCGGGCCGGCCAAGACCACATCCTCGCGGCCGGGTTCGGGATCATGCTCATCGGACTCGCCGGGTTCAATCTGCTGCTGGCGACGCCGGGGCCTGGGATCTCTCTGTGGCATGTGGGTCTCTACAGCCCGGCGATCATGCTGCTGTATCTGGTCGCGATGCGTTCGGTCTTCCTGTATGAATCCAAGCTGGTCGGAGACTTTACGGCGGTCGAGGCAGACGCCTATCCGGACCTCAGCCTGCGCACCGCGGTGGTGAGATATATCGCAGCCGCCGCGGTTGTCCTGATCGCGGGGGTCTGGCTGCCATTCGTTGCTAAGGCGCTCGCCGTCCAGATGGAGTGGCACCAGGGCTTCGTTGGCACCCTATTCGTCGCCTTCGTGACCTCCCTACCGGAAATGGTCGTAACCGTGGCTGCCCTCCGGTTGGGCGCCGTGGACATGGCGATCGGAAACCTGTTCGGCAGTAACCTCTTCAACATCGGTATCCTAGCCATCGACGATATCTTCTATCTACCTGGTCCCTTGTTCGACGCGGTATCCACTACCCATGCCATATCCGCCTTTTCCGCCATCATGATGACGGGAGTGGCCGTCGTTGGACTCCTTTATCGGCCGCGTACCCGGGTCTTCAAGACCGTGGGCTGGGCGAGCATCTTTCTGTTTACGGTCTATCTGATCAACACTTACATGCTCTATAGCTACCGGGAAGGATAGACATCAGCTGCCGTCAGCTGATGAGCCGCAAAGACACAAAGAACGCAAAGTAGGACGTGGAGAGCCCTGGCCGGGAGAGACCTGTCTGCCATCCCGAAGACACCTGCCTGTGCCGACACGGTAGACGCGGAACAGGCAGGCGCCTGGCCGGTGGCGAGCCCTATCTTTGGGTAGCTCGTGCCCGACACCCGAATTAGGCACGCCCCCGGCCGGCCGAGAAGCGCCTTTCTCTCTCCTTAGAGGCTGTCTAAAAAAGTAAACGAGCTCGATAATTAGGCACGCCCCCGGCCGGCCGAGAAGCGCCTTTCTCTCTCCTTAGAGGCTGTCTAAAAAAGTAAACGAGCTCGATCCCTCCCCGTAGGCGCGGGCTTGCACCGCACCTATCGCCTGGGCGCACCCTGGTGTCGCTGGATCTCTCGGCGATAGGTGTGGGGCGGGCCCGCGCTTGAGAATTCCCCGGCTTGCCGTCCAGCTCCCGAGTGCCGACAAGCCGGCGCCTACCGCGCATGGTGGATCGCTGCGGCCACGACCGATAACTGAAAGTCAGCAGCAACCTCAGTCGGAAAGATTTTGGCTCATGGGGCCAACTGAGTGAGAGCTATCCAACCGCCTCGTCAAGCCTGAGAGTCAGCTTCCCAAAATGAGTTGCCAAAGGAGAAGCCGATGATCCGTTTCTCAACCCTCGATTTGATGGATGAGCCGAAATGTTACGCGTATCTGGTTGCGATTTTGCATCTGTAGGGTCTCGGTTGCCCGGCGTGCCACACGCCGGTCGCGCACGCGAAGGTCCATCGACGTGATCGCGCGCCCTTGTTGTCCTTTCGCTGCGCTTGCGGTCGGATCTACAACGCGTTACGGCAACCCTGTGGCAAGGTACCCATCATAGCTATTTCTGATCGTACGGATCTTGCAGGGCATCGCCCAAGGGGCTCCCACTCGGCATCTGGCGCAAGAATTGGGCCTCGACCGTAAGCATTTGCTGGAACGTCGCCATCAAATTCAAACGCTTGCGGAACAGGCTTGCCCGCGGGGGAAGCCTTGGTCGATGCGGTCGTGGAAGCCGATGAGATGGACCAAAATGCCGGTGAGAAGGGCCGTTTACAGCCCGATCCCGAAGACCCACCGCGTCGCCGCGCCAACCACGCACGGTACCTGGGACACTGACCGGCCTCCCATCCTGGGGATTGTCGGCCGTGACAGCGGCCAGATTCAACTGAGTTTAAAAAACAATGCGCGATCGGATCTGGAGCCGCCGGTCTTGCCAGAAACCCAGAAAGGAACGACCATTAACACTGACGAGTGGGGCGCCTACCGACACTTGTCGGCGGCAGAACGTCAACACGTCACGGTTTGTCATGCGCCGGAAAAGCGGGTGTAGGCGCGCGATGAGGATGGCGACGGAATCCGGGAGGTGCACACCAACACCATCGAAGGCGTGTGGACCGGCGTACGCAATTTTCTGCGTCCTTTTCGCGGGGTTAACAAGCTCTACCTCCAGCAATACTACCTCGCCATCCATGAATGGGCACATAATCTCGCGGATTTTGTGTGGTGTCACACAATTAGCCTCATGAGCTGACGTTTTTTGCCCAGACTTCACCAGGACTGTACTCGTAAAGCCATGCCTTCAGTTTTGTACCGTCGGGTGTAGTGCGATGCCTTCTTGAACAGTGCCGCAATCATGTCGATAGCATAGGGGTGTAGCCCAAGCTCCGGCTCGTCGACGATGATGAGAGTCGGTAATTCTTCTTCCGGCTGCATGAGTAGGGTCACGAGACAGAACGGCTCGTAGCGTACCATCCGAAAGCTGGTGCGGATCGAACACCTGATCTGATCCCTTGTCTTTCTAGTTCAGGATGATCTCCCTTTTGTCGGGACCGGCGGACTCAAGATCAAAGTCGGCGAAGAACGGGGCAATCAGGTGGACAGCCCGGACGATGCGCTGATAGATGTTCTCGTACTCTTCATGCAGGCGCAGCAGGAATGCGGCCAGAGGTTCCCCGCCGCCGGGCATCAGCCGGCGATTATCGCCGCTGTGGCAGTACTGGTGAACGCGTGCCGTTGGCGACGTATCATAGAAGTGGTACACTCGGAAATGGTTCAGCAAATGCCTGAGCACCCTGGCTGTTAGCTCTCCCTCATCGGCCTTCCGGCTGATCCGCGTTTCCTCATGTCCCAATCCAAGCGGAACCGATTTCGGCCTGGTATAACCGGGTTGGAGGAAGCTCAAATTCTCGTCGGCAAAAATCAGCGTATCCCCTGGCAGCGTGGAATAAACGCATGGCATAGGTATCGATACCGTTATCCACTTCAAACCCCAGCCGGGCCTCCATCTGCGGCGTCACCTTAGGGCCGAAGTGGAGAATGGATTGCGCACGTCCCATGGTACCGACGTATTGTTGGAGACGCATTGCCATCATCTCGTTGAGCATCTTGAAGAACGAGACAAGGGTACTTTTGCCAGCCCCATTCGCTCCGATCAGGATGTTGAGCGGCCGCAGCTCAAGGTCCATTTCTTTGATGGATTTGAAGCCTTTGAGAATTACTCGCTGCAGTTTCAATGTTGTCGGTAATCGAGGGTATCCGTACCGGTTGGGCGCTGCTTCTCCAACGGCGGTACGGCCTCGGGTGGCGGCAGACGTTCGAGCCAGCGCGCGTTGCCCTCATTGATGATCTTGACTACCGCCTTGGAGGAGATGGTCGCGCCCGTGATGGCGTTGACTTGGTTGATCGCCGCTTTGGTGCCCCGCTTGACGGCCTCGATCCGGGGGTCGATGGCGAGGGCCCGGAAGTCGGCGACGAAGGCGGTGTCCTTGTAGATCTTGTCCCCTAAACCAGGGGTCTCGCGACTTTCCAGGATCTCCATGCCCACCACCCGGCGCGCGTCGGGTCGATAGCCGTAAATGAGGCGGATGGTATCCTGAAAGCCGGGACCCGCACCGGGGATGGCATAGCCCAGGAGTCGGCCTTGGGCGTCGTAGCCGCCGAACAGGGCAGCCTCGTCCGGGTCTTCCTCTTCTTTGACGATCAGGCGCCCCCCCTGAAAGACCAGGCGCTGCATGTGGACGGTGCCGGGCAGCACCTTGAATACTGCCTGGCGCAGGACCTTGGCCTGGTAAGCGACGATGGTGGGTCGGGTGGTCTCGAATACGGAGACGATGATGAGTCCGGAGAGCAGGCCCGCCAGCCCCAAGGTCAGCACCAGCCGGGCGGAGCTGGGCTCCTGGGACGATCGGTCGCGGCCGCTCATGGGGCCTTGATCCCTTTGCCGAAAACTCGGGGCTGGGTGTACCGGTCGATGAGGGGGGTGGCGGCGTTCATCAGCAGGATGGCATACATGACTCCCTCGGGGAAGCCGCCGAAGACTCGGATCAGGACCACCAGCAGTCCCACGCCTATTCCGAATATCCAGGCGCCCTTGGGGGTGACGGGGGAAGTGACCGGGTCCGTGGCCATATAGATGGCCCCGAGCAGCAAGCCGCCGGAGAACAGAGAGAACAGGGGATCGGGGTAGCCGGTCGGATCGATCAGGAAGAAGACCAGCGAGAAGGCGGCTACTGAGAGCAAGATACCGGCCGGGATCCGCCAATCCAGGTCCCGGCGCAGCATCAGGTAGACGCCGCCGAGCACCAGCAGTAGACCGCTGGTCTCACCGATGCAGCCGCTGGTCTTGCCGATCACCAGGTCCCACAGGGGCGTGGACTGGCTCTCGAATCTCATCATCCCCAGGGGCGTCGCCGCGCTCATGCCGTCATAGTCCGCCTGCAGGAAAGGTGGGGCGAGGATGGAGGCCGGGACAGTGAAGAAATCCCCGGTGTGGGCGTTCCAGGTGGTCATGGCCACGGGGAAGGTGGCGAGCAGGAAGGCCCGTCCCACCAGTGCCGGATTGAACAGGTTGTAGCCCAGGCCGCCCCAGATCAGCTTGCCCAGGCTAATGCCCACCACTCCGCCGAGAAAGGCCATCCACAAGGGCAGCCCCGGCGGCAGACTGAGGCCGAGTAGGAGTCCGGTGATCAGACCACTGCCGTCGAGCAGCCTGGTGCGGCGCTGTCTGGGCGGGGAGAAGAGCCACTCGGTCAGCACGGCCCCGGCGATGCCGGCGCTCACGATGAGCAGGGCACTCAGGCCGAAGAACCAGACCCCAGCCAAGGTCGCCGGTGCCAGAGCCAACGCCACATCCCCCATGGCTTTGGCAGTGGTCAGGGGCTGCTTGAGTAGGGGCGCCGGCTGGACCAGCAGCTTGGGGTCTTTGGGGCTCAAATCGACCTCAGTACATGAAAATTAGGAGTGCTCAGATCCCACAACCAACGCTGAATAACCCAGGATCACGCTGCGAAGGAACAGGTTGCCATAGTACCTTAGCGGTATACTGGAAAGAAAATGGAAACCGCCTGTAACGAGCTGTCACAATAGAATCCATTCGTGTCCAACCTGGATAACAACCCGGAACGGCGTCTGATTCTGATCACCGGCGCCAGCCGCGGTATCGGACAGGCGTTGAGCCTCAAGCTGCTGGACGCGGGAGACCGGGTCATCGGCATCGGGCGGGATTTTTCGCATTTTTCGCCTTTTCCACACGGGCCCCTCCCCCAACCCGGCTTCGAGGCGATCACGGTCGATCTGGCGGATCTCGACGCGCTGCCGAAGCGGCTCTCCGAGGTCGCTGGGAAACACCGCGAGCTGGACGCGGTCGTCTCCAATGCCGGTGCCGGCCGTTTCGGTCACCTGGAACAGCTCTCACCGCACCAGATCCGCGCCTCCGTAGACCTCAACCTGACCCAGCATATTCTGGTCGCGCGGTCATTTCTACCCTTGCTCAAGCGGAGAGGAAGGGGCGATCTGATCTTCATGGGCTCGGAGACCGCCTTGTCGGGCGGCATCAAAGGCGCCGTTTACAGCGCCTGTAAATCTGCGCTGCGCGGGCTCGCGCATTCCCTGCGCCGGGAATGCGCCGCCGCCGGTGTGCGGGTCGGCATCGTCAACCCAGGGCTGGTGAGGACCGGCTTCTTCGACGGGTTCGATTTCCGCCCCGGTGAGGCCTCTGAAAACGCCATTGCGCCGGATGCCGTTGCCGATGCGGTCATCGCCATGCTCGACGCACCCTACGGGACCGTGGTGGACGAGATCAACCTGTCACCCCTCAAGCAGGTCATCCACTTCGGTCCCCATACAGGCACCTGAAAACCGGACATACCCGGAGACGGATGCCGGTTTTCAAGCAATCCTGAATGATTTGGCGTTGTCTGGAGGTTTGACGTGTTGCGTTCGACGCACAAAGGTTCGCTGATCTCCTGTAACACCAGTGCCGGCGTCTTAACGCAACCTACACCATATTACCCCCCGTACTGCCTGCCCGCGGCGGGCTTCGTTTCAAGTGGACAGGTTGGGTTAGGCGCACGCACTATCTAGTCTGGAAGGATAACGCCGAGGCTAAACGCGCCCCAGCCTAACACGTCAGATCCCACAACCAATACCAAATAACCCAGAACCGCGCCCGGACAGGCACGGCATCGAACGCGGCGTAACACAGCGAGGGGCTGTTGGCATTCAGGATTGCTGAACACCCTGAGTTGCCTAACGATCAACCATCCGCTGTTCTATAGCACCGGACCGGAACTCTACCTCCGCCAGCCCGTCATAGTTGCCGTCGGGGGCCAACCGATAGCCTCGGACCTCGTTGCGGTAGGCGCAGATCTGATTCTCGTACCACAGTGGGACGTAGGGCAGTTCTTCCAACAACAACGCCTGCAGCTCCCGGTAGTGGGCGGTTTGACGCTCCGGGTCCGGCTCCGCCCGCGCCGTTTCGATGATGCGGTCGGCGCGCGGGCTGCGATAGCGGCCCCGGTTGCCCCCCCGCGGGGGAACGGATGCGCTGTGAAAGATGTAACGGAAGATGTCCGGGGTGCGGATGCCTACCCAGGACAGGCTGTAGAGCTGGAAGCGGCCCGCCTTGATGTCACCGTAGAAGGTGCCCCAGTCATAGCTGCGGACCTCGACCCGAATACCTACCTGCGCCAGTTGGGCCTGGATGACGGTCGCCAGGCGCACGCGAAAGGAATCACTGGAGGTCTTGTAGACCAGCCGCAAAGGCCGTTCGGAACTGAACCCGGCAGCGGCCAGCAGCGTTCGGGCACGTGCCGGATCATGGGCATAACCCGCGAGCCCCGCGGCGCCGGCCCAGTGTTCCGGGGGGAATATGGCCTCCGCGAGTCGGCCCCCGTCCCGGAACAGAAAGCGCAGGATCGCCTGCCGGTCGATGGCGTGGGCAACGGCCCGACGCACCGGGAGCAGACCGGTAACTGGGTCCCGGAGGTTGAAGCCGAGATAGGAGAAGTTGGCCCCGCCGATCTCCCGCACCCGCACCTCGGAACGCCCCCGCAGATAGTCCGGAAGCTCCGGGGCCAGGTCGTTCTGCAACAGATGGATCTCGCCCCGCAGCAGCTTCATGACCCGAACATTGGGGTCCTTGACTACCAGCAGCTCCAACCGCCGCCGGTCGCGCCTGCGTTCGAGGAGTAGACGGCCGGTCTCGGGCCAGTTGAGGAACCGAAAAGGTCCGCTGCCTACGGGCGCGCGCTGAAACCCGTGGCCGTCCCGGATCAAGTCCGCCGGCAGGATGCCAATACCCAGGTAGGCGGGGAACAGGGGATCGGGTGCGGAGAGCCTGAACTCGACCCGGTCCGATCCGTGGGTCCTGATGTCCCGGATGATGCTTAGCAAGGCGCGGTGCGGGGAGGCACCGGCGGGCTCCAGGATCGAGGCATAAGTCGCCTGCACGTCCCCGGCATCGAGTCGGCTGCCGTCGCTGAAGACCCGCCCGTCTTTCCCCAGGGTGAACAGATAGTGGGTCGGCGTGGGTTGCTCCCAGGTGGCCAGCGCGGGTACCGGCCGGCTCGCCGCGTCGAACTCCACCAACCGCCGGTAGAGCAGGCGGTTGACGCGCTCGGAGGTGGCATCCGTCGCGAACCTGGGGTCCAGGTTGCGCGGCGCGGTGGCGAGCCCCATGCGCAGGGTTCCATCCGGTATACGGACCGGTATGCGGTCATCGCACCCGGCAAGCGGGATGCCAAGCAAAACTGCTAACAGCAGGACCCTGGCTGTTCTCAAAATGCAAAAGGACCCATCAGGCAGCGCGAGCAAGTGGCTTCCGGCTCCGGTCACCGGTTTCCGCCAGTGTAGAATCGGAGATGACGCCGACTCAAGCTTCAGGTCCGGGTAGTGTTTGGGCACAGGCATTCCGTAAAGCACGAAGCTCCTCATGGGTTGGGCCGCGCCGGCTCGTGATCCCGAAAAAGGTCGCAAAGGTGCGTTCGGGATTGGCAAGCGGATCGCCGGGACCGGCGATGCCGATCACCGCCAGCTGGGAGATAGCGGTGGCCACGGCCAGGACCTTCTTCACGGCTTGATCCCATAAAGCTTGGATGGACGCGAACTGCCCCCGGCTTCTGTCTCTTGGGTAGGTGTTTTTCATCGCCCTTTCTCCGTGTCAGAATCTCTCTATCATCTCTCTATCAAATAGATCGTAAACAGGTTCTAAGAAAGGTTTCGGCTATCTCAAAAGCCGCATTGCCGTTTTCAATCGCATAGCCGAGAAGGTAATGCCGGTTCTGCTGATCACCGATCTAGGGTCTGTTGAGATTCATCGTGAGTTGATGGCTGCGGCGCAGGCATAGATCATGGCCTCGAAGCTTTCATCGGTTTTGTCGCTGCGCATGGCGATACGCTTGAACTCTTTGAGTTTGCTGAAGAAGTTCTCGATCAGATGGCGCCATTTGTAGATTTCGGCATCGATGTCCAAGGGCTGGCAACGCTGCGGACGCTGGGAAATGACGATTTGTGCGCCGCGCTCGCTCAGGTCTTGGATGATCCAGTTCGAATCGAACGCCTTGTCGGCAATCAGGCCGCCGAATTCGATATCCTCGATGAGTGGGGCCACGCCGACGGTATCCGCTGCCCGGGGAGCAGGACGAAGCGGGCCAGGTTGCCCA
>Ga0209781_1000131_pt1 | contig 17989 bp, 14 predicted proteins | sample WorMetHERISLAND1_3_FD_187386 | JGI IMG/M metagenome (GOLD analysis project Ga0209781, IMG submission 187386) | Marine gutless worms symbiont microbial communities from Max Planck institute for Marine Microbiology, Germany - Olavius albidus HERON... | ecosystem: Host-associated > Annelida >...
CTGCCACAACCGAAATACGAGAATCCCTCAAAGATACACAGCAATCGCTTGAGGGAGATTTTCACGATAGACTCCAGAAGATAACCACAGCCGGATCTCAACTTGAAAACGACGCGCTTACCGCGTTGAATGAAAAAATCGAATCCCGCTCCAAACAGCTAGAGCAGGGTTGGACCGATGAAATAGAAGATCTGCGCGAACGCGTTTCATCTGCCACAACCGAAATACGAGAATCCCTCAAAGATACACAGCAATCGCTTGAGGGAGATTTTCACGATAGACTCCAGAAGATAACCACAGCCGGATCTCAACTTGAAAGCGACGCGTTTACTGCATTGAATGAAAAAATCGAATCCCGCTCCAAACAACTAGAGCAGGGTTGGACCGATGAAATAGAAGATCTGCGCGAACGCGTTTCATCTGCCACAACCGAAATACGAGAATCCCTCGAAGATGCACAGCAATCGTTTGAGGGATGGGAACACGATAGCGTCAGCAGACTGGAAGCAGTTAAGGGAGAGTATCTTGCAGTTGAAAAACACCTGAAGGAAAGCTCGGCCAGGCTCGAAACCAGTCTGGTTGATCTCGATACCAGGATGGCCAGTATTGCGGAAAGCAAGGAGACAAACCTTCTTGAATCAGTGGAAAGCCGCCAAAACGAATACCGGCAAGTGGTTGAAGAACGTTTTAACCGTATTGAAGGATTCATCAAAGATATGGACACCTTGGCCGAAAGCCTAAGTGTATCACAGGAACAAGCCATCAAAAATGTCGAAGACATGTACTCTGCTTTTGATGTTGAGATTCGTAAGCGCAGAGATGAAGAAAAATCCAAATTCGAGGAACAGGAGGCTAATCTTCGTTTGGATATGTCTGAACTTGAGCGGGGGCTTGAGGAGCTAAAGGCAAGAGCATATGATAACGTTTCAGAAAAATTGCAGATTTTTGAAGATGAATTCTTCGCGGATTTAAAGAGCAGAGACAGTCAAATACGCGGTACCTTGGACGAATGGCGCAAAAAAGCCGATCTTGAATTGACGGAAATCGAGACAAGGGCAGCACGGGATAGAGAGGATACAGAACGCCTCTACTCAGCGGAGCTCAAACGGAAACTCACTGAACTGCAGAGCAGAATCTTTGCCCAGTTCGAGACGTTTCAAGATCAAGTGGATGATTTTAAGAGTTCAATCAGCGGACGTATCCTAGGTGCCGAGAATGATATTGCGGCCTATCGGGATGAACTTGGAGCTAAAATCGCGAGTGAAAGGGAACGCTCCGCGCGTGAGTTCGAAACAGTTTATGAGAATTTTAACAATGAAACCCTGGGGAAATTTGCAAAGGCCAACAAGATTATAAACCAGAAGTTATCGGATTTCTCAAAAGTCATAGAATCCAATCAGAAGAAAGTTGTAGCCGATTATCAACTGGCAATAGAAGAAGCATCCAAGTGTAAGGAAGATGTAGATGCTCAGTTTCAGGAAGCTCGAAGAGGCACCAATGATCGCGTCACTTCCATAAAAACTGATATGGAGACTATGATTGCCGAACTCAAGGATGAATATGCCGATCGTACTGAGCAATTGGTGCTGGAATCTGGTGAAAAACGCACGGCTGTGAGGCGTGATATTGCCACAATTGAAGAATCGGCCAGACGTTTATCCACTGAGCTTACAGAAAAAACCAGGGACAGCCTTGATGTGCTGAAAGAGCAAAGTGAAAATTTCCTGCTTGAGTTTCGCAGAAGTACACGGGAAACCAGAGATGGAATCGAAAGAAAGATAAAGGAGCTCAGGCAGTCAGTTCAAGAAACGAAGGATAAAGCAGAGGTCAATCGCAAGGAAATAAATGCTCATACGAGCAGCGAATACGCAAGATTGGTGCGTAATCTGGATGATATCGATAGGCGACAGCGTAAATTCATTGCGGAAACAGGAGTGTTTGAGCGTGCTGATGAAATGAAGGAAGCGCTAGAGGCCGACATTGAGGAACTGAATAAGCAGATAAGAGCCGTTGGATCCGGGAGAGACGAGGTTCGGCGTATAAACGAGCAATACGAGAGGGCCATTAATCTCTATGCCGAGGTGAGCAATAAACTTGCGAAGTTTCTTTCCGAACAGCAGAAAGTGGAGAACCTTGAAGGAAAGGTAGCCAGAATTGGAAGCCTCTCGGAATCGGTTGAGATAAAACTCGAAAGGATAAGCGACGCAAACGATTCACTTCAGAGTTTGCAGGTGAAACTTAAGCAATTGGAGGATCTAAACAGCGAATTGGTAAGTCAATACGATAGACTTCTCGAAAAATCGAAAAGTCTGGATTCTACCGCCGATGAGATGGATAAAAATCATGAGAAAATGGCAGAAATCGAGAACCAACTGAAAGAACTCGTCAAAAGAATTGCTCCTCTATATGAAGAACTGGGGGTTATCGAAAAAAGACATACGCGACTTGGGGAAGATTCCGCGAAGATTGATTCTGTTGTGGGAAAAGTTAACGCGATTGATTCTACCGTTGCTGAACTTGACAAAAAAATGGAAGAGCTTGGTAAGGCGAGAGAGTGGCTTGCGAAGACAGAAACGAGGCTGGAAGAGCTCAGTAGAGATACTCAGCAGCGGATAAAACTTTTTGGGACCCTGTCAAAGCGTGCGACCGGTGACAAGAAATTCAGCAGCTCACCGGACATGAGCACCAGAGAAATGGTGGTACGATTGGCTCGTGAAGGCTGGAATAGCGAGGAAATATCCACTAACCTAAGACTCAGCAGGGGTGAAGTTGAGCTGATTTTGGAGCTGCAGCCAAGGAGCTGAGAACCTGGAAGCAATCTGCCCATATTGCGCAGCACGTGTTTTGAGAAAGCAAATCCGCATCGAAATTTCGGCAGAGAAATTGAAAATGAAGAGAGTGCCAAAGTTCAATTCCATCCAGCATGAACCAGCCTTAGATACTGAGTTTCCTGATGGGATGATTCATTCCCTTTCTTCCCTGGTGCCTTCATTTCTCAGAATCTCGGTGATTTTTTCAAGATCACTTCGTTTCAAAAACAGGATTATGGGCGGATCACCTTTCAGCGCAATGGATATTCGACTGTTCTTCATAAGATGGTAACTGTCTATATGATTGAAGGGAAGGAATTCGACTTCACGGCCATGATGCAAATACAGATAAAGCCCACGTTCGTCCGAAGTGAGCAGGGGGCGGCGGTTTCCATAGATTATAAGGAACAGAATCAAGGAGAAGCCTAGGCTGTATATAAGAATATCCAGTATTCGGAAATTTGCGATTAGAGGCCAGAGGGCGGCACCGAACGGAAGCAAAAAGAGATAATGAGCTGCCCGCACAGCAGGATGCTTATTCAGTATAAGTTTCATCATCGGGTTAATACTAGTTTTTCGAAGGAACTAAGTCATCAATCGTTATCACACAAACTCGCAATTTCTCCGACCATATAAAACGAGCCGGTAACGAGCAAGGGACGTCTGTTATCCGCAAGTTCCAGGGCCGATATCCAAGCCTCTTTGGCATCCAAAATCAGTTTCACATCCGCGCCCCGTGATGCAAAGGATGCCGCGACTTGTTTGGGATTGCTCGGCTTGAAATTCCCAGGTGTGCTGACAATAACCTTTTTGAAAATCGGATTTTTACTGCCGCAAAGTATTGAAGCCATGGATTCATGATCCTTCCCCGCGACGCTGCCAAAAAGCAGAATTGGCGGCTCAGTTGTGTACCGCGATGAAAGTTCCATAAAATCCCGGCAGGCGGCTTCAATTGAGCGTGGGGTATGAGCACCGTCCAATATGACAGGCGGATTCATTTTGAGAAACTGGAATCGCCCTGGAAGAATTAATTGCTCAATGGCGGAAATGCCCGCCGTGTATCTTTCTCCGCCAAAATTTAGGCTGGGGTTCAAACTGCGTGCGGCCAGCAGGGCCAATGCCGCATTTTCAGCTTGCACATATCCTCCCATGGAAAGATGAACTGTCTCGGATTTGAAAGTCTTCGGGTTTAGTTTTCCGACAGATATCTGCTCCCCCGCGAGTATTGCTGAAGGGGCGCTGGGATCTCGCCACTTGAGTCTCCAGGAAAATCTATCAAACCTGCTGCCGGATTTTGATAGTCTTTCTATTTGGACAAGCCGCTCAGCGAGTTCCGTCAGCGATGATTTGGTCTCTCTGGCCTTCCTTCGCATGACTTCCTGTGCGGATGGAAGCAATTTGGCAGTCCAAACCCGCGAGCATGCCTTTATAATCCCTGCTTTTTCTTCAGCAATTTCATGTATATCATCTCCAAGAATCTCCGTATGCTCTTTTTCGATGTTCGTAATCAGTACCGCCTCAGGGTATTCAATAACATTGGTTGCGTCCAACCGTCCGCCAAGTCCTGTTTCGAGTACGGCATAGTCACAGTCGGTGTTTCTGAAAAGAAGGAAACCGAAAAGCGTAAGAAGCTCAAAGGTTGTAGCCTCTCCAACACCTGGCAGCCTGCTGCTGATGTCGGCAAGATTATCAAGCAATTGGCGCGAGGTTTCCAAAGCAATTTTCTCGGGATACTCAGTACCAACTATATGAAAGCGTTCTCGATAGTTTACAAGGTGTGGCGAGCTGTAAATACCAACACGCATCCCGGCCGCAGCAAGCAGTTCACCCATGAAGGCCGCGGTGGAGCTCTTGCCTTTGGAGCCGGCGATATGAATTTTTTTGAATTTTTCCTGGGGATTCCCGAAGTAATCACATAGCTTGCGCATTCGATCCAGGCGATACATCCGATTTGGATTACCTGGCGGGAATTCTTTTTCCAGATTTGTACGGCTTTCGAAAATTCCAAATGCCTCGTCTAGAGTTTGAATCACCTCTTTTTATCGGATTTTTTCATCGGCTCCCATTCGTCTAAGGCACGCTGGTGCGCTGGAAACCCCTCATATTCCGCAAGCAGAGAGGCATGGGGGCGAAGCTTGCTCAGGGCCTCTGCCGTTAGGTAGATTACACTGGAGCGCTTTTTGAAATCTCGCACGGAAATGCCAGACCAAGTTCTCGCAAAGCCGCCCGTTGGCAAAACCGCGTTCGTTCCCACGGAATAGTTTGCCGCCGAGAATGGCACATTGCCGCCAAGGAGTATTTCACCGGCATTAGTGATTAGGCTGAGCGTTTCGAAGGGTTCGAAGGTGCGGATTTGGAGATGCTCAGCAGCAAACTGATTCACGAGATCTACTCCCTCCTCAACGCTTTTCACTATGAGGATTCCACCACAGCCGGATAGAACATGGTTCACATAGGTACGCCTGGGCTCGGGTAGTGCCTGGCCGAAAGTGCTTAAATACCCCTTCACCCTCTTTGCTAATTCAGTTGAATCTGTGATTAGGAGAGCCATGGAATCCGAACCGTGCTCGGCTTCAACAAGTAAATTTCTTGCAATATCCCGGGCATCGGGACTTGAATCGGCAAGAATTATTGATTCTGATGGACCGGCCGGTAAACCGCAGTCAAGTTTCTCACTTAGAATTCTCCTTGCGGCACTCACGTACTTATTTCCCGGACCGATACATTTATCCACTCTTTCTACAGATTCGGTACCATAAGCAAGGGCCGCCCAGGCCTGGACACCACCCATGGCATACATCTTCCGAATTCCGCAGAGCTCCGCGGTATATAGGCAGGCCGGATCGACACAGCCTGCTGAATCCGGGGGACTTGCGGCAGCCATGCGTTCAACGCCAGCTATGATGGCCGGCACAGCCATCATGTAAAGCATTGAAGGGAAGCTGCCCCTGCCGCGTGGGATATAAAATGCCGCCGAATCAATTGGCACTGTTTTTTCTCCTGTCATAATTCCGCGACGCGGTTCCGTCCAAAAAACGCCATCTGGTTCCTGGCGGGCATGAAATCTTCGAACATTTTCAATCGAATAATCGATAGCCTCTTTGAGTTCCCGGGAAATTTGCTCCCGCGCTTCTTCGAAGCGGTGTTCAGGAACGAGAATTGGGGCATCAGGCGGAACCCCGTCAAACTGATAATTCAACTCCCTGATTGCAGCATCACCTCTCTTTCGCACATCAAGGATAATGCTCGCGGCAATATCGCTGACATCAGCAGTATCAGGCTTGGATCTTGACAGAAGTTTTTCCCTTTCATTCGGACCTAGTTCCGACCATCTCCTGATGTTGACTGTCATCTCAAAATCTCCGTAAGTTAGCGTCAAATTTCAAACAGTGTACCTATTTTCCCCGGGAAGAGGGGAATGTCTATCCGAGCGATCGGCTCTATTCTCACCAGCATGATTTTCCATCTGCAATTATATGCGGGAGTTTTTCGATGCCGCAGGAGGTATGCCTCTTTTAGGATAGCGCATTATATGTCCTCCTTCAGATACTTCAAGCCAAAACGCCTTAAGGATCATTTCATTCAGCTTCCCTCCCTCCATGAGAACTTATTGACTCTCGGGCCAATCGACTACTCCACATAGTCTCAAGATAGCATGCTTACTTCAATTCCGATTCCTGATGAATCCTTCTTGTCGATGTAATATCCAAATCAGGTTGATTTATAAGTTGGAAATCCTCAACATCCACCCAGAACCCGTCTATGATTAGTCTAAGCGATGCGTCATCGTTGACGGTGAACTGCAAAGTGATTGGAAAGGGCGGATAGTCGCCAATAAAAATGCTCGCGAGAGTTCCCGAAGGCCTCATTTCGAACGGGAAGTTGGCACTGTGGAGTGTGAACGGAGAATCGGACTGAAGCACTATGTCAAATTTTCTCGGATTCTCCTCTCCGCTAACTGTAACGAATATAGTTCGACGTCCTAGGAATGCTCGTGTACCTGCTGCAACGTCCAGGGAACTCTTACCAAGTGGAATTTGAATTTTCTTGATTCCTTCCGAATTCCTTAGTTTGTGGATTTTTTCATCCACCAGGATGCCTGCCAAGTCGATGGGCCCGGGGCTGGAAACCTGAATATAACGTTCACCGTTGGTCAGATCAATATCGTCCATCAAATGAACCGGCTGTGGATTATTCCTATCATACGGATTTAGATTGATCAGCCAAAGCAGCATGCAAATGGCGGCAGCACTGAGGACAAGCGTTACAACCGGTATCAATGTGCTTTTATGTCTTTTGAAGTAGCGTGAATTCCAATAATTCAGACTGGTTGTGGCCAAAAGTATCGGAAAAAGCAGCAGTGATATCACCAAATTTCCGGATACTCGTGAAAGTAACAGGGATTCAATTATGTTTGAATACGGCTCAAGTAATACGAGGCCCGCGATGTAGGGGATTATCGACAGTATCAGGAATACAATTTTCAATTTGCTACTTCTTGTTCCCGTAAATATCAGAAGATTGATAATAGTCCAAAGCAAGTAGACTGCCACAGTGATATCGATTGCGATAAAAATCAGAAAGGTGAAAAGAGCGGCTCCAATGGCGGAGTACGAATAGAAATGCGGGTTGCGAATCAAGGGAAGTCCGCCGGTAACTAGTATGAAAACAAGTGAAAGGGCTGCCGCCAAGCTCAGCTTAAAAAAAATGAAGGCCCCGGAAAATTGCTCCCACAACTTGGGAAACCCTGAAAGAAGTAGAGTTCCTTCCACCAGAAGTGTTGAAAGAAACAGAAACAGGAACACTACTGTCAGGAGAAAGGGGAGAGTCCACCAGTTGCGGGCAAAGCGCTTCACATTGAGCTTTATATTGCGTATCGAAACCAGGATAACAACGATAAGGGCGGTTGAGACTGCCAAGAAAACCACTACATAGGTACCCTCGTAAACAATGTGGGAATTCGTGTTCGATATCGAACTAATTAGCAGGTATGTTCTTTCCCAATCGGATGGGATTTCCTCAAGGATATAATCCAGAGATAGAAGGGTATCAAGCAGACGGCGAGTGTATCCAGCGCGGTTTTCCGATTCAGTGAGTTTCGAACCAGTCAGAGAAATTGTTGGAATCCCCGCATCTAACCAGGTTTCAGGTAAGTTGGTATCTCTTTTTAGTCCCAGACGAGTAATCAGAATATCAATGAGTTTGAGCGAAAAGGGGATATTTCTCGATGACAGGACGTTAACTAGCTCTTCGACAAACCAGGATGGGTTGATAACTCTGTTGCTGCCAATCTCCATATCCCAGGTACGAGGAATTTCATCACTGCTGAGGTACAGCGCGAAGGTATTTTCTTTCTGAGCCAATTCTTCAAGTGCTAGTCGACTTCCATAGGGATGAAAACGAGTATCTCCCTTTTCAGCTCCCAGAAATAACAGGGTAACGGTGTTTTTAGGACGATTTATAGTTAATTCATTTGCAATCTCAAGGAGTAAGGCAATCGAAAACGCTCCACCATCAATGGGCGCGGCAAGTACATATTGTCCACTTAGTGAACCTGGTATTCGCGCGATGATATTCTCTGAAAAAGAGTGTCCACGATCTCCGGAATCAAGGGCTTCGCGCGTATATGCTATGTCCAGAGCGTCAAGCTTTTTCGCAATATGATCTAATGCAAGACGCTCGGCGACAGTGCCATCAGCCCTTGGGCCAAGATTCATGAAATACAAGTGATTTGCTTCGATATCAGATATGGCTTTTAGATTTACCAATATCGTTGTAGAGGCAAAAATTACTAACAAGAATCGCATCAGACTCAAGGTAGGTTAGCACATAGCCGGCCGTCAATGAATTCCAATCGAAAATCCCCGGTGGATTAGACTAAAAAAACAATTGGAAGCAATGTCTTGCAAACATCTCCCCAAAACTTGTTTAATCAATTATGCTACGGGAATAGTCTGAATTCGCCGGTAGACATCAGAAAATTGGATACTGATAAAGAGTGATTATTCACAAAAAAAACTACATAGAATTGGGGACTAAGGCAATTCTAACAAACGAAGGAGTTAATTTCTTTGTAAAAAAGGGATACAAACTCAGAAAAATATCGACTGTCGGCGGCAGAATCCAGTTCGGTGTCAAATTGACTAAGATATCTCCCGATTCACTGCAGCATATGATAAGGATAGGCTATTTCTCGAGTTTGGAAACTTCCCACATGGAATTTACGACTGTCAGATCTGACTTGATGGATTTATCCAAGCTGGTGATATTTGGCTTCCTTTACAAGAGATTCGACAGAGAATTACTCAGTATGCTAATCAACTCATCGTTTGTGAGGGCCTGGAATCGGGCAAATCCGGGCAGTGTTATCGACGAGAGAACGAGAATCAAGGATAGCAGCCTCAGGAGTGAGCTGCTGAAAGACTCCGCCTTGCTCAAGTCGATTCGCAAGTCCATCACCGCTCCAGTTGTGAAGTCCATCATAGCTAATAACTCGCTGCTGGCCGATGAGAAGAATGCAATGATATTTCTCAGCGATAAATTCCTGGATAATACAAGATCATTTATCTGGTACATTTTGATGAAATTTTTCCGCGATGACGGCTGTGCGGCACTAATTGGAAAAATCAGGGAACGTCTCGCGTTGTATATTCGCCGCTCACCTATTGCTGATTATCTAACCTTACTGCTGGCAGAGCTGATGACGAGTGAGGAAGCATTGAATATGCAAAATTTCGCGAAGCGCGACGGGATATTCGGTAAGATGAGCGCGGAAGACATTCTGCATGATCCTGCAAAGCGGCAATCCTTGCTCGAAGCTATGAAAACTGCAAGGGTAGACTTGGTTATTGGCTGGAGATTCGGCAGCTCCAGCGCCACATCTATCAGCCCTGATGATAGACTGCAAATTGTTGTCTATAATAACAAGGCAAAATACCTTGATTTCAAAGAAAAGTTCGGTGAAGGCGCGGAATCGGGAAGCAGTGTTTCGCTTCAGGAATTCTATCAAAACACCTCAGTTGGAAATCCGGAATTAGGTTTGCAGTACCAGGGCTACCTTCGCGAGGCATGCAATAAGGTGGGATTGCGCTTCAGCTCAAAGGTGGGCGTGGTTCAGAACGACGTGCCTTTGATTACCCTGACAGTAAGGTTTTTATAGCCGCGAAGCTCGGACAGTGGGTGAACGCTTACCGGAGCCAAACCCGGCAGGTTATCACAAAATCCCTTATTGAATCCCATCCTGCCGTTTCCAGCAACTCACAAGATGATCGTTTACCATCCCCGTTGCCTGCAGATGCGCATAGATGATTGTTGGGCCAATAAAACGGAAGCCGGCTGCCTTTAACTCCTTCGCAATTGTGATGGCCTTTGGCGTGACACTTGGAATTTCGTCGATTGTTTTCCAATTATTTATCAGCACCTTCCCATCAGAAAATTTCAGCAGCCAATTCGCGAATGAGCCATGCCTCGCGCCTATCTCCGCAAATGCCCGCGCGTTTGAAATAGATGCCTCAATTTTTTTCCGATTGCGAATTATGCCGCTGTTGTCCATAAGCATTTCTATTTCACGCGCGCCCCAGTTCACTATCTTGCCGATATCGAAATTTGCGTACGCCTCTCTGTATGCCTCACGTTTGCGGAGTACAGTCAGCCATGAGAGGCCAGCCTGCGCGGATTCAAGGATTATGAATTCGAAGTGAACCCTATCATCAAACACCGGCACACCCCACTCATTGTCGTGATACGACACATAAAGGGGATTCCCCTCACACCACGCACAGCGCTGACGGCCATCATCTCCCTTGATTATGCTATGTGAGTGCAATTGCTTCCTTGATTTTTCCTGATTTAGCGGCGGAGTTACACTGCTTGCAGAGCTCAAACTTCTTCCCGTCAAACTCGTATTCATACAGCAACTTCACCCCGGTTCGCCTACATAGGGGACATTTCCCACGCCCGGATTGTGGTGTTTCCGCTTTCAGGGGCTTGCCGCGATGCGTCTTGGACATGTTCAAGCCTCCTTTCTGGAAGAATTGTTGACTCAGGCAACTATGATGGACTATACAAATCATAGCTAAGTAGAGTCAAGACCCAGAAACTCAAGAACACACTGTTTGTCAAAATGGAATGCTTTTTGGGTAGAAGTTGGGTTCATGTACTGTGCCTAGGGCACTATGAGACGGTGATTATCTCCATATAAGGGAACAACGATGGAAAGACACAAAGTAGAAGAATTAATTCGGAGTCTTCTTATAGAAATCGGAGAAGATCCTAATCGAGAAGGCCTGCGCGGCACGCCCGGAAGGGTAGCCGAATCATGGGATTTTTTAACTTCCGGGTATCGAAGTGATTTGAACGAGATAGTACGCAGCTCAGTTTTTGAATCAGATTCCAGCGGCATGATACTTTGCAAAAACATAGAGGTGTACAGTCTCTGTGAGCATCATATGCTGCCGTTTTTTGGTATGTGCACCATTGGCTACATCCCCGGAGAAAAGGTGATTGGGATTAGTAAGCTCGCGAGAATTGTCAACCACTTCTCACGACGTCTGCAGTTCCAGGAAAGATTGACATCAGATATAGCAAGAACCGTTATGAAGCTTGCTAATGCTGATGGTGTAGGAGTTGTTATCAATGCGAAGCATATGTGCATGATTATGCGAGGTGTTGAGAAGCAGCATAGCTCAATGACAACAGCCTCAGTTCTCGGAAGCTTTTACTCAGATTCAAATACGCGCGCGGAATTTCTCACTTTCGCGAAAGATTAGTAAGCTCTGCCCCCAAAGGGAATTCACACCGATGGCCTGATATAGAGGGGGCCTCCCTTCAAGGGCCCCCTGCCGCGGATTGACTCCGTTTTCTGATGTGTTATAATAAAAACAACAATACTTAGCATTATTGCGATGTTGCGGATTGACTCCGTTTTTTGATGTGTTGTGATTAAGAAGGATGGTAAATGAAATGGTTCATGATTTTGAGAAAAGTAAAGCACAACAGAGCGATGTTATAAGTAGAGAAACTCAAGATGTAAGAGATGATTTACTTTTAACTAATTTTGATAGAATTGAAGACGTAGAAAAGCCTGACCATGAGGCCTTACAAGATATTTTATCAGCTTTATTAATAGATCTTGACATGCGTAATTCAGTTGATGATGAAATTCCATCACTTCTTTTATTAGGGCCTCCTGGAGTTGGTATAACAGAGGTAGTTAAAACATTTGCTAAAAAGAATGATATGCAAATTAAAATATTGGAGATTAATTCCATATATCCTGAGGCACTTAGTGGTTTTCCTATAGTTTCAAAAGATGTTAAAGATGAAACAGTAGTTAATCTAGTAGCAAGCGATTTACTACCACCTGAAGGTGATAAAAGAAAATGGATAGTGTTTTTTGATGAATTTAATAGAAATGCAAAAAAAATGGGGCTAGTTATGAACTTTATACATAGCGGGAGTATCGGGTCGACATACAATCTACCAGTAAAAACAATTGTTATCGCGGCAGGAAATCTTGGAAAAAAAATAGACTTTGTAGATGTAGAAGAAATGGACGCTGCCACACGTAGTAGATTTAGAAAAACTCTTACAATGGATTATGATTGGAGCAGCTGGTTAGAATATGTGGATACAAAAGATGGTGTTAGAAAAGTTGGTGATGGAGTCATTGAGACTGGACTATTTTCTCCAACCATTAGAGCTTGGATAACGAACAAAATGAGAAAATATTTAGATAAAAATGCTGGAGAAGCAAATAATTTTAAAATGACTTATACGTCATCACATGGAAAGAAAAGTCATCTAAATCCTAGAGATTTAACAGATGTTGAAGAAGATTCTAAAACTGCGGCAATAAGACATTGGGACAACAATACACTTGTAGGTAATAAAACAAAAGAATATTATCAAATGGAATATGACAAGAAAATTGAACAAAATAAAATATCTAAGAAAGAATTTCCATCAGCAATGATCTACTATTATGCATTGAAAGAAAAATATTATGTAAAAGAAGCATTAGATGATAAAATAGAAAATCATAACTTCGAGATTACCGCGGATTACTTAGCAAACGTTAGAGATATGACAAACATGCTGCGTAAAATTTCAAGTGATCGTATAGTATTTAATTGGACATTAGGTGGAATTAGTGAAGCAGATGGTAGAGACTTTTTAACCAGTTTTGTTAGTGCAGATGGAATTGAAACCATATTAGGTATTAAAAATGAATCCTATTTAAAAAAGAAGATAAAAGAAGTCGCTGAAGAAGTTGGAACCTTGAAAGAAACAAATGAAATTATAAAAAACAAACACAATAACAATCTAATCAGTTTTGTATCATATAATGTGATAAGATACTTCATAGATATTAAAGTAGATGGCATAGAAGAATACGCCGGTTTATTTATTTCTGCGTTAGTAAAAAGTGAAACATGGGACGAAGAAATGAATAAAGGAAATTCAATAGTCGTTGAAATAGTAGACGCTATAACAGAACCCAGAATTAGAAATAATCCTTTTCTTGAAATTGCTAAAGATTTAGTAAGTGATAATCAGTTGAGAGAAGAAAAACATTCCTCTGGTAAAAGTGCTATTGAAAGAATTCGTTATATTATTAGAAGATATATATATGTCCACAAGCTTATTTTTTTTGTATTTAGTAGAGAAAACTGCGATTTTATTAGAAAAGATGAAATAGGAACTGCGTCAGTACACGTCAAAAATAATAAAATAATTTTTACATATAATGAAGAATTTATTAATGGATTAACAAATAGAGAACTAAATTTTCTTATATTACATGAATTTTCTCATATACTTTTTAAGCATATTAGTACTAGAGGGAGAGAAATATCAGAAATTAGTCGTAAGTCACAGAAGGCTTATAATATAGCATGTGACGCAGTTATCAACGAGTTCTTAATTAATAATGTATATGACAGCCTTCTAGGATATGACATGATAGAAAGCGGTATAACGCTTGATAGTGATGTACCTGGTATAGAAGTAAATAAAATAGCAGATCTGCTTGAGACTGAAGAGGTATATAGTGGTGAAAGGCTTTCTGAGCCTCTGTATAAATTCGTTTACAGAATCATGCAAGAGAACATTAAATATAAACCTAAAATAGGTGATATTGTCGTGAATGATAAGAATGGTGACGAAGACTACCCTAGATTTGATAATCATGATGAATGGGGTAAATTAGACAGCAAAACTATTGATAGAATTATGAAAAGAGCAATAGAAAAAGGAAGAAGAGAATTAAAGGGGAATAAAGGTTACTCATCAAAAAGTGGTAATTCCATTTTAGATACTGCCATGAAAAACTTTCTTAGAGTAGAATTTGATGTCAACAAAATATTAGATAGACTTAATGAATTTAAACTTAAAATATCAGAAGAAATAGATTCTGAAGATTCGTACACAATGTCTATATTTAACCCAGTAACTCAACAGGGTCCCATCATAAGACCTGCCACAATAAACGTTGAAAATGATGAAAAGAAATCAGCTATTTTAATAATAGGGGTTGATACTTCCGGGTCCATAGGAAAAGATGAGCTTATGGAGGCATTTGGCTATATGAATACTATAGCTGAGCAATTTAAAACCAAAAAGCATGGTATCACAGGTGATACCTACTACATATGTTGGGACACTGTAGCATACCCGCCAATGAAAAAATGGGAACACGTTACAAAAGAAGAATTTGGTAAAGCTGATGTAAGTGTTCATGGTGGTGGAGGAACAAATGTAGAGTCATTATTCAAGATATTAGATGAAAAATTTGTAACTACAGACGAAGAGGGAGAAGATCATTTTGTGTTCTCAGAAAGGAATAGTATATTCAAGAAAGAACATGATAAAGAAGATGGTGTTGGTTCTCATGTAGAAGATAATGAAGACCTTGACGGTGTAGATGAAGTTGATGTTTTGTTAGAACCCAAAACAGATCTTGATATAATACTATCAGAAGAACCCATTAACGATAAAAAAGAAAATTATATATCAGGAGAAGTTAGTTTTCTTGATGATGAAGTTGGAGTTGGCCCATTTTTATTAATTTATACAGATGGTGAGTTTCCAAAACCATCAATTTCTAAGTTTAAGTTATTTCAAAAATATCCAGGAAATATTATGTATGTACTAAAATTTAAAGAAAACATAAAAAATCTTAATCCTAGAAACTTTATGTACTATAATGAAGAAGATGTATCTTCACCGGATGACGAATATTGAGATTATTTATAAATGATTTAAATGAGGAATAAAAAAAAGAGATATTGATGCATATATTATATATATGTCCAAAATACGTCAAATATCTATTAATCAACTAAAAGAGTGTCTTAAAATAATTTTAGTCCCAGGAAGTAAGCAAATAGTTACACCTTTTATTTGGGGTAAACCTGGTATTGGAAAATCTGCAGCAATAAAACAATTTCGTGACATATTAGAAAAAGAAACTAAAACTAAGTTTGACATTATTGACCACCTAGAAATGATAAAAGAAGATGGGTAGTGGTTTTTGATGAATTTAATAAAAATTCACAAAAAATGTCGGCAGTTAGGAACTTTTTTCATAGCGGCAGTATCGGGTCGACATACAATCTACCAGTAAAAACAATTGCTATCGCAGCAGGAAATCTTGGAAAATCAATAGACGATGTAGAAGTACAACCAATGGACGCTGCCACAAGTAGTAGATTTCAAGCAACTATTAGAATAGATTATGATTGGAGCAGCTGGTTAAAACATATGGATACAAAGGATGGTGTTAGAAAAGTTGATGGTGAAGACATTGAAACTGGACCATTTGCTCCATCCATTATAGCTTGGATAGCGAACAAAATGAGACAATATATAGATAATAATAATGTTGAAGAAGCAAATAATTTTAAAATGACTTATACGTCACTAGACCTATACAGCAAGATAACAAGCAATCTAACTCCTAGAAGATTAGAAGATATTGAAGGATATTCTAAATCTCAGGCAATAAACGATTGGGAAAACAATACACTTGTAAATAAAACAAAAGAATATTATCAAGTAGAATATGACAAGAAAATTAAACAAAATAAAATATCTAAGAAAGAAATTCCATCAGTAATGGTCTACTATTATAGATTGCATGAAAAACATTATGTAGCAAGAGCATTAGATGCTAAATTAGGAAATCATAACCGCCATATTCGCGAGGATTACTTAGCAGTTGCGGATTGACTCCGTTTTCTGATGTGTTATGATTAAGAAGGATGGTAAATGAAATGGTTCATGATTTGGATAAAAGTATAACACAACAGAGAGATGATGTAAGTAGAGAAACTCAAGATGTAAGAAATCGTTTACTTTTAATTGATGATGATGAAATTGAAAACGTAGAAAGGCCTGACCATGAGGCCTTACAAGATATTTTATCAGCTTTATTAATAGATCTTGAAATGCGTAATTCAATTAATGATAGAATTCCATCACTTCTTTTATTAGGGCCTCCTGGAGTTGGTAAAACAGAGGTGGTTAAAACATTTGCTAAAAAGAATAAGATGGAAATTAAAATATTGGAGATTAATTCCATATATCCTGAGGTACTTAGTGGTTTTCCTACAGTTTCAAAAGATGGTGATAAAAAAGTAATTAATCTAGTAGGAAGTGATTTACTACCACCTAAAAATGATAAAAGAAGATGGATAGTGTTTTTTGATGGATTCAATAGAAATGCAAAAAAAATGGCGCTAGTTATGAACTTTATACATAGCGGGAGTATCGGGTCGACATACAATCTACCAGTAAAAACAATTGCTATCGCGGCAGGAAATCTTGGAAAATCAATAGACTATGTAGACGTACAAAAAATGGACGCTGCCACACGTAGTAGATTTACAACAACTCTTACAATGGATTATGATTGGAGCAGCTGGTTAGAATATGTGAAGACAAAGGATGGTGTTGAAAAAGTTGATGGTAAAGTCATTGAGACTGGACCATTTGCTCCATCAATTAGAGCTTGGATAATAAACAAAAAGAGACAATATTTAGATGATAATGCTGAAGAAGCAAATAATTTTAAAATGACTTATACGTCATCACACGGAAATATAAAAAGCCATCTAAGTCCTAGAGATTTAGAAATTATTGAAGAAGATTCTAAAACTCGTGCAATAAGACATTGGGAAAACAATACACTTGTAAATAAAACAAAAGAATATTATCAAATAGAATATGACAAGAAAATTAAACAAAATAAAATATCTAAGAAAAAAATTCCATCAGCAATGGTCTACTATTATAGATTGTATGAAATACATTATGTAAAAAGAGCATTAGATGATAGATTAGAAAATCATAACCGCCATATTTTCAATGATTACTTAGCAAACGTTAAAAGTATGAAAGACATGATGCGTAAAAAGAAATGAATAATAAAAATTCAACATTTGTTGAAATAGTGGATGTTATAACAGAAACGAATCTTACGAATAATCCTTTTTTTGAAATTCGTAAAGATTTAATAAATAATAAAGAGTTGTGAGATTAATGACAATATTTAATCTGATGATAAAAGAGCTACTAAATGAAGAAAAACATTCTTCTGGTAAAAGTGCTATTGAAAGAATTCGTTATATTGTTAGAAGATATATATATATCCACAGGGTTATTTATTCGACGTTTAGTGAAGAAAACTGCAATTTTGTTAGAGAAGATGGAATAGAAACTGCGTCAGTACACGCCGAAAATAATAAAATAATTTTTACATATAGTGAAAAATTTGTTAATGGATTAACAGATAGAGAACTAAATTTTCTTATATTACATGAATTTTTTCATATACTTTTTAGGCATATTAGTAGTAGAGGGAGAGGAAATATCAGAAATTGGTCGTAAGTCACATGAGGCTTATAATATAGCATGTGACGCAATTATTAACGAGTTATTAATTAATAATGAATTTGGCAACCTTCTAGAATATGACATGATAGAAAAAGGTATAACGCTTGATAGTGATGTACCTAATATAAAAGCAAATAAAATAGCAGATCTGCTTGAAACTGAAGAGGTATATAGTGGTGAAAGGCTTTCTGAGCCTCTGTATAAATTCGTTTACAGAATCATGCAAGAGAACATTAAATATAAACCTAAAATAGGTGATATTGTCGTGAATGATAAGAATGGTG
>Ga0209781_1000134_pt1 | contig 17691 bp, 14 predicted proteins | sample WorMetHERISLAND1_3_FD_187386 | JGI IMG/M metagenome (GOLD analysis project Ga0209781, IMG submission 187386) | Marine gutless worms symbiont microbial communities from Max Planck institute for Marine Microbiology, Germany - Olavius albidus HERON... | ecosystem: Host-associated > Annelida >...
GGCTTGCTCCCATAAAGCTTGGATGGACGCGAACTGCCCTCGGCTTCTGTCACTTGGGTAGGTGTTTCTCATCGCCCTTTCTCCGTGTCAGAATCTCTACTATCAAATCGTAAACAGGTTCTTAGGCGTCGAAACGCAACACGTCAACCCTTCGGACAACGCTATACAATTCAGGATTGCTTTGAACCGGACAGCTGCTAATCCGAGTTGACAGCCTTGCCCACAAACCCTACATTGCCGCTGTTAGCACTCGTATAAATCGAGTGCCAGCCTGTTTGCTGTAGTCGAGTTTCGATTTCCCGCGCGGGAGTCTGATGGCAAGTACTGCCGACGGTGACAACCAGGTCAGCGAGCGCGCTCAGCGTTTTCTCAAGGTCCTGATCGAACGCTATATCAGGGACGGTCAGCCCGTGGGCTCGCGGACCCTGTCGAAGGAAACCGGCCTGGATCTGAGCCCGGCGACGGTGCGCAATGTGATGGCGGATCTGGAGGAGATGGGGCTGGTGTCCTCGCCCCATACCTCCGCCGGGCGGGTGCCTACCGACTTGGGTTACCGGCTCTTTATCGACTCCCTGCTGACCGTCAAGCGACTGGCGACGCAGGAAGTGGACGCGATGCGTCGCCGGCTGAACGATGATCTCGGCGATGCCTCCGCGCTGATCGAGAGTACCTCTCAGCTGCTTTCCGGCGTGACCCAGCTTGCAGGGGTGGTCATGATGCCGCGCCACGAGCACAGCGCCTTCCGCCAGATCGAGTTTTTGCCCCTGTCCGGAAACCGGGTGCTGGCGATTCTGGTGACCAGCGAAGACGAAGTCCATAACCGGATTGTCAGTACGGATCGCAGCTGTCTGCCGGCGGAGCTCGAGCGGGCGGCAAACTGTCTGAATGACATGTTCACCGGCCAGGATCTGCATGAGGTACGCAGGCGCCTGGTAGCGGACATGAAGGCCACCCGCGAGCGTATGGACCAGGTCATGCTGCAGGCGATAGAGATCGCGCAACGGGTGGTGGAGGTCGCCGAGACCGCCGAGGGCGCCGACGATTGTTTTATCGCCGGCCAGACCAACCTAATGGAATTTAACGAGCTGGCGAGCGTGGAACGGCTCAAAGAGCTCTTCGACGCCTTTACGGAGAAGAGTCAGATCCTGCATCTGCTCGATCGCTGCATCGCGGCCGAGGGGGTGCAGATCTTCGTGGGCGAGGAATCCGGCTATCAATTGCTGGACAACTGCAGCCTGGTCACGGCGCCCTATGGTAACGACGATCAGGTGATCGGCGTGCTGGGGGTGATCGGGCCGACGCGGATGAATTATTCGCGGGTCATCCCCCTCGTGGACATGACCGCGCGTCTGTTGACGGCGGCCCTGCGTCGGTGAGGAGTCCGGGGGGAGGAGCACAGGGAAGCGAGGGAGCGAAAGCGTCGAGCGGAGTGCGCCGCCCCCTGGGTAGGCGTAGGGCCGAGCGTTTGGTCGGAGTGCGGCGCGTGAGCGCCGACGGAGACGAAATGCCAGGCCATGCGACACGGCGTCAAGTCATTGCGGGAGTCCAGGTGCCGCGCGGAGTGCGCGCCGGGACGGACGCAGGACGAACGCGGGCCGCCGAAGGCAATGGCCGTCGCCCCATTGTTTGCAACCGAAATCGGACGGACCCCATTTCGGGTTGCGCGAAAAATGGCGACGCTCCGGTAATGGAGGATTAATCCATGTGGCGAGCTCCAATCGTTGAAGAAATACGACAACTGTGTCAGCGATACGCCGCACAATTCAATCATGACCTGAAGGCTATCTGCCAAGACTTGCGCGAAAACAAAAGAAGGATGGTCGTAAGGTTGTCATGTTTGCTGCCAAGACCCGCACGGCAAGGTTCAGTCGCCTCTCGGTGAGCAACGACGACCCTTAGCTGAGGACCTGACAACTACACGATCCGGGAACCGGCCAGGCGTAGAGCGCGAGGAATAATTCGGAGGTACAGATGGTAGCGGAGCGAGAGACGGACAGGCCGGAACAGCAGTCGGAGGGGCAGGGCGAATCGGCGCGGGACGCCGCCCAGGCGACGGAGACAACGGAGGTAGCGGAGGGTATGGCGGCAACGGAAGCCGAAGCGACGATAGCGGTGGCGGACGACGCCGAGGTGGATGCCGCCGACCCGGCCGGGGATGATACGCCAGAGCGTCTGATTGCCCTGCTGGAAGACGCACGGGATAAGGTGGACGAGAATCGGGACCAGGTGTTACGGGTCCGCGCCGAGATGGAGAACCTGAAACGGCGTCAGGCCAATGAGCTGGAGAAGGCGCACAAGTTCGCCCTCGACGGCTTCGTGCGCGAGCTGTTGCAGGTGCGCGACAGCCTGGAGCTCGGCCAGGATGCGGCCCGGGACGAGGGCGCGGACATTGCCAAGCTCCGTGAAGGCACGGCGCTGACCCTCAAGCTGCTCGCGGACGTGATGGGCAAGTTCGGCGTCGAGCGGATCGACCCCGAGGGCGAGCCCTTCGACCCCGCCTATCACCAGGCCATGACCCTGCAGCCCACGCAAGATGCGGCGCCCAACACGGTGGTCACGGTGATCCAGAAGGGCTATCTGCTCAATGGTCGGCTGGTGCGACCGGCCATGGTGATTGTCGCGGCGCCGCCGACATCGGAACAGGCTTGAAAACCGTAGGGTTTTACCCCAACTGAATCGGTAGAGAAGGCGCGCCGAGCGACGAGAATTCAATCCGGAGGAAGAGAATCATGGGCAAAATCATTGGCATTGATCTGGGTACCACCAACTCCTGCGTTGCCGTCATGGAGGGGGATAAGGTCAAGGTCATCGAGAACGCGGAAGGCGACCGCACCACCCCTTCCATCGTTGCCTTCAGCAGCGACGACGAGGTCCTGGTCGGCCAATCTGCCAAGCGGCAGGCGGTTACCAATCCGAAGAACACCCTGTTCGCGATCAAGCGACTAATCGGCCGGCGGTTCGATGACCAGGTGGTGGGCAAGGACAAGGATATGGTCCCTTACAGCATCGTCAGGGCGGACAACGGTGATGCCTGGGTCGAAGTCAACAGCAAAAAGATGGCCCCGCCGGAGATCTCCGCCAAGGTCCTCCAGAAGATGAGGAAGACCGCCGAGGACTATCTGGGGACCGAGGTCAAGGAGGCCGTCATCACCGTGCCCGCCTATTTCAACGACTCTCAGCGGCAGGCGACCAAGGATGCCGGTCGTATCGCGGGCCTAGACGTCAAGCGCATCATTAACGAGCCGACCGCCGCCTCGCTGGCCTACGGCATGGATAAGCAACGGGGCGATCAGAAACTCGCGGTCTACGACCTGGGCGGCGGCACCTTCGACATCTCCATCATCGAGATTGCCGAGATTGAAGGCGAACACCAGTTCGAGGTGCTCTCGACCAACGGGGATACCTTCCTCGGGGGCGAGGACTTCGACCTGCGCATCATCGAGTTCCTGGCCGCCGAGTTCAAGAAGGATCAGGGCGTCGACCTGCACAATGATCCCTTGGCCCTGCAGCGTCTCAAGGAGGCTGCCGAGAAGGCCAAGATCGAGCTCAGCTCCGGCCAGCAGACCGACATCAATCTGCCCTATATCACGGCCGATGCGGTCGGACCCAAGCACCTGAACATCAAGCTCACCCGGGCCAAGTTCGAGTCCCTGGTGGACGATCTGGTGGAGCGTACCATCGAGCCCTGCCGCGTCGCCCTCAAGGACGCTGGCGTCGCCGCGGGTGACATCGACGAGGTGATCCTGGTGGGCGGCCAGATCCGCATGCCCAAGGTCCAGGAGCAGGTGGAGGCCTTTTTCGGCAAGGCGCCGCGCAAGGACGTCAATCCCGACGAAGCGGTAGCCATCGGCGCCGCCATTCAGGGCGGCGTGCTCGGCGGCGAGGTCAAGGACGTTCTGTTGCTCGACGTGACCCCCTTGAACCTGGGGATCGAGACCCTGGGCGGGGTGATGACCAAACTCATCGAGAAGAACACCACCATCCCCACCTCGGCCCAACAGGTATTCTCCACCGCCGACGATAACCAGACCGCGGTGACGGTGCACGTGCTGCAGGGGCAGCGCGAACGCGCGGCCGACAACAAGTCGTTGGGTCGGTTCGACCTGACCGAGATCCCCCCGGCCCCGCGGGGAGTACCCCAGATCGGGGTCAAGTTCGACATTGATGCCAACGGCATCCTCAATGTCTCGGCCAAGGACAAGGCCACGGGTAAGGAGCAGTCCATCGTCATCAAGGCCTCGTCCGGCCTCGCGGACGACGAGATCGAGCGGATGGTCAAGGATGCCGAGGCCCACGCGGAAGACGACCGCAGATTCCATGAGCTGGTAGCGGTCCGCAACCAGGCGGATACCATGATCCACGCCACCCGCAAGTCCATGGAACAGCTCGGGGACAAGCTGGAGTCCAACGAGAAGACCTCCATCGAATCCGCCATCAAAGACCTGGAAGAGGTCATGAAGGGCGAGGACAAGGATGCCATCGACAGCAAGCTCAAGACCTTGGGCGATGCCTCCGCCAAAATGGCCGAACGTCTCTACGCCCAGCAGCAGGACGGGACACCCGGCGGCGCGGTGGGACCTGACATGGGTCCCAAGGTCGGTGGCGACGAGACCGGCGGTGACAAGGACGAAGTGATGGACGCCGAGTTCGAAGAGATCAAAGACGATAAGAAAAGTGATTAGTGATTAGTGGGTAGTGATTAGTGGCGCATGGGTGGCTTACTACCCATGCGCCTTTTTTGCTTGGATGTTCACTGATCCTGGTGCTTGAAATCTGACCCCTGGCCCCTGATCCCTAACTACTGCCCACTCACTCTGGAGCTATGGCCAAACGCGATTACTACGAGGTGCTCGGCGTCAGCCGCAATGCCAGCGACTCCGACCTCAAGAAGGCCTACCGACGCCTCGCCATGAAATACCACCCGGACCGCAATCCCGGGGCGGAGGCGGAACACAAGTTCAAGGAGGCCAAGGAGGCCTATGAGGTCCTGAACGACCCCAAGAAGCGGTCGACCTACGATCAGTTCGGCCATGCTGGCGTGGAGACAAGCGGAGGATTCGGTGGGGCAGGGGATTTCAGCGGCGGCTTCTCCGATATTTTCGGAGACGTGTTCGGGGACATCTTCGGCGGCGGGGGCCGAAGTGGGGGACGGCGCGTGCATCGAGGCGCCGATCTACGTTACGACCTCTCTCTCACTCTGGAAGAAGCGGTAACGGGAAAAGAAGTGAGGATCCGCGTCCCCACCCTGGCGGAGTGTCAGTTCTGCGGCGGTAGCGGCGCCAAGCTCGGGACCTCCGCCAAGACCTGCCCGCGCTGCGGCGGCAGCGGCCAGATGCGGATGCAACAGGGCTTCTTCTCGGTGCAACGGACCTGTCCCCAGTGTCGGGGCCAAGGCACTGTCATCGAGGAGCATTGTAGCCACTGCCGGGGTGCGGGTCGGGTCCGGGAGCATAAGACCCTCTCGGTGAAGGTCCCGGCGGGTGTCGATACCAGCGATCGCATCCGGTTGTCCGGCGAAGGCGAGCCGGGAGAACGCGGTGGACCACCCGGGGATCTCTACGTTCAGGTCCTGGTCAAAGAGCACCCCATCTTCACGCGCGAGGACAATCACCTGTTCTGCGAGGTCCCCATCGGCTTCGTCACCGCCGCCCTCGGGAGCGAGCTGCAGGTGCCGACCCTGAACGGCAAGGTCATGCTCAAGATCCCGGCCGGGACCCAAACCGGGAAAATGTTCCGAATGCGCGGCAAGGGCGTGAAACCGGTGCGCAGCGGGCTCATCGGTGACCTTATCTGCCGTGTGGTCATCGAGACGCCGGTAAGCCTGACCGAACGCCAGAAGGAGCTGTTGCGCGAGCTCGACGAAGCAGTTCAGGCCGGGGGCAGTAAACATAGCCCCCACTCCACATCCTGGCTCGATAGCGTCAAGAGCTTCTTTGAGAAGATGGGGTTTTGACAACGGGTAGTGCTTAATGTGTAGTGATCATCGTGTCTTCTTCCAGCGAAGAAGGAAAAGGTTCAGCGGGAAGCTCATTACTACCTGTCAAGCACTTACCTGACAACGAACAACCAGGTTGGGTAGTGGTAAATTTCAAACTGGTCGTTGTGCAAAGCACCTAGCGCGCAGGCAAACCCGCGCCTACCGCGGATCCAGGTCGTGTCGGATGTAGGCACCGGCAAGCCGGCGCTCACGCGATCAGTTGAAAATTTACCACTGCCCTAGGTTGAACACCGCCCTATTCGGTTTTCGAAAGAAGGTTGAGCCGGAGTCCGAAAGGGGCTTGACCTCCCAACGGCGGTTTCCCTCACACCCGCGGAGGAAACCGCCGGCGGCCGGAAGCTGGTAGCCGGCGACTAAAAGTCCACGCCTTGCCGCCCAAGGCCGTTCCCGATAGATTATCCCGAATCGACATCCGCCTGTGCCCCGGACCCATGACCCAAGCAGAAATAGAGCAAGCCGTCGAGTCGATGCGGAAACCGACCGACGCCTCAATCAGCGTATCGCGGAGACTGATCGGCGTCTCGACCGGCGTCTTGGGCCACGGAACGGGAAATCGAAGCCCTCTCCACTCAGACGCGGGCGGCCGAGAATCTGTTTACCAGCCAGTGGGGCCGGCTACTCGAGGCCTTGGTGAAGCCAAGGGGTAGCAGAGTTGTTCCCAGGCGGGGGATCTCGGTCAACCGCAGCCAGGAACGGTTGCGGGTGCGCTAGGGCAGGAAAGAGATGGAGATTGCTTGCTGCTGGTGAACGGAGATGCCCTGGTCGTGGTGGAGGTCAAGAGTGCCCTCAAGGTGAAGGATATCCGCAAGCTCCTCAGGGATCTGGAGGTCTTCCTGGATTTTTTCCCCGAATATCGGGGCTATCGTCGCTTCGGGGCGGTTGCCGGTCTGGCGATCGACGAATCCGCGGGTTGCTACGCCTATCGCCAGGTTGACCATGGGGCGTGAGGGACTGGTCACCCTGCGCAATGATGATACCTTCCGTCCGAAGGATTTTACTGTCGGTCCCTAGTACATAGTTTCTATTTAAATTGCGCATACAGAGCTCGGATCAATGTCAACCTCTCCTTGAACGATCCTTAAATACGATGACCGACCAAACCATCAAGAACGGAAAGCTGGTATCCCTCACCTATAGTATTTGCGACCAATTCGGTAACGTGCTGGAGCAATCCGATCTGCCTGTAAGCTATATCCATGGCGGCCGGACCGAACTCATCGGCGGCCTGGACCGGGCGGTAGCGGGAAAGCGCGTCGGCGACAGGGTTCAGCTCGAGCTGGGACCGGAGCAGGGCGTCGGTCCCTATGACCCGGATCTCACTTTTACCGACAGCATCGATAATGTCCCACCACAGTTTTGGCATGTGGGCGCCGAGGTACAGATGAAGAACGAGTCGGGCGAGGTCAAGACCTTTTACGTCACCAGGATCGAGGACGAGCGGCTGACGGTGGATGGTAATCATCCACTCGCCGGGAAGGACCTGCAGGTCAAGATAGAGATCAAGGAAGTCCGCGATCCGACGGAGCAGGAGCGCATGCAGGACGGAATGGCCCAATCAACGCCGTCGGGATTGCACTGAAGATGGCCGACCCATCGAACCGTTCGGTCTCGGGAGAAGGGACCCAACAGGTACCCAAGTACCGACAGCATCGGTTCGGTTCTCCCATCGGGGATTCTTTTTGCCGCAAATGAACGCGAATGAACGCAAATCGGTTGGAATCGGCTTGCCGTCATCGATCGTTCTTAGCGGCGGTCTGAAAACCCACCTCCTGACTTTGCCTTGTGTCGAGTTGTCTTCCTATTCGGCTCGGTGAGTTGAGAGCTGATCCTACAGATATCTCAATCAAAGCGTTGGATAGTGGTTAAATTTAAAGTGGCATGCTTGTGCGGCCTCATGATTCGAGCCCTCACTGTTTTGGCCATCCCTGGCACCTGGATTCCAGCAATCCCTGTCGGAATATGACGCGGTGGGGCAGGCAGACTTCACAACTTGAAATTCAGCCACCTGGAGTGTCACTGCCATGAAGCTCGGTATCCTCGTACTGGCTGCGGGAAAAGGAAAACGGATGCGCTCACGGATGCCAAAGGTTTTACATCCGCTTGCCGGCCGACCGCTCCTGACCCATGTCCTGGATACCGCGCAGACCCTGGAGGCGGCTCGGGTAGGCGTCGTCTACGGCCACGGGGGCGAGCTGGTTCCCCGGCGGATGGCCGACTACGACTGCATCTGGGTGGAGCAGGCCGAGCAGCAGGGGACCGGCCATGCCGTCATGCAGGCGATGCCCCACATGCGGGACATGGACCGGATCTTGGTCCTCTACGGTGACGTACCCCTGATGCGGCCGACCACGCTCCAACGCCTGATGGAGACCACGGCGGCCACCGATCTCGGCGTGTTGACCGCGGTGCTCCAGGATCCCACCGGCTACGGGCGCATCGTTCGAGGCGCGGCCGGGCGGGTCGTGCGCATCGTGGAGCAACGGGATGCCACGGCGGATGAGCTTCGGATCGACGAGGTCTACACGGGCTTTCTCGTTGCGGACCGGGCCCGGTTGGACGACTGGCTGGCACGCATCGGGAACCATAACGCCCGGGGCGAATACTACCTGACCGATATCCTAGCGCTGGCCGTGGACGCAGGGGTGGCGATCGCGACCAGCCGGCCGGAGACCTCGGATGAGGTGTACGGGGTCAATGACCGAGTCCAGCTCGCGGCCCTGGAGCGTTCCCTCCAGCGCCGCCGGGCGGAGGCCTTGATGCGTGGCGGCGTGACCCTCACCGACCCCGCCCGGCTCGACATCCGCGGTCGGCTGCAGGCCGGGAAAGACGTCAGCATCGACGTGAATGTGGTCATCGAAGGCGAGGTCCGACTCGCCGCAGGCGTATCCATCGGACCCAATTGCCTGCTCCGGGACTGCACCCTCGGTCCCGGCACCGAGGTCTTCGCCAACTGTGTCGTCGAAGGCGCCGTCGTCGGCGCCGGCGCCCGCGTCGGTCCCTTCTCCCGACTCCGTCCGGAGGCGGTGCTAGCGGACGATGTGCACGTAGGCAACTTCGTCGAGCTCAAAAAAGCCCAGGTCGGCGCGGGCAGCAAGGTGAATCACCTGACCTATGTGGGCGATGCCCGCATCGGCCGTGACGTCAACGTCGGTGCTGGGACCATCACCTGCAACTATAACGGCGCCCACAAGCACCTGACGGTGATCGGCGATGACGCCTTCATCGGTTCCAACGCATCCCTGGTCGCGCCGGTGGAGATCGGCGCCGGCGCCACCGTCGGCGCCGGCTCGGTCGTCTCCCGCGAGGCGCCTGCCGAAAAGCTTACAATCACCCGTGCCAGGCAGATTACCCTGGATCATTGGCAGCGACCCCGCAAGCAGGAACCTGAGCCGGGTTAAGAGCGCGGTCCGGTGTTCCGGTTGGGTCGATCAGTCGGGACGCGTCCTGACCCGATAGCCGCAAGAGCATCTTGATCATCAGATGCTGATTTTCGCGTGGAATGACTATCAGTCATTGGCTTAAGTCGGCTTTAGCCGAAGCCCCGACTTTCAGTTGCAGCATAGTGATTTCGAGTCAGTGCTTTCAGTTGGCTTCAGCCAAAACGCAGCTTTCAGCCGCTACTCTCGCTTAGAATTCGTCCTGTCTCATTCTACTTGACCCGCCCTCTTACGCTTACGTAATTAAGTGAACTGTCCCCGGAACTCTCGCCGTGCCTGATCCTGTGTGCTTTCTTTTTGGTAATACCTTCTATATTGCACCTGCTGGTTAGCTCCCCGATAAGCCGAAGCTTGTCCTGGAGCGTAGCGGAAGGGTAAGCTTCGGCTTGGCGGCCTTGTTATGCGTGATTATCATTTTACGTGTGCTACTTAGCTTTACCTTCTGCTATTGCTTCAAAGGTTGCCTCGAGGCTTTTCCTTACATCATTGACTCACTCCATGACTTCATCTAGTGATTCTGCTTGCATTGCTAAGTTTTGGATTATTAGTAATATTTCCTTTATATGCTTTAGATTCCTCACTGACCCCCAACTCATAGCCTCATCGATATGGAGTAGAATTTTATCGGAATCTTGGAACCCGAAGTTTTCAACAACAGATTCTCTTAAATTAATCCACGGACCCTGAAGGTCAGAGAGCGCAGTTTTTTCATAACCGGTAGGTTCCGTTTTAAAGCCCATATTATTTAACTCCCCTCTTGCCTTTCACGCAAACGCCGTAAATATCCGGACTACAAACAGAATACAGTCTTGCATCCATTCATGATGTAGCAATTTTCTGGTTATTGTCGTTTTTCCTGATCCATTTGGACTAGCTGTCAAATCTCCCAATGTCATAGACACGTTTTTTGAAGAGATTTGGCTGTTTTTGGTGCCAGTTTTTCATGGCCTGAGGGGGCATGTGGCCTAATGCCTTCTGAGGAATGTGCTGAATTATAGACTTGTTGGCCCCGCTCCCGCTCCTCCTGTATCTTTCCCGGCATGCGACTGGAGAAGATCAAGCTCGCCGGTTTTAAATCCTTCGTCGATCCCACAACCGTGCCTTTTCCGAGCAACCTGGTCGGGGTCGTCGGGCCGAATGGGTGCGGCAAGTCCAACGTCATCGACGCCGTGCGCTGGGTGATGGGGGAGAGCTCGGCCAAGATGCTGCGCGGCGAGTCCATGTCCGATGTCATCTTCAACGGCTCCACCGGCCGTAAACCGGTGGGCACCGCCGGCATCGAGCTGGTGTTCGATAACAGCGACGGCGGGGCCGGCGGGGAGTACGCTAGGTTCAGCCAGATTTCGGTTAGGCGTCAGGTCTCCCGGGACGGCCAGTCGGTCTATTTTCTCAACGGTACTCGCTGCCGCCGCCGCGACATCCAGGATCTGTTTCTGGGCACAGGCCTAGGCCCGCGCAGCTACGCCATCATCGAGCAGGGCATCATCTCGCGCTTCATCGAGGCCAGGCCCGAGGAGCTACGCCTGTTTCTGGAGGAGGCGGCGGGTATCTCCAAATACAAGGAGAGAAGGCGCGAGACGGAGAACCGGATGCGCCACACCCGCGACAACCTGGAGCGCCTGGATGACCTGCGCGAGGAGGTCGCCAAGCAGCTCTCGCATCTGGAACGGCAGGCCGCCGCCGCCGAGAAGTATCAGCGCCTCAAGCAGGACGAACGACGGTTGGAGGCGGAGCTGCGGGCCCTGCGCTGGCGGTCCCTGGACCGGGAGCTAAGCGCCCGGGATGAGTCCCTACGGAGCCGGGAGACGGCGCTGGTGGGCCGGGTCGCGCGTCAGCGGCAACTGGAAGCGGACAGCGAGCAGCTGCGTGACCACTATGTCGAGGCCTCGGATGCGTTCAACGAGGTCCAGGGCCGTTATTACGCCATCGGCTCCGAGATCGCGCGTCTCGAACAGGGTATCCGGTTCGCCAGGGAGAGCCGCGGACGCCAGGAAGGGGAGGTCGAGCGCCTGGAACGCGAGCTCACTGAGGTCCGGGACCTGCTCGCCCGCGACGAGCAGGCCGTGGCGGAGATGGACGCGGCCCTGGCCATGGACGAGCCCGAGCACGAGACGGCCGCGGCGGCGCTGACGGAGGCCCTGGCGCGGGTGGGCGCCGTTACGTCTCAGCTCGAAGCCTGGGAAGTCCGGTGGGAGGAGTTCAACCGTCGGGCTGCCGCCCCCGCGGAATTGGCCCAGGTGGAGCGGACCCATATCTACCACCTGGAGCAGCGTATGGATCAGGTCCGCTCCCGGCAGGGTCGGGTCGAGGAGGAGCTGGGACGGCAGGATACTGGGGCATTGAAGGTCCGAATCCTGGCCCTTCAAAAGCAGGCCCAGGAATACGATGAGCGGATTGCTGCCCTCCGGGACCAGGAACGACGGCTGACCGAGACCCTCCGAGAGCAGGAGGATATGCTGCGCGCGCTGGGCGGACAGCTCGATGCGGCGCGGACCGAGTTGCAATCGGCACATGGCCGCCAGATCGCGTTGACCGCCCTGCAGGAGGCGGCCCTGAACGATGCAGACGCGGCCCTTGCCGATTGGCTGCGCGACCAGGGGCTGGCGGACGCCCCCAGGTTGGTCGATGAGCTGACGGTCGAGCCCGGCTGGGAGGCGGCGGTAGAGGCGGTGCTCGCGGATCACCTGCGCGCCGTCCGCACCGATTCCCTAGACCGGATCGGAACCGCGGTGGGTAAGGCGGACCTCGGCTCCCTAGCGTTGATCGAGGAGACCTATCCCCCTGGCCCCACGGCTCCCGATTCTCTCCTAGCGCGGGTGCGGTGCCCTTGGCCCCTGCGGGGGTTGCTCGGGTCCGTGCGGGTGGCGCAGGACCTGCCGGAGGCCCTGAGCAAACGCGGTACCCTCGGTCCAGGCGGGGTCCTGGCCACACGCGACGGGGTCCTAGTGGGCCCCAACTGGCTGTGCACGCCGGAGGCGGATGGTGCCCTGGGGGGGGTGTTGGTGCGGGCCGAGGAGCTCAAGGCGCTTGAAGACCGGGCCGAGACCCTGGAGGCCCAGGTCCGGACCCTGGAGCAAGAGCAGCTGCGGGTGCGTCGGCACGGGGTCGAGGAGGAACGCGAGGCTTTGCGTACCAAGACCACCGGACTTGAAAAAGTTGCCGCTAAGGTCCGGGCGGACCTCACGGGACACCGCGCCCGCCTGGAGCACCAAAACGAACGCCGCGCTGCCCTGGAGGCGGAGAGATCGGAGCTGGCCGAGCGTCTGGCGGAGGCCGCGACCGAGGAGGAGGCGGCGCGGGAACGTCTTAACGGAGCTTTGGAGGAGATCGACGCCTTGGCCGACCAACGCACGACTTTGACCGCACAGCGCGAGACTTTGCGGGGCCAGGTGGTGGAGGCGCGGGAGCAGGAGCGGGAGCTGCGGGAGCGGGCCCATCGTCTGCAGCTTGCCATCGAGACCCGCCGCGCCTCCCGTGAGGCTGGGCTGCGCAACCTGGAGCGGGCGCAAGAGCAGTCTTGCCAGCTCGGCGAGCGCCGCGACGAGCTGCGCCTGAGTCTGGGGGCCTCCCTGGCGCCCCTGGCCGGGCAGGAGAAGGGGCTCGAAGCGCAGCTTGCCCTGCGTCTCGAAGTCGAGGAGCAGCTGGGCGCCGCGCGGCAGCGGATGGAGGAACTGGACGCCCAGGTACGGGCGCTGGAGCAGGAGCGCCATCAGTTGGAGCAGGCTATCGATGAGGACCGGTGGGAGCTGGATGCCCTGCGCCTGGCGCGACAGGAACAATTCGTGCGCAGACGGACGTTGGAAGAGCAGCTTGCCGAAGCGGACCAGGAGCCGCGGGAATTGCTCGCCAACCTGGAGGCGGAGGCCGCCGAGGAGGTCTGGCAGGAGCGGTTGGATAAGGTCTCGCAGCGGATCGCCCGCCTGGGCAACATCAATCTGGCGTCTATCGACGAGCTCGTGGAGCAGTCCGAACGCAAGCGTTATCTGGACGCCCAGCACGCCGATATTTCCCGCTCTCTGCACACCCTGGAGCAGGCCATCCGGCGCATCGACCGCGAAACCCGCGACCGGTTCAGGGAGACCTTCGAGCGCGTGAATCAGGGGTTTGAACAGCTCTTCCCGCGCCTGTTCGGCGGTGGTCAAGCCTACCTGGCACTGACCGGCGAGGATCTGCTCGAAACGGGCGTCACCGTCATGGCGCGTCCGCTGGGCAAGCGCAACGCCAGCATCCACCTCCTCTCCGGTGGCGAGAAGGCATTGACCGCCATGGCTCTGGTGTTTGCCATCTTCGAGCTCAACCCAGCTCCCTTCTGCATGCTCGACGAGGTGGATGCCCCCCTGGACGACGCCAATGTGGGGCGCTTCTGCGAGCTGGTGCGTTCCATGTCCGATCGGGTGCAGCTCATTTTCATCACCCACAACAAGCTGACCATGGAGATCGCGGACTACCTGCTGGGCGTAACCATGCAGGAGCCCGGCGTCTCGCGTCTGGTATCGGTGGATGTGGAGGAAGCGACCCGGCTGGCGGCGGTGTCCTGAGGCCGCCTTGAGAGGCTGTCTGGTCAAAAGCAATAACTCCGCGCTTGTCGACCGATTCCGGCATGTTATACCCGTTGCACGTGAATATTCCGCCGCGATGCACGCCGCTCGCACCCGATAGCGGCGTTACGACTCGTCGCAATAGGGCCGGCTATTCCTCCTCGTCGCGCCTTGCTCTCGGGCACGATCGATGCACCTCGCTTACCGAAATATTCACGTGCAACGGGTATCATGTTAAATTGGCATTTCGGCATACTCTGAAAAGGCCGAGCAGATCCAGACAGCACAAAATCATTCGGGAGAGAGCCATGAGCGATATCGCGGCCTTGAAACAAGAGAAACAATCGCTGATCGATAAGATGTTCGAGATGCAGAAGCAATTCATCGCCTACGAGCACGAGCACGGCGTCACCGGTAAGGATTACTGGGCTTCCAGCGAAGGGCTCCTCGCCAACTATCGGCAGGAGTATATGGACATGGCGAATCGGGTGGTGGACCTCGCCCACGAGATCGTCGGCTCGTCGCGTGATTGAATCTATCCCGGCGGTTCCGGTGCCCGATGGCTCGGGGCATGCGCTCTGACGTCAATCCGTCTGCTCGCTCGCTTTTGAGTCGGCCCGTGCCTTTTGGCACGGGCCTTTTTCGTCCTTGCGACGAGGAGCTGCGCGCCGGTGTCACCGAATAAGCGGTGTCGTCGCATGAGAGGAGCTGTCTGGTCGGCAATGGGCGCGTCGTCCGCCGGTGCGCAAGGCCAGGAAAGGTGATCGGAGGATTATTGAAACACATCCATCCCTGGGGGGTTACGCCTGCGGAAGCGCGGACTATTCAGGACCGGCTCCGCGAGCAGGTGGTCAGGCAGGACGATTTTTCGCACATCGAGACCGTAGCCGGGCTGGATATCGGATTCGAGGATGGGGGAAAAACCACCAGGGCCGCGGTGGTCGTGTTGCGCTTTCCCGGACTCGAGCTCCTGGAACGAGCCCTGGTACGCTGTCCCACCAGCTTTCCCTATGTACCGGGGCTCTTGTCCTTCCGCGAGATCCCGGCGGCGCTCGATGCTCTCGCTAGGCTGCAGGTCGAGCCGGATCTCCTCCTATGTGACGGTCAGGGCTATGCTCACCCGCGCCGGTTCGGTCTGGCCTGCCACCTGGGATTGCTCACCGATCTGCCGAGCATCGGCGTAGCCAAGTCACGTCTTATCGGGACGCACGGAACCCTTGATCCGCAAAAGGGGGCGCAGACCCGGCTCCGCCACGAGGGCGAGATCATCGGCGCCCTGCTGCGCACGCGCAATAGGGTGAGACCGGTCTACGTGTCCGTGGGGCACCGGATCGGCCTGGAGATGGCGCTGGCCTATGTGCTGGCCTGCACCACCCGCTATCGCCTACCCGAGCCCACGCGCCTAGCCCACCGGCTGGCATCGGATGAAAAATAAGGGACCTATCACTGCTGTCCGACAAAATGTTTGTTCTTGCTTCTGGGGATGTTGGGGACCGGTTATGCACATCGGCAAGCTCGTTTTTTCCCAGGTCATTGATTCTTTACCGATGCATGCGTTTCGTCGAGGCGTTGCGCGGTACGACGGCAACCGCTACAAGAAGACATTTTCCTGTCTTGACCAATACCTGCGCATGACCTTCGCGCAGTTAACCCCTCGCGAGAGCCTACGCGATATTGAAGTTTGCCTGCGCGCCCAGAAGGACAAGTTGTACCACAGGGGTATCCGGAGCAACGTTTCCAGAAGCGCCGTGGCTGACGCGAATGAACGCCGAGATTGGCGCATCTAGGCAGATCAGATCTCGCTCAGGCATTGATTCGCACCGCTCGCCCCCTGTATGTCGACGAGGACTTGGGGCTTGATCTTGACAACACGGTTTATGCGCTCGATGCCTCTACCATCGACCTGCGCCTATCCGTCTTTCCGTGGGCACTGTTTCGCTCAACCGAATCTGCTGTCAAGCTCCAGACCCTGCTCGATCTTCAAGGCAACATCCCAACCTTCATCCACCTCTCCGACGGCAAGCTACACGACGTCAATGTCCTTGATCCGTTGATCCCGGAGCCTTCTACATCATGGATCGTGGTCATGTGGACTTCGAGCGCCTGTTCACGTTGCACGGAACAGGGCGTTTCTTCGTTATCCGCGCCAAGTCCAATACCAAATACAGGTGTCGCTACTCTCATCCCGGGGACGAATCCGGTGGTGTTCGATGCGATCGAACCATTACGCTGAGCGGAGTTAAGTCCGTGCATGACTACCCCCTGCCATTACGCCGTATCCGCTACTATGATGTTCAGATCAGCAAGACGTTCAACTTCTTGACCAACAACTTCGCCATTCCAGCATGGACGGTGGCGGATCTCTACCGATACCGCTGGCAAGTTGAATTGTTCTTCAAGTGGATCAAGCAACACCTACGCATCAAATCGTTCTTCGGGACCTCCGAGAACGCGGTCAAAAGCCAGATTTGGATCGCTATCTCGGTTTACATCCTCGTCGCTATCATCAAGAATCGCCTTGACAGCAAATCGGATCTCTACACAATTTTACGGATTCTGAGCCTGATCTCCTCGAAAAAATCTTCTAGATCAATTGGTTACTAGAATGGAATCCATAAGCGATACTGCCTATACCTATAACCAACCGAATCTATTTGATAATTTCCCCGGACAGTAGTGGGGGCCTATATACATGGCTGGCCGGAACCATGACAAGCGGCTTGGGTGGGATCGGATTGAAGGGAGGGTTACTAAACTTCCGGATTTCATCCGGGCTGCAAAGGAAAACGCCGCCTTCCGTGGCTAGTCACGTCTATAGGTCCCAAAAATAACTATGGCAACCAAGGCTCCACAATTGAGACCGGTTCAGCAACGCGTTCTTATCGAATTCGCCAAAGAAGAAGGGGGTGATCCACAGGCACTTCTCGATAGCCTGGTCGATCATTTTCGAGCAGGCCCGGACTACGCGGCATATTGTCGTCGAATAGAGCGTGCAGAGTGGTCGCTTGACGAAGGGAAGGGGGTGCCACACGCTCAAGTCATGCACAGGTCATTTCACACTGTTCCCAGATCATGATGCGTGCATTGAGGATCTTGAGAAAATCCGCTTCCGGGATGGCGATTACTGTCCACATTGTGGGAGCTCGAACCTCGGAAATCCGATGGACGACGTGTTGGGCGCTGGAACTGCCATGGGTGCAAGTCCAGCTTCAATGTTCCGTCGGGTATGATCTTCGAGAAGACCAAGGTTCCGCTACGTAAATGGTTTGCTGCAATTGGCTTGATGGTGAACGCGAAAAGAGCCTGTCGAGCTGCCAACTGGCCCGCGATCTGAACATCAATCAGAAAACCGCTTGGTACATGATGCAACGGATTCGAGCGGAAATGGCAAACAAGGGGGGCATGAAATTACTACAAGGCATAGTAGGGGCTGATGAGACTTATATCGGTGGGAAGCCAAGAGGTCGCAAAGGGAAAAATCCACGGGGGCGCGGGACGTGCAAAACGTCGGTCATCGGTGCGGTAGAACGCGGTGGGCAGGTTCGGGCACAAGTTTCCGATAGCGTATCAGGGCGGGAATTACTGGCTTTCATAAAAGAAAACGTTGACCCAGTCGGATCGGTCCTGATGACGGACGAATTTTCAGGGTATCGCGCCGTGCGGCAGACCATCTCTCATGCCGTAACCAAGCATCGCGAGACCTGTGTGGAAGGCATCG
>Ga0209781_1000135_pt1 | contig 17687 bp, 16 predicted proteins | sample WorMetHERISLAND1_3_FD_187386 | JGI IMG/M metagenome (GOLD analysis project Ga0209781, IMG submission 187386) | Marine gutless worms symbiont microbial communities from Max Planck institute for Marine Microbiology, Germany - Olavius albidus HERON... | ecosystem: Host-associated > Annelida >...
CGCTCCAGCCGTCGGCTCGACGGCACCCGGTTCAGATAACCGTAGATATAGAGCTTCAACAAAACCGAGGGATGATACGACGGCCGGCCCGTCGACTTCGGATCGACCCGCTCGAAACCGAGTTCGCCAAGGTCGAGCCCGTCAACAAAGACATCGACGACCCGAACCGCGTTGTCCTCGCCAACAAAATCGTCCAGGCATTCCGGTAGGAACGTCGCCTGGCTCCGATCCAGTCCCTCGACAAAGCGCTTCATGCAAAACCTCGCTGAAAATGTCAGCGAGATTCTAACACCATCACGTTTTCACACAGCCAGGATCATAAGCCGACTTTCCCTTAATCTTCTTGTTAAATTTATGGTTGTCCTCTCTGGTCATAAGGCTCAGGGGCTCGTGGCGACGGCCATGGTCCAAATTGGTGAACCACCTGACACCTTTAACCCTTATGAACTTATTTCCGTCTTCATCCACTCGCGACCCTGCGGCATCAAGGGGATAGCTGTCAGGGACCTGAAATTCGCGATCACCACTGGTAATGCTTGGGCCAAGCCACAGTTCATTGCTCTGAAAGTGCGGAAAGACCACCTTGTACTTGATCGCATTCAGATTGCCGATGATAAGCAACTTTTTCTTGTGCTCCATCAGTTGGGCGACGTATTCGCGGAAGAGGGAGAAAGGTGGGTTGGTGACCACGATGTCCGCCTGCTTGAGCAGTTCGATGCACTCGGCGCTGCGGAAGTCGCCGCCTTCCGCGAGGCGTGTACGTGTGTGTGGGTTCCGCTCGAGGAAGAGCTTTACGTCGTCGATGCCCGTAGCGCCATCTCCGTCGAGGTCCGTCACTTCATCAATCTCGACGGAGATTGCCTTGGGTTTTTGGCGTTTGCCATTGCCCTCGTCATACTCACCGAACGTGAGTTGTGCGCCGGCGATTGGGGAGCCATCGTAGCTAGTGGTGATTAGCTTCTTGAGGCCGAGCCTGTTGAAGTTGGCGGCGAAAAACTTGAAGAAGTTGCTCTCGAAGGGGTCATCGCAGTTGCAGTAGACGATCTTGTCGCGAAAGTTGTCAGGGTCGAATTCGAGGTAGGCCTCGACTTCTTTCTGGATGTCAACGTATTGAGTGTAGAACTCGTCCTTCTTGGCCGCCTTCGCGGCGCTGAGCATTTGATTCTTCGGCTTGGTTTTTGCCTTCGCCACAGCCCTAGATTCCTCCAAAAAGATTCACTGAACTATATAAATCGACACACGTATCTATTTGTTCATAGATCATCAATATCCCCTCCCTGAATATCAGACTTTGAATATAGACTTGGATACTTCAGCCGACAAATTTAATGCCTGTCGAATTGTTGATAACTGACGATAGCACTCGATTAATTGTTAATCACTCTTGGGTTGTGACAGGGGGCCAGATTAGATTGCAATCACTAAGGTCGATATTCTTAAGCCATCAAGAAATACCTTGTGCACAAAGAGGTTTCAGGGAAACAAACGGCTTGCACTATCGTAGCTAGTTATGGGTCATACCCAGACGAAGAGTCGGATGGCCTTTTTGGTCCGCTCCTCGGATTTTCCTGACAAACTCTTGGATTGTTCTCGATAATTCGTATCCCTCACCCGCCGCGACGTCTTCGCGCCTAGGACCGACAAAAAAACATGATGACGAAGGTTGCTCGGGTCTTGTCGCGCGAGACGACTGAGCGTGGATATATTACGAAAGGGATTAGCCGGTAGCAGGGCGCCGGCGATCGGTGCCTGCTCTTCGATCGTGACGGCGATCTCGTCCTGCCCTGCGGCCCCCTGGCCATTGCGTGCGGCGATCGGCGTCGTTGTTTTTCGACGCAGCGGCCGGCGGTTCCGCCCATTTTTCTTCGATCCCGTCGAAGAAATAGGAAATCGGTTCTCCGAGGATCGTAGAGGCATCGAAAAGGTGAGTTGCCGAGATCTCGCCGCCTCTTTCGATGGCGGATACGGCCTGTTGGGAAAGGCCGAGGCGCCGGCCGAAATCGGCCCGGCTGATCCTTAATTGTTCGCGGCGTTCCTTGATACGCTTGCCAACATACCACGACACTTCGGTTGCCAATCTTGTGCCCCCTTTCGCTGCGGCAATGACCAATAAGTAGCATCCGAATAGGACCATTTTACCTTAAATGGACCCCCCCGAATATGTACGGCCGTAACAACACTAAGTCCAAATGGTTCAAGTCGGGCGCATTCGATCGCGCCAGTTGGGCGCCGGCGGTCTCGGGCCGCGGAGCGGTAGAACGACGTCGACGGCCGCCGATCGAAGACCGCACACCCTGCAGGTCAATCGGTCGAGAAGGCCAAATATGGGGAACCGGGAGCCGATGAAGCTGCCCGGCCAACTCGCTTCGATGACCGCAGGCGCCGCATTTGACGACCAGGTATGCGTCAGGCGGTAGCTCTCCGAGCGTTCGATAAGGAAACTTCATGTTCCCTTATTGTTCCCTTGGTGCACGGGACTTTGTCAATCATTCGCTGGTGTTTCCGCGTCGAAGTACGAACAAGTAACGAAGGACGATTAGGTTGCCGAATGGGCGGCTGGGCTGTAAGCCTTCCCCTGCGGGGGTCGTTCAAAACCGACCATCCCTTCCGTTTCGAGACCATCAAAGAAGTAAGACACAGGCACGTTCAGGATTCGAGACAGTTCGAGGAGCTGAGATCCGGAAATCTCCCCTCCCCGCTCCATCTTCGAGATCGCCTGTTGGGTCAAGCCGCCGAGCTGCAGACCGAGGGCCTCTTGGCTCATGTGAAGGATCGCCCGGCGTTGGCGGAGTTGTTTTCCGATGTGATGTGCGGTTGATGTTACCATGTTGTCCCCACGCTGTGAGCACGCCCGGCCGGGATTCGCCGGCTTCTCTTGTTCCGTCGTTTCTATTTGATACCCGTGGTTGAACCCAAGTTGTCTTGTCGTTTCGCGTTCGCCTTCGATGGGCCGAACGATCGCGGCAGTGTATCATTTCCCTGTGCCAGGTCCGCGATCATTTCCGCGAGATGCAGCAACTGCATTTGCGTCCGCTGATCGGGCAGGCGCTCGAATATTTTGAGCCATCGCACGGTCCGCCGGTCGAAGCTGATCGCGGACAGTTGTTCTTTTGAGGCGTGAATCCGGCCGTCGGCGTCGTCTTCGAATCCAGGTGTACCGGCCAACAGGTCTTCGATGGATACATTGAGGGCAGCGGCTATCGGAAAAAGCCGTGCCACCGGCGTTCTATTGCCGCCGCGCTCATACTTTTGAATTTGTTGGAAACTAATTGAGAGCGCATCACCGAGCTGCGTTTGACTGACCCCGGCAAGCAGTCTGGCTCTCTTGATATTCGCGCCTATTTTTTCGTCGATAGAGACTCCCGCTTTTGGTTTTCTCGTTCCCACAATTACCTCCGTGGAGTTTTTCGTTTCGATTTTCGAGATCGTTTGAAACAGGCATCGATATAGGCCGATGCCTTCTTGGCGTCCTCCTTCCAGCCGGCGGAGGGCTGTTTCTCGTTCGTGGCCGCGAGCTTTTCGACGAGGGCAATCTGTTTATCCGAAGGCGGATAGGACTTCGCCATGTGCTGATCGAGAAACGCCTTGCAGGTATCGAAGTCGGTCTTGTAGTCGTCCGGCAGGTCGACGCCTTCCCTTTCGGCGCAGCGTTCGGCCGCGGTGATCATCTTCTCGAACGGCGCCCTGCCTTGGCCTAAGTGCTCATCGAGGAACGCCTTGCAGACGACGAAACTGGTCAGGCAACCGTCGGGCAGGTCGACAGCTTGCCGTTCGGCGCACTTCTTCGCGGCCGTGACCATCTTCGGTGTCGGCTTGCCGCCGTCGTCGAACCCGTCCGGTCTTTGAGAGCGCAAGGTTTCCATCAGCTCAACGGCCGCCTTGGAAATCTCGTCGACAACGTCGACCAGGCTCCGAGACCCCTTCTCTACCTCTTTCAACATGAGGCCCCACCGGGCCGACGTGCCGGCGTCGACGAGGGCCGGCGCGTATTCCTTCAGGAGGCGATAGACCTGCAGGCCGCCGTCGGTCGGAACGATGGTCTTACCTTGCATCCGGACTTGGTTCTGCAGGAACAACCCTTCGACGATACCGGCGCGCGTTGCCGACGTGCCGATCCCTTCCGAGTCCCTGAGCTGTTCCTTCAGCTCCGGATCGTCGACGAACTTCCAGGCTTGCTTCATGGCCTTGATGATCGAGCCTTGATTGAACCGCGACGGCGGTTTGGTCGTTTTGCCGTCCAGTGAAGCGCCGAGCACGGAAACCGCCTCCCCGTGGGCAATCTGCGGAAGATCCGCGGAGTCTTCCTTGTCGCCTTCCTTGTCGTCGTCGGTTTCCGGCTCGCCGGCGAATACCGCTTTCCAGCCAGCCGCCGTCGTTACGTTGCCGACCGCGCGGAATTCGCGCCCTTCGATGTCGGCTGTGACGACCGTTTGATCGAACTCCCAATCCGGGCTGACGGCCGCCAGGTATTGCTTGGCGACCATATCGAAAACCGTCCTCTCATCGTCGTTGAGCTGACCATAAATCTCGGCCGCCCGATCCATCACATTGACGTTGGGGACGATCGCGTGATGGCTCGCCCCTTCGAGGGCGGCCGTCGAGAAATGACCGCTCTTGCCGGTCCTGATCTTCGTTTGCCCCGGCACCAGGTTCCGATAGGGCTCTATGGTCCCGAGGGCCTGCAGGATCGCGTCGACGTCGTCGGCGTGATTGTCCGGCAGGTATTGGGCTTCGGCGCGCGGATAGGTCAGGATCTTATGGGTCTCGTAGAGCGCTTGCGCGATGCCGAGCGTCTTGTCGGCTGTCCAGCCGAATCGCGACCCGCACTTCGCCTGGATTTCAGCGAGGGAGAACAGTTTCGGCGGGCCGCGCCGCTTGGCTTCCTTCGTCACCGAGACGGGGCCTTGATAGCCCCGCGTCTCATCGACGATCGTTTGCGCCGCTTGGCCATCGGTCAGTTTGACCTTGTCGCCGTATCTCTCCGGATCGTGGCGGAGATCGAAGGTCCCCCCCTGCCCTCGGCAGGACGCGACGATCTGAAAGTAATCGACGGCTTTGAAGTCGCGGATCTCCAGCTCACGCCGGCAGATCATGCCGAGTGTCGCCGTCTTGACCCGACCGATGCCGAGAGCGCCCTCGATATCGGCCGGCTTAATGGATTTCGACGCTGCCCGCGTCAGGGTGAAATTGAAGATCTGGTCCGCCTGGCGCCGGGCTTCGCCGGCGTCGTACATGTTCTGGAACTCGCGATTGGGCCGGAGATCCGCAAAGGCTTGGCGGAACGCCTTTTCGTCGGTCGCGTTGAAGATGGCCCGCAGGACTTCGCCCTTGAAGCCGAAGTACTCCAACAGCTCCTGTCCGATGACCTGGCCTTCGACGTCGCAGTCCGTCGCCAGGATGACGCGGGACGCCGTCTTTAGCGCCTCTCCGATCGCCTTCAGTTTGCTCCGTTCCGTATCGCTGCCGTTGCGCAGCGGCATGGTCCGATAGAGACCGGACGGCGGGCGCAGCAGCTCGAAGTCCCAGGACTTCCAGTCCCAGGCCGAATTGACGTCTTCCGGTTCCTCGAGGTCGAGCAAGTGACCTTGAGCCGGAAGGATTCGCCCGTACCGGTTGCCAATGGCCGCGTGCAGGTCCTGAGCCTGCAGGGTCTTTTCGGTAATGATGATCGTGCTCACGCTTGTTCCTTCCCGATCTCGCTAACGGTGAGGTTCAGTATCGAAAGCCGGCCGGCAGGTTGATGTCGCTTTCCTTGTCGACGTTGAAGGTCGGCATGGCATTGTCATTGGCACCCGGCGGCATCGGCGCCGGCGGCTCGATTTGCATTCGCTTGGAGAAGGCCTTGTCTTTGAAGGCAAAGCCGGTCTTGGCGAAGATCGGCCGCGTCGTGTGATAGCGCACCAGTATCCGGTGCTCGCCGAAGGGGATTTCACCCCATTCCTGGGCCATGATGAACGGCACGCCCTCATAGGAGACGCTTGAGCTGGCGTGGCCCTTGTCGGCTTCCGAACGGGATTCCCGGCGCCGTGTCGTCTTGCCGACGAGCCGTTCAAGCCAGGCTTGCGTGTCGGCATCCGTGACCGCGAAGACGACCAGGTAGTCCGAGTTGTTGATGATCGTTTTCAGATCATCCTCCGAATAGATTTTGCGGACCTGAGAGAACGACTGAATGACGATCATGGCGTGGACGCCGAGGCCGGCGCCGCGATCGAGCAATTCGCCGATCGCCGCCGTGCGTTTCATGGCCGAGAACTCTTCCAAGAGGAACAGCACGGAGTGCTGGTCCTTTGCCTCTTGGTCGCTCCGCGACACCAGGTCGTAGATGAAATTCGTGATCAGCGTCGTCGTCAAGATCGACGTGAAGGCCGCGTCCTTCGGCTTGACGACGATGTAGAGTGTCACCGGCCGTTCGCCTTCGACCAGCATCTTCGAATTGACGTCACAGCCTGAAATCGCATTGGCGATCGCGGCCGTCTTCAGGACCTGGATTTCGGCGACGAGGGTTCCGAACACGCCCGATCGCGTATTGGGCGCCATGTTCGCCATGTCGCCGAGATCCGTCGTGCAGCTCCTGGGATAATTGCGTTCGGCCGCCCTTTGCGCGGCCTGCAGGAGTTTCACCTGTAGGGGCGAAACGTTCTCATCCTCGTAATCTTCCAGGTCGACGTCGCTCACGTCGCCCGAGAAATGGGCGACGTTCTCAAGGCTGGCGTCGCGGCCTTCGTGCTTGGCGTCGAAGATTTCGAGCAGGATCAGGGCGCGCAAGACCTTTTGCGCGTCCTTGGTCCAGTAGTCGTCACCGGCCGGCGCCAGGATGCTGGCGATCTGGCCGGCACGGAGTTCGATTTCCGCCGGCGTGTCCGGCAGGACCTTTAGGGAAATCGGGTTGTAGCGCGCCGTCTGTTCGGCCGTCCATTCGAGGCGGTAGCAGTCAGAAAACTTGGACCGGTAACCAGCCGTCTTCTCCCACAGCTCGCCTTTTGGGTCGATGACGACGACCGAACCCTTATAGCTGTTGAGCGTCGGGATGCAGATTCCTTGTGTCTTACCCGACCGGGTGCCGGCGATAACCATGGTGTGGCGAATGTGCTTCGGGATGATCGGCCTTTTTCCAAATTGCCCGATGGTGATGTTGTCGGCGCCGTCCAGTTCCATCTTTTTGAGATCGCGGGCCGTGGCGCGCTTGGCGTCGCCGTAATCGCGGCGCTTGAACCGAAGCCGGGCCAGGATGTTGCCGATGAAGAAGACGACGAACAGGATCACGATGGCGTAGACGTAAGGCGTCGGTGGCCGACGTTCGATCCGCACCACATCGAAAAGATAGATCCACCATTCGAGGCGGTTGACCTCGAAGTCCGTGAAATAGTGCAGCCAGGAGCCGGCGATGACAATGCAGGTCAGGAACCAGAGGCCGGCGGCGCGCTGGCGAAACTTCTCCGAATTGACGAGAGTTTCCCACATGGCTCACCCCCGCGCCCAAATCATCTTGCCGGGGCCGTTCTTTTCCGGCTGGAAGATCTCGGATATGACCCGCGAGCGCCCGGCCCTTTCGACAAAGACGACCCGGTCAATCTTGCGATCGAGGTAATTGATGGTCGCTTCTTCGCCCTTGGCGTAGCCGCTGAGACACATCAATTCGGCCGCCGCTTCCGTCGCTTCCTTGGCGCGATCGGCGTGTATGGTTCCGATAACGCCCTGTTGGCCCATGTTCAACATGCGCATGAGGATGAAGGCGTTATCGATGGTCATTTCGCCGAGGATGAGGCGGTCCGGCCGAACGCGCGTCAACGCGTCCATGACGTGCCGGTAATCCATCTTGGTATCGGCGGCGATGGCACTGATGACGAAACGCGCCGCGATCGGTTGCGTCAGATGCAGCTCCGGTGTGTCTTCGATCGACACCGGACCTTCGTCTTCGATCATCTGACAGAGGATGCGCGTCAGCGTGGTCTTGCCCGACCCGGTGCTGCCGGCGATCAGGATGTTACGCCTGAACTTGACGGCGTTGACCAGCTCACGTTCGCCATTCATATCAATGCCGAACTGTTCGAGTTTCGTCGCCAGGGTCCGCTTGAGGCGGATCGCGGCGACGATCGTCGAGCGGCCGTCGACGTCGATGGTGTTCGGCCCCATGGTCAGGAACAATCGATGGCCGCCCGGCAGGGTGGCACGCAGGACGGGCAGGTCCTTTTCGAACCGTTGACCGCTCGAGATGCTCAAGGCATAGCCCAGGTCCCACCAGTATTTCTTATCCAGGCCCGGAACCTGGACTCGTTTCCAGGTTCCGGCCTGATTTTCGACGTGGATTTCGCCGGCGTTGACGGCCTTGATCTCAATGGCGTCCTTTTGGTCGAGGTACGGCCGCAAGGGCGCCAGGTGGTGTTCGACTGGCGTGGACATTGTTGATCACCACCAGCCGAGTTCGTTCCGCCATTGGTTGATCTTGCCAGTTTCTGTCAACGGCGAGGGGCACGGCGGCGGGTTCCATCCGCCCGATCGGCACCATCCGGAGCAGTATTGATAGGTCTTATCGGCGGTCACTTCATCGATGACGACGCCGTCGCCTTGGCGGATCAGCTTCTTGGTGCCCCGATAGTCGGCGTTGCGCCGGTAGACCGTATGTTCGTTGCCAGGACTGTTGCCGCTGTTGCACGCCCGCCAAAACTGCCCGCTGCCTTCCCCGCGGGCCGGGTGGTCCCTCAGTTTAGTCCAGGCCGTCGACACTTCGATGCGGCAATCATAGATCGGCCCTTGAGACGCCCCGAAACCGTTCTGGCGCACAAACTCGGACCCGTCCGGCCGTTCCCAGGTCTCCATCTTCTTCATCTTGATGTACTTCTGGCACGAGTCCGGAATGTACTCAGGTGCGCCTTCTTCGAGGCGCGAAGAGAGGAAGGTGTAATCCTGGCCTTCGGCGCCGTTGCGCACCGCCGCTTGCGCGATCAGGGTGCGACCGGCCGGTTGAGGAAGTGTGATGTAGGTTGCTTCCTGCGGCGTCGCCTGCAGGTTGGCGTCATCGCGGACCCAGCCTTCGGCTACGTACTCGTGCTCGTAGCGGACATCCGCTTCGCGGCATTCCCGCATTTGCGCGTTTGTGTCCTTGCGCACGATGCGCTTGCCGCCGAGGGAATAACCGTCGTAGTCGCGGTGGAAGGATTCGCAGCCGGCCGGCGTCTCCAGGAGATCCGTCAGGGCTTCGGCGAAGGGTTTGCACGTGGGCGTCCGGTACTTCGGTCCCGTGTCGAGATCGATGCGGATGCGGTATTGCTCAAAGAGCTTGTTGTTCTCGTAGTCGGCCAACGGTTTGCAAACCGACGTGTCCTCGTGATGGACGAAATATGTGCCCGTGTCGGAACAGTTGCCGACGTTTCTCTTGAGCCCGTCCGGTCCGACGTAGGTGGCGATCTTTCGCTCGTAGGTCCGTTTCGCCGGGAAATCGTCACGCAGCTCGCAGGCTTCCATGGTGATCGGAAAGGTCTTGGCAACTTCGCGTTCCTTGCAGCCTTCGCCGGCGACCGGGACCTCTTCGTTTTCGCGCCCGACATAGATCATCCGCGTTTGCTGGACGGCCTTCATGGTCTCAAGGTTCGGTTCGACCCGGCAGCCGTCTTCCGTTGTGACGATCGCGAAGCTGCGCTCCTCGTCTTTCTTGCATTCGAGATCGATATCCGTCGAGTTGCCGTCCCAAACGTAGTAGCGGCGCTTCTTGGCGTAGGCTTTTTCATTGTCCGCATCGACCTCGTAGCCGCAGCCGATGTAGGTCTCCTTCACTTCCGCCGTTTCGACGCCGGGCGCGCATTCGCCGTCTTTCTTGCCGTTCTTGGTCGGCGCTTCGAGGATCTTGACGACGCCGGTTTCCTCGTCGAATTCCGGCGTGCAGCCGTCCGTGGTCGTGCCGTAGACGTCGTTTTGCACGACTTCCTTAGCCGCCGTCGCCGGCGCGGCGGTGATCGTCGGCAGCTTGGCGTCTTCCCGTTCGAGGGGCGAACCGCTACCCGTGTTCGACACCGTGCCGCCGGAATTGACGTCACCGCTGCTTGCCGTTTCGTCGCTGTCGTCTTCCTTTTGTTCGTCCCCTGCCCTCTCGCCGGCGGCGATGGTGCGGGCCGCCCGAATGAGACCATTGATATCGCCGGCGACGCCGACTTCGCTGCCGCCGGGCACGGTTCCAGAGCTGACCGGCACCACCGTCGAAAGGCTCGGTGATATGCCGACCAGGTCGCCGCCGTCCGGCAGGCTCGACAAGCCGAACCATTGCACGGACATCGAGGCGCTGCCGTCGCCGCCCGGGATGACCTTGGCGCGGCCCTGCAGGTATTTGCCGATGGCCGAATTGGCATCGCCGCTGGTCACCCTTTTCAGCTTGGCGGCCACGTTGCCCGGGTTGTTGAGATTGACCGGGCCGGCCGTCTCCCCAACCGCAATCGTGCCCGCGGATACGGCGCCGACGAATGGCGCCACGGTTAGGGTCAGGACTAGTGCAGCCAGTAGAAAAACACGCCTCATCTCTTACTCTCCTGTCGGGTTTTGGCGGCGCCCGGTCTCATCCCGGAAGGCGTCTCCGTGACATTCAAAGGTCTGTTGAACATCTCTCGGATCGACTTCGACGATCTGTGTCGGGTTCGGGAAGTACCAATGCCGGGTCGGGATGATGTGGAACAGCGTCCCTTTGTTGACCCGGATTCGCCGCAGTTTCTGGCTCTGGTTCTGTAACTCGTTGGCGACGATCTGAGCGATCGACTGTTGGAACGCTTCGCCGCCGGCGGACAACGGGCTTTCGACCGTAGTCCCCGTAGAGTTGGTCTCCGGCGACGTCAGATAGGCGACGACAGCGCCCACAGTCGACGCGATCGCCGTCGGCGCGTAGCGTTCGACGAACCGATCAAAGGTCTCGCCCACGAGTCCCACCTGGCCCATAGCGTCCGTTCCGGTCGCTTCGGTCAGGCGGATGGCTGCACCATCCGGCCGGGTGATGGAGTCAAACTTCGCTTCTAACCGGCTTCCGTCGGGATCGGTCAGTGCATCGCACTGGCCCGAGACCTTGGAACCGGCCGGTATCAGTTTGACCCGCCCGTCTGGCCCAAACACGTCGTATGCCACGTGTGCCCTTATGGGTCCGCAGATCTGCGAATTCACCGTGGCATCAAGAATGAGCGGTATTAGCGTGTCCTTGGGGATCATCCGACACCGCTCAACGGGGAAGGTCGAAACGTTTCCGTCGAAACCGCTTCCGTCCTTCTCGCCTTCGTAATCTTCGTCCTGCAGATGGTAGACGTCGCCGGCCGGCGGCAGTCCCGCCATGGTCAGCGGGGTGCCGATTTCGTTGCCGTCGAAGACGACAGGCCCCTGCGCCAGGGCGACGTCGAGGGACGCAATCGCCCGGTCAAATTCCGGCTCCGGTTGGCGCTTCTTCGGCTTCGGTTTCGGTTTTGGCTTGGGACGCGGCTCTACGACCTGGGGCGCCGGCGCCGGCACCCGACCGCTGCCGATCAGGGGCACCCGCCCGAACCCCGCCGGGGTGGCGACAAGCAGTTCGCCCTTGAAGGGGCCGCCGTCCGGCGGCGAGAACTGGACGGCGACGCGGCAGAAGCCGCCGCCCTTGATGGAGTCGCAGTTGCCGGTGACGCCGTAGGCGGCCGAGCCCGACACGGCGACGTCGTTGACGACGAGTTCGTTTTCACCAGCATTGCCGATGGCGATGGTCTGGCTTTTCGGACCTTGGCCGACCGTCACCGTTCCGAAAGCCAATTGCCCAGGCACCGTCAGGCGGGCCGGTTTCGGAATGCGCTTCTTCGGCTTCGGTTTCTCGAAGGTCTGGTAGAGATCCTTCGGCACTTCGTTTTGGACACCCGGCAGGGGCGCTTCTTCCGGACAGGCGACGCCGATGGTCGCACAGAAGATCGCCAGGACCGGATCAAAGACACTGGCCATGGCTATTGCTCCGCCTTCTCGGTGCCGGCCGGCTCGATACAGGTGACGAGACCTTCCTTCTCGAGCGTCAGGGCGGCGACGCGGTGAACGACGATGACGTTATCCCGGCGCACCCATTCAACGGGCGCGTCGAGCTTGCCGCGGTCGGTGTTCTCAATAACGGAGATCGACGGGATCACCATGCGATCCATGCGCGCCTTGTCGTAATAAAGGTAGGTGAAGTGTTGGTCCGAATAGACGATGTCGGGGGCCAGTTCCTTTTCGCCGCGCACCGTCCAGTCAAAGGAAATCTTGGTCGGATCGAAGGCGACGCTCTCCGCCCAATCGATGGGGTTGCGGCCCGTGGTGTCGTCTTCAGCGAGCGGCGCGGCCTCGCCATATTGCGGCTCATCCAAAGGCGCGCTTTCCACCGGTGCCACTGGTACCGAGGGGGGAGCCGCCGGCGGTGCCGGCGGTAGTCCCCGCGCCACCCTTTCCGCGAGCTGGGCGACGCCGGCGTCGACGCCGTCGCGGATATAGACGAGAAGGTCCGGACAGTTCTTGCTGTTGAAGCCTTCCGTCTGCACGCGGAGAGAATAGATGCGCGGCCCATTGACCCCGACGCCGCCGACGAAGGCCAGGTTTCCGTCCGCGCCTGGCTTGCCGACGCCGATCACCCAAATGGTCGAGCGCTTGGCGTCGCGGTTCGGGTAGGACTGCAGGGTCAGGAGGGAGCCGAGACCCGAGACGATCACCGATACCGGCTCCGGGAAGACCATCACGGTGCCGACGAGCTGACGGGCGCGCACGCGCAGTTCTTCGCCCGGAACGTAGTTGAGATAGACCGTCGACGAGCCGGTGCCGCATTGTTCGGCCCATTGTTTGTTGATGGCGCCGGCCGGCAGCGGCGAGCGCTGGAAGGCCGGGTACTGGCCCCGCAACTGGTCTCGAATGTCCTGCCTTTGACCTTCCGTGCCCGGGCGCGGCACGCTGCGACCGGGGGTCTCTTGCGCGACGGCGTTTGCGCCGATCGCGGAAATCAGAAGGCCCAGGACCAGGACCGGCCACGCGCCCAGGGTTGCGGCCCGCATCGTCAGTTCTCCTTTACCAAATCCGCCTTGCGGGTGACGTTGTACCCGCTGACGTAAAAGCCGGCCGGGTTGTCCCAGACCTTGGCTGGTGTCCTCAGTTCCCCCGTGCGGGCCAGGCTCATTTGAGACACCCAAATGACCGGCTCACCGCGCGGCACGTTGGAGACGTAATCCTGTTTGGCGAATTCCACCCGCCACACGGATTCGTCCGTATCGCTGGGCCAGGACGTGAGGATCTTGATGGCCCAGGTGTTTTCGTTGGCCCCCGCGTTCTCGTAGACGCCCTCATCCTTCATCCGCGTGATAAACGATTTCCAGACGCCGGGCGCCGACTGATCGGCGACCCAATTCCAGCGGTCGACGTCGTTGACCAGGTTCAGCGTTTCGCGCTTCTCCACATAGGTCCGGACGAAGGCTTCCATCATGGCGCTCATCACCTGCGTCTCTTCGACGGAGCCGAGCGTGCGGTAGTAGCGCTTGTCCTTTTCTTCGACGACGACCACTTCCGTCGTCTTGAGCGGGAACAGGTTGATGATCGCGGCGACGAGGACGACGTTGAGGATCATGGAAATGGCGAGCGCGTAAGACAGCGGCCCCAGGGACTTTTGCGCGACCCTTTCGGCCCGCGCTGTCCGGTAGACCTCATCGTTGGCTTCGAACGGCTGCGTTTTCGCCGTTTCCTCGCCCTTCGGTATGGTGCGCAACTGGTTCATCCCACGAATTGCTTCTTGTACTTCTGCTCGATCTCTTCGCAGGCACAGGGGCTTTTCTTGTAGTCGTCGGCGTCAGACCCGAAGCCGACGCCGCTCGCCAGCTCCGAACAGCCGGCGAGGACCAGCACCATGAGGATGGCGATCAGGCGGGTTCCCATCATTGGCCCCTCAGTCCCGCGAGCGGGTCCTGATTGCCGTCGAGGCCAGGCAAGTAGGTCGGGAACTGCTTCAGGTCGCCGGCGCCCGAAAGCGCGCCATTGGCCGCCATCAGCGAGATCAGATGATTGATCCGCCCCATGAGGGCCAACATGATCTCATTGTTGGTGCCGATCTTGGCCTGCAGGTTGAGGGACGAGCGACGCTTGCGAAGGTCCGGCAAAACGCCCAAGACTACAAACTGCTACCCGGCACCATCGCGCCCTTGGTCCTGGATTCCCCGTTCGGCCAGTTGGACCCTGCTTACCGAACGACGACGGCCCAGTTCATTCCGAAGAGGGCCCGCCAAGTCGTGTTGTTGCTGTCGCAGTCACAGGGCTCGCCGGAGGTTCTCGAGGCGCTACAGGATCGCGTGGGCGCGGAATTCCTGCTGGTGCGTCACAATCGGGAGGAAATTGGCGACCGAAAGCCGGAGAGCCGATATTTCAAGGGCGAGGAGTTCAAGACGGCTGTCTTCGACTCGGCCTTTGACGGTACCGAGGTCATGGAAATCGCTGTCCGATGAACACCCGCGCACCCAATATCAACAGAAGCCGCGTCTATGAAGCTACGGTCCAGCGCCTCGCCATGATCAAACTACCGAATGCCGAGAGAACGCTGTTTCCGACGATCCGCGAGCTTCTGTGCTTTGCCGCATTGCTGGGGTATTCGGAAGAACGACGGGTTCCACTGGATCGCACCGACGGCGTCGAGGACGTGTCCTATCAGCAGTTCGAACGCGGTGACGCGGAAGACTTGATCTACCTAATCGCGCTCGCCGAAACGAAGGACCCGGAAGTCCTTAAGGACGGTCAGGAAAGCCGTTGCGCCGAGATTTTCGAGGAATATGCGAACGGCGGTCTGCAAATCCTGCACGACACCCTGCTTAAGAGCGGCGGTGAATATCCCGATCGGGATATTCTGGAACTGCTCCTGAAAAGCGGATATCTGAACGTCGATGACACCGAGCCGGATGTCTCGGGAGTCTCATTCTAGATGTTGCACGACCTGGAGCTTAAGGGTGTCTACAAGTCCGATCTCGACAACATTCTAGAGGACTTTTACTTCCCTACCCTTTCGGTCGCCAATAGCTATGACCGGGCCGTCGGGTTCTTTTCCGCATCGACGATCAGCTATGCCGTGCAAGCCCTGTCCGTGTTCGTGAAACATGGCGGGCAGGTCCGCCTTATTCTGGGGGCGTTCACAAACAAGGAAGACGTCGCCGCGGTCTCGGAAGGGTATCGGCAACGCGAGATATCGGAGAAGCTTGGCGCCGAGATATTGGATCACATCTCAAACGTCAGCGATGAGCTGTTTCAAAACAGGTTCGATACGCTCGCCTGGCTGGTCGCACACGGTCGCCTGGACGTGAAAATCGCGCTTCGCGAACGTGGGATGTACCATGACAAAATCGGCATCATCGGGGATTCGGCAGGCGATCAGCTCGTGTTCTCCGGCTCCGCGAACGAGAGCACACACGCGCTCTTGCCGGCCTTCAATTATGAATCGATCAATGTCTTTCCGTCGTGGCGTCCGGAGCTCGAAAACTATACGACGCCGCATATCGAGAGCTTCGATCGTCTGTGGCGCAACCTCAGTCCGGCGACGGCCGTCATCGACATTCCCACTGCGGTCAAAGAAAAGCTCATCGCCGTCGCTCGGGCGCTTAGCTATACGCCCGATCCGGAAATCGAAGCCGCGATCGCCGCGCGTGTGCGCGAGAAGGTCAGAGGCAGCACGAGTACAGGGTCGTCTAAGCCGCTGGAGCCCAAGACCATCAACGGCCAACCCTTCAAAATGCGCGACCATCAGATTGATGCGCTCGATGCCTGGAAGGCCAAGGGCGACTTTCAGGGAACCTTCGATTTGGCCACCGGAGCCGGAAAAACGATCACCGCCATTCATGCCGTTGTGAAATTGTCGGAAGCCGTTGACGGCCTCGCCTGCGTGATCGCCGTGCCGTACCAGAATTTGGCCGACCAATGGGTCGAAATCCTGTCAGTGTTCAACGTCTATCCGGTTCGCTGCTATGTGTCGCGGGCACAATGGCATGACAAACTGCGCAACGTGGTCCATGAGCTGGTCATGGGCAGCCGCAAGTTCGCGGCGATTGTCGTCGTCAATCGCACACTGAAAAGTCCCGAGTTCCAGGAGTGTATCAAACAGATCAGGGGCAACCGTCTGCTTTGGATCGGCGACGAGTGCCACCATCACACATCGCGCGCTTTCGACGGGTTCCTGCCGGAACATTCGCGATATCGCATCGGCCTATCGGCAACGCCGGAGCACTACATAGACGAAGAACGCAACGAACGGTTGGCCGAGTTCTATGGCGACATCGTTTTCCGCTACACGTTGCGCGAAGCGATCGAAGACGAGGTTCTCACACCCTATGTGTATTTCCCACATCTCGTCGAGCTCACGGAATCCGAGGCGGAAGAGTTCATCTCTCTTTCCGAACAGATCGGCCGCATGATGGCGCGGCAAAAGGACCTGAGCGCCGTCGGCAGCAACACGCAGCTTACGGCACTCCTGATGCGGCGCGCCCGTATTGTCGGTTCCGCCGCCAATAAGCTGCCGGCGCTCGAGGGCGTGCTCGAGGGCGTCAAGGCAACCTCACACACCTTGTTTTACTGCGGTGACGGCACGGTCGAGACGGACGAAGAAAACCAGGAGGATAGCGACCAGAGCACGCAGATGAGCCAGCGCCAGGTGGAGGCGGTCAGTTCGCTGTTACACCGTGGCGGATGGGATGTATCGCGGTTTACCTCGCGGGAGTCGAGAAAGGACCGCGAGAACATCCTGGAGAATTTCAGGCTCGGTATCATCGACGCCATGGTTGCTATCAGATGTCTCGACGAAGGTATCGACGTTCCGGCCTGCGCAACCGCCTACATCCTGGCCAGTTCGCGCGACCCCCGGCAGTTCGTACAACGGCGCGGACGGATATTGAGACGCTCGCCCGGAAAGGAACTGGCGACGATTCATGATTTCATCGTCATCCTGCCGGAAGGTGTGGAAGATGAATCCGGATACGCCAGGCGGCTCGTGAAGTCCGAACTAACCCGCGTAGCGGAGTTTTCATCGCTGTCACAGAATCGCGCCGCAGCGTATGAGATACTAGCGGCGACCCTGCGGGAATACGACCTCGAGCATATGATATAGCCGAACACTCGAAGATAGGCGTCGCCATAACGGGCAACGCTGAAACGCTATTGTTTACCCGCACGCATTCGTCTTGCAGATAAATCCTTGTAGTGAAGCGTCGCTCGTTTCGGCATTTGCCTAAATATCTAGACATCGAAACGGCGCCTCGAAAGGCGCCGTTCTTGGTAGCTCACTAGCCGTCTTCGCAGCAGTCCAAGTATAGGCCATCCTTGTTCCTGTTGGAAGGAGAACCGGAATCCGACCGCGGCTTTCCAACACCCTCGCCAGTAGCTCAACAGAAGAGCTTCGACGTCCGCTGGTTCGATCGTCAGGAAACACGGCGTCATGCTGCCTCTGATCGTTCGCCCGAATTGCGACGGGTTCGAGATCGCCGCCGGGCGTAGGCGGTATTACGCGGGTGTTGAGGCCGAGTTGCCGGAGCTTCCGTGTCTCGTAAGGGAGAACATCGACGACGTCGAGGCTTTGGAAATCTCCCTTTTGGAGAGCCTTCACCGTGGTCAGGCCGCCCGCGTAACCCAGGGCGCGGACCTCCCGAAAGAGCCGTGCCGCCGACAGCTCGGGAAAGGTCTCGAGCTGGCCCTGGATGTAATCCTTGTAAGGATCGAGAACG
>Ga0209781_1000136_pt1 | contig 17594 bp, 14 predicted proteins | sample WorMetHERISLAND1_3_FD_187386 | JGI IMG/M metagenome (GOLD analysis project Ga0209781, IMG submission 187386) | Marine gutless worms symbiont microbial communities from Max Planck institute for Marine Microbiology, Germany - Olavius albidus HERON... | ecosystem: Host-associated > Annelida >...
TTCGATGATGCTGATGCCTTTGCGGAAGTGCTTGCCGGGTGCTGTCTTTGCCATTGGGAGAATGATTATTGCCGTTGATTAAGCAATACCACCAGATCCCTAATGCTTAGTCAAGTATATAATCCCCATAATAAGTGTCCTGTGAAAAACGAGTAAGTGTCATTCCTTTATAATCAAACATTTAGTTATTCAGATATCTTTCTTATCCACAACCGGACACCCATCAATGCAACCAAATATGTCCAAGCAAACAAAAACACCAAACAAGCATTAACAAGACAGTGGGCCGTTCCACACTCCCTCATCAGCGAGCTAAAATAACCAAGGAGAGTTTTTACGCTCGACCATGGGGAATAAAGATTTGCACTGGCAAATTTTGAGTACGCAAAACATCCATCCAAAATTAGACAAGGTATGGATCGCGACAACCTTATCCGTGAAGTTCCTTTTCGAATCGAAGACAAGAAGAACACAATTTAAATCAAGGATGGTAAGGAAACATCTGGCAATGGGAAATACGACCGGAGCCAAGTCATCAACAAGGAAGAAACCGATTCAAAACGAGTTATTGCCCTTGACGAAGGTTATCAGTCATGGTGATAAGGACCTCCTGGAAACAGAGATGAGGAACACAAATTCCACTTGAATTCCGTCAAATTACGCACATTCAACACGGCTATGCCGTCCTTTCGGACCCTTCAGTCTGAGGGTCTCATCTAAGTGCTTAGTTTTCCCAAAGATAACCTCTCGAGATCTCAAGCAAGAGAAACAGGATTATCTGATCAGCGGTCTCTATACTCCCGTGGAAAACTCTCCGAAACAAGACCTTACTCCGCAATCTATGACACAGATCGGTTAGTCATCAGCCATCCTGACAAGGACGGAGCAGCAGAAGGTCCAACGGAAAGGTCTACAGGGAGAAATCCCTGCCGAAGGAAACGCTCGGAGTAGAAGATCAAGCTAAGAAGCCCAATTCCAGCTCACTGGAACGGCGTTGCAAATCCGAGGCAAAAACGATGCGCAGAAGCCATCGAAAAGGCCATCAGAGCCTCTCTTAAGCGATTACAGGATGATTGGAAGAAAAGCAAGGCAAGGAGAAAAACCGCTCTACAGGCCTCTGAGAGGCTCACGCGACAGAACCCTAAGCGAACAGCTAGACCCCAGAACGACATGCACACCAAGTTGAGCTGACTCGGATACGAATGATCATCATGAGAACCGACATCGAAAGGGCACTCGATGAGCTCATTTCCCAAGAAGAGGGGATACGTTTTCAGCGTCTAGCGGTAGTACTCGGCAAAAAGCGCTGGCCAGAACTCGTCTCCCAACAGTGCAAGAAGGATTTCGGTCTCGACGCCTACGCAGCCGCAATCTGGACGCAGGAAGCAATCGGCAAGGGCCTCTCCGCCTCAATCACGCCAGCACGGCACAAAGTTTCTAAGGACGCTGAGACTGCCAAGAAGAACTTTCCTGACCTAAAGATTCTCCTCTTCGTGACGCCCCATAAAGTCAGCAACACAACTCAAAGGAAATGGAAGAAAGAAATTCAGGAAAAACACGGACTCGAACTGCACATCATCGAGCGCGAGGAGATCATCACGTCCATGATGATGCCGGAAAACGCCTCGCTCTGTGCCAGTTTCCTTCGCCTCAATATCAATGCCGAACCGCAGGTCGCAGAACTCATTGACAGAACAAGGCGTGCAGCCAACGTTGTTACTCGGGTTTGGGCTGCTAGGACAAAAGGACAACCGCTCATCGACCTCACAGCGATACGGCTTGACCCTGATGGCGCGGAGTCTGCCGACGTGCTATTGCTTGAGCAGATCAACCAAGCGCTGTTGCAAAGTCGCCGCATCGTTCTCGAAGGGTCCGCCGGCAGCGGAAAAACCACGACACTGATACAACTCGCGCAGCGCGTGCGCACCGTTGGCATACCATTCATGGTCGATCTTCCGGCATGGACGTCATCACGTAAGGGAATTCTCGAACACATTGCCGGTATGCCTGCTTTCCAGGCTGAAGATCTCACGCCCTCCAAACTCGCACGGGTGCAGCAGACAGAACCTTTCCTGCTGTTATTGAACGGCTGGAATGAAATTGCGGAGTCAAATTCCGTGCAGGACCATGCACTCCGGGAGCTCGAACGAGATTTTCCGAGCTCGGGCATCATCGTCGCAACCCGCACGCACCACTTAAAGCCGCCACTGCCTGATGGCGCATTGCGGCTTCGGTTGTTGCGTCTTCGGCGCGAGCAGCGTGCCGCTTACCTGACAGCTCGCCTTGACGCGAAAGGCGCTGAACTCCGCAACCGTATCGACACCGACCAGTCGCTCGACGAGCTGACCCGCACGCCGTTTCTCCTCTCGGAAGTCGCTTCACTGTTTGAAGCAGGCGCCGCAATTCCCTCCACAAAAATCGGCATCCTCGACAAGACTCTCCATCTGCAAGAACAGCGACACGAACACAGAAACGCACTGCAAGCAGAACCGATCTTCGGTCGGCAAAAGGACTACCTGAAGGCCCTCGCAACTGAGATGACCCGCTGCGGAGCGGTAACATTGCCCGAGTCTGATGGCCGCACTGTCGTTGCAGCCATTGCACGAGAGCTTACGAACTGTGGACAGATCGAGTCCGTGCCAGCACCCACGATCCTCGCGAGACTTACGGCGCACCACGTTCTCGAACGCGTTGACTACCCGCAAACGGCGTTTCAATTCGAGCATCAGAAGCTTCAGGAGTACTACGCTGCGCTCGACGTTCGTGCGCAGCTTCCCGACCTGCAGGACGATGATCACGACGCGATCGGTCGCTTCATCGCCAATTACGTAGACAAGCCAGCTTGGGCCGAACCGCTGCGCATAATTGCCGAAGCATTTGCCGAGCAGACCGGCGATGGCGAAACCGACAAGCGAAACACCCGCTCCGGCGGGAAGCTGGTGGAGATGGCGCTCACCGTCGACCTCGTATTCGCCGGCGAGCTTGCTCGGCTTGGCGGCGCTGGCATCTGGAATGCAGTTCGCGCTGCCGTCGGCGAACGCTTCCGAGGCGTCTACGCGATCCGCGCCGGCGACTATCGGCAGTATGCCCTCGCAGCCATGCTCGCCACCGCCTCGGCCGACTTCAGCGATATCATCGTGCCGCTTCTGTCGGGACAAGACCGGCAAACGCGGCTTCGCACATACCGAATCTGGCCGGACATCCAAGTCTCGTCTCTTGGACCGAACTGGCGTGAGCAGGTGCGCAGCTGGAGCGACGAGGCGCGAACGGATTTCGTTTCCGAACTGCTTCATCATCGTCTGGACGGCGAGGTCGCAGCCTTCGCTGCGGAGGACAATTGCATCACGGTGAAGAAGGCGGCGGTCTACAACCTCATGTGGAGCGGGTCTGACGACGCGCTGACCAGCGTCCTCGAGTCGATGGATACGCAGACGTTTGAGGATGTTGCACGCAAGAATGCCGACCGAATGCCCGCGGCGCTCAGATCCAAGACCGTCGCTGCGATGCGGAGATTCATCTTAAGCACCACAGACCATCCCGCGCGCCTGCAAACCGCGCTTGGTTTGATCAGGCTCGGCGAGACAGGCCTGGCCGGCGTCGTCAAGGATGCGATGGCGGCGCTGCCCGTCGACTACATGCGCAACCTGAGTTCACGCTATATCCAACCAGTAATCGAGTATCTACGCGAAACCGATCCGGCCTGGGCGAGCGAGTGGGTCGCTACCCAGGTTGCCGAAGGCGTCCTCCACGGGAACGAGTACTGGTTGCCGTTCACGACCGCCATTCCCGACGGCTTCGTCGAGGAATACCTGCAGCGCCTCCAGACCGAAGATTTCAAGAACCGGCACTTCGACGGCATGATTGCCGTCATTGCCGCACACGCGGACGCAGAGTTTGCGGCGCGCGTATTTGGGAAACTCCGCGAGCTGCGGTGCAGGGTGGATGCGGAGCCCGGCGTGCAGCACCAATTCGAGTGGCAGGTGGTGAACCAACTGGAAGCCGTGTTCCGCCGCCTTCCCGACGACATCGCCGCGGCCGGCGTCCTTTCGTCTGTCACGAGCGGCAACCCCCTCGACATCAAAGTCGCGGCAGACCTTCTCAGTAGGGTCGCCAGGTCAGACGTAGAACCCCTGCGCATCGCCGATGACGACTTGAAGGCACGCCTCCGCGCATACCTTAAAAGTAGCGTCGATCTCGTGCTCCGCCAGGACGACTTCAACGGCGAGGAGAAAGCCAACCTAGCTTCGTCGATTGCACAGGTCGGAAAACCCGAAGACATGGCGGACCTAGTGATGCTTATCCACGCTGACATTGCTAGGCTGCGGCGCGGCCGAGCCGCGCGCGTAGCCGGCGACTATGGACCTCTCGGCAATGGTGGCGCTATGAGCTACGCAGGTTGGCACGTCGATGCCGTCATGAACCTCGACCCGTATGGCGCCGAGCAGGTACTCATTGACCTGCTTCCTGAGCCGGAATACCTCTCCGACGCCGCGGCCGCGATGGCACGCGACTTCGTGCCAAAGCCGGAGCGTTCCTTCGATCAGACGTTCCGGTACGATTTGATGTGGGCTGCGCGCGAAGGCAGCATTCCGCCGCCCAGCGACGACCAGCGGCGAAACCGGTTCGTCGCCGCACTCAATGCAGAAATCAAGCGCTTGGGAGAGCAGAACCAAGACGAGAAACCCGCCGCCGTCCCGAGGGAGCTCGCAGAGGCGCTTGCTGCAATTGACGGTTTGGGTTCTGCGGCAGCGGTGCTCGACGTGATTGCCATACCCGGTCAATGGGACCAATACCCCCGTCTTAAGGCCACCGAGCGTTTATTGATGGCCGGTGTCGTTTTGCCCGCAACCACCGTGTTCGCTCTGGTCGATTCCGTCCTCGAGTGGACAGAGAAATGGATGCAGGAATCAGACAGATACCTACTGCGCCGCGTCCTCGCGCTGTGCCCCTTCATCGACGATCCTGCTGCAGGCATCGTCAAGATACGAGACGTTCTCGGCAGGCGGAGGCTCATGAGATACGAACTGCGCGAGCTCGTCACTGCTCTCGGCGAGAGCCGCTTGGATGCAGCCGTCGATCTCCTTTACGAGCTTGCCTCCGATGCGCAGACCTCCGGGCAATGCGAAGACAATTACATCAACGCCATCGCCGCACTCGATACGCCGCGCGCGCGCGAACTGCTGCTGGGCTTTGTCGATCCGGACATTCGCGGCATCGCGCTGACGCCGCGCCATCCTCACAGCGAGGACGTGCTGGGCGCGCGGCTCACGGAACTAGCCCGGCGCAGTCCGAAGGTAGATGCGCGGCTTCGGGAATTGTGCAAACGCGACTTGCCAGAACTCAATCGACGCGTTCTCTCGAAAGTCATGAACTGGCTCGGAATGCCCGAAGCCATCGCTGCAAATTTGAACCTGATCGATGACGCCAAGCCATCGCCGATTCCACAGGGCATCTTGGACCAACTCGAAACCGCTTTCGTCGAGCGACGACCCTACGGGAAAAGCCCCAACGTCTTCACGCAACACGCGTGCGCATCAAACGAACTACGCGCCCAGCTCTTCAGGATGGCGCTTGAGGACCGAAAACGTCGAAAATCCGCCTTCAAACTTCTAGGAAAAATTGAGCAATGGAGGCTTGAGTATGGCAGGCCGACAGGTGAGCCGCGTCACCCCAATCTCGCAACCGGCCAATCTTGGCCGCCGAAGGAGCACTGACTTTCCTCCGTGGACCAAAGGGACAGTTGCTCCACCATCGACAGATACCTTACGCCTAGAGCTTGTCGGAAGCGGTATCCAGATCTCCCTGATCGAGCCCAGCCCCATCGAGAGCCGGATCTGGGCTAATAGTTATAGAGTTCCATGCCCACATTGAGCGAGAACACAACACGCTTCGGTGGATTGTGTCGCGTGTTGTCCTACCGGAAGCTCGATAGACCAACCCTATCTGATCCAGCGGTCTCGACGATGTGACGGCCCTGCTCCACGTACCAGTAATAACCTCGCCGGAAGAAAAACGATGACGTTTGAGAGCGGCCCTGAGCGGCTCTCTCAGGCGGTTTCTCGCCTACCCCTACGTATGTGTCCCTGTCCCATCAACCACTCCGTAACGGCCTCTACAGACCTCCTTTTCCTGCTAAGGAGAAGCATTCCCTTGGTGGGACAGAGCGACATTCCCTCTTACGATACGAAGAGTGGTGCTGGTGCCGGTCGCTGTTGGTACTGTATTAGCTGTATTAGTCAGGGGGTTAGGGAAGGCAAGAAAGCGCCTCAGAAAGCCGCTCAAAGCCTCTTTACACCCATCTTCACCGACCCGCCCAAACGAGAAGCTGCGTGATAGCCTGCGCGGTCTGTCTTCGTGGTTTCTTAGTAAAGAAGCCTGGCTGCGCCCTTAGGCAGTACGGCTAAAACCCGGTCTTGATTCAGAGCCTAAGGCTTGCGCAATAGGATGAGGCTCTGAAGCGGCAATGCGTTTAGCTTCGGGGCTTGGAAAAAGGCGCGGTCGGCCTGTGCGAGAAACGCCGCGTCCTTTGGCAGAAGGACCAGAATATTGCCCGGTTCTCCGCCGATCTCCCACGTCTCACGGAAGCGGCGGGCTTCGAGATTTCGGTTTCCCCAGGCGGGATCGCCTAACAGCACCAAACCGTCCTGTCCGATGCCCCGCACTACGGAGAAATGGTCCTCTCCCTGAAGGCGCAAGTGCGCGATGACTGGAATGCTAAGCCGCTTGAGCTGTCCGAAGTCGAGCGACAACCCAACGACCCTAAACCCGAATTTTTCAACCGCTTGTTCGAGGTCGGCAAAAGACGCCGTTGCCTCTAGCTGGGCTTGGATCGCCTGGATAAACCGCTTCTCAATGTCTGAAAGACTGGCACCGTCCCCGATTGCGCCCTTTATTTGGGCGGCTAGGTTCCGTTTGATGTCTTCGCTGGATACCGCGCCGTCAAGCGCCGCCCTGATTAGCGTCGAACGGATGCTGCGCTCGAAGTCCGAAGCCACACTGGCGAGATTGGCCACGATGACTTCAGCGAGGATGTCCTCCTCGGATATATCCCGCCCGTAGAAAAATTGCAGAATTGTTGCCGCAGCGGCGGAACCACACGAGACATCCAAATTCTGCTTTACAACCTGTGCGTCCCGTAAGTCCTTCCAGGTTTTGATGGGAAGGCTCCCGGTTGCGGTTGGGTAACGAAGATGGATTTCGCCAGCGTCCGTGAGCGCCGCTGCCGTCACCAGAAAAGCGCCTAGGGTCGTTTGGAGCCAGTGGCGATTCTGGGCATGCACTGGTACGCAACAAGGCTCAGCTCGTGGGAGGCTTGTTACCTTCGAGAGCTCTTAAATCGTCGGCATTTATATACTCGTATTTAGGTAGCTCCCAACGCCCCCCATGTTCCACAGCAACTTCGACCCTGATTTTTTTTCTTTCCTTGTCTCCATAATCATAACAGGCGTTCATCGTTACTGTATATTCTACGCCGTCTAGTATCGGAAACTCCATTTCGGGGTTCTTGAAAATTTGGATAATTCTGGCTCTATCGCCAGCCAGCAGCTCCTTTAACTTATCTTCCGCAATTCGACGAGCAGTTTCTTTCTCAGGGTTCTTGAAAGTTTTCAGAATCCTCTCCTTATCACTGGACAAGGCTTCCTTTAATTTATCTTTTGCAATTCTAAGCATGGTTTTTTTATTTACAATTGTGGCTCACAGATACTTAAATCATCCGAATTTAGAATTTCTCCAATACCTACCAAAGCGTGAGATCTGCGTGATTTTTTACCACTAGCCACATCAACATCAACCCATATCCTGATTAATTCTTTCGTGTTCTCATCGTCATAAAAAGCTCCGATGCTTACGTAATACGTAATTTCGTCAACCGTATTCCAAAACGCGGAATCCTCGCTATTTATTTTTCGTGAGGTATGCCTCTCCTTACCACCGTAGGGAGTTGTAATTATATGCAGCTGGTTCTTCCCTTCTTTCGATATAATCACATCTATAGATTCCTCATTATCTACATCAAGCAAATTCATAATCCGATCCCTACCGCTGGCGACAACCTCTTTCAGAATATCTTGTGCTATTCCATACGCAATTTTTTTATACATGAGCAGATCCTCGGATTCTTGAGATGGGTTATTTAAACGGTAGTGCTGCAGTCTACAGGGCTACAGGGCAGAAAAGCCTGGCGTGGCCTCGTGTCTCATCCTATGGATTTCAGGACTACTACTTAAACTTGGTTTTGCTTCCTTTTCCATATGGAAAATACTCATGTACCTGGCTGTTCCTGTTTTCCCTTCCAGGCTTGTACCGTGTTACCTGCCAGTGCCTATAGTACAGACCATCGGCAGGATTCTTGTGATGCCCTGGGTGGTGCATCAGCTTAACGTGCCACCCCTGAGAACGGTACTGTCGCACCGTCCTTACGTAGGACCGCGCCGCCCGTATACCGGCCCAGCCACCACGGCCAAAAATAAGAAACTGTCGAAGCGCGTGCCAGGTCCATCTACCTTCGATTTCCGCCATTTCCTGCGGAGACAGGATCTCAAACCCATCCGCATTGGGATCGCCAAAAACGAAGGCCAGCTCCTCCTGGCTTAGCCCATGATCCCGGTTTCCCGTACCCGCAAGCGCGGGATGTCCAAGCACACCCATCAGCAGCAAGCCGATCATAAAAGATTTCAGTTTTTGTGTCATGATAATTCCTTCATTTCTGAATAGACGAGGCTAGCGTTTTCGTGGTCGTTACATTTTGTAACTTAGATTCAATCCTGTCTGGTAACCTGTATCTCCGCTTATATCCTCTAATATATTGAAATGTAACGTTACATCCTTTCTGGCCGCGTAACCTAACCCAAAACTAAGGTCGGTTTGAGAAGTTCTCATACCGGCATGATCACCCGCTACCTTATCCTTTCCGCGAAACCTGAACAGCGCGCCACCTGATACTGTGACTTCGTTACTGATCGCAAAACCAAGACTGTGGTTGATGAACAACAAGTCGCCTGGATCAACCTGCTGTCCATCGACATTCCGACTACCTGCATAGCGATATCCGGCGGTCAAGGAGAGCACGACGGGATCGATGCTACGATAGGTTGTAAATCCAATTTGCCCCGATTTTCCGTAGACAAAATTAGACTTGTCCATATCCGTGTTTTCAATGGCTGAAATCTCAGCGAAGCCCAATAAGGCAGGCGTGTCATTCTCTTCCGAGAACTGGTGATTAATACCAAGCACGAATTCATGCCAGCGCTGAGAGGAGCTGTTGTCTGTTTCTATTTCATTTTGAGTACGGACATCATCGGCGAGAGATGTTAAGCGGCTATAAAGCTCTGTCTTGGCGGTAATGCCATAACGAGCGCCGAGCGTTAAGGCGACTACATCGCTATTTTGCCGTTGGTTACTGACATCCACGGGGAGCAGTATGAAGTTTCCCGATCCAGTTTGCACCGAGTCAAATCGGGTATTGACATTCCTTCCATCTTCGTTGGCATAGTTAATCCTAAACTCGACCCGAAATTCATTCTTCTCCGTCAGCAAGTCTTCAATGGTTAGGGGTAAATCCGCCCAACAAGGTTTCGCTATGAACAGGGAAACAAAAATGGCGCTTATTTTACGTAGCATGACTATTTTTAGTCGGACCTTTATACATAAATCAGAATGGTCCTGAGTGACTCGACGTCAAGGCTGAAGCCAACCGACTTGATATACGGACGTAAACGCTCAGCGGTGACCCCGATCCGTCTGATCTCATCGGGAATATCTTTCTCGGAGACCTCTTGTCCGTAGAAGTAACGCAAGATGCGTGGCGACAGCAGCGATTCCGCACGAAAAGTCCTGGTTCTGCTTTTCTACCGGATGACCACGCAGGTCTTTCCATTTCCTGATGGAGAGGCTGCCAGTTGCAGTTTTGTCGTAGGACTAACGCCCTTGCGGGGCGTGTACTCTTGGGAGCTCCCGTGTCCGCCTAAATGAAAAATAAAATTACGTTAAATTAAATTATTATGTGATTACTTTTGAAGAGGGACCCCCAATTAGCACCTTATTGAACCGAAATTCAACCCGGAGCCGCAGGAGTGCGGTCAGTGAGCGAGGAAGAAAAAGGAGCGCGGGAAGACGCGCTGGGAGAGGGATGAGGGGACTATTGATCGAGCGCAGTCAAACTTCCGATGCGGGATCGGAGGGGCTCGATCACGGGGGTTGTGGCTGGTTTTGGGCTATTTATGGCAGACACGGGATCAGCCAAAAGGAGGTTCAAAGGCGTCCGATAAAATCCAAGAACTCTCCATATAAACATACAATCCATATAAACATACAATCCTGGTCCAGTAAAGTCCTTAGCCGTCCAGTATAATCCGTGAATATTGGGGGTCTGATCGGGGTTTTACGCTAGGAGCCCCCATTCGGGGAGGAGAATGATGCCGATTTCACAAGTCTGACCCCACGCAAGGTGGGACATACTCGGCGCTCGCTGTGATCTGCGCTCCCCCGTGTAGGGGACGACCTGGGATACGCCGGCGCCGTGGCGGATGAATCCCTATTTCAATCCGCGCCCCCGTATAGGGGGCGACTCCATTTGTTTAACGCCTTCCCCACACCCCGTTTCCCTTTGGTTTTGGGTGCGAAAATGGACGAATTATCCAGTAAAGAAATCTACGTAAGGTTTCAGAAACTAACTAATAGGAATCTTCAGGGATTCCTTATAGAATATATCACTGGTTCTGTTCAGGTTTACGTGACATGTCAAAGAAGATCCAAGTTTCCTTTTCCGATAATCAAATCAGGCTCTTGGAGCGTCTCAAAGGGGAGTTTGGGGAGACTGACGCTGACGTTGTTCGTAGCGTTGTTCTCGCTTGGCTCGCAGAGAAGAGCTTTATCAGCACGGTGATTAAGCAGCGGATTTTCCGGGAAACAGAGCATAGCCAAAATGATGACAATACTTCTTAGAACATCTCTGTCAGGCAATTTTTAAATCTTTAATCCAATGACAGAATATTTGAAAGACCGCGCTCTTTTGTATTGATTTTAGCTTTTGTTGGAACGCCTTGCAGAGCGGACCTGATGATTATGAGCAAGGAGCTTTTAATCCAAGAACACGTTACGCGCTTCAGTTTTGGGATTGCTTATGGAAACCAATGGTGCTCACCATATTTGCGGGGATTGCCGAGTTCGAGCGGTCGTTAATTGCTGACCGCCCGCGCAAGGGGCAGGAGATGGCACGAGCGCGTGGAGTGAAATTTGGGCCGAAGCCGCTGCTCTCAGTTGAGCAGATCAGCCACGGTCGCGCACTGGTTAAGCAAGCGAGGGCGCTCGGTTAAAAAGGTAGCCGCGCTACTCAACGTGAACTGGGCAACGCTCTACCGCGTCCTTTCCCATTGAAACAGAGCCTCCCGGGGAAATGATGTAAAGTTGGCTCGAGCGCCGAGGTCAGGGCGAGATCACTATCACCAGCCGTTGGTGTCAGAGCGACTACCTCTTTTTTCCGCGTCCTGTATCACCCCGCCCCGGATTTGGGATGGATTCCTTTTGCGTTGTGGCTGGATTCCGCTTTGCGTAACTCTCTCTCACAAATTGTCCATTCCTTGAATTTCGGTATCCAGTGTGGTTATGCCTAGTTTTCATAACGAAAACCTCTTCTATGTTGGCTTGTAAAACACAATCTATAGTCGGGTACGGAGGAAACGAAGCCGCGAACACGGAAAAAATGATATGGCGGACGTACGCATCCACCATAATTTTCGATACCGCACAAAAACCAGGCTACGGCCTCCGCGCCGTCCAGAATCCCGCCGGGGCTAAGCTCCCTCCGAATCCATTTTCTACGATCGGGATCCGCCTGTGGACTGCCTCTAGGGCACTCCATAGGCCAGAGCTGGGTGTTGGGTGCAAACATCGACCGATGTTGTCATGCTCCTCCCATTCCTTCCGAAAGAAAGAGTTGCCGAGGGTCTTCTCCAACCATTTCGTTGTGTACGCCGGCTTGAGCGGTTCCTTCGGGCGATATCCTGCCTCGTCGAGTAGCCGTTCCAGTGCGACGAGACGGTCGCGGTATCCAAGACGGACTCCGAATCGAAGACTGGCCTTGTCGGGTCCGCACAAAACCCAGCCATCATTTCGGGCCAGGGCATGTGCCCAGAGCGAGCGCTCGCCGGTGTCCAACGAGATGTTAGAGGCCAAAACTGCCATTTGGGCAAGTTCTTGATCCGCAACCTCATGAACCGCTGCTAACAAGGCGCGCAGTTCCACCACTTCAATCTGCTGCTCCGTCCGCCGACGCTGGAATCCAGTTTGGGTTTCAATCACACAGTCTTTCACCGTTTCCACGGTGTAGCCACCCGAAAGTGCCCGCCATGCTCCTATCCTGAAAGACTCCAAGATTGCATTTGTGTCGACAAGGACGGGCCCAGGGTGTCGTGCCATGAGTCGTCACAAGCCGTCAGGATGTTCGATCCCGTATGTGGCGAAAAGATCTGCGATGTCTTCGATAGTCAGATCAAGCAGGCCCGCAGCACGTCGCATCGAAACGAGGCCTTCGTCGATGGCAAGACAGATCACCTCCATAAAGGGTTTCGAAAAACGGGCAGGTGGGATGTTTTCAGCCGTATCCCGTCCGTTGTTTCGCAGCGCCGCTTCAGGAATTGCGAACGCTTTTGCAGGCTTGAGCTGATCGAGAGCAACCAGCCGCCATTTCAGTGCCGAGGAGGTCACCTGTAGATCGTCGGCCACCGAGTTCAGCTTGGCAATGAGTTCGGCCTCTCCGAGGCTTGCCCAATCACCAAATTGTTTGATCCTACCAGTAGGCATGAGCACTGCAGATGCGAAGTTGTTGGCGAGCTTCTCAACGCGATTGCCCCCGGTTTCCCAAGCTTCCTCCGAGTGTTCTGGCGGCATTGCATCCCAGGTGAGGATGTGGAAAAGCTCATGCGCGAGATCGAAATGACGGCGCCCGACGATTTCATGGCGATTGATAAGCACCACGCCCAGCTCAGGCGAACGGCAGGCGGCGCCAGATATCCCCTCAAACGCATCGACCATAAGGACCAGGATACCGAGCTCACGCTCCATCACATCAGCCAAACGGAGTGACGGAACATCGCCGAGTTCGAACTCGGTGACAAACCGTTCTCCCGCCTCCATTGCGTCCTCGAATCGCGATTGGCGGGTGAGGCCGAGTGCTCGATGCAGAAGCGGGGGCGCGCGCCCAACTTGCGGCGCGATCGCCCGAAAGGCGGCGATCCATCGTCCGGTTCTACGCTCATAAGTATTCAGGTGCTTTGGACCAAGGTCGTTTTGCCGCCAGGAGAAACGGCCCTCGCCAACCAGCAGGAAGGGGTCGGTAAAGTAGTCCAGCGGTGCTCCCAGCTTTTCGACAGCGAGCATGAGCTCTTCAGCCGTGACGCGGCGTTCACCGGTCTCAATGGCCGAAACGGTTTGCCGATCCTTAAAGCCAAAGAGGCGTGCAAGATCATTCTGCGAAATCTTGCGCTCTTCTCGTAAAGCCTTGATCCGTCCGCCAATAAGTTGTGTCTTCATGGGATCCTCCATAGCACATTATGCATCTTGCAGAATGCCTCATGCAATATTTTCTTGCGATTGACATATTGTGTGAAGTGTTTGGGTTCGATCCTATAAGGCTAAATGGTCATAGGTATCCCACGGTTCCTCGTCACCGATCTCGGCCAGGTGGGACTGCTCCTCGAACTGCAGGAGCGAAACGGAGATGCCGAGGCGTTCCGAAAAAATGGCCAGCTCGCGAACTAGAGCCGGTTTAATTTAATCCCGGTCATATCCTGCGGCAGCGAAGTAGTTTTGGCATTCTTGGGTTGTGAACAGTTCTTTTGGCCTCGGCGATGGCATCCCATAGTTCGGGAATTGTCCGGGCGGCGTCTCCCCGACCAGATCCAATATGAACGCCTCATGGGCATCCAGCTTGGATGCCCGGTGGCTGACCCTGTTTGCGCGCCCGGGTCTCGCCGTGATCCCGGTAGCGCCGATACCATTCCCCCGCCGTCGATACGCCAACCCCAAAACGCTTCGCCGCCTTGTGCGTCGATAAGCTTTCAGAGATCGCCGTAAGCACCCGAAAACGCAGGTCAGAGCTGAAACCATGGGACATCTCAACCTCCTCGCCAATCAACAAGAAGACGGAATCACAACATGGCTTACCAATCCCTTGATGACTCGGGGTTCTTTAAACAGGCTCTAGCCTGGCGATAAACGCAATATGTTGTGAAAGGGGTTGTGCGCTATTTGTTTAGTGTTTATATTACGATTGACAAAACGAGGAGGCGGGAATGAGCGTAGACGACAGCTTCGGGGTTACGGTGCGGCGGCTACGGGAGGTCCGGAAAATTGGCCTGCGCAAATTTGCGCAGCGGGTCGGCATGAGCCCGACCTACCTGTCGAAGGTCGAGCGTGATGAGTTCAAGCCGCCAAGCGAGAAAAAGGTCAGAGCCATCGCCAAGGCTCTAGGCCAGGATTCTGACGAGATACTGGCACTGGCCGGCCGCGTGTCATCGGACTTGACCGACATCATTCAGCGCCACCCTCGCCAGATGGCGACCTTCCTTCGAGCGGCGAATGACCTGCCTGACGAGGAGAGGCAGCGCCTAGCCGAGGAAGCCCAGCGAAAGAGTAAAGGGGCCTGACAGTAGGCGGTGGGTGCTACAGGTTTAGATTAGGATGCGGATGCAATGACCATCGATGTGAAGTACATGTCCGAGCAGCAGATCGAGCACGACGCGTTAGATCTTCTCAACGCCTATTTCCTCGAACGGGACCAACCGATCCAAATCCCGATCCCCGTGGACGAGATCCTTGAAACCTATCTCGGATTCTCACTGGATTTTGATGATCTTAATTCGTGCCTCGGAGTACCGGGTGCCGATATCCTCGGGGCAATGTGGGTAGAGCAGCGTCAGGTGATCATTGACCAGAGCTTGGATCCGGACGAACACCCCGAAATGGAAGGCAGGTTCCACTTCACCTGTGGCCACGAGGCGGGGCATTGGTGGGAACACGAGCCTTATATAATCAGTCCCGACTCTCAGGCGACACTGTTTGATGACAATCAGCAGAAGCCGAGGGTTATTTGTCGCTCAAGCCAAGCTAAGGAGCGAATCGAATGGCAGGCGAACTACTTCTCGTCCTGCTTACTCATGCCCAGGCAGCACGTGCTCGACGCATGGTCTGCCCGTTTCGGTAGTTTGAACCCCTTCGATTTCACCGATGCCGCGGACGGGGATTGTATCCACCGGAACAAGTACCACACTCCCTGGACCATCTCCAAGGAATTCAAACCAATGTTTCGCGTGTCGACGCAGGCCATGCAGATTCGCTTGGAGAACCTGGGCCTGCTGCGGATTGACCCTCCGGTAGAGCGGGACTTGTTCAGCGGGGTCTGACGGACGGATTCTTTTTGAGAAATCTGTTCAGTGTTTAAGCCACGATTAACCTAGAGAGGATCACAGAGAGCAAGGTCCGAGGCGGTCGGCGGCTTCCAGCTCGCCAACATCTGGCGGGAACGGCACACGATCCGTGTCCGGTTTGGAGACAAAGAGACAACCGCAAATAAAAAGGGCCACTCCGTCCGCAAACGGGCAGCCATTTTATTTATATTCTCTTATTGAAACTATTATCGATATGAATAGCTTCTATGACGTGACGATCATGAAAATGAGCCACTATTAACTCTATAAACTAGAAAGTAAACATCCATGTACAATAGCAGTTTTCATTATAAAAACAAGACGCAACCTGTCAATGGTTCTTTTGACGATGATTCCCAGACCGTCGCCAATTCCCTCGATGGCTATCGCATGCTGCGGCTCCCCGCCGTTCTAGACCGCACCGGATTATCCCGCTCCACCATCTACCTGCGTATTTCCGAGGGTAGTTTTCCGAAACCCGTTTCGCTTGGCGGCCGCGCCGTCGGCTGGATCGAGGCGGAAATCAATGCCTGGCTGAATCGGCAGATCGAGGTTAGCCGTAAGGCCGCGCGTGAGGGGAGGGACACCCGATGAATAACGCCCTCTCCCAATTTAAGGATGCGATCCGGGCCGCCGGTCTGGAACCGCCCGCTGTGATCGAGCCGGGCAAGTTTCACCGCTTCCCCGGCGTGGATAAATCCAACGGCAATACCGCTGGCTGGTGCTATCTGTTCGACGATGCTCTTGGCGGTTGTTTCGGCGATTGGTCTTCCGGCCTCTCCGAAACCCGGCAAGCGACGCGGGAAAAGCCGTTTTCCCCGTCCGAACAGGCCGACTTCATGCGCCGTGTCAAAGCGGCACGGGAGCGCGCCGAAGTGGAACGCCAACAGCAGCACGCCGAGGCAGCTGCAGAGGCCGCAGCGATCTGGAAGGAAGCCGACCCGGCGAACGATGACCATCCCTATCTCGTCAGCAAGCGGATCAAGGCCAACGGGGCGCGGTTGCATCAAGGCAAGCTGGTGATCACGGTGCGGTCGGGCAACGAGATTCACTCCCTGCAATTCATCGCTGAAGATGGCAGCAAGCGGTTTCTGAGCGGTGGGCGGATCAGAAGCAATTATTTCAGCATCGGCACGCTCCAGGGAGCGGATGCCTTGTGTATCGCCGAAGGATTCGCTACCGGCGCAACGATCCACCAGGCAACGGGCTACCCGGTCGTGGTTGCTTTCAATGCAGGTAATCTAGAGCCGGTGGCCAAGGCCCTGCGTCAAAAGCTGCCCGACCCGACCATCATCATTTGCGCCGACGATGACGCAGACACCGAAAGCAATCCCGGCATTACCAAGGAGAACCAGGCCGCACTGGCTATCAGCGCGAAGGTAGCTGTTCCCGACTTCGGAGTGCAGCGCCCAGGGGGGGCGACCGACTTCAACGACATGGCCGAGCTGCTTGGGCTGGAGGCGGTCGCCGGGGCCATCCGTCAAGCCACGGCTCCGGACCCGGCAGCCTCGGCAACCTTCCCCCCACCGGAAGGTAAGCGGCCTGGCTATCGCGTGTTGGATGATGGGCAGGAAGGCGACGACGGGCGACGCTACCCGCCTGGCGTCTACTTCTGTGGAACACAGACACAAAAGAATGGAACAACCACTCCGGTGGACACTTGGATTTGCTCGCCGTTGCATGTGGACGCCGTTACCCACGATGGACAAAAGGACAATTTCGGCCGGCTGTTGCGGTTCAAAACGACGCTCAACGAGTGGCGCGAGTGGGCGATGCCAATGGAGATGCTGAAAGGCTACGGAGAAGAGCTGCGCGGGGCACTGCTGGCGATGGGCGTCAACCTGGACCCGAACCATGCCCGCAAACAACTCGCGGCCTATCTCCAATGGCGAACCCCCACGCGGCGGATGCGATGCGCCATGCAGACCGGATGGGCGGGAGCGGGATCATTCGTGTTGCCCGATACCGTCATTGGCCCCACAGCGTCCGACGTGACCTTCCAGACGCTTGATCGCGGCCATGTCGAGTACACCACAGCGGGGACGCTGGACGGCTGGCAAAAGGAAATCGCGGCACGAGCCGTTGGCAACCCGTTATTGATGTTGGCGCTATCGGTAGGATTCGCCGGTCCGCTGCTGCAGCTCACGCACTCGGAGAGCGGCGGCGTGC
>Ga0209781_1000137_pt1 | contig 17579 bp, 13 predicted proteins | sample WorMetHERISLAND1_3_FD_187386 | JGI IMG/M metagenome (GOLD analysis project Ga0209781, IMG submission 187386) | Marine gutless worms symbiont microbial communities from Max Planck institute for Marine Microbiology, Germany - Olavius albidus HERON... | ecosystem: Host-associated > Annelida >...
TTCTCTTCCTTCTGTCTTTCTCGACTAGAAGGGCTGTTTCTGCTCCCCGACTGAGTGCCTCCAGAGTCATTATGCCCGAGCCGGCAAAGAGATCCAAAAAGTGGATGCCGCACAAATCCCCAAGTATTGCAAACATTGATTCGCGCATTTCACTCGTTGCGGGACGAATGGGTCCCGGAGGGCATGAAACGGTACGGCCTATCCAACGGCCCCCCGTTATTCTCAGAGGACTCCTAGCCCGTGGCAATGAGATTCTCGTTAAAAGGCGGGCAGGTTTCAAAGAGCCTATTCAGGTTTTCCAAATCCTTTTCAAAAAAACCTGATTCTGATTTTATAATCTCCTGCGCTCTCGTTCTGGCCTGCAGTAAAACCTCCAAATCTCTAACTGGATTGGCGATGCTCATTTTCAGAAATCCCGATTGCTTGATGCCCGCCATATCCCCCGGGCCTCTCATTTTCAGGTCTTCCTCGGCAAGCGCAAAACCGTCGTAGGTGTTCTTCATAGTTATTAGACGTCTTTTCCCCTCATCGGTGAGCGGCTCTGAGTAAACCAAAAAGCAGTAGGATTTCCTGTTGCCGCGGCCCACCCTTCCTCGAAGCTGATGAAGGGCAGAGAGTCCAAAGCGTTCCGCATGCTCAATCACGATGCAGGTGGCCTCAGTTATATCTACACCAACTTCTACCACACTGGTAGCTACCAGGAGGTTGCGGTCACCAGAACGGAAATCAGACATGATTTTGCGTTTTTCCTCTTCGTCGATGCGTGAATGAATCAAGGCTGCCCGATGCTCGGGGAACACCTCCCTTGAAAGTCTTTGAAACATATTTTGAGCATTTTTCAGGGAGTTCTTTTTTGACTCCTCAATAAGTGGATAGATGAAATAGGCTCTGAAACCGGCATCTAATTCTTTTCGGACAAAGTTGTAAACTTTATCTTCATTTCTCATTCGCGCGAGATGAGTTTCTATCGGAATCCTGCCCCTTGGCATGCTCCGAATAGAGGATATTTCCATGTCGCCAAAGGCAGTCAGAGTCAGAGTTCGGGGTATCGGGGTTGCAGAGAGCACCAGGAGATCAACCGAATCTCCCTTTTCGCTTAGCTGGCGGCGTTGATCCACTCCAAAGCGATGCTGCTCATCGATAATCGCAAGTCCCAGCTTAGAGAAAACCACATCGGAACTGAAAAGGGCATGGGTTCCGATGCAGAAATCAATATTGCCGGCGCTAAGGGCCGAGCAGAGCGAAGCACGGGATGTACCACCCGTGTCGCCGCTGAGAAACGCCACTCTCACGCCCAGGGGGCCTAAAAGTTTTGCGGCATTATCCGCATGCTGTCTGGCCAGGAGCTCCGTGGGAGCCATGAAAGCAACCTGTCTGCCAGTGTCGATTATACCAAGCGCCGCGATAAAGGCCACCAGGGTTTTACCGGAGCCCACTTCGCCCTGTATGAGCCGAGACATTCGGGGCTCATCCCTGAGATCTCTCTTAATGTCCTCAATTGAAGTAATCTGATCGGGTGTGAGTTCAAATTGCAATCTGTTTTTCAAAATATTTACCAGCCTATCCGACCAGGGACGAGGCACCTTGCTCCCGTTTCGTCTAGATGACATAGCCATGCGTGCAACGCTAATCTGCAGTAGAAACAACTCCTCAAAAATTAATGCTCTTCGCGCTCTCTCATGCTCTAAGGAGCTTTCGGGAAAGTGAATATCTTGCAGACACTGTTCCTTGTGGGGGAATTGCATCTCCCTCCGGATAGAATCCGGCAGTTCATCCCGAATTCCCTTCCCGTATCTGTCGAGGGCTGAGCGAATTGCATTTCTGAGAAGTGTCTGATTAAGTTTCCCGCTTAGGGGATAAATTGGAAGAATCTTTTCGAAATCCTTCGGAGGGCTGTTCGCGGTATAGTTCTCGAAGGAGAATGTTCCACTTTGTAAATCGCCATAGCGATTGCGATCGAAAGGTCCTGTCAGCCAGATTTTCTTCCCCGGCATCAATTTGGATGCCAGGAAATTCCGTCCATAGCATAGCAGCGACGCAACGGCCGTATCGTCGCTCACCGTTACTTCCAATACCCTGCCGTTTCTCCATGGTACATAGTCTTGCTTCTGCACCGTGGCAATCGTCACAGCCGGCCTTTTCAACGACGAGTAAGCAAGGGGAACGGGATTGCTCCTATCTTCGTACCGTATGGGATAATGTCTAATCAAATCCGCGATATTGAATACTCCCAGTGCGGCAAAGCTCTTCATCGCTCCGGGTCCAATGCCGGTGATATTGCCTACCGGATAAGTTAGCTCTCCAAGAAACACGCATCCTACCCAAGTCCATCAAGTCTCATCCTCAGATACTCCAGCAGCTCTCTGAGGCCCCATTCGACAGACAATCTCAACAATATCAATGCTGCCGCAAAAAGGCTCAGAGCAAGAGGATAAGTTAGGGATCTGTGGGTGAATATACCAAGGAATTTTGAAACAATGGGGAAGAGAAATCTATCAATTCCGTTTAACCACCCTGCTCGACGGCCCCTTGCCGCAAGCAGCGTAATCAGGCGCAGCAGAGCCAGAATTACAAAAAATACGAGAATGAATGCCGCCAGTCCCCAAATCCTTTCGATAATCCAGAAAACCAAATCGTACCAGGTTGGAAAGATACCGCTGGAAAGACCCTGTGTTACAAACAGAATCAGTCCGAGCAGAATCAACCCGAGAATTGGCGAAAAATCCAGCATGCCGAATCGGAGCCAACTGATTCCTCTGAAATGCCGCATATAGGGATCGGTAAGTCTGTTGGTGAGTAGCTTCAGCCTGCCTAGCGAGGGTGAACGTACCCAACTGAGAATGATATCAAGTATGATAATCAGGTAGTATACCATAAGCAGGCTACTGACAATGCGTGCGGTTAATTGGAAAAAATTCATTTCTGTCAGACTGCCTCCTGCCAGGCCTTGGCAACAGAGCGGTGCTTTCTAACACTGTCCAAATCAACATCGTCCGCGGAAAAACCAAGTCGGGTTGACGCATTGACTACTGATTTTGTGCCGTTTTCAGTCACATGTAGAAGAAGCTGCCCAGTTCCGCCCTTGTCCTGGAAGAGGGATCGAAGACTTATGAGTTCTGCCTCGGTGTGCATCGTATCAACCAGCTCAATGTGAATCCTGAAAAAATCCGCCTTGGTCTCTTCTCGTTCTTGTCTGCTCATTGGCGTTGATCTCTCCTCTTGTCGTTTTTCTTCCAATGACTTGGGTTCCAGGATTTTGTCAGCCTTGATTTGCGGAGTATCACGGCTTAGGTCTACTTTGCCCCTTACAAGCACAATATTGTCCTCAATTAGCAGGTGACCGGATTTCCTGTAAACCTCGCTGAACACAGCCAATTCCACGGTGCCATTTAGGTCTTCCAGAGTCGCGAAGGCGATATTGCCGCCCCTCTGAGTAGAAACAGTGTGGATATTTTTCAAAATTCCCAGAGCACTGTAGGTTTTTCCGCTCTCGCAAAGTTCTATTTCCCGGGTGTTCAGATTGGTTGATTTTTCCCATATTGGGCGATATGATTCAAGTGGGTGTTCGGACACATAGAAACCTAGGTGCTCTTTTTCCAGGCGCAGCAGATGGTCCTTTGTCCATCCGTTGACTTCCTCCCATTTTGGTTCAACAGCACCCTCTGATTCAGCAAATAACGATATCTGTCCGCTTTCCTCATCCTTCTTTCTTCTCATTGTGATCTCAAAGGCCAGATCGAGATTATGGATGAGGGTAGCGCGATTTCTCTGTTCAATTCTGTCGAAGAGACCTACCTGGACACTGGTTTCCAGCACCTTTCTGTTTAATGTTTTCAAATCAACCTTGTCAAGAAAATCCAGGAAACCTGTGAAATTCCCCCTAAGCTCACGTGACTGTGTTATTGTGTCGGCAGCATTTTGACCCATTCCTTTTATTCCCATCAGTCCATAGACGATTCGGCCCCTATCCACGGTGAAGTACCTTTCGGAGAGGTTGATATCGGGTGGAAGGATCTCCAGACCTTCATGTTCGGCATGGGCAAGGTAGACTCGCAGGGTGTCGGTGGAATTAATCTCGTTAGTCAGATTAGCAGCCCAGAATTCGGCAGGATAGTTGGCTTTACAGAATGCCGTTTTGTAGGCGATTATCGAATAAGCAGCCGCGTGCGACTTGTTAAAACCGTAGCCGGCGAAGGGCTTCAGCATATCATAGATATTCTTGGCAAGCTTGGTATCATATCCTTTCTTTTTCGCCCCCTCTACGAACTCAATTTCCATTCTGGCCATTTCCTTTTCTTTCTTTTTGCCCATAGCCTGGCGGAGGATATCGGCCCTGCCGAGACTGAATCCGCCAATCATCCGAGCCACCTTCATCACCTGCTCCTGGTAGACAATCACCCCGTATGTTGGCTGGAGAATTTCTTCCAAATCCGGGTGGGGGTACTGAATTCTTCGTCGATTATGCTTGGATTCGATATATTGAGGTATGTACTGCATCGGCCCCGGCCGATAGAGGGCATTAAGCGCAGTAAGCTCTTCGATGTTTTCCGGTTTTGCCTCTCTTAGCACCCTTTGCATCCCCCGACTCTCAAACTGGAAAACGGCCTCACTCTTACCTTCTCCAAGCATTTTGAAGGTTGCCGAATCATCTTCGGGAATGCTGTCGATATCGAATTCGGGATTCAGTTTCTTAATCAGGGTTTCACAGTTCTTAAGCAGCGTAAGGGTTTTGAGTCCCAGGAAGTCCATTTTTACCAGACCACAGGCCTCAATCATATCCATGGTATAGGCAGTAATTACATCTCCGGTTTTCTGGTCTTTGATCAGAGGTACGTAATCTGTTAGAGGGCCGCGGCCTATTACTTTGCCGCAGGCGTGCGTTGAAACATGCCGGTTCATTCCTTCAAGAATTTTGCCCACATCAAAAAGTTCCTTATACACACCTCCCCTGTTATGGAATCTCATGAGCCTAGGTTCCATCTTCAGAGCCAGCTCCATGTTGATTTCCCTACCATCAGGGGTCTTTCCTTCCGGTACCAGCTTTGTAATCGCATTGGATTCGCTAAATGGTATATCCAAAACCCTAGCGACATCCTTCAAAACCGCCTTAGTTTTCAGCGTACCAAAAGTGCAAATCCCGGCCACATTCTCAAGTCCATATTTCTCATGAACGTATTCAATAACCTCGTTACGCCGCTCATAGCAAAAATCAATATCAAAGTCCGGCATATTCACACGCTCCGGATTCAGAAATCTTTCGAACAGAAGATCGTATTTGAGTGGATCAATGTCAGTTATCCTGAGCGCAAAGGCAACCAAGCTGCCAGTACCCGAACCTCTGCCGGGTCCAACCGGAATGCCGTGTTTGTATGCCCAGTTGACAAAATCCCACACTATGAGGAAATAATCTTCATAGCCCATACCGGCTAACACGGTCAGCTCAAATTCTGCCCGTTTATGAACCACCTTGAGTTTTTCGGCGTCAGCGCTGCGATAGCGTTTGCCTATCCCCTCAAAGGTAAGATGGCGAAGGTAGTGTTGGGAATTGGCAAATTCTTTTGGAACCTTATAGTGCGGCAATTCATACTCGGGCTGTGGAATCACAAGATTACACCGCATGGCCAATTTTACGGTATTTTCGATTGCGTCTTGAAAGTCTGGGAATAGCTTCCTCATTTCCTCTTCGCTCTTGAAGTAGAATTCCGGATTCTCCCTCTTTAGACGTTTTTCATCCGATCGCTTTTTCCCTGTTGATATGCAGATAAAAATATCGTGTGCATTTGCGTGCTCCTTTTCCAGGAAGTGAATATCGTTGGTTGCGATAATGGGAATGTTTGTTTCCTTGCTTAGTTTCCGCATGCCGGCACGTACAATTTCTTCTTCGCGAATGCTGTGATTCATTACCTCCAGATAAAAATTATCCTTCCCAAACAGCTCCGAATAATAGAGGGCCCTCTCACGGGCCTTAACCCAGTCTTCATCAAGAATTGCCTTCGGTATCTCCCCACTTAGACATGCGGTCGAAGCCATCAGGCCGTCGTGATGTTTTTCAAGCAGCTCATCATCAATACGAGGTCTATAGTAAAAACCCTCTGTATAGCCCTTCGATGTTAGGAGCATGAGATTTTTGTAACCCTCGACATTCATAGCGTATAGAACCATATGATAGCTTACGGGCGATTTACCGCTCCTTTCAAATCTGCTGCCATTTGCGACATAGACTTCGCATCCCACCACTGGATTGATGCCTGCCTCGTGGCATTTCTGTTCGAAGTGCAGTACACCAAACAAATTTCCGTGATCGGTTAATCCTAAGTGCTTCATCCCCAGTTGGGAGGCTTTTTTCACATAGTCGTCTATCCGGCAGGCACCATCGAGAAGTGAATAGTCCGAATGATTGTGCAGATGAACAAATCCGCTCATTTATCCTTCCAAAAGTCAGAGAATGTTTCATCTATACTATTGCTCTCGATTTGTTTTAAGAACCCCCTGGCACAGGCAATAGCCGTCTTGCGACTGGATGATTGCGCTTCCCATGGTGCCGTAAGTTCGAGTATTCCCTCATCAAGGGTTCTAAGTTCTTTGTATCCGAAGGGAAGAGGCTGCCCCGTCATATTTACTTCAAGTTCACGATCCCTCAAAATCTCGGTGTATCCGTCGCTGAAAGCCATGCGGCATTCACTGAGAACTCTTTCCTTGATACTTGCCAGAGCGGTGAATAGCAAGAATCTCTTATCATCATTGCCGAGCATTATTTTCTTGTGAATACCAATGTCCCAATTGTCAGGCGGGATGCTGATTTTCGAAATCAGCCCCCTGGTTTTCAGCAGGATTTCCTTATCCAGCAGCGCAATGGGAATCTTTTTAACCAGGTTTCTCTTTCTGCTTCTGTGCCTTGGACTGCGAATTTCAATTCTGGTGTCCAGCAACTGCAGGAGAGGATGAAGATCTCCAGTTCTTCCCTGGAGTGCAAGGTGACCTCCCACAGTGGCTCGATTTCGTAATGGAAGGGTGCCGACAGATGTTATGGCCTCGTAGAGCCCGGTGGGCAGGGTGGTCTTGCCAATGTGCAGTAAGCGCTCGAGAGTCATCATCGCGCCGATATCAAGGCCATATTCGGATCGAGATGCCCGCAGCAGCTCTTCCACCGAACTCAGAGAAATAACCGTTCTTGGCAGATTTATGAATTCCCTATCCATTGAACGGCAGGATAATTCAGTGCCGCCAGCCCAAAAAGTCGCGTTCGGTTCACGCCCCGCTATTTCCAATGCCTCGTTAACAGTGCTTGGGAAAAATACCCTGGGAGATGTGTACTTATCATACATGAAGGCGCTTCCGTCGGAATTCCGCTGTCGCCGCGAATCCGTCGATTATTCTCAGTGTTGAGACGCATCCGCATCTTACTGCTTCGGCGGAGGATCTGAGTTGCTCAGCGTTAGGATGTAAGGTAGTTTGGAGCAGAGTCTCTGCAACAAGAGTCCTAGATGGCGCGCAAAAACTGCAAAGTCGGGCTCCCGCTTGATCAAAACCGGCTGCCAGATCTTTGAATTCTTTTCGAGAAGAAATCCCTTCTACAGTCCAAACATCTTTGAAACGAAGTTCGAACGCCGGAATAAAACAGGAATGCACCAGATTGTTATTGAGGAGGATCAGGCAGGAGCCGCAGCCCTTGCCGCTGCATAAATGATGTATTGAGCGTATTTGAAAGGACTCGCGCAGCAGGTCTGTGGCGCGCCGATGCGGCATTGTGTCAATCTCGACGAATTCATCATTCAAATGAAACGGTATTTTCACCCGCGTTCTCCCCTTTCAGCCAAGGTATCGGGCATAACAGGCAGTTTACAGACATCAAGATTCGCTGCTTGACGAGTCGCCTGAAGAAAAGCCGCAGGAATAACAAGTTGCGGGAGGGTGGAGACATCTTTTGATTGCCGCTTCGGTATCGATTCAAAGAATTGGATATTGACTTCGGGAAATCGATTATACTCCTGCCTAAATCCACACCATTTCAGAGTTTTTTGAACAGATACCTCAATAGCCGCCTTGGCAGATTTCGGCGCGAGTATGCTGCCTCCATCCATAACCAGCCATAGGCGAACTGGTAAAACCTCCATCGTAGCCGTAGAAAAGCTAACCTCAATTACTCCGGCACAGTAAGAAATTGCCTCGAATGGCGAACCTTCAAGCAAATTGGCGTTCCAGGATCTGGCTCCGCTTCTACGGTAAGTGCGGGTAATTGTAATCGGAAGCGCTTCTCGGAATCGCAGCTTGGTTAGCTCGTTTGCAGCAAGATCCAGGAGTTTTGTATAAATCGATATGCTGCGTCCCAGAATAGAGGGTCCGGGTTCCGGGCCGGAGTTTGGCAGTTTGAATGAAAAAGTAATCGAGTTTTTATCAATTTTCAGTTCATTGGCCAGGATTTTAGACCATGCTTCCAGCAGGCCTTCGTCGAATTTGTGAGTGGGCAGGCCAACTTCAAGTTCGCCGTTTCTGTCGAGCGTTAGAGAAAGCGAAGTTGTGCCAAGGCTTCTTGATGTACATAAGAATCCGTTCCCGAACCAGGCCGTGCTTAGCCCAATACCTCTGTAATGATTTGGAATTCTCCTGTGCAATTTACGTGTGAGACGAATCTGCTCATACGAGGCATTCCTTCGGCTGAAATCCGAAACTCTGATGGCCTTATCCAGGAGTGCGGTAATCGAGAAATCTTTTGGGGGCGATATTCCGGTACCAAACGAAGCACCTGCGTTCTGAAGAGATTTTTTATGCCAGATATCCGGTGCCCGCATACTGTTTGCGGCAATTTTGGAGGCAAGTAATTCCCCGGCAAGAAATCCCAGCTCAAAACCAGCCGCGGGGCCTATGTTTGAAGGAGCAAGGGGGGTATGGGCAATTTTTCCATGAATGGAATAATGCGTGCATGGATATAAGCTGAAGATTCCGAGAACAACCCTCTGAATAAATTCGTTTTCCAGAGGAAGGTAGGCGCCTGCAGAAACAGTAAAATCAACCTCAGAGGCTAAAATCTTCCCTTTTGCGTCAACTGCGGCCCTTATCTTGAATTTGGCCCCCGGCAATTCCGGGACGGCAGTCTCGGATGGTATGCAAGATAGTCTCACTGAGCGTCTTGCCTTCTGAGAGAGCAGGGCCGCATGGCAGGCCTCCAATACGGGATGCCAGAAATTGAACCCCAGGCTCGGGTATACGGAATAATGACGTATATCAATCTGCCCCTTATTGATTTTCAAGGCGTTTGCCACCCCTCTTCGCACCGAGCTCGGCCAGGGAGTCGCGATATGTATAACATAATGCGATCCATCCCTGACGCAAACCGTGTGGCTGGGATAGCGAGTGTCCGCGGACGGGAGTATTTCAACAGATTCCTCGACAATCTGAAATGCGTCGCGAAATGCTGTGCTCGGATTGCCCTTCTCAAAAGTTTTCTCTGTCGGTCCTGGTTTTCTCCCCCGAACCCGATTGTCAATATTGGTTTCCACACGGGAAAGCCAGTCTTCAACCTCCAGGGGGTCCGGACCGGCAGCAAGCAATATCTCCTGTCCTTTCCATCTGATATCGCGATTTAGAAGAATCGGAATCGAAACGCCGCCCAATATAATCCTGTTGGAACCGGGAATTCCTGCGGCTTGGATACATACAACATCCTTAGGCCGCTCCGGAAGCCGGATCCCCATAATCCTACCCCCCGCGGTTGTCGCTCTCAGTGCTCTACCCACGAGGGTTTTTTTCCCTCCGGCATGTTCGGCCAGCCTAATTCGGCCGGACATTCTATCTGCAAGTGTGTTAGATACGTGCACCGAAGAAACTCTTGATTGCTCCGCTTACTCGCCGCATATCCCTCAATTTCAATCCGGGCCAAAGAGGCAGGGAAAGACTCACATCTCCCAATCTGTCAGCCACAGGAAAATTCTTCGAATCCAAACTATAGCGGCTCTTCCAGTAATTCATCCGATGCAGCGGAACAAAGTGAACAGAGCCGACAATGCCTTTTCGACGTAGTGCATCAAATAGCAGGTTCCTGGTTTCATTATCCTGAAGGTGTATTATGAATAAATGCCAGGAGTGGGCGGGGCAGTCATTGGGAAGTGTTATTTCATCAATATCGGCAAGCATTGTCAGATATTGCCGCGCCAGTTTCCTCCGCAATTTGAGCAATTTATTGGCCCTCTTTAGCTGCTCCCTTCCCAGTGCGGCGGCAAGGTCCGACAGATTATATTTAAAGCCCGCGGCCACTATGTCATATTCCCATGGACGCCTTTCGGATCTGCTGCTGTAACGATCCCACGCGCCGCGATCAATACCGTGTAGCCGCATCAACTTCATTCTTTCCCAATAGGCGCTGTTCCTTGTTGCCACCATGCCGCCCTCGCCGCAGGTGATAGGCTTTGTCGCGTAAAAAGAAAACACGCCGATGTCACCCAGGGATCCAGCCATTCCTACCCCCGTTTCCGAGGGGAAAGCATGCGCGGCATCCTCAACAACGGGGACATGGCGATTACCTGTTGCCTCGCGAATTTCATCAATATCACATGGATGACCAGCCAGATGTACAGCAATTATGGCTTTGATTTTTCTCCCGTTTTGCTTTGCCTCCTTGAAGGCGCGGGCAATATCAGAAGGATCAATGTTCCCGGTGATCGGCTCGGAATCGATGAAGATTGGATCGGCTCCCAGATGTCTGATAGTGGACGCGGTTGCCGTGAAGGTTAGAGAGGGTACTGCCACTAGATCGCCCCTGCCAACTCCGAGGGACTCAAGAGCAAGATGCAAACCGGCAGTGGCCGAACTAACCGCAAGGCTTCTTATCGGTTTTCCATTTTTTGCGGTGCCCCTCTCCAGAAAGGCTGTAAATTCCGCTTCGAATGCTATCGCCTCGGGACCGGTGGTAAGCCATCCGCTTCTGATAACCCTTCGCGTGGCCGCAAATTCGGCCCGTCCCAGTGTTGGTTTGAAAAATGGAATCATCTAGTACTCCGGTTCGTCGGTTGGATTCGGAACACTTGGGAAATGCCGCCTTATAATTTTTCTCATATGATGTCTATTGCGAAAGAGTCCCGGACGCTTTGGATCAAGGAATATCACGGGTTCAATCTCCTTGATGAACTGGCGGGCCAGATTGCTCTGGAATTCCGGGAATTCCACTTTCATGATCCTTGGGTATTCGGTTGCAACAGGTTGCTCCTCGTCAGACCACAGTCTTTCTATTTTCTTCTCTCCGGGGCGCATTCCGATGAAGGCTATCGGTATGCTGTCTCCCTCGTATCCATAGAAGCGAATCATCTGTCTGGCAAAATCCACAATGCGTATCGGATCGCCCATGTCCAATATATACAGACCATTGTTTCCGGAAAATCCGGCGATTCTCAATATCAGACTAACCGCTTCGGGAATGGTCATAAACCATCTTTGGGCCTCCGGATCTGTAACAGTTACCGGTCCGCCAGCCAGTATTTGTCTTTTGAACAGGGGCATGATACTGCCCCTTGAGCCTAGCACATTCCCAAAACGCACAACCATAAAGTCACAGCTTGGTTTTCGCTGCGCAAGCACGATTGTTTCAGCAATTTTCTTGCTTACACCGTACACGGAGGTAGGCGCAACGGCCTTGTCGGTGGATATCAGGACAAAGCGCCGAGTTCCCATCTTGATGGCGGCATTGACAATGTTGTAGGTGCCCTGAACGTTGTTTTTTATCACTTCGATGGGGTTTTGCTCCATCATGGGAACATGCTTGTGGGCGGCGCCGTGGAACACCACATCAGTCTTCAGCCTCGCCATCAGGAAATTTACGTAATCCCTATCCTGCAATTCTCCCACGATAGGGATTATTATTACCCTTTCGCCAACACCCGCATCCTGTAAGTATTTAAGCTCATTTTCTATAGTCCATATGCTGGTTTCGCTGTGATCGAAGAGGTATAATCGCTCCGCTCTGCCATAGAGCATTTGCCGTGCTAACTCGGCGCCTATGCTGCCCCCGGCGCCGGTAATTAGAACCCGTTTACCCCTAACATAGGATAGGCTTTCTTTCAAGTCGATCAGTATAGGTTCTCGCCCCAGAAGATCTTGAGGATCAATTTCCCTGGCTAGCACAACGTGCGGATCCGCGGTGATAATCTGACTCACCGAGGGTAGTATCCTAATCTTGGAAAAACCAGCTCGCCGCAGAGCCTCATAGACATTTCTCAGTTTTTTGCGTGCGGCTGATGGAAGTGCGATGAGCGCTTCGGAATTCTGCCCGTGATCCAAAAGCTCCGCACATGTTTCAACGGGGCCCAGAACCGGGATACCGTCCACCAGCGTGCCGATTAAGTCTCTATCGTCGTCAAGGAAGGCGATAACTCTGGCGTGATTTTCTCCTATTTCTTTTGCGATTGCCCTGCCGAATTGACCGGCTCCCACGATGTAGATGCGGCTGTCCTTGGACATACCGTGAAAATGTAGCATCGAATCAGCAATGGGGGAAGTAAAGCGAGCATCACTCAGTTTGCAAGCCGGAGAACCGAAATTCTTATTATGCTGCGCTATATCAGATGGAAACTTGTCGTGCTGCTGCATGCCGCATGCGCGGCAGTCTCATTTTCTCAAACCTTTCTTGTTGAAACAAGGGATGAGATTCCCCGTCAAGCAATGGAGGTAAGACAAAAAATCCGGATAATTTCCTTGGAGACAGGGGTTATGGATATTTTGTTTGATGAGGGGTATATTGTATTTGATAGGGCGTTGATCAAAGATGGGAAGTCGACCGCGGTGATGAACCGAAAAGGTATCGAATTCGCCATCGAACAGGATGCGGATCTTCTTTTGGTGCTTGTTCCAAGTAAGAGGGGTGCTTTGTGGAGTTTGGTGCAGGTTGAACATGCGAACAAACTGGGCGATGGATTCGCAGATATTTCGATCACAGAGTACGGCGACAGCGAGATGAGGCGTTGGATATCCCTGGGCAACTCGCTAGCGATTGCGGCTCTGGACATGCTGGACGAAAGAAGTTTCAACGATGCGGATACGCGTAAACTGAAAGAAATCCGGAGGTCTCATTGATGAGTAAGCGTGTGGGTTTTCTGATACTAACCTTATTCCCTTTGGCCTTTCTGCGGGCTGAATCGGTATGGACCGGGAATGCCGGAGTTGGCAGCCTCCAGCAATTCCCCGGCTCGCGAGAGTACTTCCGGGCCGCGTCCAATTCCTTTCCAATAGGTACGATACTGGAAGTTATGAATCCTAGGGAGCGGGCAAGCGTAGAGGTAACCGTGGTAGAGAGACTTGAATTTCCCGGAGTCTTCCTGCTTATTGAAATGAGCGCCGCCAAAATCATTGGAATCCCTCTAGACTATATTCGTCCTGTCCAGGTAACTCCCATCGGATCATCCGATATTGGGAACTATACCCCGGCGCGTTCAAGTGAGCCGGATGATGGGGAGAATGCTGATACTGCCGACATTCCTCCAAACACTCAGGAATCCATCTATCCCATGGATGCCGATGACGGTGCTGATTCGCCCCGAGATAGAGGCCCGGAAACGGTGGCGGCTGCTTCTCCCCCTGGAATCGAGATGATTGATGAAATTGGCGCGTTTGAAGACACCGGGGAAGAAATCTTGGGTCCGTTTGATACTTACGACAAAACCGAGAATAAATCTTTGATTCCTGATCAGGAAACTCCGGATGTGGAAAAAGCGTCAGGAGATACGCCGGATGAAGTCGAAGAATTGGCTTCTGCTGGAGAATCGGGGAGTGATATGAGAAATTCGGAGAGGGGTGAGAATCAGCTTCTGTTTCTCACTCCGTCGGATTTCAGACCACCGACAGGCGGAACTGCAGCAACGCCGATAGAAGAGACATTTTCGACCATTCGAGAGGAAGATTTTGCGATTCCGGAGTATAAAACTGGAGATGCAGGAAAGTATATACAGATTGGCGCGTATAGAAGCAGAGAGATTTTTGAAACCAGAGTCAATGATATACAGCAATCAAATCCGGATTATCCGCTGAGGGTAGCAATTGCGTCCGAGAATTCAGCTCAGACAGTTTATAAACTGCTAGTCGGACCGGTGAAGCCGGCTGAAATTGGAGTAGTTCTAGACACCGTAAGGCGAAGCAAATTTTCGGACGCCTTTCAGTTTGTCAGGTAAGCGGATTGCGTTTCCGCTTGGAATCGGCCAGGCACCAATTGGAATCCAAGGGCTGGGGCCTCATCCCCCCGGATCAGTATCTTAGCGACATGGACGACGAGTTTGCCGCTGTTTGGGAGGATGTCAAGCACCACACAATGATATCCCCGGAAAGGGGATGGGCACTGGCTGAGGCCGTAAGATATGTGGCTAAGGCCCGCATCCCGGGCGATATTGTCGAATGCGGAGTGTGGAAGGGCGGCGCTTGTCTCCTTGCCTCCTATATTCTTCACAGCGTGGAACCCCACACGGAAAGGCTGATTTGGTTGTACGACACCTTCAGGGGTATGGTTAGTCCGGGAGTGAACGACAGGATTGCGTCAAGTGGGCAGACTTTAACAGAGCGAGGCGCGGAGGGTTGGTGGGCAGCCGATATTGATGAGGTGCGATCATTGATGAAAAAGTCTCCCCTTGACGAGGGGCTGTTCAATTTCGTAAAGGGTGCGGTAGCCGAAACATTGGAACTCAATGTTCCACAAAAGATTGCCATACTCCGCCTGGATACGGATTGGTATGAGTCCACCCTAAAAGAGCTCAAGATTCTCTATCCAAAATTATCCAAGGGGGGAGTTCTGATAGTTGATGACTATGGACATTTCACCGGTGCCCGAAAGGCTGTCGACGAATACTTCGAGAAACAGCCTGTACTTTTCCACCGAAGCGACTACACCGGAAGAGTTGCTGTGAAAACATGAGCCTCTATCCTGAGCTAGTCGGATTGACATCAAGACGATGATTTTTCTTGTCGGTACACTGTGGAAGCGCTATCCTGATTCGCCATCATCCGTCATTGTTTTTCCGCCCATTTTTTCAACATGGCTACCAGTTCGTCATCATTCCACTCAAAACCGCCCACAACTGCGGCCAGAACGGTAGCATCCCTGTTAATCAGAATGGATGTGGGAAATGCTCTAATCCCAATTTCATTTGCCGCGTTCCCATCGAAATCGTAGTACACCGGAAAATCACCTTCGACATCTTCCAGGAATGCCTCAACCAGCTCGGAAGTTTCTCGGACATTTATTGGGATCATGGCGAAGTCGCTGTTTTCCAGCTTCTTCGACAGCTCTACCATGGATGGAATTTCCGCTCTACAGGGAGGGCACCATGTTGCCCAGAAATTCAGCAGAATCGTGGATCCATGGAAATCGCTCAGCTTGAGTTCCCTGCCATCTTGATCCACAAAGGTGATGTCCGGAAGTAGCTGACCGTTAGCTACCGGATGAAGCCCCAGGCTGCGAAGAAGTTCCGCGTCCGGAACAGTCGGTGAGGCAGCGTGGCCCGTAAGAGAGATCGACACGGCAAGAAGGACACATAAGCCGACAAAATAACTTCTCAAGAAAACACCTCCATTTTGTATTCTCGGTATTCATGGGAAGCTAACGATATAATGAAACGATTATATTGTGAATCGCATGCGCCCCGATGGGGACAATGAGACTGCGTCGATACAAGAAAACAGAGCGTATAACAGCCCCGGCAGGGCTGCGACCGTCACGCCATGGAAACCCTGCCGCAGATGAGTCGAGGCAAAGGCAGTAACAAAGATAAGCACGGCGAGAAAGCAAGGCACACCAAAATCTCTCGGAATTGTCAGCAACCGGGATGGAAAGAACAGCTCCCCGGTGATGGAAGCCAGCACCAAACAAAGGATGAGTAGTGCCGCATCCGCAAAATCACCCCGTTCAAGTTTTGTAGTTGAATTCGGCAGGGGCAATATGCCGGCAAGCAGTAGGGTTGAATCACTGGTAGGAAGAGTTGAAGCAAATCCAGGAATCTTGGCTTAATCCACCCCAATCTCCTCCGTTTTTTAGGTGAGTTGCCTAGGGACAAAGGCAGGAGGATTAGGAGCCATCCGAGCCCTCTGACAAGCTGAGGTTATCAAAACCGAACGATTTCTCGTTTCGCCTAAGCTGATTTGCCCCGGAAGTACAAAAAAATCATCACTAAGTTTGTGGTAAAATGAGGATGTATGGGACGTTTCCGGCGATCACAGATCGATAATAGAATCAGGATATGTGGATTTTAATTTTCCTGGTTTTGGTAGTAATGCTGTTTCTAGTGATTCGAGTCCCGGGTGGCAAGGGATATACGGCAAATAAGCTAGTGAACAAATTCAATTTCTACCTAAAAGGCATGGATGCCGGTTTTGCCCTATCGGAGATAAAACTGCTGTGGTCCGGAATCAAGCACTCGAATTTTGGGACACCATCAAGGATATTCGGATCAATTGAAAGCCTAGATGCCCTGATAGGCGAACTTATCCGTAATAAAAAATTTCTGGAAAGGAACGAAGCTGAAAGCGAAACACTGGCCCTCAGGAATCTGTTTGCGTATCGGAAGGATATCGAACTTAATAGGATGAAGCATTATTTGGGCCTGAAAACCACGCGTAACGTACCTATTGGTCAGGAACTTACAATACGAGTAGGTGAGGCGGGAGTATACAGCTCGAAAGTTGTGGAGAATGAGGATGACTATCTTACAATCACCATTCCGGTGGGCGATCCTCTCCCTGTAGGTTTTAGCTGGCGCCGCAGCAAATTGAACGTTTATCTATGGAGAAAGGATGATGGCGGCTATTTCTTTCAAACTCGCTTAGTGGAAAAATTCTATGACAAGCGCAATCTCTTCTTTCACTTGAAGCATAGCGACAGTATTATCCGAAGTCAAAAACGAAGTTTTATAAGAGCGCCGGCAAGAATTCATGCCCGTCTTTTTCTACGCGAATCTCCCGAGAATAGCGGCAATTCGGCAGAATACTCACCTGAGTGTGACTGTCTGATTACTGACATATCGGAAGGCGGCGTATCCCTTAAGACAGATGGATTTGTCAGAAAGGGAAACAAACTGAAGCTTCAGTTCACTGTCCGAAATGAAGGAGTCGTGATAACAGGCGTAGTGAAGGAGTGCCGCTACGACCAAACAGGGAACGAATCGATTCTGCACGTTGAATTTGCGCGTGTTTCCGAGAATCTCAACATGCTGCTGCTTTCGTATATCTTCGATATCGATCAGGCACGATCGAATGCGATAAATCAGGAAAAGGATTCGGCAGAGTCAATTTATGAGGTTGGTCAACTGGAAGGGGAAATCCCGGACTCGGACGAAGCGGAAATCGAGAATCTAGCGGACGAGGAGATAGAAGAACAGGATGAGAAGGCGATAGGGGAAGTCGAGGAAGTTTCGGAAGACTGAATTCAAGCTATATACAGCGAACTCCTGTTATAACGGCATGAAGTACACGCTGATTGAGCTAACGCCCCCCCTCGCTGTCGGTGGATTGGTATTTCTTCTTCTCGACAAGTTTTGTGAATACGGCTTGGACCAAAGCACTGTATCGGCCCCAGTGGCAATTCTGCTCGGATTGGTATTTTTTGTAAGCATTTT
>Ga0209781_1000138_pt1 | contig 17572 bp, 23 predicted proteins | sample WorMetHERISLAND1_3_FD_187386 | JGI IMG/M metagenome (GOLD analysis project Ga0209781, IMG submission 187386) | Marine gutless worms symbiont microbial communities from Max Planck institute for Marine Microbiology, Germany - Olavius albidus HERON... | ecosystem: Host-associated > Annelida >...
AAAACTTCCGCCACCGCCTCGGCCGTCCAGCCGGTCGCCAGCGACGCTACAGCCTTGATGCGGTCGGCCTCGTGTTTGTCTCGGGTGCGGCGGTGTACCTGACGTAGGTCGACGAGCTGGTCAGGTGGCAGGGCGTAGTCAAGCATACCGACTATCATGCGGATTTTTCTCCTACTTATGCACAACTCTTCAATGAAAAAATGATATAAGAGTAGTATCTTATATAAAGTAAAGGCAGCAATCTCAAGAAAATCCCCTCTTGATATTGAGGGTATCGATCTTGATATATCTGCTGCTGAAATTGTAGATACCATCAAAGAAGGTAGAGAGAAAAATCAGCAAAAGGCGGAAGAACTCCTATATTTTCGAGGGTGTATATCAAGTCCTGCGAGATTTTATACTTTACTCTTTTGAGTGTTCGAGTCACGACCTAAGCGTAGACAGCCATTAGACGACATCTGCTATCCTTGGTATACGAATCCATCGAGCCGGGAGAAAACACGTGCGCAGTGTGGTCTATCCGGGGACCTTTGACCCGATCACCAATGGCCATATAGACCTGATCCGGCGCACTGCTTCCCTGTTCGATCGAGTCGTGGTAGCAGTGGCGGTGGATACCAGCAAGGACCCGGCGTTCGACATTGATCGCCGAGTCGAGCTCGCGGAGCTGGTATTGCGGAACATCCCTCAGGTGGAGGTCGCGCGCTTTTCCGGTCTTCTGGTCGCGTTCGCCCGCAATCACGGGACCCCGGTGATTATCCGCGGCCTGCGCGCCCTTTCCGATTTCGAATACGAATTCCAGCTTGCAGGGATGAACCACCGTATGGCCCCGGATATCGAGACCCTTTTCCTTACGCCCGCGGAGCAGTACGGCCATATATCTTCGTCCCTGGTACGCGAGATTGCCCGTCTGGGCGGGGACGTATCGCCCTTCGTGGCCCCTGTCGTGCAGGTTGCATTACGGGAACGCTTTGGTTAGAGGCTGTCTAAAAACCAACCCGTTGATTTCGCCTGATGTAGCCTTGTCTTCTATCCGGTCTGGGTAATGGTTGAAGTTTAAATGGAACCATCGCCACTTGCAGTGAGTTTGGTGCGCCACAGGCTACACTTCTTCTTCCTCTGGGAGAGGGCCGGGGAGAGGGGGTCAAACAAGTCTACGCCAACCATTTAAAAATTTACCATCACCCCGGAGGAGTAAAATCATATGGCACTTTACATCACTGACGAGTGCATCAACTGTGACGTGTGCGAGCCGGAATGCCCGAACGGCGCTATCTCTCAGGGGGATGAGATCTTCGTGATCGATCCCGATCTCTGCACCGAGTGCGTAGGTCACTACGAAACCTCTCAATGCGTCGAGGTCTGCCCCGTGGACTGTATCCTCAAAAATCCGGAGCATGAGGAGACCGAGGGGCAGCTGATGGAAAAATACCGGAAAATCACCAACGAAGCGGCATGAAGGCTCCCATGCGCGGCTCTTCGCAAGCGTCCCGGCAGCGTTTCTTCTCCACCCTCTACGTTCTGCTGCTGCTCACTATCGGGGTACTCCGGGCAGGGGACGGTCCGCCCCAGGCAGCGATCGCCAGTGCTCATCCCCTGGCCACCGCTGCGGGATTCGAGATCCTAAAAACCAGGGGCAACGCCTTCGATGCGGCGGTGGTGGTCAGCGCCGCGCTGGCAATGGTGGAGCACTACAGATCGGGACTGGGCGGCGGCTTCTGGCTCCTGCATCGTGCTGAAGATGGACGCGAGCTGATGCTCGATGGCCGCGAGCGGCACCGCTGGCGGCCCACCGCGACCTGTACCTGGACGCGGCCGGCCGCTTCGTGCCGGAGCTGTCCCTGAACGGCCCACTGGCCGCCGCATTCCGGGAGAGCCGGCAGCGCTGGCCACCTAGCGGAACATTACGGTCGTCTACCCCTGGCACGGTCGCTCGCGCCGGCGATCCGCCTCGCCCGCGACGGCTTCGCCGTGGACGAGCGATACCGGCGCTTTGCGCAACGGCGGCTAGCAGTGCTCTTGCAATCCCCCGCCGCTGCCGGGCAATTCCTCCGGGATGGCAAAGTACTCTCGGCGGGGGTCCCGGCGGGGGCACTGCTCGTGCAGCCGGACCTGGCGGATACCCTGAAGCGCCTCGCCCGCGCGGGTCGAGATGGCTTCTATGCCGGCCGGACCGCCCACTTGCTGATCGCCGGCGTGCGCGCGGCCGGCGGCATCTGGACCCCCGAGGATCTAGCCTCCTACCGGATCGTGGAACGCGCGCCCATCGTCGGCCATTACCGCGGTTGGCGAGTAGTCAGTGCCGCACCGCCGTTCTCCGGCGGTGTGCTCCTGGTACAGATGCTCAATATGCTCGCGCGCTTCGACCTGGCGGCCTTACGGACGCCGACAAGGCCCACCTGCTGGTAGAGGTCATGCGTCGCGCCTACCGCGACCGCGTCCGGTACCTGGGAGACCCGGACCTCTTCGCGGTCCCGGTTGAGCGCCTCATACACCCCTTTTATGCCGCCGGGTTGGTACGGGACATCGACCCGGAGCGGACCCAGAGCGGGTCACGTCCACCCAGCCGGCCCGCGGCAGTGCGGGAGAAGGGCACAGACACCACCCATTTCTCCATCCTGGACCGGGAAGGCAACCGGGTAGCCGCCACCCTCAGCATCAACTACCCCTTCGAGTCCGGGTTCGTACCGCCGGGCACCGGCGTGCTGTTGAACGACGAGATGGACGACTTCTCCGCGCAGCCGGGAGTGCCCAATGTCTACGGCCTGGTAGGCGGTGAGGCCAACGCTATCGCGCCGGGAAAACGGATGCTCTCCAGCATGACGCCCACCTTCGCGGAGTCGGAACGGGGTCTGGCTATTCTGGGCACCCCAGGGGGTAGCCGCATCATCACCATGGTCCTCCGGGGCCTCCTCTCATTGGATGCCAGGGACCCCGCCCGCGACCTGGGTTACCGAGCCGAGATTCCACCACCAATACCTGCCGGACCGGATCCAGTACGAGCCGGGTGCACTCGGCGCCGCTGACCACCGTCGTCTCGAAGCCAAGGGACATCGCCTCCATGAGATCTGGGACGGCTACGGCGACATGCAGGCTATCTACTGGGATCGGCTGCAAAACCAGGTCCGGGCGGCGAGTGATCCGCTGGGCATCGGCACAGCGGAGGTGCGTTGATTTCCGGGACCTCATTCCACCCTTTACAGGAAGTGATGGTGATCAACCTCAAGGCCGCCAAACGCTTCGCCGAGGCGATGCAGACCCGCACCAAGACCGATCCTTCGATGCCGCAGTGTTGGCTCAGTTCGCCCAGCGCATGCCCTTACGTCCTGGCAGCACCCCGACGACCTGGCCCTGGCCATCCGTGCTTGTGCCCGCGGCATCATCCGGCACTCAACAAGCTCCGTACTCAAACCAAGAACCAGCTCCATGCGGCCCAATCGACCGCGATGACGCCCGATTTCCTCATCGCTAGCCTCAGCCTGTACCACAGCATCGCCCACTTCGACACGCAGATTGAGCACTTGCGCCGGCAGACCCCTTCGACCTGATCCGCGCCCATAAGAACTTGCAAGCGATCTTCGATCGCTTGGTCAGTATCACCAGCATTGCTGCCGCCAGTACCATCCAGCTCCTCGGTGAGCGCCTGGTCCTGCCCGACGACATGTGCGCCAAGCAGTGGGGCACCATGGTCGGCCTCGATCCACGCCAGCACCAGTCCGGTCCAGTGTGAGCAAAAAGCCACACCTGTCCAAGGCCGGCAACCGTTACTTGCGGATCGCTCTCTATCTGCCTGCGCTGAGCGCCGCGCACCACGACTCCAACGTCAGGGCTTACTACCGCCACCTCACGAGACGCGGGGGCTCAAGAAGCTCCAGGCCGTCTGCGTCATCATGCGTAAGCTCTTGCTCGCGATCCATGCCATGCTTAGAACAAACTTACCCTTCGACAGCAGCCACTTCTTCTCATCCACTGAAACGACCACCTAATAAATCCAATTAGGTCTAGATAACTTTAGAGAGGATTTTCGCTCAGTAGGAGAGTATTTTATCATAGAGATTTTCTTCTCGATGATGAAATCTGAATTCACATTCTTTGAGGTGGTAGATGAAACGTATGTCTGGGAACGCCCTTGAATTTTGCAAGCCTCTGTTTAGCCTATGACCGGAATGATTCAATGCCGTTGATAGGGCAATTGCCTCGCGCAAATTCGTTACTGATAGACGCGGAGATGCTTCTGATAACCCATATCCACCAACCCATTGTAGCCCCTCCAGCCATCCGAGTGGATGATGCTATAGGGCTACCTGGCCCCCGAATCACGGCCTGTAGCGGCTTCTTGGAGGCATCCGGGACGATCTCCGTGTAGACCTTTCCCTGCCGTTCCAGGATTCCGAAGACGATTGTTTTACCCCCCCCCTCGGCTCCACACCCCTTTTTCCTCGAACACGGCGGGCGCCAAAAGAGGATTCATCCCCTTCAACCTCGCCGGAAAAGGCGATGAGGCGTCACAAAGCTGGGCGATTCTGGTTCGTAGCTTGAAAACCGTTGATTGATCATCGGGCGGCTTACATTACTCAGCGCGGCGACTTTCGAGGCCGGTAGATCATGCGTAAAATAGCGCATGATCAGTCTGAATTTGGCTTCCGAAAGGCGTGAACGCCTGAAATACCTGTTTTTCCCTTGCATAACATAACCTTAGCATGCAGTTGCAGATGCTAAAGTTATCTAGACCCTGTCCTAATAGGACAAGATAACAGGATTTTCAGGATATACAGGATTTCACTACTGTCCGGGGAAATTATCAAATAGATTCGGTTGGTTATGGGTATAGGCAGTATCGCTTATGGATTCCATTCTAGTAACTAACAGAGCTAGAAGAGTATTTTCAAGTGAGGTCAGGCTCAGAATCTGTAAAATTGTGTAGAGATCCGATTTACTGTCAAGGCAATTCTTGATGATAGTGACGAGGATGTAACCAAGATAGCGATCCAAATCTGGCTTTTGACCACATTCTCGGAGGTCCCGAAGAACGATTTGACGCGTAGGTGTTGCCTGATCCACCTGAAGAGCAATTCAACTTGCCAGCGGTATCGGTAGAGATCCACCACCGTCTACGCTGGAATGGCGAAGTTGTTGGTCAAGAAGTTGAACGTCTTGCTGGTCTGAACATCGTGGTAGCGGATACGGCGTAATGGCAGGGGGTAGTCACGCACGGACTTAACTCCGCTCGGCACAATGGTCCGATCGCATCGAACACCACCGGATTCGTCCCCGGGATGAGAGTAGCGACGCCTGTATTCGGTATTGGACTTGGCGCGGATGACGAAAAAACGCCCTGTTCTGTGCAACGTGAACAGGTACTCGAAGTCCACGTAGCCACGATCCATGATGTAGAAGGCGCCGGGCTCCGGGATCAGCAGAGGAGGAGCACAGGGAAGCGAGGGAGCGTAAGCGACGAGCGAAGTGCGACGACCCCCGCGTAGGCGTAGGGCCGAGCATTTGGTCGGAGTCTGACGCGTGAGCGCCGGCGGAGACGAAATGCCAGGCCATGCGACACGGCGTCAAGTCATTGCGGGAGTCCTGGTGCCGCGCGGAGTGCGCGCTGGGATGGGCGCAGGACGAACGCGGGCCGCCGAAGGCAATGACCGTCGCCCCATTGTTTGCACCCGAAATCGGACGGACCCCATTTCGGGTTGCGCGAAAAATGGCGATGCTCCGGTCAAGGACATTGACGTCGTGTAGCTTGCCGTCGGAGATGTGGATAAAGGTTGGGATGTTGCCTTTTTGGTTGAGCGAAACAGTGCCCACGGAAAGACGGATAGGTGCAGGTCGATGGTAGAGGCATCGAGCGCATAAACCGCGTTGCCAAGATCACGCTCCAACTCCTCGTCGGCATACAGGGGCGAGCGGTGCGAATCAATGCCTGAGCGAGATCTGCCTAGATACGCCAATCTCGGCGTTCTTTCGCGTCAGCCACGGCGCTTCTGGAAACGTTGCCCCGCATACCCCTGTGGTACAACTTGTCCTTCTGGGCGCGCAGGCAAATTTCAATATCGCGTAGGCTCTCGCGATGGGTTAACTGCGCGAAGGTCATGCGCAGGTATTGGTCGAGACAGGAAAATATCTTCTTGTAGCGGCTGCCGTCGTACCGCGCAACGCCTCGACGAAACGCATGCATCGGTAAAGAGTCAGTGACCTGAGAAAAAACGAGCTTACCAACGTGCATAACAACCGGGCCCCCAACATCCCCAGAAGGGGTATTTGGGAGATGCGCGAGGTAATTCAAATCGATGATTTCATTTCCTTACAAGGAGTTACGCAACAAGAACAAACGTCTTGTCGGACAGCAGTGGATTAACAGGATTTTTCCTTGTTGCCCTGAACTTTCGCCGCACGGTTACACTCTCTACGATCATATCCGCGAAATACTCTCCGACAGGTTCTCCGCGATACTTGACTCCCAAGGACATTTGCATACCAAATGCAATCCCGCGCATCCTTAGCTCGACGGCCAAAGCATTTTTGTAAACTTTCTCCAGAAAACCAGGGCCGAGCCCATTATGCACCGCATAAGCCGCTCCGATGATTTCCTCCGTCAGTTCCCGTCCAACAGGTCCCAAAAAGCACCTAAGCTCCGTTTTCTCCGACCAACCGCAATGAGAACAACGAAAAATCCTGTTAATCCTAAAAATCCTGTACCATTGGACGAATGCACGAACCACGAAGAATTGCTCAACCTTTCAGCGAGTTCAGATCGTCCACGTTGATCATTTGACGAGCACGGAACATACAAACAGTTTCACTGCCTAGTGCCCAACACGTAGTGATCGTGCAATTATATTAGGATCTAGATAACTTTAGCATCTTCAGATGTATGCTAAGGTTATGTTATGCAAGGGAAAATAGGCATTTCAGGCGTTCACGCCTTTCGGAAGCCAAGTTCAGACTGATCATGCGCTATTTTACGCATGATCTACCGGCCTCGAAACTCGCCGCGCTGAGTGATGTAAGCCGCCCGACGATCAATCAACGGTTCTTCAAGCTACGAACTAGAATTGCTCAGCTTTGTGACGCCTCATCGCCTTTCTCTAGCGAGGTTGAAGTGGATAAATCCTCTTTTGGCGCCCGCCGTGTTCGGGGGAAAAGGGGCGTGGAGCCGGGGGTAAAACAATCGTCTTCGGAATCCTGGAACGGCAGGGAAAGGTCTACACGGAGATCGTCCCGGATGCCTCCAAGAAGCCGCTACAGGCCGTGATTCGGGGTCAGGTAGCCCTCGAGAGCATCATCCACTCGGATGGCTGGAGGGGCTACAATGGGCTGGTAGATATGGGTTATCAGAAGCATCTCCGCGTCCATCCGTAACGAATTTGCGCGAGGCAATTGCCCTATCAACGGCATTGAATCATTCCGGTCATAGGCTAAACGGAGGCTTGCAAAATTCAAGGGTGTTCCCAGACATACGTTTCATCTACACCTCAAAGAATGTGAATTCAGATTGAATCATCGAGAGGGAAACCTCTATGATAAAATACTCTTCATCTTAAGCGGAAATCCTCTCTAAAGTTATCTAGACCCTCATTTTTTTATTGAAGAATTGTACATAACATAGGTGAGAAATCCGTATGATAGTCGGTATGCTCGACTACGCCCTGTCACCTGACCGGCTCGTTGATCTGCGTCAGACACACCGCCGCCCCGAGACAAACGCGAGGCCGATCGCATCAAGGCTGTAGTGTGGTGTTGCTGGCGACCGGCTGGACGGCCGAGGCGGTGGCGGAAGTTTTGCTGGTCGATCCCAACGCGGTGCGCGCGCACTTCAAGCGTTATGGTAAACGTGGGCTTTGAGGCGTGTTGGCGACGGTGGCAGCGTTGGCTTGCGCAAGGCCAAGCACCTGGTGAAATTGGACGCCCACCTTCAAGCGAACTATACCTCTCGGCCAAAGCGGTCGCCTACTGGGTGAGGGAAACCTTTGGGGTGTCTTACACGCAGAGTGGCATGACCGCAGTCTGCGCCGGTTGGGTTATGTGTACAAGAAGCCCCCGGCTGGTGCCTGGCAAGGCCGACCGGGAAGCGCAAACGCAATTCCTCGAAACGTACGACCATATCCGCAATCTCCAGGGTCAGGATAATCCCATTTATTTTATGGATGCGACTCATCCGCAACACCATCCGGTGTTTGCCGGCGGTTGGATCAAGCGTGGCGAGGAGCAGGGAATCCCCACCAACACCGGGCGACGGCGCGTCAATATCAATGGGGCCATTGATCTGGAACGGTTGGAGCCCGTGGTTTGCTGCGACGACACCATCAACGCTGACTCGACCATCGCGTTGTTCGAGCAACTCGTAGCGTTCCACCCCATGGCCGTGTGCATTTATGTCATTTGTGACAACGTACCTTACTACCGCTCCAAAGTAGCTCAAGACTACCTGAAAGCCTCGCGCATTCAGCTCGTTTTCCTCCCGCCGTATGCGCCGAATCTGAATTTGATCGAGCGGTTATGGAGATTTTTTAAGAAGAGGGTTCTCTACTCTATAATCGGTATTATGAAACATTTGTCGAATTTCGAACAGCGCATGAAACATTTTTCAAGAACCCGCGCAAATACCAACCGGAGTTGCGTTCATTGCTGACCGCAAATTTTGAAATCGTCGGGTGAATGAAAAGCCGAAATATTGATATTAGCTTAGTATAAGTCCGTGCGTGACTACCCCTGCCATTACGCCGTATCCGCTTTATCACATTTCCAACGAGAGTAGAAACAGATGACCTGGGAATAATCCTGACAGGCTTCATTTATAGCTCGGGAGAGATTGAACCGGATATAATTGCAGACCTTGAGAAAAGGCCGATTCGATCGGTTATCCCACCTCACGCGGGTCCCTCCATTTTCCACAGTACCCTCCTTACCGAATTCATGAGAGTCGGCATTGAACACGAAACCAGAAGACTTTACTACTTTTCAGGACCTCATTTTTACCTTGGAGCGCTTTTGGGCCGAGCGCGGCTGTGTCGTCATGCAACCCTACGACATGGAGGTCGGGGCTGGCACCTTCCATCCGGCAACCTTCCTACGCGCCATCGGCCCGGAGCACTGGAGGAGCGCCTATGTCCAACCCTCCCGGCGTCCCACCGACGGAAGATACGGGGAGAACCCGAACCGTCTACAGCACTATTACCAGTATCAGGTCGTCCTGAAACCTTCACCTTTAGACATCCAGGACCAGTACCTGGATTCACTCTGCACCTTGGGAGTCGATCCACTCGTCCACGACATCCGTTTTGTCGAAGACAACTGGGAGTCACCGTCTCTCGGTGCCTGGGGACTCGGGTGGGAGGTCTGGCTCAACGGCATGGAGATCACTCAATTCACTTATTTTCAACAGGTAGGAGGACTCGACTGCCGCCCCGTCACGGGGGAGATAACCTACGGGCTCGAGCGCATCGCCATGTATCTGCAGGGAGTGGAGAGCATATATGATCTCATCTGGGCCAGCACCAACGGCCGTATAGTGACCTATGGGGATGTCTACCGTCAGAACGAGGTCGAACAGTCCGCGTACAACTTCGAGCACGCCGCTATCGATTCCCTGTTCCGACAATTCGATACCTGTGAGGAACAGAGCCGCTACCTGATCGACGCGGGGCTCCCACTCCCCGCATATGAGCAGGTACTCAGGGCATCTCATACCTTCAATCTGCTCGATGCCCGCAATGCAATCTCCGTAACCGAGCGGCAGCGTTTCATTCTGCGCATCCGTACCCTGGCCCAGGCGGTAGCCCAAGCCTACTATGACCGACGGGAGGCCCTAGGTTTTCCCATGGCACAAGAAGGTAGTGCTTAATGTGCAGTGATCGTGTCTTCTTCTAGCAAAGAAGGAAAAGGTTTAGCAGGAAGCTCATCACTACCTGTTAAGCACTACCGGTACAAGAAAACTGAACAATGGAGGCGATTTGTGGAAGAGACGCGAGACCTCCTGGTGGAGGTCGGCACCGAAGAGCTTCCGCCGAAATCCTTGCGGGTATTGTCAGAGGCCTTCAAGAAGGGATTCGAGGATCATCTGCGGAAACACCAGCTCGGATTCTCACGGATCGAGCACTTCGCTACGCCACGTCGCCTGGGGCTGCTTACTCGGGAGCTGACGACACGCCAACCGGACCAGGAGGTTATGCGCAAAGGTCCGGCCCTGGAGGCGGCGTTCGATGCCCAGGGCCGGCCCACGAAAGCGGCTTCCGGCTTTGCCCACTCCTGCGGTGTCTCAGTAGAGGAGCTGCAGCAGGAGGAGACGCCGAAGGGTACCTGGCTGGTGTTTCGCCAGACCCAACCAGGCCAAAGCACCACGAATCTGATCGCCGCTATAACGGCAAAGGCACTGGAGACGCTGCCTGTTCCTAAGCGCATGCGTTGGGGTGAACAGGACGACGAGTTTGTCCGTCCGGTCCATTGGATAACCATTGTCTTCGGAGAGGATCCCGTAGCGGAACGCTTATTCGGCATCGATGCCGGTCGCCTGACCTGCGGTCACCGCTTCCAGGCTCCGGCAGCCTTCCCCATCCCATCCGCCTCCCGGTACGCCGAGCTTCTACGCACTCAGGGAAAGGTCGAGCCGAGCTTCTCGACCCGCCGGGAGATGATACGTGACCAAGTGCAGGCGCTGGCCGAAGGCGCCGGCGGCCAAGCCGTTATGGAAGATGACCTGCTCGACGAGGTCACCGCGCTCTGTGAGTGGCCATCCGCACTCATGGGCGCTTTCGATGAGGGTTTTCTGGAGATGCCGCCGGAAATCCTCATAGAGACCATGCAGAAGAATCAGAAGTATTTTCCCGTGGTCTCCTCCGGCGGCAGGCTGCTACCGTACTTCATCACCGTCAGCAATATCCGGAGCCGAGAGCCTGCTCAGATACGGGCCGGAAATGAACGTGTCATTCGCCCCCGATTCTCGGACGCGGCCTTTTTTTGGAAACAGGACCTGAAGCAACCCCTCCAAGCGTTCGGACCCAAGCTGGAGAAAGTCGTCTTCCAGGAAAGGCTCGGGACACTGGCAGAAAAATCAGAGCGTCTCGGCCGGATCTCTCGGCAGATCGCAAGTCTCCTAGGCATGGACCAGGAGTTGGCGGCCAGGGCCGCTCAGCTCGCCAAGTGTGACCTGGCAACCCAGATGGTCCTCGAGCTCCCCGGTCTACAGGGCACCATAGGCCGACACTATGCCCGAAAGGCCGGGGAGGACCCCTGTGTGGCCTCCGCCATGGAGCAACAATATCTACCCCGCCACGCCGGTGACGAGCTTCCCCAGTCAGACTGCGGTCTGGTCCTGTCGATCGCCGACAAGCTGGACACACTCGTAGGCATCTTCGCGATCGGCCAACGCCCGACAGGTGTCAGGGACCCCTACGCACTGCGTCGAGCAGCGATTGGCCTGCTACGCATCCTCATCGAGACGCCATTGTCCCTCGACCTGAAAGAGATCCTCGGCTTCTCGGCGGAGGTATTCAGGGGCAAGGTCGACGCAAAAGAAGCCATCGGAGAAGCCTTCGAGTATTGCATGGATCGCCTCAAGAGCTATTATCCGGATCGGAACATCGGACCGGATATTGTCGATTCGGTATTGGCAGTAAGTCCCACGGTGCCGAGCGACATCCACCATAGGATCCTCGCGGTGGAGGATTTTCGATCGCTCCCCGAAGCAGCGACCCTGACGGCCGCCAACAAGCGCATACGCAATATCCTGCGCAAGCACTCGGAGAGCAGCATACCTGAACGGATCGATACCGACCTGCTGCAGGACGACGCGGAACGGCGCCTGGAGGCAAAGATCAGATCTCTGGCATCTGACATCTCACCATTGCTCAAGGCCCGCAGCTACAAGAGTGTCTTGAAGGTGCTGTCGGAGCTGCACAGCGACATCGACGCCTTCTTCGATAGGGTTATGGTGATGACCGAGCAGCCGGATCTGAGGCGTAATCGGCTCGCGCTCCTGCGGGACACCGAAGCCTTTTTTCTGAAAGTCGCAGATATATCGTTCCTGAAATCCGCACCTCGCAAATAAGATCAACCCAACTGCTACAAGTGGTTTACCGATGAACGGAAATGCACAGGGCATCAAGCTCGTAGTCCTCGACAGGGACGGTGTTATCAATCAAGACTCCGACGATTACATAAAAACACCGGAGGAGTGGATACCCATTCCAGGTAGTCTCGAAGCGATTGCTAGGCTCAACCACGCAGGATATCGAGTCATCATGGCGACGAACCAATCAGGTCTGGGTCGTGGTTACTTTAGCATCGACGCCATCAATGCTATACACCGCAGGATGCGACGGGAGCTCTCGGCATTTGGCGCACAGATAGAGGCTATCTTCCTCTGCCCTCACGCCCCGGACACAAACTGCCGTTGCCGCAAACCACTCCCCGGCCTCCTCGAAGACATTGCAAAGCGACTACGAATCGATATGGCAGGAATACCCGTGATCGGTGACTCGTTTCGAGACATCCAGTCGGCGGTCGCGGTAGGTGCCGCGCCATCGCTCGTTCTAACCGGAAAGGGACAATCGACTGTCAGAGAATACATGGACAGCCTGGTCGATGTACCTACCTATAAGGACCTCTCTACCGCCGTAAACGCATTACTGACCAGCTGAACCGCGGATATGATCACACTGAGGTCGATTCTGTACCTGCTGTTTATGCTGCTCACCGTCATCCTCTATGCCCTACCCATCAGCATCTTCGGATGGATCCTACCCTATAGGCTGATTTCAAAAGTGGGCCGACACTGGGGAAAGGTCAATCTCCGGGCACTGGAACGGATTTGCGGGCTTGGTTACCAAGTACAGGGAGAGGAAAACCTGCCGTCGTCCACCTGCATCGTCCTCTGCAAACATCAGTCGGCGTGGGAAGCTATCGCACTACGTGCTCTGTTACCCCCGGAACACATCTGGGTAATGAAACGCGAGCTGTTATGGATACCCTTTTTCGGATGGGCCCTTGCAGCCTACCGACCAATCGCGATCGATCGCAGCAACACCCATCGCTCAATCCGGAAGCTACTCGATCAAGGGAAGTACCGGCTGGACAAGGGACACTGGGTCACCATCTTCCCGGAAGGTACGCGGGTAGCATCGGGACAGAGGCAACACTATGGCCGAGGTGGTGCCATGCTGGCGCGAAAGACAGATTGCCCAGTTTTACCCATCGCTCACAATGCAGGGGTATTTTGGCGTCGTAGGGACGTAAAGAAGTATCCGGGAAAAGTCACCCTGGTTATCGGAAAAGCACTGGATCCCACAGGGCTCTCACCAACCGAGATAAGCCGACGCGTCGAGGAGTGGATTGAGGGAACCGTTGCAGAGCTGCCATGTAGGGACTCGAAGTAGCGGGGCGAGCACATATAAATCCGCTCGAAAACATGATCCTGACAGATCACCGACGTGTCTCGATCAGGCCAGCATAGCGTAGCTGTGGGCAGGTAGGCGTGGGCTTGCCCGCACTTTAAATCAGAGGGTCTAGATAACTTTAGAAAGGATTTTCGCCCAGCAACAAAGAGTATTTTATCCTAGAGATTTTCCTCTCGATGATGAAATCTGAATTCACATTCTTTGAGGTGTAGATGAAACGTATGTCTGGGAACGCCCTTGAATTTCGCAAGCCTCCGTTTAATATGATCAGAATGATTCAATGCCGTCGTTGATAAGGCGATTGTCTCGCGTAAATTCATTACAGATGGACACGGAGATGTTTCTGATAACCCATATCCACCAGCCCATTGTAGCCCCTCCAGCCATCCGAGTGGATGATGCTATCGAGGGCTACCTGGCTGAATCACGGCCTGTAGCGGCTTCTTGGAGGCATCCGGGACGATCTCCGTGTAGACCTTTTTGCCTACCGTTCCAGGATTCCGAAGACGATCGTTTTACCCCCGGCTCCACGCCCCTTTTTCCCCGAACACGGCGGGCGCCAAAAGAGGATTCATCCCCTTCAACCTCGCCGGAAAAAGGCGATGAGGCGTCACAAAGCTGGGCGATTCTGGGTCGTATAGCTTGAAGAACCGTTGATTGATCGTCGGGCGGTTTACATCACTCAGCGCGGCTGATTTTCGAGGCCGGTAGATCATGCGTAAAGGCGTGAACGCCTGAAATACCTATTTTTTCCTTGCTTAACACAACCTTAGCATGCAGTTGCAGATGCTAAAGTTATCTAGACCCAAATCAGATATCGACATTCTCCGCATCAAGCGCATATCTTTCGATAAACTCTCGGCGCGGTTCCACCTGATCCCCCATTAAGGTGGTAAAAACCTCATCCGCAGCGATTGCATCCTCGATAGTTACCCGCAAGAGCCTTCTTGTCTCAGCGTTCATAGTTGTCTCCCAGAGCTGATCGGGATTCATTTCTCCGAGACCCTTGTAACGCTGAATATGATAGCCACGTTTTCCCTCCTCGATCAGCCACTCGAGGCCCTCACCAAAGCTCCTGATCATCCTACGGTTATCTCCACGGGAAACATAGGCCCCCGGCTCCACTAACCCGCTGAGCTTGTCCCCAATGGTAGCGATACGGCTGTAATCCGCGCTGCGAAAGAAATCGACCGATAAATAGCTAGTCTCAGGGATCCCGTGGTACAGGCGGGTAAATACCAGACCGGGATAACCCGCTTCATCAGGCTCCAAGCACCTGACAGAGAAACCCTCACCAGAGCCAGACCTGGTATTCAGGTACTCCTGGAGCTGGGATAGCCAACCGGTGAACTCTTTCACATCCACCAAGGTTTCCGTATCGATCCGCTGCAAGGAGAACAACGACTCCAGAAGAGTCCGGTCATAGCGTATGGCAAGCCTTGCGACGATACCTCGGTAGACTTGATAGTCCTTTGCCAATATCTCAAAAGCAGTATCGGCCATAGGCGGGGCATCCGCGGATACGAAGAGCCGAGCATCATCCAACGCTGTCTGCAACAGGGCCTCATTCAGCTCCGCATCATCGAGCAGATAAAGCTCCTGTTTCTCTTTCTTAATCTTATAGAGCGGCGGCTGCGCAATATAGATATGTTCACGTTCTACCAGCTCCGGCATCTGACGATAGAAGAATGTCAACAACAAGGTTCGGATATGGGCTCCATCCACATCCGCATCGGTCATTATGATTATCCGGTGATAGCGCAGCTTATCACGATCATAGTCCTCCCGGCCTATCCCACATCCCAAAGCAGTAATGAGCGTACCCACTTCCGTAGAGGACAGCATCTTGTCAAAACGTGCCTTCTCCACATTGAGGATTTTACCCTTGAGAGGGAGAATTGCCTGAAACGCTCGATCACGCCCCTGCTTGGCGGAACCGCCGGCGGAATCTCCCTCCACCAGATAGAGCTCGGACCTGGCAGGGTCCTTCTCCTGGCAGTCGGCAAGCTTCCCAGGCAGCCCTGCAATATCCAGAACACCCTTACGTCGCGTCATTTCCCGAGCCTTCCGCGCCGCTTCCCTTGCACGTGCGGCCTCGAGCATCTTATTTGCAATTGTTTTGGCCTCGGCCGGGTGTTCCTCGAGAAACTCGGTCAGGTGCTCGATCAACAGTCCCTCGACAACAACCTTAGCCTCGGAGGAAACGAGTTTTTCCTTCGTCTGAGAAGAAAATTTAGGGTCTGGGACCTTCACGGATACGATCGCCGTAAGCCCCTCACGGGCATCATCACCAACCGCCCGAACCTTATGTTTCTTCGCCAACTCCTCTCGATCGATATACTGGTTGAGCGCCCTGGTCAGGCCAGCACGAAAACCGGCCAAATGAGTGCCGCCATCTCGTTGGGGAATATTGTTCGTATAACAGAAGACCCTCTCCTGAAAAGACTCATTCCACTGCAACGCCATTTCTACAAGGACACCCTGGCGTTCCGAAAGAAAAGAGAAAACTGTAGGATGGATCGCAATCTTATTGCGATTAAGATGTTCTACAAATGCCTGTATTCCACCCTTGTACTCGAAGCAATTTTCACGCCCCGTACCTTCCTCTACCAGCAAAATCCTGATACCGGAATTGAGGAAGGAAAGCTCCCTCAGGCGTCTTACAAGAATATCATAGTGAAATTGCAGGTCTGAAAATATCTCCCCGGACGGCAGAAACCGAATCTCCGTTCCCGTTTCGCTACACTGGCCAACATTCTTCAATGAATAAAGCGGCTCCCCCAGCTTGTATTCCTGCACATAGAGGTTACCGCCTCGGCGTATACGCATGGTGAGGTGTTCGGACAAGGCGTTGACAACAGACACACCGACCCCATGCAGACCACCGGAGACCTTGTAGGAATCGGCATCGAATTTACCGCCGGCATGGAGAACCGTCATAATCACTTCAGCGGCGGACCGATTCTCCTCAAAGTGAATATCCACCGGGATACCGCGCCCATTATCTGCGACGGAGACGGAATTATCCGCGTGAAGGGTAACGACGATATCACTGCAATGTCCTGCCAGGGCCTCATCGATAGAGTTATCGAGCACCTCGAAGACCATATGATGAAGGCCGGTCCCATCATCTGTATTACCAATGTACATACCGGGTCTTTTGCGGACAGCGTCGAGACCCCGCAGGACTTTTATGCTTGATGAGTCATAGTCCATAGATGAGACCTTCATGAAAAAGAGGGTAGTGCACTACTATCCAGGGAAATTATTAAATAGATTCCGTTGGTTATGGGTATGAGCAGTATCGCCTATGGATTCCATTCTAGTAACCAACAGAGCTAGAAGAGTTTTTTCGAATAAGGTCAGGCTCAGAATCTGTAAGAGTCTAGATAACTTTAGAGAGGATTTTCGCTCAGAAGAGAGAGCATTTTATCATAGAGATTTTCCTCTCGATGATTAAATCTGAATTCATGTTCTTTGAGGTGTAGATGAAACGTATGTCTGGGAACACCATTGAATTTTGCAAGCCTCCGTTTAGCAGATGGCCGCGGAGATGCTTCTGATAACCCATATCCACCAATCCATTATAACCCTCCAGCCATCCGAGTGGATGATGCTAGAGGGCTGCCTGACCCCAAATCACAGCCTGTAGCGGCTTCTTGGAGGCATCCGGGACGATCTCCGTATAGACCTTCCCTGCCGTTCCAGGATTCCGAAGACGATTGTTTTACCCCCAGCTCTACACCCCTTTTATCCCCCGAACACGGCGGGCGCTAAAAGAGGATTCATCCACTTCAACCTCGCCGGAAAAAGGCGATAAGGCGTCACAAAGCTGGGCGATTCTAGGGTCTGTTGAGACTCAGGATTCCCAAGCGTCGTGATTTGTGATTCAAGCCACCTTATCGAAGGAGGTTTGGATGACGACGGAGCGTTTTGTAATTACGGATCGTCAATGTGCTTTGATGGAACCGCATTGTCTGGGCAAGGAGACGGACCCTGTCCGGACGGGTGGCGACGGCCGGTTGTTTTTGGAGGCGGTGCTCTGGATTGCGCGGACCGGCAGTCCATGGCGTGACCTTCCGGCGCACTTCGGCAAATGGAATTCGGTGTTCAAACGGTTTCGCGATTGGGTGAAGGCCGATGTATTCCAACGCCTATTCGACGCCGTGTCGGATGAA